>Ga0307378_10003386_pt1 | contig 23463 bp, 20 predicted proteins | sample UN1MG_FD_202238 | JGI IMG/M metagenome (GOLD analysis project Ga0307378, IMG submission 202238) | Soil microbial communities from Risofladan, Vaasa, Finland - UN-1 | ecosystem: Environmental > Terrestrial > Soil > Coastal area > Acid sulfate soil | place: Finland: Risofladan, Vaasa | collected...
CAAAATTGTCAAAGAAATTACAAAAAGTGCAAAGATTGCGCAAAAAATCACAAAAAGTGCGCGCTTTTTACAAAAAAATACAAAAAAATACCAATTTTTCACCATTTTTTTGTCGCATTTTTGTTCCGAACCTACCACTTTGCGTCAAATCACAAAACCCACAGAACTAAGCATCCGCCCCAAAAGCTCCATCGGAAACCCCATAACATTCGTCAAACTGCCCTCAATCCTCTCGATAAATTCATCCCCCGTCTCCTGAATCGCATACGCCCCCGCTTTACCTTCCCACGACCCTCCCTTTATATGCTCGGCTATCTGCCGCTCGCTCATTTTCTTCGGATAAACCGTTGTAGCGTCACACTTTACAATTTCGATATTATCTTTAACTCTCACAATCGCCACCGCCGTTATCACCCTGTGCGGCGAACCGAAAAGCATTCTCGTTATCCGTTCAGCGTCCTCAGTGTCCACCGGCTTACCGATTATCTTACCCTCAAAATCGCCAACGGTATCGGCCCCGATTACAAGACAGTCAGCGAATTTGCCCGCCACGCTTTTCGCCTTCGCCAGCGCGAGCTTACTCGCGTATTCACAAGGACTTACATCTTCAACCTCAAAAGCAGACTCATCAACTTCCGGCCCAACAACCCTGAATTTATAACCCGCCTCAGCAAGCAATTGCCTCCTCCGCGGAGACGTCGAAGCCAGAATTATCGATGGCTGGGATTTTTCAGACATAACCTCTTACCTGATACGAACGTGATAAACTATTTTCCTGCAATAAGTTACGTATTCTTCCTCGATACTCTCGATATCACCGCCGATATAATACTCAAACAGCTTTTTCCCCACCGCCCGGTTCCACTTGACGGTAAGCTGGATGTTCCTGTCTGCGGCGATTCTTTTATTAGTCTCGTTAATCGGCCAGTTTCCCCCCAGACCGTCAGCGAGCATCTTTTGATAATTGCCCAGCCGCTTGCCGTAACCCTCTTCCCGCAAAAACCGCACCAGGGCATAAGACTGGCTGTAAAAAGCAGCAACGGCGCCATCCTCATTTGCGGTCAGAACCTCGCCTGGATTCAGGGCAATCAGGTCCTTCAGCGGTATCATTTTGTTTTTTATAAGTGTCTTTTTAAGCGATGCCAGCCGATAGAGGCTTTTGTCCGGCTCGAAACTAAACAATCCCCCGCTCTCGGAGTTCGCCTCGAAGAGCATCGCCACACCCTCGTTGAGCCAGCTCGGCAGACGGAATTTAAAGTGTCTGCTGTTGAATTGGTGCCAGCCCTCATGACCGAGCGCAGAAAAAGTCCGCTCGCGCCCGATGTTATAAGCAACACAGGCATCATTCAAATAATAGGCGCCGGCTTTTATTTTCGTAAAGACCGGGGCCTGATAGCCAGCGAATTTGTTGGTGAAATCATCCCACTGCATACGCTCGGCAAAAAGATAGACTTTAAATTTCATCGTTGTGGTGACAGGTTGAGGAAGCTGGTTATTATAGCCGCGCCAGGCCGCCTCCATAAACGCGGGCAACTCACACAACATCAACGGCTCGAGCAGCGTGGTGTAAATCTCGTAGTGTTCGGTATTGATTTTCAGGCCGGGCCCGTAACTGTTGTGCCAATTCCCGACGGACCGCAGAGCAGGCAGGCTCTTTTCCTGCAGATACTCAATCATACCCTCGGCGGTGTCAATTCGCTGGACCGATGGTGTTTGGTCCGTGTGGACGCACGCAGACAAAAGAAAAATCAAAACCGTCGATATTGGCAGTAATATTTTTGACACTGTTGTTTCTTTTTAACTTTAACTTATCGGGTGTTGTTCTTTGCAATATCAGGAATCCGCCTCCTGTTTAGGATTCGGAGCCGAACACCTCGGCAGTAAAAAGGTAAACTTCCGTATCAGGGTCTTTCCATGCATCGGCTTGCAGGCCCGCCTTATGGGCGCAGCAATACGAAAGGAATTCTTCCTTGCTCCAGCCGCTCTCGGTAGCGACCTGAGGCAAAAAGCAGCCGGAGGCAAAACCTTTCTTTATATAAATGCCGTCGACGCCAAGCTGCAGACTCAAAGGGTCGTCGGTTTGTTTCAGCAGCGAGAGGACCGATATCTCGATATCAAGCTTCTCAAGCTCGGTTTCAGTTATAGGGTCGGCGAAAAAACGCGGGTCGCCCGTGGCCGAGGTCTTCGCCATCTCAGCAACCAACTGTATTAAAGGTACCTCGGAAGTAAACTGTCCGATGCATCCTCGCAGCTGGCCTTTGTTTTTTAACGTGACGAAGCAGCCGCATGGAGCGTTTAGTTCCGGGTCGTCCGATTGCGGTTTCGTCAAAGGTGCACCGGCGATTACGGCCCCGACGGTGTCACGGGCTGTTTTAAGAAGTGTTTGTTTTTGAGTGTCGTTCATTTTTTCAGCCGGCAAATATATGGCCCACCTTTTTCATTATATAGACAAGCATCGCAAGTAGCATGATAACGATAACAGTCGCGAGGTTGAAATACTTTTCGATAAGCCGGCGCGCCTTTTCACCAAGGAAGTAGAAAAGCACCGCCTCGCCGCCGAACCGAATCGTCCGAAACACTATACTTATCACCACGAACTTTAGCAGCGAAACGCCAGCCATCCCTCCCAACCAGCTAAAGAGCATATAAGGGACAGGGGTCAAGGCTGAAATAGAGATGGCCCAGAAATCATACTTCGTATAAAAATCCAGAGCCAGTTGGGCTTTCGCGCCAAAGCCAATGGTGTTAAACAAATCAACGACACTTTCTCCTCCGATGGCCAGACCAAGACAAAACGCAATTGTCCCTCCAAGAACAGAAAAGAGCGAACATATAAGGCCATATCGCAGTGAGCGCTTTGGCTTACCAAAGCAAAGTCCTATGACCAACACGTCAGCGGGGATAGGGACACAAATCGGCTCGGTGATTGCAAGTAAGATAAGTGCCAGGATGCCGAAGGGTGTGTCTGCCCAGTGAACAACCCAGTTATACAGGCGCCTGTGCCAGTGCCACCAGGGGATACGCTCGTTTTGTATTGCTTTTTCTGGGATTTCGCTCATTGTTTCATCTGTCACAATTTTGTACTAACAATAAGTATAATCGGCTATACTGTCAACAAACATTATTGAAGCTGATGCGTGACTATATGACTGAAAAAAAACAGATTGAATCTGTCGGAGACGGGGTATTAGTGCGGGCGCCCGCAAAGATTAATTTAAGTCTGCTGGTATCGGACCGCCGGTCTGACGGTTTTCACGAAATAGAGACGCTGATGGCCAAGGTCAACTGGTATGATGAAGTTCTGGTTGAGCCAGGCCAAAGTCCCGGTATCGAAGTTATCGCCAAAGGCCCACAATGGGCGCCACAGGCCAGAGAAAACCTTGTCTTTCGTGCCTGCGAAATGCTGCTGGAACATTGCGACAAAAAGGCGAACCTTAAAATTACACTTACCAAAAATATTCCCGCTGGCTCAGGCTTGGGCTCGGCAAGCAGCGACGCAGCGGCAACATTAATAGCGGTCAATCGGCTTCTTGAGTTGTCCATTGAGCAGGCAAATTTAACTGAGATTGCGGCGGCGCTGGGAAGTGACGTTGCTTTCTTTTTAGGCGGCCCATTGGCTTTTTGTACCGGAAAAGGCGAAAAAATCAAAAAAATCGATGAGAAATTTAATTTTCTCGCCCTGCTTTTGCTGCCTGACGTAAGTGTTTCCACCAAAGAGGTTTACGCAAATTTCAAACCGAATCAGGCCCTTTACGAGAAGCTTCGCGGCCGGATAAATCGCCATATCCCAAAAAACAGGTTTGATTTAGTATCAAAAATGTGCGCAAATATGTTGGAAATAAGTTGTTTCAGTTTGTGTAAAGAGCTTGCTGAACTGAAATCAGAAGTTGAATCACAGGCCCTCGGGCCATTGTGCTTGAGCGGCAGTGGTTCAGCAATGTTTTGTATGTTTGACTACACGGACGAAGAAACATCTCAAAGAAGCTCGTTCGAACTCGAGGAAAAGTTCGGATGTAAAAGTATTATTGTCAGAAATAACAACTGGTAAGGATTTTGGCGATGGTGCGCTGAGCATATAAATTAGGTGGATTTCGACATAAAGACAGGTTAGGAGAACGGTATATATCATAGCGAGGAAAAAAATGGAAATCAGTGAGGTCAGAGTCAAATTAGTCGCCAACAAAGACGACAGGCTAAAAGCTTTTTGCTCGGTAACAATGGACAACGAGTTTGTGGTTCGTGACATTAAGATTATCGAAGGTTCGAATGGTTTTTTCGTTGCCATGCCTTCAAGAAAGATGAGCGACCACTGCGAAAAATGCGGAGGCAAAAACCATTTAAGGGCCAAGTTCTGTAACAACTGCGGAGCGGCACTTGTGGAGAACAGGGCGAAGAAAAACGGTAAGGGCAGAATGAAACTGCACGCCGATATTGCCCATCCGATTAACGCCGCGTGCAGACAAAAAATTCAGGAAAAGGTTACGGCAGCTTTCGAAGAAGAGTTCGAAAGGTCCAAACAACCGGGTTATAAACCTGTAGAGATGGATGAGCCCGACGATGAGATTCCTGAGATAGTTTCTTAAATTAAAGTCTGATTTCTTTGCAACAGATTAAGTTGCAAAGTTTGGTGAGAGTCATAAGTTTACCAACAAGACGGTATTTGCAACTGCGGAGGTTAGAATTCCCAATCGAAACGCTTTATCAGCCTGCGTTCGGCAAGGCCTCCCCCGCCAAAGGAAACTGGTAATTTTTAATTGTGCGGGATTTCCCTCAAGAGACAAAGTAATCAATGCGCTAAAATCGGTCCCCTGCTCCTAAGTGGTAAGGTCCTCAAGAACCTTATCCAAAGCACCGTCCAATCTTTCGCTGAGGTTATAGCTGCCTTTATTTAACTGCTGCCTGACATCAAGAATTTTTTCTCTTCTAACTTCAGGCAGTGAAGCAATCCTCTTTAGCACCTGGCCAATGGGAGTAGTATTAATATTTTCGAGGATTTGCTCCATCAGCCAATCCTGTTCTTTAATCAGGTCCTCATTGACCATCTCGGCGCTTTGACTGCGGTCATCAAAACATTCACTGTAATCAATGTTCGGCATTTAATAAAACTACCCAGAAAGAGTGGCTCAGGGCGAAAGCTTCCTTTTTTTTCGTCCCAAGCCTAACCACTATATATTGTATGCCCCCTAAATCCATTCGAGGCACTGAAGAGCCTTACAGTGTTGGTATCGACAGTTGTGTGTGGGAAACTTTAGAAAAGTTTGGTTTTTGCTTAACTGCTGCGATGACATATGCTTACAACAATTAGAAGAGAAAAGCAGCTTATCAACATCAAAAGTCGGCTTTTTAAGAGACCTATTTTCACAAAAAAAACGGTTTTAAAGGTCTATCTGGGGAAGATGGGCAATACACTATATATAGTGATAGTAAAAAAAAATTTAGAATCAAAAATGGGCAAATTCGAGGACATGCGCACATTCCATAAGATAGGCTATCTTGACAGAGGCTTAATAGTAGTATTTGAGCTCCAAATCCACCTTCCAGCTGTCGGGCAGGCCCTTTTCACTGGTCAATTTGACCTTTACACATTGCAAATTCGCCCACCGAAGCTGAATCGTAGAGAGGAATTTTGCAAATTTCTCTATATCCACTTTGTTCAGGACCACCAGCGCACCCTGGCTTTTTTGGCCGCCGGAGGTGGTTATAGGCCTTGAGTTGATTTTGTAATTGGTCTCAGGTATTTTGCACAGGTTGGCAACTTCCTCGACGGCGGTGGCATAATCGAAATCTGCAGCGGCGGATTTTGCACCGGCAAAGTCCAGCCTGTCAGGGTCAAGACCCAGGAGTTCATCAATTACCTTCTCGGCGGTTTCATATTGTTCCTTTTCGTTTTGCCAGCTGTGCTCGGCTTTGGGCAAGACTATGGCCCAGAGAAACAAAGGCCACAAAATGATCACAGCGGGAACCAGTATGTAATAAAAATTCGGATTTTTATATATTTCTTTCATGTAGTTTGTCCTTGATTATTTTTTCGGTGCAACCGTTATGCTAAAAACATCCCGACCACCTTTTAACTCAAGATTGTCCTGCAATATCTTCAAGTTGCTGTTTTCAATTTCCTTTCTAAGCTTGAGTGTGTTTTTTCGGCTGGAGGTATCCCCTACTATACGGATGGCCTTGGCGGTGATGGAAATCGACTCTATTTTTAAATCCGTTTGCGCGGCACATCTGTTGAAAGCATCGAGCACCATGGTCAGCTTGGCAGTGATAGATTCTTCACCCGTTACACTTAACTGTCCGCTCTTGACGTCCTTTATGCGTCGGTATTCGTTTGAAAGCCTTGTTACGGGATTCGATTTCGAATCCGGTTTCCTGCCGAACATTACAGATGCGTATTGTTTTTCAAATTTCTTTCTCAGTTGTCTTCTGTATTTATTCTTTTGCATCAACTGCAACTGAAAATACAGGCCCACAGCAACCATAAGAACAACGATTGATATGCTCAGGAGTTTGATTGTTTTTTGCATTCTCATCTTTTTGCCCTGGTAGGGCATAAAATCGCTGCGGAAGTTCGCCGTCTGGGTTTTATGCAAGCCGGACAAAGCAGCACCATAAGCAATGGCAAATTCGACCGGCCCTTCGCAGTCGGCCAGCATCCGGTCCGAGGCCGCAACCGCGCCGGCCAAATCTACAGTGCCGGTGTCAATCGCAAGTTCCTCACCAAGCTGCAGGAAATCAACAGAATCGGTCGAATCACAAATCTGAACGCTTCCAAACTTTCCGAACGCCGCACCCAGAGCGATGGTCAGCGGTATTTCTCTTGCCAGCAATTCGTTCCGGTCCTGCGCAGAGCTGAGAAGGAATGTCCTTGAAGCCAAAGTCTGCTGCGATTGTGAAAATCCGGCAAAATAACCGCTGCGCCGTGAAAGCAGACAAAACAAAGAGCCGTTGTCACCAGTGGCCGGAACATTATGCCCGAGAAATCTTTCGAGGCAGTGTATGTCCGGCTCTATGGCTACGGGGTCAATATTGTTGGCCTGCAGCGCAAGCAGAATGTCAGAGAGTTGTTTTTTCTGTGCGGTAAAGACAGTGATTTGCGAACCGTTTTGGTCACTTGAGTTGATTTTAAATGCCACCACAAGGTCCGTTACATCCATTGCAAGGGCTTCCTCGGCGTCAAATTTTACGGTGGCAGCGATTTGTTTCGGGTCGCTGAACTGGCTGCGGACGTTATGCTGCATGAACATTGCACAATCCAAGGCCACTACTGCCTGCCGTTCGACGGGTTCGGGAAACCTTTCGGCACATTCGGCTGCTATAAGCCTTGCCAGTTCCCGGGGCTTTTGCGTTTCCTGCTGGTCAACGACAACACTGAAACAGCCCAGCACCTTATGGTCACGACCCTCCGACTGCAGACAAACACATGTCGCGGTGTCAGCGCTCAAATAAATTCCCAGGTAATTTTGCTCTTTCACTTTACGCAAACTCCTACAAAGCCGGGCTGTCAGCCGGAAATTACGGCGATTTTCTGCACTTTCTTACCATCTTTGGTCATGGCTATCACAGCCGACACTTTTGCTTTTCCACTTGTTGCGGTAACCTTTATGGTAAAGAACCTGCTTGCCGTCGTAATATATTCTTCGCACTTTTGAATCGAATCCAAGTATCTAAACAGCTCTTTCTTTAGTTCTTCTATGTCTTTAAACGGCTTTATTCGTCTTCGCCGTATTATTTCCTCTGCAATTCTATCGGCATCGCCGCCGAAAGTAAACGCAGCTTCCAAGACATGTCTCGGCGCCGTATTTATGTTCACCTTCGTCGAAGCCCACATTCCCATATACTTTAAGGCTGATTCCTTCCTGTCCGGGCCTTCTATTACAGGTCTGGCAAGGGCCTCTATATCAATAAGCGAACTGTGAAAGAGCCTGGCGAAATCGGTCGTGTGCACAACAGTAGGTATGGTTCTTCTTGTCGTCGCCGACTGGGAAGTCCGCCGGCTTCTTCTGGTTCGTCTGCTTCTCCTGTCTTCGGTTGTAGTCGTCTTTTTCTCGGCTACTTTTATCGGCTCAAAATTAAGCTTAAAAGACTTTATCTCGTTTATTTGTTTTAGCTGGTCCTTAAGAGCTTCGATTTGAGAATAACTAACGTCCATCCACTCACAGAAAGTCTCCAGGCCCGCTTCGGCCTCTGTGTTAATTTCTTCGTCCTCCAGCAGTGCCCATGCAATCGGGTATTTTGCGTTTTCATCCTCAATCTGAATGGTTACTTTTCCAGAGCCGATCTCGAACTCGGCCGGTTTTGTGACAAAAGGCCAGAGCGGACCGTAGGGCCCGCGAATTACATAAGAATCGGGGCTGTTTAAGACGGTAGTATTACCATCAAAGGTATTTGGGCTGTTGGGCTGGCTGAAAAAACCGTTTGCATCAGCCAGAGCAGCGCTCTGGTTCATATCCAAAGCAGCCTCAAAAGCCCATTGTTCGATGAAATCTTCATATTCGGTCTCGGTAAGACTAAACAAATCAGAGAAATCCGGCTCGTTCGGCCGTTCAATTAATTGGGGCTCTATTTCCTGCAGCACGGCAAGGGCATATTTAACCGCAGAGTCACAATTGTAGCGTGCAGCCTGGTAATCAATAAGATAACTGTCCCGGTGGCGGCGTTCAGCTACCCGGCTGGCCAAGCTGTAACCCACCGTCGAAAGCACAACCAATAATACCAAAGTTATCAGAAGTACAACGCCATTCCTGGTTCGACAATTATCTGCGGCGGCGCCCGGGTTGCCTGATGGCCGGTTCTTCATTTTCCTGTTCTTGTTCTTCATTTTCCTGTTCTTGTTCCTGCTCTTCGCTGCTCTGTTGTTCCTCCTGCCCTTCTTCCTGTAATTCCTCCTCCTGCTCTTCCTGTAGTTCTGATTCCCCCCCTATCTCCTGTCCTGCGAAAGAAAATTTGATTTTTCTTGTTCTGTCAATAGCGATAGTGCGCTTAATTTTTTCATACTCAGGTACTTCCAGTTCGCCGCTGACTGTTTTATAAGGTTCGGCAAAAGATAGTGTCACCAGGATGCCTCGCGGCAGCGATTCACTTGTCCACCTGTCCTGCAGCTGGTCACCGGCCAGGACCTCAATTCTAAAAAAAGTAAGGCCGGTAGAAATGGGAACAAAAGAAAAATCACTCTCCCAATCCTCTCTTTTCTCATCGAGCAGTTTGTCCTCTACACCGATGCCACTGTAGCTCCGATACAAAACAAGGCTTCCCTGCTCAGGTTCATAGTTGCTTTGCCATACGATTTTTTCAAACGTTTGCTTTTTATTGCTATCGTCATAGTAGCTTTTGGTAATCGTAAGCCGGGCCACCGGAAAGAGGTTCTGCATTTTGTTTTCGACGGTGACAACCGTGTTAGCGCTGGCTGCTATTATTCCATCGAGGTCTTCTGCGATTCGCTGGAGAATCTCGGAGGGCAGTTGCGTGCTGTCAAGCCTGCGAGTGACAGCTTCAGCGGCCCTTTCGGCCCTGCTGTAAATACCCAGAACCGCCACAAGAATCATGGTCCCCACCACCAGAGCCACAGTCACTTCTGCCAGTGTAAAAGCTCCTCTGCAACGATAAAATCTGTAAAAAATATCTCTCATATTAAATCACGTTTATCTCTACTGAGAAAAATGTTGTTGGATGAACTCCAATAATTCCTGGAATGTCATTGTACTCAGGTCCGGCAACTCAGGCTGGCCGGCTGGCCCGTCAGTTTCACCCGTATCATCGGGGCCTTGCGGCTCCTGCCTGGTCTCTCTTTCAGTGCGTTCTCTTTCACTAACGAATCTCGCCCTGTCTTCGGGCGTCGGGTTACCGTCTGTCTGTTGGTAAAGGTCAAGTTCGCTCATTATAAAAAAGCCATCTTCGGTGGTCTGCATGCCGTTTTCCAGCCACTGCTCTATGGTCTCTATATCAACGCCGGCATACTCTGCAGCCTCTTCCACAGTCTCGACAATCTGCTGGTCTTGACGTTCTTCTTCCTGCATTCGGTTCATCAGCGCAAGCAACTGCTGTTTTGATAAATCGGTCAGCCAGTGGGCCAGCTCGACCGTTTGAAACTCGCCCTGTGAGTCGATATATTCCGCTGAGCAAACAGCCTGAATCCACATACGCGTGGTTATCGGCTCATAAAACGTCTCAACCGTCGTCTGCCACTGAATCGCCGGATATTTGTCACTGGTGCCATACTCGGTCTTTTCAGCGACTGAATCCGAGGCAAGAAGTACTTCCATATTTTCACGTGCGGTCTCGAAAGCCTGCATTTTCAAGCTCGAGTCGGCCAGGGACGCCATGCTCCGGTCTATAACCACAAAAACACTCGAACAGACCATCGCCAGAATAATCAAAGCGGCCATCACTTCGGGCAGAGTAAAAGCGCTGCGCCGCTGTAATGATAAACGCAAATCAGATACAACGATTTTTTCAGAACGGCACTTCATATTCAGCTTTCGGTCTCAAAAGTTCAACGTCGCCAACTTGTAAACTAATTGCCCTGCTGATTCGGTTGACCACAACGGAATACGGCTGCAGGTCCCGGTCGAGCAGGACAATTTTTCCACCATACTGCCATCCGGACCGGCCCACGCGAAATTTTGCCCAGCCGTCGGATATGTATTCGCCGTCGTCGAATTCAATGTAAGAAACCCGGCAACTTTCACCAAAATCATTTATGATGATGATTTCTTCTTCCAGAACCTCAGATAATTCAGGAGTTGTAATCTGCCGAAGCAAATAGCTCTGTTCGGTGGGGTCGATTATAACTTCATATCTTCTGTCGCTTTCGGCAGCGGCACTGGCGGCCATTTGCATTGCTGAGACAAGCCCCTGAGCCTGGCCCTTGAATGTGTTTCGCCTCAGCGCGCTACCAAAACTGACAACAGCCATCGCTACAAACAGCGAGACAAGCACGATTACGACCACCGATTCAGCCAGAGTAAAGGCCGAATACTTGCGGGCCGTGTAAACTCCGACTGCGGACACAAAACGCTTAGAAGTCCTGAAAAAAAGCAGGTGTCCAACATGCCGGACACAAGACAAGCACTTAATTCGCATCTGTACTGTACAGGTCCGCATCGTTACCTTCACCACCTTCTTCGCCATCGGCCCCGTAGCTTATAATCACAAACGGTTTGCCGCTCTCAGGGTAAAGCATGTAGTAGAAATCATTTTTCCACCCGTCCTTGGGAATTTCGGTAGTTTCAAGATAACCGGCAGGGTCCCAGCCTTCCACATCGCCGGGCTGCTCAATCAGTTCCATAAGGCCGACTTCTTCGCTTGGGTATTGGCCCGTGTCAAGCTTGAATTGGGTGACCGAATTGTGAAGAAGCTTCAAATTAGCCTTGGTCTGCACAACTCTCGCCTTGTCTATTTTGCCCACTACATTTACAGCGACGACGCCGGCAAGCAGTCCAATAATAACAAGCACGGCCATCAACTCGACCATTGTAAAACCGCATCTTCTTCTGTTTATTATCCTTTTCTCTCGTTTCATGGTAAACTCCCAAATAAAAGTTACATACCTTGTGACGAAACTTCCAGAATCGGCACCAGCACCGCATAAGCAATTATACCAATTATTAAAGCCATTATAACTACAATAAGAGGCTCTACCGCGGCACTTAACCGTTCGATAACAATATCCGTCGATTCTTCAAGGCTTTCGCTGATGCTTTTCAACATTGTTTCCAGCTCGCCGCTTTTTTCACCGACGGCAACCATATGTGCAATAGTCGGGTCTATGACGCCGCTGTCTCTAAGCGGCGTTGCGATATCGGCACCGGCCAGGATTCTCTCCCGGGCCTGCTGAACAGCCTGTTTCATAAGAGTATTTCCGGTAACTTCAGCAACGACACGCAGAGATTCGGCCATAGGGAGCCCGGAACCAAGCAGCGTCGAAAGGGTCGAGGCAAAACGCGCCACAACACGCTGCTTTAGAAGCGGTCCGAACAAAGGCAGCCAAAGCAGGAACCTATCGCGCAGATGCGCACCCCGCTGGGTCTTGGTAAACCGCTTAATTCCCCAGATAATCGCAGCAATTATCCCAACAACAACCAGCAACCACCAGCTTGTCATTATATAACTTACGTTCATTAACTGCCTGGTAATCCACGGCAGTTCCTGGCCCGTAGCTATAATCTGATTGCCTATCTTGGGAATAACAAAGGTAGTCAATACTAAAACCGCTATCAGGCAGCAAATAATTAAAAAAATGGGATACACCATGGCCGTAACAATCTTGGATTCGACTTTCTGGCGCTTACCCATGAAAACGGCGATGGTATTGAAGACACTCCCCAGCGAGCCTGTAACTTCACCTACCCTGACCATACTCACATATATCACATCGAAATAATCGCTGTAATCCTTGAGCGCATCGGTGAACGCCTCTCCGGTCATAACACGGTCCCGAATATCAATCAGGGCGTTCTTGAACCTGATGTCCGAGGCCTGCAGAACAAGTACTGAAAGCGATTCGGTCAGTTTGATGCCCGAGTTAAGAAGCGTGGCCATTTGCTTTGTGAAGTCGATAAGCTGGGCTTTGCTTCGCTTGGGAAAAAAAGAAAACAAACTCGCCCTGCCGCCGAGGCCGGAAATTATCTCTGATATCGAGGTCGCGTGAATCCCCCTGATTCTCAGTTGCTTGCGCGCGACATATGAGTTTTCGGCGGTAATAGCGCCTTTGGCCTTTTTACCGTCTGCTGCTATGGCTGTATAGTGGTATCTTGGCATAAGCAACCGCCCCTTACATTACATCGGCCTGTGTCACCCTAATGACCTCAGCAATTGTTGTCGTCCCGGCAAGCACTTTCCGGGCACCGTCCATTCTCAACGTTTGCAGTCCCGCGTCAAGCGACACTTTCTTTATTGTTCCGGCGCTTTCCCTGCGGTATATCAGGTCCTGAATTTCTTCGTTAATCAGCATAAGTTCGTAAACACCCGTTCGCCCGCGATAACCGGTCTGGAAACATCTGTCACAGCCCGCCCCGACAAAGAACCCGCTCCCGTTTTGCTCCATATCTGAAGACCCGCTGCCGGCACTAAGCAGGCCAAGCTCTCTCAATTCGTGGCCCGTAGGCTCGTAGGGCTGACGACAATCGGGGCATACCCTTCTTACCAGTCTTTGAGCCATTATAGCAATCAGGGAAGAACTTGCCAGATAAGGCTCAACTCCCAGGTCCAAAAGCCGGCTCACCGCCCCGGCTGAATCATTCGTGTGCAGCGTGCTGAAAACCAGATGGCCGGTAAGCGAAGACTGTATAGCCATCCGCGCGGTCTCAATATCACGCACCTCACCGACCATTATAACGTCCGGGTCCTGACGCAGCACGTGACGAAGCGAAGTCGCAAAAGTCATGCCTTTTTTGCTGGCGACCTGCATCTGGCTGATTCCCTCAAGCTGATACTCGATTGGGTCCTCGATGGTCATAATGTTTTTCTCGGCTGAGTTAATCCTGTTAAGGCAGGCATAAAGCGTGGTGCTCTTGCCGCTGCCGGTCGGGCCTGTCACGAAAATAACGCCGTGCGTGCGGGTCAGCATGGAATCGAATTTTTTAAGGTCGTCTTCCCAAAGGCCCAGCTCGTGAAGCCCGAACAATGCGGTGCTTTTATCAAGCAGTCGCAGGACACTTCGCTCGCCGTAACTGGTCGGGACGGTGCTGACACGCAAATCAACTTCCCGTTGACCCAGCCGAACACTGCACCTGCCGTCCTGAGGCATTCGGCGCTCGGCAATGTCCATCCCCGCCATGACCTTGATACGCGATATTATCAAAGGCAGCACGTTTCTGTTGAGGCTCAGAGTGTCATACAAAATACCGTCTATACGATAGCGGATTTGAATCTTCGTTTCGTAGGGATGAACGTGAATATCGCTGGCCCTTAACTGCAGGGCGCGAAAAAGAATATCATTTACCAACCTGATTACCGGCGGGCGATTGACAACGTCAAGCAGGTCGTCCGACGTCGCAACTTCATCAATTAACTGGTCAAGGTTCTGCGAATCAAGTTCCTCGGCCACTTCCTCGATAACGGTCGTCCTCTGCTCGTAGGCCACATCTATAGCGGCCGTAATGGTGGTCCTCGTCGCTATCGCCGCCTTCACGGCAAGACCTGCCATCTTCGAAACATTATCCAGAGCATTTGCGTCCAGCGGTTTTGACAGAACAACAGTAAGCTCTTTATCGTCAGCATCGGTTTTTATACCTATAAGATAATGGTGCTGTGCGTAGGTCGCCGGAATTGCTTCTACGAACTCAACGGGCACGTCCTTCGACGGAATATCTTCCAGAAACTCCCACCCAAGGACAGCGGCAAAGAGCTTGAGCACCGCTTCTTCGGTAAAGTACGGGCAGCGAAGCAAAACCTCATCAAGACGGGCGTTACGCTCCTGGTTATTCTCAAGGAATTCTGCTAACTGCTCAGCGTTAACCAGACCCGTACGCTTAGCGGCTTGTATTAACAAATCTTTCATTTACCAACTCTTATAATCAGCTGTAAAAAGCCTTCCTTCGGGTATGGCTTCGACTCAAAATGCAAAGGAGCTATTCGGCCTCAAGAACCCTCAAAGGGTCCATCGGCTCAGGTCTTATGCCGACAAAGCCTTCCTTTTGCTGGAATAGTTCTTCTTCTCTTTCAAATTCACGTCGATTCCTCGTTGCTATTTCCTCAAAACCTCCGAGACCCAGCGTATCATCAGGCCTGAGAATGTCAGCCCTAACAAACAAATACAGCTTGTTGGATTTATCACTATCATTAATAGTTCTGAAAAGATTGCCCACTATAGGAATGTCACCTAAAATCGGAACTTTACTTCCACCTTTGGTTTGCTTTAGTTTTGACAAACCTCCGAGAATAATAGTGCTGCCATTCGGTACAGTTACAACTGTTGTCAGATTACTCCTTCTGTAATCAGGGGGAACATCTTCCTGTGGAACAAAATCTTCGCTAAGCATCTCAATCTCCAAACGCAGCAGAGCACCCTCACTTATAGTAGGTGTTATCTTCAATTCTACCTTGGCATCATAAGGAGTAAACTTAACACTCTGCTGAGGTGTATCACTACCAGGTATAACAGTGGTTGTAGTTTCAGCAACGTAGGTTGTCTCCGAGGTGCTGATAATACCTTGTTCGTTATCATTGACCAGCACCTTAGGCTGTGCCAGCAATCTTCCGTAATTATGCTTTTGCATCGCTGTCAAAATCGCTTGGATTTTGTCCGAAGCATAGAAACCTTTGACTTCGCCGCTACCTCCCATGTTCCATCCACCTTCAAGGTTGTCCACGGCATCGGCAATCAAACCCGTTGTTGACGAAACATTACCCGTTACAAGATTTCTCGCATTTCCTATAAGATTCAAATCATACTGAAACAAATCTTCACGATTTATCTCAACCAGTGAAACATCTATCAGAACCTGTGGCCGCCTCTTGTCCAGACTCTCTATCAATCTACTTATCCATTCCTGGTTCTTCTTATTTGCGTAAACAATCAGTGAAAATGTGCTTGCATCAGGAACAATTACTATATTCTCCTCAAATCTCTTGATCGTCTGTTCAATCTTGCCCTCTTTGTCCCTGACCGTCTCCTGGATCAGTTGATTCAGAACTGTCGCAAGGTCTTCGGGTTTTTGGTTTTCGAGCTGATATATTTCGTAAGGTACAGCTTGTGCGATGGTCTCGGTATCGACATAGCTTATAATCATCGCTATCCGGGCGTGCTGCTCAGCGGTGGCGTTGACCAGCAGCGAATTCGTCGATTCCACTATCACCACCTGCGGCTCTTCAGTCAAAGGCTCTTCATCAACTGCCCCGGAAGCGGAGGGCGGAGACGGTGTCGGCGTTCTGGTCGCCTCCACCGCCGGAGCCGCACCTCTGGCAGCTGTAATTCTACCACGTCTGGACGTGGGAGTAACAGCTCGGCCCCCGGTAATAACTTCCAGTTCTATAAGCTTGTCTCTCACCTCTTCGGCGCCGACATATTGAATGTCGTACAGCCTTAATGTGCGAAGGTCCTGCTGCTCTACATCAAGAGCGCTTATCAAATCGTCAACGATAACCAATTGGTCTTTGAGCCCTATCATCAAAATGCGGTTTGTCCGTTCGTCCGCATCGAGATATACCGTGGGCTTCTCCGCCGCTGCGGGTGTCGGTTTCGGTGTCGGCGCAGGCCTCGGTGCTGGTGTCCTTCTGGTGGTCCGGGCCGGTTCAGGTCTTGCCGGCGTGGTGGCACTAATAGTAATGGAGACGGTCCCCAATTGCTCGGCAAGGCTCTTGATTTTGGGAGCAAGCGTCGCCGCCATTGTATATTTCAACTGCCTGAACCTGAACTGCTTCGGCCTGCCCGGCTTATCTACAATTCTAAGTACCTCCTCGATACGCTCCATACGATAAGCATAATCGGTTACTATTAGACTGCCGGTCTCAGGAATCGGGGTGATGTCAGCACCGAGCTCCATCCCATTTAAAAGATTCGTCGCGCTGGCAGTGTCTAAATATTCAAGCTCGAAAACTCGAGTTATAATCACGTTGCCAAGCTCAACCCTGCCATCGGCAATCTGCAGGGCAGGGTCGATACTCATCGCCTCGGCCGCAGGAACTATCGTTACAAGGTTGCCCTTGCGCGTCATCACAAATCCCTGAAACTTCAGCACCGACTCCAGCAAAGGATATAAATCCCTCACCTTAATTGGACCCCGAAGTTTCAGCGCAACCGAGCCTTTTACCTTTTCCGGGTCGAACATATAGTCAAGATCCAGATATTCGCCGACCAAACCCAGAAGGTCGCCTATCTCAAGCCGCTCGGGCAAATCCAAATCGAGCATCTCATCACCCTTCAGATCGATCTGCGGCTCGTAAGACCACGCTTCTACCCTCTCCTGCACAACTTCTTGCGGTTCATCAGTCACAGCTTTGGCCTCTTCCGGTCGCGGCTCGACTTGTTGTATGCGCCGCGCTTTTTCTGCCGCGACTTCTGCTACATCAGAAGGGCGTTTTATCTTCTGTCTTATTACCTGCTGTTGAATTTCCGGTTGTGTGGCCGGTGCTATAGTTTCCAGCTGAACGTCGTCTCGTTCGGCAGCTCTCGGGACCTTTTCAGCCGCTGATTCCTCCGCCTCGGCAAGTGAGCCAAGAAGTCTGCCGAAAAGCTCATCCGATTCGAGGTCCTCCTCCTTAGCAAACCGGTCGGACGCAGCCATTTTTTCAAGTTCTGATTCTGCCATTTCCAGCTCGGTACGAACCATCTCTTCCAGCGCCGGTCCCCGGACCTGATTCGGCTCGATGTATTTTTCCGACTCAGGCCCTTCTGCAACACCGGAGGTTGCCTGCTGCGTTTGCTCTATAACTGAAACTATCTCTTCAAACCGCTCGACAGGAGCAACTACCATTACTCTGCCATCGTGGATATCTATAATCGCCCTCGGTTTTGAAGAGCGAAGAGGCGGATTGATAAAAGTGCCAACTTCTATTCCATCAAGCTCAGCCTTAATCTGCTCAAAGGGTAAATTATTAACATCCCAGGCCGTTTGGATTGTCTCCAAAACGAACTGCGCATCGGAATCTACAAGCCTTAGAATCGCGGTTGCTTTCAACAACTCTTCCTGTGAGGCCGTTACCAAAAGTGTATTCGCCCCCGGAAGCTGAGAAACAGTACCTATACCGGCTTTGGCCAAATACCCTTTGCCCGTCTTGGCCGGTATGAGTTTCAAAGAAAAAACCCTGTATCGCCCCAAACCAGAATCACCCGCCCCATTCGAAGCATGAAGGTAACCGCCTGCTAAAAAAGCAGTTATCAAAAAAATGAGAACCGATACCTCTGCCGGTCCACGGCCTTTATGCCGTTTCGACACCATAAATTACTCCAAATTCTACCGAAAGCAAAAAACCGGGTGCATAAAACACGGTTTTCCTAATGTTTATCGGGTATTTTGCCCCAAAATTGTAAAAATAACTCCTTTTTTCAAAAGCTGTTACGTAAATATTCATCCAAACCCCTAACTTCGGCCACTTAGTTGGCCTTCTGTAACAATCAGACAGACGAAAAGGCCAAAAGTTCCGCATTTTTGGGCAAAAATCCGCATATTTATTGGAAATAAATGTAAAAAAGCGGAAAAACCCCCTAAAAAAAGGCTGATAATCAACAATATTCGTAAATCTCGCGCAATTTTGTGCGTTTTTCACGAGTTTTATAGACAGGCTAACCGACCGCCAAATTCAACGGCGATTAGTTCTCCGCTGCCGGTGTATCGGTCGACTCGTTCTGGCGCCAGTGGACTATCTTCTCAAGATAAACTTCTTCATTTCCGGCGTATTCTGCGCTGTGGTCGGGCGTATGGCAATCGACGCAGCTGGATTTGGGCTCGGTGGTCAGGGCCTCTCCAAAAGTGATGTTGTGCTCCGAGCCGGGGCCGTGACAGTTTTCACAGCCGACGTTTTTCAAATCAGGGGTCTCCTGCTCCGAGACAAAACCGCTCTGGTAATCCATCCCTACAACATGGCAGATTACGCATTCCGGGTCATATTGAGAACCGACCTTTTCAAGCGTGGCATAAGCACCTGCGTGGGCCTTAGTGCCCCACTTGTCACATTCGTACCAGTGGCAAATCCTGCAGGATTCCGAACCGGCATATTCCAGACCATCAGGCAGAACAAACCGCGGATACTGCTCAAGCAGATTCTCTTCTTTTACAATCTGCTGGTAACTTTTATATAACTGTATGAGGGAATCGGCCTGCGGCAAATCCTCCGTAACCGGTATGGCGGAAAAATCATAGGTCAACTCACCCTCAACTTCAGATATCTGCAGCCTGCTGACATATTTGCCCAACTGACCAACAGAGAAGACCAAAAAACCCTCCTGCGAATCGTCAATTACTTCCGGCTCATCATTGTCAGAAGGACAGATAAGACAGTCAACAATTCCCATTTCTGCAACGGAACTGATAATATCACTATCACAGTCGTCAACAATAAGTAGATTTACAGCTTTATAATCGTCCTGAAGTTCAAAAAGTTCACTGATTTCTCCCGCCGGCATGTCTTCTGTATTCAAAGCCGCAACTGTTACGGCAATAGTGCCGTCTTTAAAAGGCAGATTTTTCGTAAAGCTTTTCTGCCTGCCGGAGGCACCCGAACCATAGGCGCTGATAACGTTGACGAGCGAACTTATCTGGTCCCACATCCCGAGGCTTTCGGCAATTTCGGAATCTCTTTCGCTCAGACTGGCTAAATCGTAGTCGAGAAGACCCAAAGCCTGGACGATTATGTTGAACTTAATCAGGTCTTGGGGACTGTCGGTTTCAACAAGCGAACCCGTATCAATAATTAAGCGGTTCATTTGCCCTGCGTTATTGAAGATGGCTTTGCGTCTGTCAAGACCACCGAGTTGCCCTCCGGAGCAGCCGCACGGTTTCATCGCTCCGAGTTCATTGCCGGTAATAAATATGGTTATACTATCGTTAGTGTCCTTTGGCTGTGAAACCGGAAAAGATTGCGCTCCACCCTGCCGGCCCGGCTCGGCCATTGTGGCTGCGCTGCACGAAAATAACGCGAAACAACAGCCCAGTACACACAAGCACCCCACCGCCAACGCGAAAATCCAGCTAAGTAATCGCATAATTTGTCAGGACAGTTATTTTTCGGCTTGACCGGTGTCTAATTTTCGTGAATAGAAACCGCGGCAGGTAACTCTCAATTTTTCGCCGTCTTTTACTCTCACAGTCAATTCGTCCGTGAAAATCTTTCGCAAATCTTTTGTCTCGGGCGGCGTTATTTCCAATTCAAACTTGTAACGACCGTCGACTTTCTCCTGGCTGAGAATTTTTATGATGCCTTTTTCCGATGACGCCGACTCAATTTCGAAATCCTCGCCATAGTTGTTCAATACCCAAACTTCCTTTTTTGTGGGCTTATTCGGTTCGGCATTAAAGACTATTATCTTCGGTGGGTCAACTTTGAACCGCGACAGGAGGTTATAACTAACCGTCACTCTGTTAGTGCTGGGATGAGTCAGGTCAATATCAATACGGCCCTGCGGATTCTTTTTAATCTTTGCTATACTGACCTCCGGTTCGAGAACAAACTTTTCGGCCTCCTCGGAGGCGTCAAACTTCGCAACAATACAATTGCCTGTCGATTGGATTTTCTTTATGGAAAACGGTTTCTTGTCAAGACTGGTAATCGTGATGGGCGGACAGCCCGCATTTTCGTCTTTTAATGTGAGCTTTAAATTCTTCGGCTCAATACCTATCTTATTTTCAACTTCACCCTTTATTGTCAGTGTAGTCTTGGGGTTTGACTTGTCATTGCTTTGTATATACAGGTGTTTGGATACAGCCCCGGCCCTCTTGCTGGCACTGTAGGTGACTTTGACGGTGCCGCTTTCGCCAGGCTCATATTCGTTCTTACTCAACTGAGGCACGGTACAGCCGCATGTTTTGGTCACTTTGCTTATTTTTAGGACATCATCGCCGACGTTCTTGAACCTGAACTCGCATTTATTTTTTGAGCCCGGTCCCATTTTGCCGAAATCGTGTGTCGGATTTTCAACTTTAATTTTCGGCCCCAAAACAACTACCTCGGGCATTTCCGCCTGCTCCGAACCGACCTTAGTTTCAGGGGCGGGTTTTGGGGGCTCCGGCTGCTCCTGTGCGCCGGCCGAATAAACTAATCCGCCTATAATCATTAATACCACAAAAACCTCAAAAGTGCGTTTCATATCTATATCTCCAAATCAAACCTCGACAACCCTGATTTTACGACGATTTTACGACATAATCTTCAGTAAGTTCAACAAAACATTTAGTTTAGCAAAAATATGCTTTAGAATCAAGCAATTTCCCAATCAAAGCCCAACAAAACAGATGTACTCGAAAATACTTGAAATCGGCAACCTTAACTGTAAAATGGACGGAACTCTGTGCTGAATTATAGTTATAAACCTTGTTAAAACCAAAATATCGGAGGTTAAACAATGAGTAGAAAGATAGCAATGATTGGTGCCGGAAGTGTCGTCTTCTGCAAAACCCTGATGAGCGACATAATGGCCACACCAGCACTTGCAGACAGCGAATTTGCCCTTATGTCGCTTCCCGATCCAAGGCTGCAGAGGATGGAAGACTTCGCCAACCGTATGATTAAAGACAATAGCCTGCCTGCAAAAGCATGGGCAACGCTGGACCGTCAAAAGGCCATAAAGGACGCGGATTTCGTCGTCGTAATGATTCAGGTCGGCGGCGTGGAGGCCTTTGGCATCGATTATCAGATTCCGCTCAAATACGGCGTCGACCAGTGCATAGGCGACTCGCTCGGCCCGGGTGGAGTCTTCCGGGGACTTCGCACAATACCTGTTCTGGTCGATATCGCACGAGATATGGAAAAACTCGCAAAGCCCGGCGCGATTATGCTCCAGTACGCCAACCCGATGGCGGGCAACTGCCTTGCGCTGGGAAAAGTCAGCAACATTGCCTTTGTCGGACTCTGTCACGGTGTGCAAACCACGCTCGACCTTATCGCGCGGTACTGCGAGGTCCCGAAAAGTGAAATAACCTATACCTGTGGCGGCATCAATCATATGGACTGGTTCCTTACGCTGGAGCACAAAGGCCGCGACCTGTATCCGAAACTGCGAGAAGTATTCGAAAAACCCGAGTACTACAAGAACGAAAAGGTTCGCGGCGAGGTGTTCCGCCACTTCGGATATTTCATGACAGAGAGCACTGGGCATCTTAGCGAATATGTCCCGTGGTTCCGAAAGAACAAAGAGGCCCTCGAACTATATTGTGACGAACCAAGTTTCGGCGGTGAAACCGGAGCATATTACAGCTGGTGCAAAGCAATCGCGGAAAAATACGCAAAGCACGACCCGCTCGAATACGAATCGACCAAAATCGAAAGCCGAAGTGTCGAATATTGCTCGTATATTATCGAAGCGGTTACAACGGGTAAGCCTTTCAGACTTATGGGTAACGTGCGCAACGACGGCTACATCAGCAATCTACCTGCCGGCTGCTGCGTAGAGGTCCCGATTTACGCCGACGATACGGGCCTGCATCCTTCTGCGATAGGTGACTTGCCCTCTCAATGCGCGGCGGCGTGCATGACAAACATCAATGTCCAGATACTTGGCGGCGAAGCGGCACTTGACGGTGACCCGGAAAAAATCGTCCACGCCCTCGCATTGGACCCGCTCACTTCGGCGGTATGCACGTTAAAACAAATCAGGCAGATGTGCAGTGAAATGCTCGAGGCCGAGCGCCAATGGCTGCCGCAGTTCAAAGGCAAAAAGATTGAGCCCAAGCCCACTATCAGCATCCCGAAGGATTGTAAACCGGTGGACGTGCCGCTCGACCCGGCCCTGGCTATCGGAAAACGTTTCGGCACACTGATAGAGCAAAAAACCGACTAAAGCAGCACAAAGGCACAAATACTTAAACAGAACTAAAAATGCTGTTTTGAATTTTCTTGCAATCTAAGGCTTTTTTGCTAAATTTATCTTTCGCCAACAATCGGGCAGGTAGCTCAGTTGGTAGAGCAACGGACTGAAAATCCGTGTGTCGGCGGTTCAAATCCGCCCCTGCCCATTCGGCTTCAATATGAAAAAACACCTTGGAATTTTACGAGAGACTCCGGTGCCTTCGGCTGATTTAAAGCTCTTTCGCATCGCAAAAAAGGCCGATAACGGGCCAAATATGAGGATTTGAAAAATTTTGTAAAATTTCTAAAAAAAGTCCTTGAAAATCCAGCCAGGCAAGGTATAATTAATAGCGGCTTAGAAGAAGGTCTTTTCTTCTTTATAGTTTTGGTTTCGCTGAGACAGTGCAGATTTTTTATAAGCCTGTAATATATTTTTAAGACTGTCTCACAAAAAACCGGAGAAATCAACCACTCCGGTTTTTTTATGCGCCCCGACCCCTTCAAAAGCCTCAAATACACACAAAAAACACCTTCTCCCTGTTTCTGTAAAAATTAAAGGCCCATACCTTTTATTTGGCCCAAAAACGCCTTTTGGGGGGCGGGAACAATAAAAAATTTTTATATCGCTATTGACAACGGCTCGATTCTATGGTAAACATACTTATTAGGTGAAGATATAGACTATTGGCATGGGAGGTTTGTTTTGATTCCTCCTAAAGCTTGGTTTTTAGCCCATGCCAGGATGAAGGAGAAGAAACAACATGAGCAAACCGAAAGGTTTCACTTTGATTGAGCTTCTGGTGATAATTGCAATCACCGCGCTGTTGATGTCGATACTTCTGCCTGCACTGGGTCGAACAAGGAAACAAGCCAAATCGGTTCTTTGCCAATCGAACGTTCGGCAGCTCGGGTTTACCTTTTCAATGTACACCAACGACAACTCAGGTTCCTTTAACAGCGGCAGGGGTGTCGAGCAGTGGTTCGAAGCCCTCAAACCTTATTACCAGGACAGCAATGAAGTGCTTC
>Ga0307378_10003387_pt1 | contig 23442 bp, 22 predicted proteins | sample UN1MG_FD_202238 | JGI IMG/M metagenome (GOLD analysis project Ga0307378, IMG submission 202238) | Soil microbial communities from Risofladan, Vaasa, Finland - UN-1 | ecosystem: Environmental > Terrestrial > Soil > Coastal area > Acid sulfate soil | place: Finland: Risofladan, Vaasa | collected...
ACGTGGACGTACTCGCCCGGCTCGACGCCGAGTTCGCGGGCCACCTCCCGCTGCAACTCTGTGAACGCATACATGTTCATAAACGCTGCTTTGAATGCGTCGTTCGAGCGGATGTGGATCGCCAGGTGAAGCCGGCTCGTGCTTCGCAGTCCCGACTCGTCGGGACTGCTTCGCAGAGTAGCATCCGGCTTCCCGTCCCGCCCCTCCTCGATGCGAAACCACATCCGCTGAAGGCAGGCCGGGTCGCGGATGCCAAGGTCGTTCCACGCCTGCCACGTTACCGCCTGCGCCCGGCGCGTGTACGGCGTCTCCCTGAGCAACCGCACCACCTCCGCTATCTGGTCAATGGGCTCCGGCCGGCCGGGCACCTTGTACGCCCGCAGACGCTCGTGGTACGTGTACTCCCACTTTCCTTCCTCCGGTGCGATCCAGTGGTCGTGCACCCCGTATAAAACCTCGGCCCGATAGACCTCCAGGTCCTCCAGGCCGCCCGGAAACGCCTTGTGGATCCTCGGCTCGGCAAACGGTTCGGCGACGTGGATGAGGCACGCCACGTCCCGGCTCTCGGGGTCGTCGGGCTTGTCGTACTGCGTGCGGAACCGCGCGCCCTTTTCCCAGCACTCGCGCACGGCCTGCTCCCATGCCTCCGGCAACGTCCGCGCCTTGATGTAAATGGATTCCATGCGGTCCCCGCCCCTAGCGCTACTTTGTCAACTGCGCTGGATCCTGAATGGATAGCGCGGTGGGCATTCCTGCCCACCGCGCGGTGCCAAGAATGGCCACCGCGCTATCGCTTCTTCCAGGCGCGCGGAGTTGACAAAGTAGCCCCAGGCTGAATGTGCCACCGATTGTAGGCCGCCCCGCGCCTCGCGCCAAGCCGATTCACCCGGCTGCCGCCTAACTAGGGGTCACACCAACCCATTACCAGGCAGGCCAACGGCCTGAAAGAATAAAGCCCAGGGCAACGCCCTGGGTCCGGAAGCAGAAGCGAAGTCACAAGCCCTGAAGGGGCGCGACAAGAGACTGCGATTGTCGCGCCCCTTCAGGGCTTGCGTGATGAGATGGGGTTTGGGAGTTGTTGTCTTTGCCGACCCAGGCCGTTGGCCTGGGCTACGGTGTTTCAGGCCTTTGGCCTGAACGACGGCGCGCACGGGAAGATCCTCCGATCCGGCAGGAAATTGATTGCCCCCGCCCTCGACGGGCAACTTTCAAATGCCAGCCCGTCCGGCTCCTCCGTTCCTCGCACTTCTGCTTTGCCTCGGCGCAGGGAAAACCGTACCCTGGTCAGGGGCAAACCCAAAGCCGAAAGGAGCATGCCATGAATCTCCAGGACGTCAAAGCCTTGATGAAGGAAGTCGGATGGGGAAGTCTGGCGACGACGGACGGCCGGACGGTCGGCGTGCGGCCGATGGGCGGATGGGTGTGGTTCGGTGCCGAACTCTGGTGCGCCACCGGACGCGACAGCGACAAGGTCGCCCAACTCCGAAAGGTCCCGCACGCCGAGTACTGTTTCTGCCGCGCGGACGGCCTGCACGTTCGCGTCGCCGGGTCGTGCACCGTCAGCGAGGACGCTGAGGACAAGTTGAAACTCTACAAGGCGGTTCCTCTGCTTGCGGAGCACATTGCGGACCCGGCCTCGCCGGAGTACGTCGTGATCCGCATGCGGCCGGAACGGATCCGCGCTATGGCCTCGTCCGACCTGGAGTATGAAGACGTGCCCGTCGGCTAAAGGCCGAGGTCGTTCAGACCGTCGCCGGCGCGCTGGAGGCGGCGCGGCTGAAATCGTCGAAGAAAACGTCCTCCGGCGCCAGGCCCTTGTCCTCGAGTACCCGTTGGACGGCCTCGATCATGACGGGGGGTCCGCAGAGGAACGCCTGGCGCTTGCGTCCCGCTTGGAGGAAGCGGTCCACCGAGAGGTGAATGAAGCCGGTTTCACCGTCCCATTTTTCGCCGGGCTCCAGTTCGTCCGACAGGGCATAGACGACGCGCAGGCTGGGATGCTCGGCCGCGAGACGCTTGAATCGCTCGTAGTAGAAGACGTCGCGTGTGGTGCGGCAGCCGAAGAAGAGCCACGCGGGGCGCTCGGGCCAACGGGCGACGAGGGTCTCGATGATGTTTTTGACGGGCGCAAGGCCGCAGCCGCCCGCGACGCAGACGATCTCCGTGGCCGGGTCCTCGCTCAGGCGGAACTCGCCGAACGGTCCGGTGAACGCGACCCGGTCGCCGGGCGCAAGGCCGAAGAGATACGTCGAGGCGATGCCGCCGGGCACTATCCGGACGACGAGTTCGACAGCGTTCGGCTCCTGGGGGGACGAACTGATGGAATACGCCCGCCAGACGGGCCCCTCGGGCGACGGGGCCTGGACCTGGACGTACTGGCCGGGGCGGCTCTGGATTTCCGCCGGCTCAAGCAACCGCAGGCGGATTTCCTTCGTGTCGTATGTCAGGTCGCGCGTGCTCGCCACCTCGGCCGAGTAGAGGCGGACGTTCAGAATCTCTTCCGGGATCCGCAGGTCGAGGTCCCCTCGGACCTTGACCTGGCAGGCGAGGCGCACCCCGGCGCGGATGTCCTTGCGCGCGAGGAGAGCTAGTTCGGTGGTGAGGACGGGCCCGCCGCCCGCGAGGACGGTCACCTTGCAGTATCCGCAGGTTCCCTGGCCGCCGCAGGCGCTGGGGACGTAGATTTCCTGGCCGTTGAGGGCCTCCAGAAGCGTCTGACCGCCTTCGACCTCGAGGACCCGCTCGCCGGCGTTGACGCGGACCTTGCAGATGCCGTAGTCCAGCAGGAGCCGTTCGGCCGCCACCAGAAACGCCGCCAGCGCGACCAGCAGGCCGACGAGCGCCAGGATGGAAACGACGTAGATCATTGGATCGAGACCATTCCTGCGAAGCCCGAGAAGGCGAGGGCCATGACGCCGGTCGTGATCATGGTGACGGCGACGCCCTGGAACGGCGCGGGGATGTTCGCATAGGCCATCTTCCGCCTGAGGCCGGCCATGAGGACGATGGCGAGGGTCCAGCCGACGCCTGCCCCGGCGCCGAAGCCGACCGCCTGAACGAAGGAGTACTCGAAGTTTACCATGAAGAGCGCGACGCCCAGGATCGCGCAGTTAACCGTGATGAGGGGCAGGAAGATGCCCAGCGCGTAGTAGAGGCGCGGGCTGAACCGCTCCAGGACCATCTCCACCAATTGCACGAACGCCGCGATGACGGTGATGAAGACCACCAACTGGAGGTGCCCCAGGTCGGCCGGCACGAGGAGGTAGTGGTACACGAGGTAGTTGATGACCGTGGTGGCGGTCATGACGAAGGTGACGGCGGCACCGAGGCCGATGGCCGTCGGAAACTCGCGGGAACAGGCCAGGAACGAGCACATCCCCAGAAAGTAGGTCAGCAGGATGTTGTTCGTGAAGACGGCGGCGACAAAGATCACCAGGGCGCTGGTCTCGTTCATCCCTGCGCCTCCCGTGTCTTGCGCAGGCCGAGCGCAGCCAGCAGCGCAACCAGGAACCCCAGGGCGATGAACGCCCCCGGCGCCCCCCGCAGGACCAGGTTCATCGGGTAGCCGGGGATGGTCACCAGGACCCGTTCGCCGAAGACGATTGTTCCCGTGCCTCCCAGTTCGCGCACCAGGCCGATGACGGCCAGGATGAAGGTGTACCCGAGGCCGTTGGCCGCCGCATCCACCAGCGAGATGCCCGGCCGATGGTGGAGGGCGAAGGCCTCGGCCCGGCCCATGATGATGCAGTTGGTGATGATGAGGCCGACGTACGGCCCGAGGCGCTTCGACATATCCCAATAGTATGCCCGGAGGAACTGGTCCACGAGGATGACGAAGGTGGCGATGATGGCGACCTCGGCAATCATGCGGATCCGCCGCGGGATCGCCTTGCGCAGGAGCGACAGGAGGAGGCTCGACATCATGACGACGAAAATGACCGCCGCCCCCATCACCAGGGCGTTCTCCAGGCGCGTCGTCACGGCCAGGGCCGAGCAGATGCCCAGAATCTGAACGGCGATGGGGTTGTCGTTCCAGACGCCCGCGCGGAAGGCCAGGATCGGCCGCCCGCCGCCGGGTCCCGGCACGCCGCCCGCCAGGTTCGGTGCGCTAGCGCCCATTCGCCGACTCCGATTCCACGATCGCCTTCGCAACCTGATTCAACATGTCCTTCACGCGCCGGCTCGTCATTGTGGCGCCGGTGATGGCGTGAACCTCCAAGCCCGGCTCGCCGGCCGCCGAGACGATGCGCCGGCCGTCGAACTGCTGCGTGAACGAGCGCGTCGCAATCTCGCCGCCGAGGCCCGGCGTCTCTTCCTGCTCGTAGAAGGTGATGCGCCGAACCGTCCGCCGGTCCGGCTCGAGGGCGAGGATGCCCTTGATCGGCCCCCACAGGCCCTGCCCGGCGAAGAGGACCGCGACGGATTGCACAGCCCCGTCGTCGCCGACATACTCATAGAACTCCAGGCCGCCCCGCATCTCGGTTCGCACATCCTGCTCGAAGTGCCGGACCAGTGCCTCGGGCCCCGCGTCGGCCTCGTACTCTAGGCCGAGCGCGTCGAGGATGTGGCGGAGGCGTTCGGCCTGGGCGTTGGCCTCCCGCCGCCCGGCCGTCAGGTCCCGCGCCGCCGTCAGGAGGCCGGCGCACACCGCCCCCAACAGGGCCGCGAACAGCAGGCTGTAGAGGCTACGCTTCACGGGCCAGTCTCCGCCCTTCGACAGGCTCAGGGCGGTCCCGAGCCGTTCGACCATGCTCACGGCCCTGAGCCTGTCGAAGGGCTTGGTCGAGGGACCGCACGCGCCACCGCACGACCGCCGCATCCATCGTCGGGGCCGCGATGTTCCCCAGCAGGATCGCAAACGTCACGCCCTCGACGTACCCCGTCAGGTTGCGGATGAGGAGCACAAGCGCCCCGATGAGAATCCCATACGCCACTTTCCCGGCGCCCGTGATGGGACTGGTGACCGGGTCCGTCGCCATGAACACCGCGCCGAAGAGCAACCCGCCGGCCAGCATCTGCCAGCCGACCGGGCTGCTGAAATGCGACGGCGCCAGGCCGCCCAGCGCCAGGCCGAGGACGGCAAAGGACCCCAGGACGCTCACGATCGTCCGCCAGTTGGCCACGCCGACCAGCACCAGAAAAATCCCTCCCGCAAGGATTAAAAGAGCCGACGTCTCGCCGATGGAGCCGGAGACGTTCCCCCAGAAGAGGTTCCCGATCGGCTCCAGCGCCCCCGTCTTCGCCGCCGCGAGCGGCGTGGCGCCGCTGAGGGCGTCCACCCCGTACGTCGCGAGCCGGCCGGGCCACCCGCTCGCCGGTGCGACGAATGCGTTCAGCCGGCTCGGATACGCCAGCACGAGGAGGCACCGGCCCACGAGCGCCGCGTTGAACGGGTTGCGGCCCGTCCCGCCGAAAATCTCTTTGCCGATGATGACGCCCGCCGCGATGCCCAGCGCCACCAGCCACAGCGGCACGCCGGGCGGCAGAATGAGCGGGAAAATCAAGCCCGTCACCAGGAACCCCTCGTTGATCTCCTCCCGCCGCACGCACGCGAAGAGCACTTCGATCGAGCCGCCCACCACGTAGGAAACCAGCACCACCGCCAGCACCCGCAGGCCGAACAGATAGACCCCCGCCGCGAGCGTCGGCACGAGCGCCAGAATCACCAGCGTCATATACCGCTTGACGTCCAGCGGGTCGCGGATGTGCGGCGCCGTCTCCGTCGCCGTCCGCGGCCAGAGGAAAAAGTTGTTGATGGCGTCGAAGAGCGGCTTTGCCCGCGCGAACCGTCCGCCCTCCACCTTCGGACGCAACCCGTCGAAGAGGTTCTCAAGGAGCCTCATCCCTTGACCTCCTCGGCTTTGGCGGCTTCGGCGTGCGCCCGCTCCTCCCGCAGTTGCTCCTGCGCATCGAGGAACTGTTGTCGCAACTCGATCTTCGACGGGCAGACGTACGCGCACAGACCGCACCCCACGCACCGGTCCACGCCGAGACGCTCCGCGTCGTCCAGCGCGTCGGCATACACCGCCTTGTGAATGAGGTGCGGCAGGATGCGCGCCGGGCAGACCGTCTCACATTGGCCGCAGGCGATGCACGCCCGCCGCTCGCCCCGTAGGGCCGTCGTCAGCCGCTCCGGACGCGACCGATGCAAGGCACTCCAAAAACATCGGCTGTAGGACGCCCGGCCCCACCCCGGCCGAAGCCAGCCGAACAGTTCCCGCCGCTTCGGCTCCGCCAGCACGGTCAGCCCCGCACATTCGGCGTCCAACCCCTTCTGCCCGTGCTCGAGCCGCTCGCCCGTCAGCGCCCCGCCGCTAATGATTCGCGGCGGGCCGTCCGCGACTGCGCCCAGCAGAATCTTCTCCAGCGGGTATCCGATGGGAAGCGCCAGGTGCACCGGCTCGCGCACCGCCGGACCGCCCAGCGCGACGACGCGCTCCGTCGCGGGAAGCCCGTCGCCCAGCGCCCGCTCGACGGCCAGGACCCCCTCGGTCCGAAGCGCCCAGACGGGTCCGCCGTCCGCCGCGAGCCCCAGGCCGCGCGCCAGAATCGCCGGATGGTCGAACGGATAGCGCGGACGGATGGTGATGATTTGGAGCCACGCGTGACCCCGCAGGCTCTCGTGCAGGCGCTCGGCCAGCGCCGCCTGGACGTCGGGGACGACCAGGTACATCGGCTGGTACTCGAGGAGCGACTGGAGGCGCTCCAGGCCGCGAGCGAAAGCGTCCAGGCGGCCGGCGAGTTGCGCGTCGCCTCGCGCAAGGAACGGCTCGAGGCGCACGGTTGAGACGAGGACGGCCTGCGGCGCAGCCGAGGGGTCGGGCACGCAGCCCGTGTGGGCGTCCTCAAAGAACGGCCAGACGCCGAGCCGCACGAGCGCCCGGCGCCTCGCTTCCGCTCCGCCGTCGCCCTGCGGGCTATGGCGGACAGGTCCGCCGCCGGTTCGCGCCGGCTCGGGCGGGGCAGGGCGGGCGTGCTCCAGGACGATGTGGCCCTCCAGCGCCCCGAGGCGAACCGTCCCTGCGCGCGGCGCGAGCAGCGGCACGTCGAAGTTCGCGGGGTCCGTCGCCAGGACCGTCCCGGCCGCAACTTCCCGACCGTCCTCGACGGCCGGTTGGGTGAACGCGAGGCGTCGGCTCGCCAGCGGCAGCAAGAGAAGGTCCGTCTCCGGCGCCGTGCGGATTGCGGCCGACGGCCTTCCCGCCAGGGGCACGTTGTAGCCGCCTTTCAGCCGCAATCGCATGCCGACTTTCCCCGGTGAGGTCCGGCCTCTTGCTTGCATCTCTCGCACGGGCGAAGTTGCGGAGATTGTGCCCGCCGGAAGGCCGGAAATCAAGAAAAGCCTGTCAGGCGTTCGGAACGAGAAGGCCTTTGACGTAGCCCGGGGCGCCGCTCGCGGCCAGGGCCATTCCCTCGGCTGCCTGGTCCAGCCGGAAACGGTGCGTCAGGATCCGGTCCATGCCGAACAATCCCCGCCGCAGCAAATCCAGGCCCCGCCGCAGGTCCGCGTCGAAATCTCGCGACCAGGCGGGATGGGCGAAGATCATCTCCGCCCCGTTCAGTTCGAGCGGCCAGAGGTCGTATGTGGCCGGCTGCATGTGGCTTGCCGCGACGATCACGCGGGCGCGCGTGTAACGGACCAGGTGGACCGCCAGGTCGAACCCCGCCGTCGTGCCCGAGAATTCCAGGATGACCTCCGCCCCTTTGCCGCGCAGCCGGTCCATGATTGTCTTCCGCGCGTCCGTCTCTTTTGCGTTGATGGTGTGGGTGGCGCCGAGTTCGCGCGCCAGCGCGAGGCGCTCCGGCCGAATGTCCACGGCCGTGATGCTCCGCGCCTCGCTCGCCGCCAGGAGCGTCAGGGTCATCAGGCCCATCGCCCCGCAGCCGACCAGGACGACGTCGTCCCCCGGCCCAGGGCTCGCGGCCTGCGCGATGTTGACGGCACAGGCGATCGGTTCCCCCAGCGCGTGCTCGAGCGGCACGTCGTCCGGCACGGGAATCAGCCGATCGGTCGGCGCAGCGACGTGGGTGGCGAAACAGAATTCGAACGCGCCCGTCACGCGCGTCCCCGGCGGCGGGCCCTGTAGTGAGAGATGCTCTCTACTACAGGGCGGGCCGGACCCGGGCGGATTCGATTCCACCACGATGCCCGACGACTCGTGTCCCAGGACCATCGGCAGGACCGCATCCGGGTCGTGGCCGAGATACTTGTGCACGTCGGTCATGCAGAATCCGCACGCGGCGATTTCGACGAGCGTGTGCCCCGGCGGAACCTCCAGGTCCCGCTCGAAAACCTCGATGCGCCGCGGCTCGACCAATCGCGCCTCGCGGATTCTCATTTTTCGTCCTCCGGTTCGAAGTACCGCATCGGGGATTTCTTGAATTCCGTGACGCTGAAGAGGACGGCGTGATCGGCAGCGCCGATTTTCCCCGCCAGGCGCGCCGCCAGCGCGGAAACCTCGTCCTCCGTCCGGCCGTGGATCATCGCGTAGAGCGTGTACGGAAAGTCGGGCAGCGGCGGGCGACGGTAGCAGTGGGTGATTTCGGATCTGGCGGCTAGGGCCCGCCCGGCCTCGTCCACGGAAGCGTCCGCGACGCGGAAGACCGCCATGCCGTTGGCCGTGTATCCGAGGTGCCGGTGCCCGACGACGGCGCCGAATCGGCGGAGGACGCCGGAGGCGAGCCACGCTTCCGTTTGCCGGAGGACATCCGCCTCCGTCCATCCCGCGCGGTCGGCGACGGCCTTGAACGGTTCGCGCTCCGGCGCGAGATTGTCCTGCAAGGCCCGCACGAGTTCCTTCTCGCCTTCGGTGAGGCGAATCCCGGCGCGCCGGGACCGCTGCTTCGCGGGCGCGGTGTGCGGCGCGCCTTCGCTGTCGGCAAAGACGGCGCGGATCTTGTACACCGCCAGGGCGGGGAGGCTGTGCAGCTTCAGATCCGTCTCGCGCCCGAGCCGCTCGATCATCCGCGCGAGGCTCTCTGCGGATGCGGCCGTCAGCGTGAACCACAGGTTGTACGCCCCGCGGCGCTCGTAGTTGTGCGTAACGCCGGGGAGGTGATTCACTTGCTCGGCGATGGCGGGCAAGCGCTCCTCCGGCACGCGCGCGGCGACAAGGGTCGAGACGTAGCCGAGGAGCCGCGAGTCGAAGACAGGTCCGATGCGGCGGACGGCGCCGTCGCGGACCAGGCGGCCGAGGCGCGCCAGGACCTCCTCGGCCGGGGCCCCGACGCGCTCGGCCAGCGTGTCGAACGGACGAGCGACGATCGGGAACTTTGTTTCGGCGAGCGAGAGGATGCGCGTGTCGAGTTCGTCCATTGCGGTCTTCATCGCTGGGGTTCTGCGGCGGTTCGACCAGGCTCACCGCCCCGAGCCTGTCGAGGGGCCGTGGGTTTCGGCCGGTAGATGCAGAACGGTTCTTCGGAGAGGTAGTCGCCGGTCATGGCGTAAGCCCTTGCGCGGCACCCGCCGCAGACGGCGCTATAGTCGCACCGGCCGCAACGGCCGCCGTAGGATCCCACGTCGCGGACGCTGCGAAAAACGTCGCTCGTCTCCCAAATCTTTCGGAAGTTGAACGCCTCGCGCCTCAGGTCGCCGCACGCGACGTCCAGGAAACCGCAGATCTGGACCTTGCCCGTGTGGGAGACGAAGGCGAAGGATTTTCCGCCCATGCATCCGCCTTCGCCCTGCGGGCTACTACGGACAGGCCCGTGGCCGGACGGCTGGGGTTCGTCGGCTTGCCGGCGCTGGCGCAGGACGCGCTGAAAGTGCGGCGCGCACGTCACGCGGATCTGCATCCGGGTCCGCCCGCGCTCGTCCGCGAGCCAGTGGAGCGTCTCCTCGGACTCTTCGGCCGAGAGTCCTTCGTCGGCCATCGTCCGTCCGCGGCCGGTCGGCACGAGCAGGAAGGGGTTGAAGACCGATGCCCCCTGGCGGTCGGCCAGGTCGCGGATGGCCGGCAGTTCCTTCCGGTTGTACCGGGCGACGGTCGTGTTGACCTGGAACGAAAGGCCGGCCCGTTTGGCGGTCTCGACGGCGCGCAGGGCGGCGTCGAACGCGCCCTCCACGCCGCGGACCGCATCGTGCGTCTCGGCCGAGGCGCCGTCCAGCGAAATTGAAATATGCCGAATCCCGGATTCTACGAGACGCCCCGCCGCCGCGTCGTCCAGCCCCATGCCGCACGTCGCCAGCACCACCGGCAGGCCGAGCGCGACGGCCCGGGTCGCCAGGTCATAAACGTCCGGCCTGAGGAGCGGTTCGCCGCCGGTCAGGATGAGGATCGGCTTGGCAAACGAGGCGAGGTTCTCCAGCAGGCGGAACCCCTCCTCGGTCGTCAACTCGTCCGCGTCGCGGGCGGGCCGGGCGGCGGCGCGGCAGTAGGTGCAGGCCATGGGGCACGCGCGCGAGAGTTCCCACGCGATGAGTCGCGGCACGAAAGGCCCGTGCGGCCGGGGTTGAACGTCCACCGCCATCGGCTCAGTCCTTGGTCTTGGCCCGCGGCAGGCCGATCTCCTTGTCCGTCAGGTAACAGGCGGGGTCGGGCGCCCAGGGGTCGCCGGTGGCGGCTTCGGCCCGGGCGCGGAGGTTCCCGCCGCAGAGGTCGAGGAATCGGCATCGGGCGCATCGGCCGGTCAGGTGCAGGCGGCGGTTTCGCAGGGCCGCCAGCAGCGGGCTGGTCCGGTCGGACCAGATTTCGGCGAACGTGCGGTCGCCCACGCGCCCGACCGTCGCCGTCCGCCAGAACTGGTCGGGATGGACCGAGCCGTCCCACGCGACAGCGGCGATGCGCTCGCCGCTTGCGTTGCCGCCGCTGCGGCGAAGCAGGGCGAGGGCTTCTTCGGCGCGCGGGTGCTTCTCGCGCCGCATCCGCAGATAGAGGTAAGGCCCGTCGGCATGGTTGTCCACGGTGAGGACTTCCACAGAGAGTCCGGCGGCGTGGAGGTCGGCGGTGCGCTGGATGATTTCGTCCACCGCCCGGCGCGTGGCGGCGTGGCTGAGGTCTTCCCCCCGAAGCCGGCTGCCGCGGCCGCTGTAGGCCAGGTGGTAGAAGCACAGGCGCGGGATCTTCTCGGCGCGGGCCAGGTCGAAGATCGCGCCGATCTCCTTGACGTTGCGGCGCGTGAGGCTGAAGCGCAGGCCCACTTTCAGGCCGGCCCGGCGACAGTGGCGGACGGCTGCCAGCGCGCGGTCGAACGCCCCCGTCACGCCGCGGAATGCGTCGTTCGTCTCGCGCAGGCCGTCCAGCGAGATGCCGACGTACGCGACGCCCGCCGCCTTTAAGGCCCGCGCCGCCTGCGCGTCCAGAAGCGTTCCGTTGGTCGAAAGGACCGCGCGCATGCCGAGACGGGCGGCGTGCTTGGCAAGGCGCACAAGGTCGTGGCGCACGAGCGGCTCGCCGCCGGAAAAAAGGACCACGGGGACGCCGAACCGCGCCAGGTCCTCCAGCAGGGCCAGGCCCTCGTCGGTCGCGAGTTCGCGCCGGGCCGGCGCGCTGCCGGACCCGGTGTAGCAGTGGGCGCACCGGAGGTTGCAGGCGCGCGTGACGTTCCAGACGACGACCGGCCTCGGCGCGCCGCCGGGCGCGGCATCGGCCCGGCCGTAGCGCAGAGAGTCCGAGGGTTCCCGGTTTCCACAATAGAGTGTAGATATGCCGATCATCGGCGTCCGACTTTCTCGGAGGCCACGATGGCCGCGACCAGCCCGTCGGTGGTGTGGGGTTCGGCCTCGGCGTCGGGTTCCAGGCCGAGGTCCCTCAAGGCTTGCGAGGTGCTCGGCCCGATGCTGGCAAGGCGGGCGCGCGAGCGGCGGACGATCTGGGGCGCGACGGCGGCGAAAAAGTGCCGCACCGTCGAGCCGCTCGTGAAGGTCAGCCAGTCCAGCGCGTCCCGGGCGAGCCCTTCGGTCACAGCCTCGACGCCCCTATTATCCGCGACCGTGCGGTAGGCGGTCAACTCTGCGACCAGCGCGCCGTGGGCCGCCAGCCGCTCGACTAATGTCCTGGGGGCGACGTCGGCGCGCGGCACCAGCACGGCGGCGCCCTGGAGCGATGCGCGGGCAGCCAGGGATTCGACGAGGCCGTCCGTCGTGAAGGTTTCCGGAACAAGGTCGGCACGGATGCCGAAGCGGGCCAGGCGCTCGGCCGTGGCCGAACCCATGACGGCGACGCGGACGCCGGAGAAGGCGCGGGCGTCGCGGCCGGTCGCCGCCAGGGCGGCGAAGATCGCTTCGACGGCATTGGCGCTCGTGAAGAGGACCCAGTCGAATCGCTCGAGGTCCTTTAGCGCGCTGCGCAAAGGCGCCGGGTCGGCGGGGGGCTCGATGCGGATGGCCGGGCAGAGGAGGACGGCGGCGCCGAGGGATTCCAGGCGGTCCGCGAGGTCCCGCGCCTGGGCGCGCGCGCGCGTGACGACGATGCGCCGGCCGAAGAGAGGGCGATGCTCAAACCACGCGAGCCGCTCCCGCAGAAGAACCACCTCGCCGATGACGATGACAGCCGGAGGCGCAAGGCCCGCCAGGCGTGCCCGCTCCGGGAGCGTCTGGACCGTGCCGACGATGACGCGCTGCTCGCTCGTCGTCCCCCCCTGGACGGCGGCGGCGGGGGTGTTCGCCGCCAGGCCGTGCGCCGTCAGGTTCTCGCAGAGGCTCCCCAGGTTCGCGACGCCCATGTAGAAGACGAGCGTGCCGCTGGAGGCGGCGAGGGCGTTCCAGTTGATTCGCGATTCCTCGCGCTCGTCGGCCTCGTGGCCGGTGACGAAGGCGACGGCGCCGGCCAGGTCGCGGTGCGTGACGGGGATGCCGGCGCAGGCTGGCGCGGCGGCGCCGGCGGTCACGCCGGGGACGATCTCGAAGGGGACGCCGGCGTCGGCGAGGGCGAGGGCCTCTTCGCCACCGCGTCCGAAAACGAAAGGGTCGCCGCCCTTGAGGCGGACGACGGTGCGCCCCAGCGTGGCGTGGCGCACGAGAAGCGCGTTGATATCGTCCTGACGGAGGGTGTGTCGGCCGGGCTCTTTGCCGACGTAGATGCGCTCCGCCGCGGCGGGGGCTTCGTCGAGAATCCGCTCGGGCACGAGGCGGTCATAGACGACGACGTCGGCCCGTGCGAGGCAGTCGCGTCCGCGCAGCGTCAGAAGGCCGGGGTCTCCGGGTCCTGCGCCGACGAGATAGACGCGGCCGGCCACTATTCGCCCTCCTCCAGGGCGTCGAGGTCGAACAGGCGGCGCACGAGGTCGGCTGCGGCAAGCGTGTCGCTCAGCGGGGCGTCCTGGGCCAGCCCGCGCAGGAACACCAGGGGGTCGTGCAGGATGCGCTTGCAGAGGGATTCGGTGAACTGGGCGAGTTGGTCGCGGTCGGCGTCGCTGAACCGGCTGCCGTGCTGTCGCAGCAGGTCTTCCCGGACCTGGTCGAGGCGCTTCTGCAGGAGGCGGATGGTGGGCGCGACCTGGAGGGAACTCATCCATCGGCCGAACGCGCGAGTTTCCTCGGCGACGATGCGCTCGGCCCGGGGGATTTCGGCGCGGCGGCGCTCGAGATTCTCCTCGACCACGTGCGCCAGGTCGTCCAGCGTGATGAGCCGCACGCCCGGCAGCCGGGCGAGGCGCGGGTCGGCGTCGCGCGGGACGGCGATGTCGAGGATAACGAGGTCGCGGGCGGCGCGGCGGATGGGTTCGGCCAGGGCGTCGTAGTCGAGGACGGCATCGGGCGAGCCCGTCGAGGCGACGACGAGGTCCACTTCGGCGATGAGGCGGGGCAGGGCGTCGAGGCCGACGATCTGGAGCGGCGGCGTGCGGTCGGCGGCGGGCGGGGCGTTCGCTTCGTCCCCGCTTTGCTTCAGCGCGGGGCAGGAGGCGTCGCCGGCTTCCCCTTCGACTTCGCTCAGGGTAAACTTTTTGGCGGGGGGGCGCGCGAGGTCGCGGGCGACCCGGCGGGCGTGGTCGAGGGTGCGGTTGGCGATGACAAGCCGGCCCGCCCCGGAGGCCCGGAGGATGCGAGCGGCGCTCCGGGCGTTCTTGCCGGCGCCGACGAGAAGGACCGTCCGGCCTTCGAGGGTTCCGAGTTCGCGGCGCGCCCGTTCGACGGCGGCCTGGGCGACGCTGGCGGCGCCGCGGCCGAGGTCCGTCTCGGTCTGGACGCGCTTGCCGACGCGGAACGCCCAGTGCAGGAGTCTGTTGAGGAGGAACCGGGCGGTGTGCGCTTCGACGGCCAGGCGGTAGGCGGCTTTGACCTGGCCGAGAATCTGGTGTTCGCCGATCACCTGGGAGTCGAGCGAGGCGGCGACGCGAAAGAGGTGTTCGGCGGCCTCGAGGCCGTCGTATCGGTAGAAGAGCGGGGGTTCGGCGGCGGCAGGCTTTCCCTTCAGCCGCTCGACGTGGCCCAGGAAGTAGGCGACGGGGTCGTCGGTCCGGCGGGCGACGAAATAGACCTCCGTCCGGTTGCAGGTGTCGAGGACGAGGGCCTCCTCGAAGGCGTCTTCGGCGTGGAGGCGGCGGAGGAGGCGGCGGACGAGGTCCGGGCCGAGCGCCACCTCGCCGCGCACGGCGACGGGCGCCGTGTCGTGGTTCAGGCCGATAACCGAGAGTTCCGTCATGGCGGATGCCCGTAAAGGTTATGCTCTTGGGTGAAACCGCGGTATTATACGGTAAGCGCGAGCGATTGCGAAGGCCCATCTGTCGGCGGGCGGGCGAGGATGCGGGAGGCGGCGTGGCGCGAGGTCGGCAAGTGGGGTTAGGGCTGACGCTGGGGGCGCTGGGCGTCCTGGCGTCGGTTTCTATTGTGGGCGCGTTCCTGGGCGCGGAGCGCGCCCGCGCGATGTTCAACTCCCAGCCGCTCGTCGCCTTCTGGATTCTGCTGGCCGGTCTGCTGGTCGCGGGCTTTTTTTTGATGCCGCGTCTGGTGCGCTCGCCGGGCCTTGCGGCGATGCATCTGGGGGCGCTCCTGGTGCTGGTCGGGGGCATGGGCGGGTCGGACCTCGGCCACCGGCTGGCGGGGCGGCTGTTCGGCGCCGCCAAGATTCCCCACGGGTACATGGCCGTTGAGGAAGGCGACGCGACGGATGCTGTTCGCGACAGCGAGACGGGCGAGACGATCGGCCGCCTGCCGTTTCGCATTCGCCTGGAGGATTTCCGCATCGAGTACTACCCGTCGGACCGGCCGTGGGAGTTGTGGCTCGAGCGTCCGGTGGTTTTCGGCGAAGGGTTCGAGATGGGCATGGCGCCGGTCGCGTGGCGGGAGGGTGAGGAGGCGTCGGCCGGGGAGTCGCAAATCCGCGTGCGTGTGGTTCGCTACCTGAGCGCTGCGGCGCCGGTGTACGACGGGGCAGGGGGCCTGGTGGGAGCGGAGGCCGACGCCGGGAGCGACGCGGCGGCGATGGAGGTGATCGTTTCACTCGGAGAGCGGTCGGTTCATGGTTGGCTGGCGCCGGCGAAGGGCGAGAGCCGCACCGCGTTCTCCCTCGCGCCGCTCCTGCCGGACGAGGTGCGCGGCCACCCGGCGCTCGCGTTGTGGTTTGTTCGGCCGCCCTCGATGCCGAAAGATTACTTCAGCGACCTGGCGGTCCTGGAAGGGGAAAGGACCATGGCGAGGAAGACGATCGAGGTGAATCACCCGCTGCATTGGGGCGGCTACCATTTCTACCAGGCCGGATACGATGAGGCGGCCGGGCAGTACACGATCCTCTTGGTGCGCAGCGCGAGCGGCCTGACGGCGGCGTACGTGGGGTTCGCGCTCCTGGTGGCGGGGGCGATGGCGCGGTGCTGGGTCGAGCCGGCGGTCCGGAAGTTGAAGGGGCGGGCATGACGGTACAGTTTTCCATTTTGGGCATTATGATGATGGTGGCGCTGGTTCTCGACGCGATGGCCTTCATTGTGTTGCTGACACGTGCGCGGCGGGCGGGGCTTGGGCTGTTCGCGGCGGGGTTTGCGTCGGCCGCGACCGCGGTGGTCGTCCGCAGCGTCCACGTCGGCCACGCGCCCATGCAAAACCTGTTCGAGGTGTTTCTCCTGATGGGGGCGCTGGTGTTTCCGCTCTCCCTCTTCTTCCGCTACGTTCTCGGAGTGGGAGGGATGGCGTTCGACGCGCTGCTGGCGGCGGGGGTGCTGGCGCCCGCAGTGTTCGTGTTCAGCCCCGAGCCGGCGCCGTTGCCTCCGGCGCTTCAGAGCGTCCTTTTCGTGCCGCACGTCGCGGCGTACCTGGCGGCATACGTGGTGATGGCCAAGGTGACGGTCCAGGCGGTCTGGCAGTTGATCACGGTGGCCGCGGGCAATGCTGAGGTGTCGGCGGGGGCCGAACGGTCCGCCTATCGCATGGTCGCGCTCGGGTTCCCGCTGCTGACGGCGGGCTTGGTGCTCGGGGCGGTCTGGGGCAAGCAGGCTTGGGGCGACTGGTGGAACTGGGACCCGAAGGAACTCTGGTCGCTCGTGACGTGGCTCGTCTTTTTGGCGTATCTGCACCTGCGGGCGCTGGGGGGCAGGCGGTGGGCGACGGCCGGGTCGGTGCTCGTCCTTGCCGGCGCGGCGTGCATCCTCATCACGCTCTTCTGGGTGAACCTCTCGCGCCTGTTCGCGGGCCTCCATTCCTACGCATGATCCGCGTTTTTTCCTTGCAGGCGGCAGTCCGATGTGATTGAACTCCGCCTTCCGATGATGGCTGGGGAACTCTCGGGGGGGAAAGGACACGACACATGGCTGACGAGATTCGGATCGGGCTGGTGGGCATGGGTGGTATCATGAGGGGTCACGTTCGCGACCTGGCGGCGATCCCCGAGGTCAAGGTCGTGGCCCTGATGGACCCGGATGCGGGCCATCAGGCGAACCACAAGAAAGAGTTTCCGCATCTGGCCGACGCCGCCGAGTACGACGACTACCAAGCCATGCTCGATGGTGCGGACCTGACGGGCGTCGTCATCGCGAGCCCCCACACGCTGCACTTCGAGCAGATTGCGGCGGCGCTGGACCGCGGGGTGCACGTCCTTGTGGAGAAGCCGTTGGTCTGCCGCATGGACCACGCCCGCGAGATCGTCCGCAAGGTCCGCAAGACGGGTCTCGTGCTGGTCATCGGGTACCAGCGTCACTACGGCGGCGCGTACCGCTACATTCGCCGGGCTGTTGCCGCCGGCGAGATCGGCCGCATCGAGATGGTCGCGGGGTTCCAGGCGCAGGGCTGGAAGGTCTGCACGGCGGGCTCGTGGCGGCAAAGGCCGGAACTGTCGGGCGGCGGCCAGTTGAACGATTCCGGCAGCCACCTCATCGACATCCTGCTCTGGATGACCGGCCTTCAGGCCGAAACCGTCTCCGCCCAGATTGACAACTGCGGGACGCCCGTGGATATCAACTCGGCCCTCAGCATCCGCTTCGCCGGAGGCGCGATCGGGACGCTGACGATTCTTGGCGATCATCCGGCCCCCGGCATGTGGGAGGACATCACCATCACGGGCGAGCGCGGGGGGTTCTACCTTCGGCAGGGGCAGCCGCTCGTCCAGTTCGCGGGGTGCGGCGAAGCGTCGTTGACGGTCAATGCCGACTCCCTCGGCGGAGGGTCCATCTCGCGCAACTTCATCCGGTGCATCCAGGGGACCGAGGAGCCGGCCGCGCCTGTCGAGTGCGGTCTGAGGGTCATCGAACTGACGGAAGCCGCGTGGAAGAGCGCCGCCGCAGGCGGAAAGCCCGTCACTGTCCCCCGGACCGAACTTTAGCGCCTCTAACAAAATGGTCGTGGCCGGGTGGCACTGGTGGCTTGTCCACCAGTGCGTGACCACAGAAGGCATGCACTGGCGGGCAAGCCGCCAGTGCCACCCATTTTGTTAGAGGCTCTTAGTCTTTCTCTTCACCGCCGACGAGCGGTACGAAGCGGCAGGGGCAGAACTCGATCCGCTCCACCTGCCCGCTGCGCTTCTGGAGACGCACGAGAATCTGTCCGCCGAATCCGCCGACCGGCGTCACCAGGACGCCCCGGTCCGCCAGTTGCTCGATCCAGGCCTTCGGCACTTCCTCCGCGGCCGCGGCGCAGAGGATGCGGTCGAACGGCGCCTCTTCGGGCCAGCCCGCCCGCCCGTTGCCGACGCGGTAATGAACTTTCCCATGGCCGAGACCCTCGAGCGCCCGCCGCGCCCGGTCCAGCAGCGTCGCGTGGACCTCGATGGTGTAAACCTGGGCGGCCAGGTGCGCCAGGATCGCCGTCTGGTATCCCGAGCCGGTTCCGATCTCCAGGACGCGCTCGGTCCCTGCCAGGTCGAGCGACTGGGTCATGACGGCGACCATGTAGGGCTGGCTGATGGTCTGGCCCGCGCCGATGGGGAGCGGGCGGTCCTCGTAAGCGTGGATTTTCTGGTCCGGCGGCACGAAGGCCGCGCGGTCCACGCGGCGGAAGGCGTCCAGGACGCGCTGGTCGCGGATGTCGCGGGCTTCCAATTGCGTCCGCACCATCCGGTCCAGGTCGTCGGCGGCGTCCATGGGGCGTTCCCGGTTAGTTCTAAAACGTTATCTCAACGCAGAGGTCGCAGAGATCGCAGAGAACAGGAAAGATAGGGGACCGGCAGCCGCTTTTGCCGTTGTTACTCAATCCGTCCTCTGCGTTCTCTGCGTTGAAAAACACCGTTAGTCCATCCCGATTATATAGCGCAGCGCCAGGCGAAGGAACCGCAGCGGTTCAACGAAGGGATTGATCTTCGACTTTTCCTCGCCGTAGATCGTTGCGACGGGCACTTCCGCAATCACGAGGCCCCGCCTTCCTGCGCGGATGAGGAACTCCGATTCCGCGTCATAACTGGCTGTCCTCGGCCGCGCCAGGTTCCATGCCCGTACCGACACATAGCGGTATCCCGACTGCGAATCGTGGATGCGCGTCCCGGCGAGGCGCGAGACGACTTCGCTCGTGAAACGATTGGTGAAGCGGCGGATGGCGGGCATGCGTCCCGCGCGCCGCCGTGTGCCGAGAATAATGTCCGGCGCCTCCGCCTCGAGCCGCGCTAGAAACTTGGGAATCTCCGCCGGGTCGTGCTGGCCGTCGCCGTCCAGGCAGACGGCCCCATCGGCGCCCTGCTCGGCGACCCACCGAAAACCGGTCTCGAGCGCACGGCCTTTGCCGAGGTTCGTCGCGTGGCGGAGGACCACCGCGCCCGCGGCCCGGGCCTCTTCGGCGGTCGCGTCGGGCGAGCCGTCGTCCACGACGAGGCAGGTCCCCAGATGCGCAAGCACGCCCCGCACGACGCGTCCGATGCGGCCGGCTTCACGGTAGGCCGGCACCAGGCCCACCACCTTCGCGCGTCGGGTTTCCAACGCCGTCTCCTTCTTGTGGGCCACGCTGGTATAATCGGGTTTGGCTGCGGCGTCAACGCTCTCTTGGTGCAGCACAAAAAAGTTGCAATGTCCCAGGGTGCCACCGATTGCTTGTCAATCGGTGGAGCGGGTGTCGAGCGCACGGTTTGACGAGCAAACCATGGCACCCCCGGCTGAAGAGGTGCAACTTTTTTGTGCTGCACCCCGCTCTCTTGCGAGGCGGGGCGCACTTGACCCGCGCAGCGCCGGGGCCGATAATCGGCCGGCCGAAAGGAGGCTTTCCGTGGCCCGCACGATTACGCTCTTGACGGACTTCGGGATCGCGAGCACCTATCCCGCCCAGATGAAGGGGGTGATCCTGGCGCGGTGTCCCGGGGCGGTCCTGGTGGACCTCTCCCACGACGTGCCGCGACACGACGTCCGCACCGCCGCTTTCATGCTTGCCTCCGCCGCCAAGGCGTTTCCCCAGGGGACGATTCACGCGGCGGTGGTGGACCCGCAGGTGGGAAGCGCGCGGCGGGCGCTGGCGGCCGAGGCGGCGGGACAGACCTACCTGGCGCCGGACAACGGTCTGCTGACGGTCGTCCTGGGCGGCGGACCGGACCGGCCGCTCCCCGGCCGCGTGGTGAGTATCGAGAACCGCTCGCTTTTCCGCACCGACGTGTCGAGCACGTTCCACGGCCGCGACATTTTCGCGCCCGTTGCCGCGGCCCTGGCGCGCGGCACGCCGCTTGAGGACCTCGGGCCGCCTGTCGCTTCGGTCCAGTGGCTGGATGTCCCGGCCGCCCGGCGCGACGGCGGTTCGATTCACGGAGAAGTCCTCTACGTGGACCCGTTCGGCAACCTGGTGACGAACATCACCGGCGACCAGGTGGCCGGCGCGGATCCGTCGCGCGTCGCCGTCCACGTCGGCGGGGCTGTGATCCGTGGACTCTCGAGGGCCTATAGCGACGTCCCCGCCGGGATGCTCCTCATCTACATCGGCAGCGCGGGCTTCCTGGAGGTGGCTGTCAACCGCCAGAGCGCCTCCGCCCGGCTCGGCGCCGACATCGGGACGCCCGTCCGCGTCGGATGCGAAACCTCATGAGCCCGTCGCCCGACCGCTCCGCGCGCCTCCGCCGGGCCGACAAGGCGCACCTCTGGCACCCGTTCACCCCGATGGCCGAATGGACCGCCGGCGAGCCGCTTATTATTGAGCGCGGCCAGGGCGAGTTTCTCTTCGATACCGAAGGCCGCCGCTACGTGGACGGCGTGTCGAGCCTGTGGTGCAACCTGCACGGTCATCGGCGGCGGGAGATTGACGAAGCCGTCCGCCGCCAACTGGACCGCGTCGCGCACTCGACGCTGCTGGGCCTGGCCTCGCCGCCCTCCATCGAACTGGCGGAGCGGCTTGCGGCCCTCGCGCCGGAGGGCCTCGCGCGCGTCTTCTACTCCGACTCCGGCTCAAGTGCCGTCGAGGTCGCCCTCAAGATGGCGTTCCAGTACTGGCGCCAGACGGACCCGCCCCGGCCGGAGAAGACGAAGTTCATCAGCCTCTCCTACGGTTACCACGGCGACACGCTGGGCGCCGTAAGCGTCGGCGGCATCGAGCATTTCCACGGCCTGTACGCCCCGCTCCTCTTTGACTCGATCCGCGCCCCGGCGCCGTACTGCTACCGCTGTCCGCTTTCCCAGCGGCGGGAGACGTGCGGTCTGGCGTGCGCGCGGCGGATGGAGGAGATTCTGGAGCGCGACGCCGACGAGACGGCCGCCGTCATCCTCGAGCCCATCGTCCAGGGGGCGGGCGGCATGATCGTCCACCCGGAGGGGTATCTGGCGCGCGTGGCCGACGCTTGCCGACGCCACGACGTCCTTCTCATCGCCGACGAGGTGGCGACCGGCTTCGGCCGGACCGGACGCTTCTTCGCCTGCGAGCACGAGGACACAAGGCCGGACCTCTTGTGCCTCGCCAAGGGCGCGAGCGGCGGGTATCTGCCCCTGGCCGCCACCCTGACGACCGAACGCATCTACGAGGCGTTCCTCGGCTCGCCGACCTCCGGCCGGACGTTCTATCACGGCCACACGTACACGGGGAGCGCGCTCGGGTGTGCGGCGGGGCTGGCGAGTCTGGACATCTTTGAGCGGGAGCGCGTGCTCGAGCGCATCGCCGAGATGGCAGCGAAACTTGCACGGATGCTTGAGAGTGTGGCGGACCTGAAGCACGTCGGCGAGGTCCGACGGAAGGGTCTCATGGTCGGCATCGAACTCGTGGCCGACCGCGCGACGCGCAGGGCCTATCCTCCGCAGGAGCGCCGCGCGTGGAAGGCCTGCCTGGCGGCGCGGCGCGACGGCGTGCTTGTCCGGCCGCTCGGCGACGTGATCGTTCTGATGCCGCCCTATTGCACGAGCGACGAGAGCCTCGAGCGCCTCGTCACTGCTGTGCGCGAAAGTATCCGCAAGGCGACGGAACCATGAAGTGCGGCCTGTTCATCACGGGGACCGACACGGGCGTCGGCAAGACGGTCCTGACGGCGGCGCTGGCCATCGTTCTGCGCCAGCGCGGCCGGGACGTCGGCGTCTTTAAGCCGGTGGCCTCGGGTTGCGTCCGCCGACGCGAGGGCCTCGTGTCGGAAGATGCGGAATTCCTGGCGAAGGCGGTCGAGGCCGCCGAGACGCTCGAAGACATATCCCCCGTGCGCTTCGAGGAGCCGCTCGCGCCCACCGTGGCGGCCGCGCGGATGGGCGCGGAGGTGGACCTCGCGCCGGTGTGGGAGGCGTGGGGTCGGCTGCGCGAGGCCCACGAGGTTCTGCTCGTCGAGGGCATCGGCGGGATTCTCTGCCCGGTGACGCCCGCGACGAGCGTTGCAGACTTTGCTAAGGAGTTCGCCTTGCCGATCCTCGTGGTGGCGCGGTCGGGGCTCGGCTCGATCAATCACACGGCCCTCGCGGTGGAGGCGGCGCGGTCGCGTGGCCTGGCGGTGGCCGGCGTTGTCATCAACCGCTATAATCACGAATCGCCGGACTTGGCCGAGATGACAAGCCCGGACGAAATCCGGCGCGTGACGGGCGTAGAGGTGCTCGGCCTCGTGCCGGAGGATCGCGCGACGGACTTTGCGGCGGGCGTTGTGGGGCCGGAGGTGTTGGCGGCGGTTCGGCAACTGCCGCTGGCGCGCCTGTTCGGATGACCCCCCGGCATTTGGCCTTGACAGCGGCCCCCGGGGGCGTATTATGAAGGCGGTTTGATTTGAACGTGGGCGATTAGCTCAGTTGGCAAGAGCGCCTGCTCGACAAGCAGGAGGTCACTGGTTCAAGTCCAGTATCGCCCACCAGAGAAGCGGTGGGGGCGCCGTGATTGATGGGTGTTCGTTTCGCCAGAGGGTGAAAGTTTATTCTGCTTGCTGCTTGACAGTCTTCAGGTGTGTGGTATAGTGTGTGCTTGTGGCGTTGCCGGTTGCGTGGGGGCATTGTCGGGTGGCGAGAGCAAGGTTTCTTTTGTCTTTTCCGGTTCAGGCGATTGCCGCCGGGCGGGGGCTGACGGATAATCTGCCGGCAGGCGAGCGCGTCGGGGGCGCACCGGCTTACACGGTTTTCTCTCTGCGAGCAGGGGGGCAAGGAAAGGGAAGGATTCATGGCTAAGAAGAGCGCGGGTAAGGTGGCGTTGAACGAATGGGCACGTGGGTTTGGGCTCCTTTCGGACTCCACGCGGCTGGGCATTCTGACCCTCTTGCGCAGGGGGCCCAAGAATGTGACGGCGCTGTGCAAGGCGCTGCGCCAGAAGCAGCCGACCGTCAGCCATCACCTCGGCCTGCTGCGCATGGGCCGTCTTGTGAACGGCACCCGCAAGGGCAAGTCGGTTATCTACACAATCGACAAGGCGGCCGTGAAGGCTCTGGCCGCGGCCTGCAAAAAACTGTCGTAGCGGTAAGCCCACGAGGTCCTTGAGGGGCCGTAGGTTGACCGGGGCGCGGCGGCTGCGCCCAAGGGCGCGTGTTCCGCGCGCGTCGCTAAGCGATGGTTGGTTTTATAGGCAACCGAAGGGAACGGACTCGAGGTCCGTTCCCTTCTTCTTTCTGTCAACGCAAAGTAGAAATGTCCTCTTTCCCGCAAAGTAGGAATGTCCGCTTTTTCTGGAAGGGCTGGCGCCAAGGGTGATCGGCCGCGGGACGTCGGGGGGCGGGGGCCGGAGCGACGGGGGGT
>Ga0307378_10003389_pt1 | contig 23436 bp, 28 predicted proteins | sample UN1MG_FD_202238 | JGI IMG/M metagenome (GOLD analysis project Ga0307378, IMG submission 202238) | Soil microbial communities from Risofladan, Vaasa, Finland - UN-1 | ecosystem: Environmental > Terrestrial > Soil > Coastal area > Acid sulfate soil | place: Finland: Risofladan, Vaasa | collected...
ATCAGATAAGCATTCGTAAATATCTGTTTCAATGTGTACAAATATTTCTTTTGCTGAAATTTTAGTTAATTCTTTTATACTAATTATTTTTGTTGTATTTTGAATCATGATTAAAATATATTTATTAATATTAAGTTCCAGAATATCCTTTCAAATAATATAATATATATTAATTTTAAAAGGAAGTTTTGAAATTTAAATTTTTTATTTAATAAAATTTTAATTATTTTTTAATTATGTTAATAAATTAATTTTAATTATTCTTCTATAAATTTATTTTTGAATTGTGGTTCATCTATAAGTTCAATATCAAATTCAAAATTATCAAATTTTTCTTTATATTTTTTATAGTTTTTCATTATATCTAAACAATCGTTTTTTGTTAATTCATTTCCGCTTAAATCAATTACATTTTTGATATTAAACATATTTGTTAAACCTTTTTTTTGAATTTTAAAGTATAATTCTAATTTTCTTTTTGTCATTTTATTTTTTTTATTAAATTATAATTTAAATTCCAGAATTTCCTTTTAAAATAATATATTTTTAAAATAATACAAACTATTATTTTTTTCATTGGTTGGTTTTTGCCATTTCCAATATTTGTATTAAGTTATTTTAATAAAAATATATTTTATCCTAGAATAAGGGGCTTTTATAAATATCAATAAATCTTTAAAAGTTTATATTTATTTTTTCAAGGTGGTCGTGTTTGACCTTATTTGTGATTAATATATTTTATTTATTTTAAGGTACTATATAATATATATTATTTTTATTATATATTATATTATATTATATTATAATATATTTAGATATATTGTAAATGGTAATAAATATTTATTTTTATATTTATTATTAAAAACGTTTTTGATATTATTTTAATGTTTTTGTAATATAGAATGATTTCTAAGACATTTAAATATATATAAAGGTATTATATTATAACTTTGAAACCTTTCGTTAGAATGCCACTAAACAAAATGTTATTAACTTTTACTTAATATATATTATTATTTTTTTATTTTTTTTATTTTAATATATTTTTATATATTTATTTTTTATTATTTTTATTTTTTTATTTATTTTTATTTTTTATTATTTTTTTATTATTTTTTATTTTTTTTATTTATTTTTATTTTTAAAACCTTTACAAAACCTATTATTTATATTATAATATATTTCCTTTACTTTTTTTATTATTTATATTATAATATATTTATAAAAAAAATACCAATTTTTAACCCCTCATAGGACCATGTCTATATTGCGTAGAAATTTTTGAATATGAGATATGGTAAGATATAGTAATCATTCATCTCGATTTACACTTATGTTTTTTTATGATAGTATATTATAATAATTAATCTAATATTTAAAATTTATGAGCGTTGTTATTTTATTAGAAAGAATTGACCCAGATCCCAAGCAACCCAGGCAAAAATTTTTATCCGCCGAGTTAGAAGAATTAAAAAAATCGATCAAGGACAAAGGCATCTTAGTACCGTTAGTATTAGAAAGCAATTATACAGAAAAAAATGACCACTTTCTACTCTTAGATGGTGAGCGCAGATATAGATGTGCAAAAGAACTAGGATTAAAAGAAGTTCCCGCAACGATCACACAAGGTCCGTTATCTTTTGAAGAGAGGACTATATTGAGATTTCATATACAAGAACAGCACAAGAGCTGGACGTTATTTGACAAAGCTAAAGCAATCTACGATCTAAAAAGAGAATCTGGTCTGAGTATTGCCGAAATTGCAGAGAAACTCAATACTAGTGCTCCCAGGATATCTAACTGGCTTAGCATTACATTTTTAACAGAAGAAACACAGAAAGAAGTAATTTCTAAAAACGTCTCTTTTTCTTATCTGATTCATCTTGTAAAGATAACAAAAGACTATCTATCATTCTCAGATCTAAAACAAAGGGAGATTGAAGAGAAATTAATCAGAAAGATTGAAGCAGGGATATTCAATACGACTTTAAATTTCCAGAGATTCTCACGGTTAATGTCTACATATACTCATTATCCAGAGAAGATAGAATTTCTTAATAAAACGAACATGTTATTGAATGAGTTATTGAAAAAAACAGAATTAGAAAAAACGATTGATTTAGAAATTTTTTACAAAAGCTTACTCAATCTTGTTCGTAATATATCTGAGATAAAAGATAAGAAACATAATCTATCAAAAGAATATATCGATATGCTTAAAATAGTTAGAGATAAAATTAACGAATTTTTATAAAGGCGAACAATAAAACAAAAAATTCTAATAATATGAAAATTTGCATACCTTCGAAAGAAAGAGCAGAAAGCATGACAACTCATTTATTTTTTAATTCTAAAGACGTTTTAATATTTGTCGAACCACATGAAGTTAAAAAATATCAGATATTTTGGCCCGAATATAATATAGTTGATATTAAAAAATCTAACCAAGGTTTAGCTTACGTAAGAAATTTTATATTAGACTATATAGATGAACCAAAATTAGTTATGGCAGACGATGATATAAGTTTTTTTGGGAAAAGAAACGATAAACACAGGTACGATAGACTGTCTGATTACAAAGAAATGCTTAAAGATATAGAAAAGGGTTTAGATTCTTTTTGGGGATATGAAATACCAAACAATTCATATTCTTTTTTTTTAAATAAAAACTCAGACAATAAAATAAGAATGACAGTGAACAATAAATACGTTTCTGTATTTTATGGTATAAATAACAGTGAATTTAAAAAACATAATATTAAATACGATCCGCTCATAACATCAGATGGTGACGATATCGATATTTCGATTCAGATTTTATTGAACGATGGGAAAATATGTCATGATTATAAATATTGTTTAGCGCACGAAATAAATACTTCTGGAGGATTAGCTAATCATCGAAAAGAGTCTAATTTAAGTAGAGATATGATACTTAGAGAATGTGCTACTACTATTGCAAAAAAATATGGAGTAGAATTTGTCAAAATTTCTCATGACTCGAAAGGATACGCTAGAGTATGTTCTTTCAACACGAATTTATTAAAAAAAAGAAAAGAAGTCGTAAAAAAGAACTACGAAAAATATTTGACTAAAATCTAAAGATATTTTATAGTAGAAATTTACAAATCGAAATAAAAGAAGTATAATAAAATTAATAATAACAATAATCATGTCTACACAAGAATATCTAATATTAGGACCAATCGGTATACTTTTTCTTATTTCAATACGTGAGTTTTTTGCTTACCTGAAAGCAAAGAAAAATGGTAATATTATTGATTATGGAAAAGAATTAGCTTCTATTAATTTACAATTAAGTAATCATATTACTTCTTTTAGTGAAGATTTGCGAGAAGTAAGAAACGATATCAAGACAATAAAGGAAGCTATTATAGATATCAAGATAAGCATATCTAAAAAATAGTTCTTTGAAGCAGGGACATAATAAGAAAAGTTCATTACAAGATTTTCTTTTTAAAGAAAACCTTCAAAGCAGAGACTAGAACATATTTAATTATTATGTTCCGGCAAATCTTATTTTTACGTCTCTGCTTCAGAGAACATCTAAGAGATAGTTCTTTAAAACCAGCAGTCAAGTCGAGTCAAAGTCATAAAAGTCATGTCAAGCAAAGTTGAAGAAAAAAGTCAAGTTGTTAAAAAGTTTATAACTACTGGAGAGTTTAGTAAAAAGATGGCAGAGAAATCTCTCTCTGGTCATTCAGTTTCTTCTCAAATAAGATTTCTAGCTGGAAGAATTTTAACTATCATAGATGCTTCTATAAAAGAGGAGAAACAAAACAAAGCGATTAAAGATCTAATTCGAAACGAGGTCGCGAATACACTAAGTTATATTACTACTTTAGTTTTAGGAGATTTTGAATTAGTCGTATCAGACAAAGAAGCTATTGAAGCAACCGAAGTTTCTTTGGAAGAAGCAATAAAATAAATAATAGCTAAGACATAGATTTTGACTGCTGATTTTAAAAAAATAAAGGTCGGTAAAAAAGATTAACTAAAATATACTATGGAAACAATATTATTATACATTGGAGGCACTTCAGTTGTAGCAGTATTTTTACTTAATTTGTTAAAAAAGTGGATTAAAGATGTAGTATCTCCAAGATGGGGAGACTTAGGAGTTCAAGCCGCTTTATTAGCAATTTCGTTCGCTTTGGCAGGCATAGGAAAAGCAATGGATCTACTTCCACCAGAGGGATTGAAGTTAATTGGAGCGATATATACTGGAGCAATACTTATATATCAAATTTTGATAAAATCTGTTTACCAAAAACTTTTGCTCAATCAATTAGACCCTGACGACAAATAAGTCAATTTAATAGTCTTAATAGTAAAATAAAGACAAATATAAATTGACTGTTCGTTTTATTTTATGGTACTTGAACAAACAAGACCTTGTCAAAAATTTTTCTGTTATGATTGTCAGAAAGAAATAAAAGTAGAAAGAAAAGAAATTAAAAACGGAGTATTCCTGGCATATAAAAATGGAGAAGAGAAAATCAACATTTTAAAATGCCAGGAATGTTTTGACAAATCAAAAGAATTAAGAAATTATCAGGCCTGTGAAGTTTATTCACGAGTAGTTGGATATCTAAGACCCGTCAGACAGTGGAATCTGGGAAAACAGAAAGAATTCAAAGACAGAAAAAATTATAAGATTAATTTTATGAAAAAAAGAAAATAGGAAAGAAGAAAGAAACAAAAGCTCTTTTCTATAAGAGTTTTTTATTTAACGTTTGCAAAATTTATATAAAAACAAAGAACTGAAAAAACTCTAGATTTCTCTGACAAGTTTATAGCTTTGTAATTTCATTTTTACAATATGCACTTTATAATGTATAATAAAATAAGAACATAGATCTCTCTTTAATAAGTAACATTAAGAGTAATTTAAATGAGATTGATTAATATAAAAATATAACATGGCATTTTACTCATTCATAACAGATCGTTTTAAAAGAAAACCTAAAAAGAAAAAACATAACGAAGATCGCGGATCAGTTTTGTCTGTCAAACAGATGATGGAAGAACTGGGTGTCAGAACTTCGGCAACAATAGGTTCTTATGAAGATGAAGAAAGACCAGATAAACTTACAATAGATAATTATTTGACAATGCAAGACAATGATGGCACGGTTCGAGCTATTACTCGTCTTTTTTCTATGCCTATTGAATCAGCACCTATAAAAATATTACCAAGTGAAAATGATAAAGGAGAAAGAGATTTCATCGAAGCAGTTTTTTTAGGACCACAGAATAGTGGAGGCATGTCTACACCTCTTCCATTTATTATAGCAGATATGACTCGGGCGATTTTCGAAGGCTTTCGTTTTTATGAAAAAGTACCACATATTATTAAAGAAGGCAAACACAAAGGTTTGATTGGTTGGAGAAAGTTAGCACCAAGAGATGCAAGTACTATAAGATTAAGAGCAGATAAAAACGGGGGTTTTCTTGGAGCACACCAATCAGCAACTTTTGGATCAAGATCAGTCGATGTAAATATTCCAGCAGAAAAAAGTCTACTATTTACTTTTCAAAGAGAAAGACATCCTTTATATGGAGAATCAATTTTAAAAACAGCTTGGTATCATTATGATAAGAAACATAAGCTTTATTACTTAGCACACAAAAAAGCAGAAATCGATGCAGTCGGTCTTAAGATTTTAAAACTTGGTAAACCTTTTTCAGAGACAGAAGTTTCGAAAGCAGAAGAGGCGGTTGAAACGATTGGAGTCAATTCAAGAATAACTCTGCCAACCGGGTTTGAACTAGAAATTGATAGAGCACCATCGGGATATGATGTATTAAGACTCATCGAACACCATGACACTCAAATTGCTCTTTCAACTCTTACACAAGCAACACAGCTTGGATCAAAATCAAAATACAATTATCCATATGGCAGCGGATATAGCACACAATCTAATTATATTGTTCAAATGTTACAATCAGTTATGAAGTCTATGGAAGACACTTTAAATGAATGGGCAGTTGCTCCACTCATTGATTGGAATTTTAAGAAAGGAAGCTATCCCAAGATTAAGCTAATGCCTTTAAAGACTGATACGGAAAAGTTTTTAATTTCAATCTTCGAATCTATTGTCAAGAAAGACCCAACGTATCTTACACCTGCTTTCATAAATAAAATAAGCAACGAAGTTGCAGAGATTCTTGGCCTTGAAATTAAAGAAGTATCAGACAAAGATGCAATCAAAGCTTTTGAATCGGGAAAAAGAAAAGAATACGATAAACAGAAAAAACCAGCAACTACGACACCACAGAGTGTTAGAGATAAAATACAAAAGAAATCAGTGGAGTTAAAAGATGATCCGTATTTCTTAGAAAAGTTTGAAGCAATCGGTCGAAACTTTGCTATCAAACATCTTAATAAAAAGTAAAAAATGCCTTATAAAAATTTTCATAGTTGTCGTTTACAAGAACCCAGTCTTTTCAAATCAGATTCTTTTCGAACACTACATACAAAGACTAAAGGTTTGTCTTTTATTACTGCTATTTTAAAAAAATCTGGAAAATCTGTAGTTCAGAGTTTTAGGTATAATAAAAAATACTGGAAGAAAGATAGAGCAACGTCACACTGTAGTTCTCATAAAGGCAAGTTTGAAGCAGCTGCTATTAAAGCAAAAATGATGCTCTTCAAAAAACAGGGCGTCGACTTTGATATTAGAAATGAAAAAGTCAATGAACTTGTTAATGATGCTCTATGTTTAAAAGAAATTTGGAAAGTAATGAAATTAAAGAATATTATCGGAGACTGGACGAAAGAAGAAGTTTCAGAATATTACAAAAAAGTTATAGAAGTATTGAAAAAGAAAAAGTATCCGATAATAAAGAAAGACTTAACATCGTCAGATATATCAGAGTTGTTAAAACCAGGTGGTAATACTGCTTTTCAGAGTCCGAAAATCTCAGGACTTGTATATAAGCTTTGTATGATTGAAGAGATAGAAAAAGGAACTCCAAAAAATGAAGCAAAGAAAAACTGCAAAGAGTTCAAAAAGTAAATCTGAAGTAAAGATAAAAGACATTGAATTATACCAAACGGTCGACATTTTACTATTCGAAAAAAAATTAGTATAATAAAAACAATATGAACGATTTTACTTTTAAGTTAGACATCGTTAAGACTTTAGCTTCTATCAAAACGGGTGATCGTATCGTTGTTGGTTATGCATCAAGTTTTGATGTTGACACTGACAATACTCAGATCACACGACAGGCATTAGAAGGAGCTAAAGATGATTTATTGTCATATTCGACAGTACTGTTTAATCATGATGTAGATAGACCAATCGGTAAAGTTATTGAGACAGATGTTGACGACGTCGGTCTTCTTGTTAAAGTAGTTATTTCAAAAGAAGAAGACGAAATTTGGAAGAAGATTGAAGAAGGCATAATTAATAAATTTTCAATTAAAGGTCGAGCATTTGATCTAAGCCCAATTGAGGGCGAAAATCAAATATTGCAAATAAACAAAATTGAATTGTTTGAAGTTTCGTTAGTATCAGTACCAGCAAATAAAGAAGCATATACTATTAGTCATTGGGTAGCTAAATCATTGAATTTAAAGAAAGATGTCGAAGAAACTTCAAATAAAATAAAAACAAATATGAAAGACTTATTAGAAAAACTTAAAAATATTCTCAGTAAAGAAAACGTTGAAGAAGTCAAAAAAGATCTTGATTCAGTTATCAAAGATTTTGAAAAAGAAGGAGACATTATCGAAAAACTTCAAGTTATTTCTGGCAAACTTTCAGGTGATGACAAAGAAGTCGTTGATAGCGCGATCGAAATACTCAAAACAAGCAGAAATAAATTTAATATGAAAGAACCAGAAAGTGAAGAAGAGAAAGAGGAATTTCCAGAAACATGTAATAAGTATGATCTAGGTGACGAATCAGAAGTAAGACCCGTGTTTCAGTTAAACAAATCGTTTGATTCTATCGAATTGTCTGAAGACAATAAATTCAAAAAACAGATTCTAAAACTTGGAAAATGGTTCCACTGGGATGCTGATGGTGGTGTTTTGAATGTCACTAATGAAATTATCGATAATATAGTTAAAAACTTCAAAAAGTCTGTTATAGAACATGTTTTCGTACCAGTCACTCATACTACAGATCCGACAAAAAACGCTGGTGAAGTCATTTCTCTTCAGAAAACTGCTGAAGGTCTTGATGCAGTTATCGAAATTAAGGATGAAACAATTCTTGAAAAGATCAAGAAAGGTCTTATCAAATGTGTTTCAGCTAGTTTGGATCCGAACTATAGAGTTAAGACATCAAACAAATTTGTCGGTCCTACTCTTCTTCATACTGCATTGATTTCTGAGCCATATATTAAAGGTATGGGAAATTTCGTTGCTTTATCTGAAGGATTCGAGGGAAGAAACATTATTCAATTGGAAGATGAACAACCAAGCTTTTTCTCAGTAATGAAGGCTTTAAAAGATAGCTTAGAAAAAATTGAAAATAATGTTATTACCTCAGACGTTTTTGCAGAAGAGTTTGCTAAACTGAAAACAGATATAGGTATCGCAAAACAGATTGAAGAAGAAGCAGAAAAAATCGTTGAAGAAGAAAAGAAAGAAGAAAAAGAAGAAGAAAAGATAGAAAAGATAGAAAAGAAAGAAGAAGAAAAGGAAGAAGAAAAAACTATCGACGATGATAAAGAATCTATAGAAAACGTTGAAAAGAAAAAGAAAGAAATCAAAGTCGGTGATGAATGCATCATCGATAAAAAGAAAGGCAAATACGTAAAAGATGGAGATGAATTGGTATGCAAGACATTGTCAGAAGAAGAACTTAAGACATTGACAAAAAAGAGTTTTCGATCATGTATGTCAAGAGAAATGAAAGCTGGAAAAACAATGGCAGACGCATCAAAAATTTGTAAAGAAGAAGTTAAAAAACCAGTTAAAAAAATATTATCGGAGGCGGCATCGGGAGAAAAAGCCGAGGTCAAGTCCGAAAATATCGATCAGCAAAAACTCGACTTTGCTGATGCAGAAAGAGTTTATGAAGGCTATCTAGCGCAAGGAAAAATTGTTCCAGCGCAAAAAGATGCATTTATAAAACTCATGATTTCAGGCAAGGCATTAGAGTTAGGAGACAATAAGGTCGGCGTATCCGAGCTCATAAATGCTTTCATGGAGTCACAAAAAACGTCTATCAACTTCGAAGAAGATGGAGTTCCTGTAGATGACGACGAAGAAAAAAAGAAAGAAGGTGATGAAAGTGCAGAACTTGCTGACGTACCAGAAGATGCTAAGAGTTTCTTTGGGAAGATGGGTATAAATAAACCAGAAGAAGTAAAGAAATCATGGAAGAATTTACAGGAGATGAAGAAAGAAGAAGATGACGAGAAGTCGAGTCTGATTAGTTAAATATTAGTAACATTAAAAAATAAATAATGACTGCTTTATCTGCTAACTACGAAGCAAAACGACAAGATGGAATAATCCTTTCATACCCAGTTTTAGCTGCTTCTACGATTTATAAAGGTGCTCTTCTAGTTGATGTCGGTACAGGATTTGCTCAGCCTGGTTCAGGTGTCGGCGCTTACACTTTCTTAGGTGTGGCTGCTGAAGCTGCAACAGGTGGCACTTCTGATGGCGATGTGAGAGTACGTGTTTATAAGTCAGGTGTTTTCCAATACGCTAAAGCTTCAGCTGTTGATAGTGATCTTGGTGTTAAGATGTATCTTCATGATGACCAAACTGTCGGAACAAGTTCGACAAATACTAATTTCTGTGGTTATTGTGTTGACATCGTTGACGGATCAACTATTAAGCTTCAAATCGACGCAGCAGTTAATTAATAACATACAAAAATGCTTACAAAAGGTGATATTCCTAAGTTATTATTAGCTGGCATGAAGACTAACTTCATGAGCGCCTACGAAGTGGCTGTGAAAGATTACATGAAGATTGCTACCACTATAGTTTCAGGAAAGAGTTCTGAAACTTATCCTTGGTTAGGTTCTGTTCCCAAAATGCAAGAATGGAGAGACGAAAGAATTCCTCAAGCGATGCTTGAACACAACTTTACGATCGCAAACCGTGACTTCGAAGCTTCTATCGCTGTAGATAGAAATGCAATCGAAGATGAACAATACGGTCAGATTGAAGTTCGTGTGAAAGAACTCGCAACTGAAGCTGTAAGATTTTTTGATGAATTGGCTTACACATTGATGGGGCAAGGTACTGCTTCAACTGGTACTGCTGGAACAATCTATGAAGGAGTAACTCTCAATTGCTACGACGGTAATCCATTCTTTTATACATTGCATTCTGAAGGCGATTCTGGAACACTATCAAACCGTGGTTCAACTGCTCTTGGTGCGGGTGCACTACAAGCAGCTATCACGGCGATGAAGAAGTTTAAGAATGATAAGGGCAAACCTGCCCATGTCAGACCGAATCTTCTTGTTGTTCCTACCGATCTTGAATGGGAAGCAAAAGAACTTCTGAATTCTCAGTATTACCCAGAAGAAGGCACAACGACAAATAAGCTTGCGACAAACGTTTTGAAAGGATCTTTAGATCTTTTGGTAAACGACTACTTGACAGATACCAATAACTGGTATTTGTTCGACACTAACAGAGTAGTTAAACCAATGATTCTTCAGTTACGTCAAGATCCTAAATTCTCAAGCTTAATATCTGGTACTGAATCTGCCTTTCTCCGCAAAAAACTATACTTTGGTGTAGATTGGAGAGGAGAAATTCTATGGGGAGACTGGAGAACAGGGTACGCTTCTATTGTAACTGGTGCTTAATAGCTTGTAGTTAACTTAGAACGGGGTATAAACCCCGGGGAGTGTAATTAACTCTTTTACTCAATGAGGATAATCCTTTAAATCTTGTTCGGACACAAACCTTTCCGGATGTGCCGGAACAAGTGGAAAGGAAGGGATTATACTAAAAACATTTATGTTGAAAAATACAAAATTAGCCATTGGAATCCCGACAACTGGACAAGTTTCTTGGCAGTTTGCTAGTAGCCTGATGGCTTTGCAACTTTTGCCAGACACTCGTGTAATATGGATGGTCAAGACGATGATAGATACTGCACGAAATAATCTTGTTCAGACAGCAATGAAAGATCTGAGTTATACTCATTTATTGATGATCGACGACGACATGACGTTTGAACCAGATTTTGCTCTAAAACTTTTAGAGCATGATGTAGATATAGTTGGGGGTTTAGCTTTCAAGAGAAGACCCGATTACCAACCATGTGTATATCGTCAAAATGAAAAAGACAAACAATACTATCCAATTTTACCCGATGTCTTTCAAGAAGTAGATGTCATTGGGACAGGCGGTATTCTGATAAAAATGGAAGTATTACGAAAAATGAAAAGTCCTTGGTTCTTTACAGATTATGATAAAGATGGAACTCATTGGAGTGTTGATTTTCGATTTTGTCAAGAAGCTAAAAAAGCTGAGTTTAAAATATTCGTTGATCCAGATTCAAAAATGGGTCATATAGGAGAACCAGAATTAGTAACAATTGAAACTTTTTATAGAAATGTTAAAAAAATCAACGAAAGAAAAGTTCAGCTAGAAAATAAAAGAAAAGATCAGCTAGAAAATAAAAAAGGATAGAGAAGAGTTTACATATGTTTCTAAATATGGTATGATATACTCAGATGCTTAAAAGTCGAAGAATTTTAAAAAAAGATTTTTTATAAATATATAAAACAATATGCAAGTAATCAAAATAACAGCAACTGGTCTAGCATTTACTGGACATGCGTCAGTCGAGGGAATATCTCTTATACCAGATACAGCCGAATCAACGATCGTCCTTAATGATAGTTTGACTGGTTTGGGAGATGATAAGGGTGAAGTAAAAACACAAAAAGAGTATTCAAAAGAAGTTTCATTATATGGACAAATGTTTTCGACTGGTATATACGCGACTCTAACGGGTTCTGGGGCAGTTGCATATATCTACGTTCGTTAGAGAATAATTGAATTTTAATTAAATGCTTTTAAAGCAGGCAATATGAAGAAATCTCTTAATATAGGAGTATTCAACCCATCATTAATATATCAAGCGTCTCCCTATTGCGGAGATCAAATTTTCGCAAAAGGTTTAGAACAGAATGGTTACGATGTTGTTCGATTTGATTATCGCGCGACGAACGATCCGAACGATGATCTTATTAGATTAGCAATGTCGATGAAGCAGAAACCAGAGATAGTTTGGTTTGGTAAAGCTGAAAGAATACTACCTCTTACATTAAATATTTTGCGCCAGGTTTTTCCTGACGCAGTTTTTGTTAAGTGGGCAGCAGATATAAGAAATGAACCTACTGTGCATGATATTAAACATAATGAATATGTCGATTGGTTTTTTGGTACATTCGGTGGAGATTATCTAAAAAAACATCTGCTTCCAACTATGAAAGGTGTTGGTTCAATAATCGCTTTTACTGATTCTTCTTTCTATCGACATATCGATGAAGTAGATATACAAGAAGAATGGAAAACGGATATAGTTTGGACTGGAAGACGTTCTGTTGGAAACAACATACTCAGAAATCAAACTATAGATAGACTTTTAAAATACAATAATTCAAAAGTGCATGGTTTAACAAATTGGTTAGGTAATCCTGATTATCTGTATGCTATAAATGGTGCTAAGATAGGCATTGGTGTTAATAGTTATGATCATACTATCAAGTCGTCTTCAGATAGACTTGGAAATTATATGGCATGTGGTACTTTTTATTTATGTCATGATTTTGGAAATATCGACGAAATTTTTAAGAGGGGTTATCATTTAGATTGGTTTCAAGACATCGAAGAAATGGAAGAGAAAATAGACTATTATCTAAAACATGACGACGAAAGAAAACAAATCGCAAAAAATGGACAGGAATTTGTTTTGAAATATTTCGATACTAAACCATTAGTCCAGAATCTTCTAAATATTATCAAACATGGAGAAAGTAAGTATGCTTGGGATGATGTCTACCTTAACTAAACTACAATTAGAAATAGATAAGAAAAATGAAGAGTTTACTGAAAAACTTCTGAGAGGAGAAGTAACTCTCATTGATCTGACTCCTTTTCAAACGTCTGATTATATAGAATGCAAAGGCCAGTATATTGAAATTATTGGAGGTTGTGAAAGATTAGCTTTTGTTAGATGTCCGAAATGTAGAGAATATATAAGTGTATACAAAGACGAAATCAGTTCTGATGGACGAACAGAAATGAAAAGATGTCTTTGTGGTTTTAAGAAATCTTTAATATTAAAAAAATGGAAAAAATAACGACAATTTTACAGGTTTATAAAAGACCTGGATATTTACAAGAACAACTCGAAGCAGTTGCGAATCAGACTATCAAATCAGATAAGATCATTATTGTTCATAATGAAGGAGACATAGATTTTAACTATCCAAATAATGTTCAATTGGTTTATGCAAATCCGAATTTAAAATTTCACTTGAGATATGCAGTTGGTTTGCTAGCAGACACTGAATATCTTTCTTTTTTTGATGACGATAGTATACCACAACCGAGATGGACAGAGAACTGTATTAACACTATTGCAAAACACGACTGTATATGTGTCACAAATGGCAGAATTGTAGACAGGAAAAATAAAAGACAATACGGACCAGGCTGGAGCAACCCATCTGACACTGAAATTGAAGTCGATTTTGGTGGTCATGCTCTTTTTTTGAGAAAGAAAAATCTTAAATATATGTTTTATGATGATATTATCGAATATAATAATGGAGAAGACATACAACTTAGTGCAAATGCACAAATTTTTGGAAAAATACCAACATTTGTACCACCTCACCCGAAATCGAACAGAGAACTTTGGGGTTCTGATCCAGAAAAAGCAATGAAATATGGTTGTGACTCTGTTTCTTCGTGGATAGTTAACAAAACACATAATCAAGAACGTTTTAAACTCTTCGATGAGTATGTTAAGAGGGGCTGGAAGCTAATTCTTGAGAATACTACTCACAGAATAACGATTATTTAGAGGAATACATGTATAAAAAGGTATATTATATTAGATTTTAGCAAAAAATGTCTTAGAAGTCATTCTAGAGTGATAAGAAATGATCTAAAATGACTATTATACAGTCAAAAATAGTATAAAGTATCAAAAAAGTATGTATATTGAAGAATCTAATAAAAAATATGAAAAAAGACAAAAAAATAAAGAAAATAGACCCAATGTTTATCAATATTTTGAACAACTTGAAAAACATCTAGGAGGTGATTTAAAAAAGATATTTAATGGAAAGATAGTTTATCCCAGACAGTTAGAATTGCATCTTCCAACTGATCATAAAAAACCCTGCGTCTTTAATTGTTTCTATTGTGCTGGCAAACGTTTTCAAAAAGACTTAGGCGATTTTGAAATGAATGCTTTAGAATTGTTAAGAAAATTAGATGGTCGTATACCTTATGTTATCTATGGTGGAAGTTATACAGAACCACTGCTAAATCCGTATTTTATGGCTTTTTTAGCAATGACAAAAAAGACGGGCAGTCATTTTGGTATTCATACGAATGGTTCTATGCTTAAGCGTTTAGAGGAAACTCAAGGTTGGCTTACTGTGCTATCTGAAATTGCAGAAGATAAAGTAGATTATCTTTCGATAAGTTTAGATGCTGGTTCGACTGAAAGTCATTGCAAAATAAAAGGTGTAAAACATGATTGGTATAGCGAAATTATAGAAGGAATAAAAATGGCAGTAAAAGCATCAAAGGGTAAGAAAGGACCAGCAGTAAGAGTCTGTTATTTATTAAATGAATTTAATTCTTCAGAAAAAGAGATAGCAAACATCGTAAAAACAATGAAAGATATTGGAGTTGATTCTTTACGGTTTTCAATTCCCTTTGCGCCCTATGCACAAGACTTTGATGTAGTTAGACAATATAAACAGAATGTAGAAGACAAAAACGACTATTCGTATTATAAAAAAGTGGAACCATATTTATCTAAAAGTCAGAATGAGAAACCATTCATTTTTTATATCTCACCAGAATTTCAAAACATAGAGCTTTTCAATTTTAAACAATGCATTTATGGGTATTATCAAATATGCTGGGGAGCAGATGGATATGTTTATCGTTGCACTACTATTTCTACTCCTACTTTTAAAGAACTCCGACTTGGAAAGATAACAGATGATTTAGAAAAGTTTAATCAGATGATATTAAAGAATCAAGATCCAACTTTTAATTGTAATAAATGTTTTTCTATAAAAGGTAGGTGCAATAGAATGGGATTAGAAATAAATAAAAAATGGAAAGAATTAAATGAATAAAAAATGAATTATTCTTCATCAGATTTTGTAGACAAGATGCTCATATCTAACCCTAATCGTTATTGTGACAAATGGACAGTTGATAGAAATAAAGAAATACTTAATTTTGTAAAAGATATTAAATTCAATAATATTTTTGAATTTGCTGGAGGTACTGGAACATTGGCTAAAATGTTTTTAATCTCACACGCAGAGATCGAATCGTATATTTTTAGTGATTTCAGCCCAATAGCTTGTAAATTAGCAAAAGAATACTTAAAAGAATTTGATAATATCAGAGTGAATCTCTATGATATGACTAAAGATTTGGATAATATTCTCTGGAAGAATTTTGATTTAATCGTATGCACTTCTATGGAGCATTTTCCAAAAGATCTCGATCTCAAAATTCTAAAACATGTTCAGAAAGGCACTTATATATTATTTGGAATGTCAACTTTTCGGGAATGCACACACCAGCATGTTTATCCAAATATCGAATATGTCATCGTTCGTTTCAAAGATATTATCGATATAGAAAATATATCTTATAGTAATAAAAAACGTCAAATATTATTATATGGCAAATCAATCTAAAATATGAATGGTCTAATACTAATACCAGATACTTATGCTCATATTTACAATTCTATAGGTCGGTATTTGAATTTTTTTGAATTATTGAAGAATAGGCTGGGTTTTAAGATACTGTTATGTCAAGATTGCAAAATCGATTCACCCGAAATACAGAAAGCAGATGTCGTAATAGTTTTTAAAAGTCCAGAAAAAGGACGTTTGTCTTTGATGGAAAGCATGAGTAAGTTGCCAAAATCAAAGAAATTGATTGTATACTTTACAGATCTGCATGGTGGTAGTAGTGATACAGGAAATCCTAAATCTAATATTCCATTTAGAAATAAGATGATAAAAATGTTGGATCGAGCTGATAAGATTCTGTGCCCATATGATTACTTTTTCAGAAAACATTGGTCACAATATGAAGACAAATATGAATTTTTCCCTCAATTTATTACGCCTTTAAGATATTTCAATAGTTTGAAAATAAATGATAAACCGATTATGAAGTGTCTTTTGACGGGTGCTCTTTATCCACCCTATTATCCATTGAGAATTTTAATAGATCAACAAAAAAGTCAATATGTAGAGACATTAGTACATCCAGGATATGCTGCTAGAGAAGGCACAGAGATAAAGGTTGGAGAAGACTATGTCAAAGAATTACATAAATATTTTTGCGGAGTAGCGACACCTAGTATTTTAGATTATATCGTAGCAAAATATTTCGAAATTCCAGCTACTGGTTCTTTATTATTAGCAAAACACTCTCCCGATTTAGATAAAATTGGGTTTATAGAAAATAAACATTACATCAAAATAGATAAAGATAATTTTTTTACAATATTAAGTGACGTTTTAGAAAATCCCAGAAAATATAAAAACGTCAGAGAAGAAGGTAGAAAATTTGTCTTTGAAAATCATACTGACGAGAATAGGTTTAATCAATTAAAACAAATCATAGAAGAATTATGTATAACATAGCTTTGATCGGAGTTGGATATTGGGGTTCTAAATTAAAAAAATATATTGAGAACAACTCAAATTTTAATTTGAAATATGTATGTGATGTTAATTCTGACTTAAACGAAGTTTGGAATGATAAAAATATAACTGCTGTTGTAGTAGCAACGCCTAATGCAACTCATTATGAAATCGTTAAATCAGCTTTATTGAGTGGAAAGAATGTTTTGTCAGAAAAACCATTGGCGTTAAAAACTAAAGAATGCAAAGATCTTAAAAAGATTGCTTCTGATAAAAACTTAGTGATTTTGACAGAATATACGTATACTTTTTCTAAAGCATTAAATAAAGCAAAAGAATTAGTTGAAAAAGGCGAAATTGGGCAAATATTGGGAATAGAAATGGCAGTGAGACATCTTGGAAGATTTGGTGGAGGAAGTGTTTATTGGCTTTTGGGTTCACATATGTTGTCTGTTTTGGATATGTTTATCTCGTTAGAAAAACTTTCTTTTAAAAAGACAGATTTAGTCGTTTCTGATGGCCAGGTTGAAACAGGTGTTATCTCTTTTGATGGTGAGATATCAGGTCAGATTTTTCTTAGTCTTAATTATCCAGAAAAGGAAACACGGATAACGATATATGGTGAGAACGGAACAATTGTGTACATTCCATCTTCTTTATTATCTTTGTATGTTGAAAAATACAAAAAACTGAAATGGTCTACTGAGTTGCCACGTGAGCGTGCAGAGTTTCATATCGATGAGAAAAATAATTTGAAATATGCAATTGAACGTTTTTATAATGTTTTAGAGAGACTGAATGAAGACAATATTGATAGAGCAATATCGATAACTAAAATACTTGAAAATATTAATAAAAAATGGATATAAAAGATTTTGCAACTTTAACAGTATCATATAACGATGAAAAACACATAGGCGGGATGCTTAAAGGCGTTGAAGATTTGCATAATCTAGTTATCATCAGCAAACCGTGGAGAGGGGAACATATAAGATTTGATAAATCAAGAGAAATTGCTGAACGAATGAATGCTGAAGTCATCTATCAAGATTTTGTAAGCGAAAAGGACGAAAGAAATTTTGGAATGGAATATTTGGAAAAGAGCGGTTTTAAGCATATTTTTATTATAGACACTGATGAATATTATAAAAAAGAAGATATTTACAAAATGATGAAATATGTTGAAGAACATCCGTCTGATTCTTGCAGAAATAATAATGACAAAGTCTATTGGAAGTCTTGGAAACATCATTTTCAACATCGTTCATGTATTAGTTATATGAAAGCAAGTAGTAGATTTTCTGGAAAAAGAACTCCAAAAGAAAAAACCACTCATGGTTTTCCAGCAGAAATCGAAATGCATCATTTTACTTTTGAAAGAACTGAAGAGGAAATGTTAGAAAAAGCAGAAACACGAGAGTATTTAGTGCTGACTAAAACGTGGATAGAAAAATATTGGAAAAATTGGCAACCCGGAGAAAATTATAAAGATTTTAAAATTATACGGACAGTAAATATACCAGAAGAGATTTTAGGAAGATATATTAAATCAATTAATTTGTTGTATTAAGATGAATAGACATATTTATTCGGGTGAATATCAAGATATAGAAATAAACGGCGAACTTTTGATAAAAGGAAAACGAAGTTGTTCAGATCGTTGGGAAATACTCAAAAAACATATTAAACCAAACTCAACTGTCATTGACATTGGTTCGTATCATGGTTATTTCGGAATAAAAATAGCTAGAGAAATTGAAAATACGATGATATTATCTATTGAATCAAATCCGACGTGGGTAACGGAACAAGCTCAAATAGTCGAATCAAACAATCTGTCTAATATTGTTGTTAGTAAACATCATTTTTCTCTAGATGATTTAAAATGGTTAGATAATGTTGTCGAAGGCATAGATTATTTTATGATGTTTTCAGTTTTGGAATATTTTCCAGTATGTTCAATCGAAGAAATCATAAAACATATTAGTAGAATAAGTCCAAAATTTATTGTAGAATTTCCAAACAAAGAAGAAACTAAAGCAGCAGGATATGGTGCGATCCAGAAATTTTCTCCTTTTATAGAATATTTAAAAAAATATTTTGAAAATGTACAAATTATAGGTAAAGCTATTGCTACGACTGACCATAGTATGACTCGCAACATTTATCTTGCTGAAAATAAATATCTAGAACGACACGGTTTGAAAAGTAGTAAAGATCATTTTAAAAGCCGAGACCACAAATTGATTTATAAAGACGACAAATGGGTAATGAAAGAAGTTGATATTCAAAATAGAGAATGGATTACTGGTTTTAACCTTCATAATCTTTTGAAATTTAATATTATATACCCGAAACAACAGTGGTTTTTAGATAACGCGCGTATAAAATATCAAGAAATATTTGATAAATATAAGGAAATTTCTGATATTTCATTAAAGAATATTTTGTATACTTCTAAAGGATTAGAAATAATTGATTATCTAGAAGTTAAAAATATCAAAACACAAGATGCTTTCGACGAGCATTTTAAAAAATTTGTTGTTAATTCAATAAGAACATGATCACTCTTGCTAAACTTAAACATTTAAAAGATAAGAAGTTTCAACGATTGCATAAAGAAGTTGCCGAATATCATACAAAAGTTGTTTATATGTATGATTGGTCACGCCAGTGGGAATACCCTTGGGTTTTGCAAAACGTGCCTTTCAAGAAAAAAGATATAGTATTAGATGCGGGTGGCGGAACATGTCATTTTCCTTCTTTAGTAGCAAGACGAGTGGAAAAAGTTATTGTTGGAGATATATATCGAGAAAGAATTTTTAAACCAGAAGCTAGCAACGTTGAATTTTTAACTTTGAACGTGTTGAATTTCAAGACTGATAAGAAATATGATATAGTTTTGTGTCTTAGTGTTTTAGAACATGTTGATAATTACTTCGAAGCAATAAAAAATCTGACAGAGTCTGTTAAAAAAGACGGTTATCTAGTAATAACGTTAGATTTATTTTTAGATGACTTCAAAAATTGTAAAAAGAAAGATATTCCCAAAATATTAGAATTATTTAAAGATTTTGATCTTGGAAAAGTTGATTTATCTGAAGATGATTTATATCAAAAGACGACTTTGCAAGAAATGAAATTAGATTTGCCAAATCTTTATAGTCGAAATTATAAAAATAGAACTTCATTAGGAATTATTATTAAAAAACATGAATAAAAAGATAATAGTAATATCATACGATGATTTATGGGAAGGAAATGATAAATGGGTTGTTTTTGAAAAATTCTACGCAAAATTTCCAAAGTATAAAGTTACTTTTTTTGTAAATCCCGGTCAGTGTTCTCCAGAATTTTTGAAAAAAATTAAAAAACCGTGGACAGAATTAGTTTATCATGCAGAAAATCATACGGGTAGTCACATGAAATGGTCAAAAGAAGAATCTAAAGAAAAATTATTGAAATATTATGACAAACATGGCTTCGTTAAGGGTTTTAAAGGGCCTGGTTGGAGACTTTCACAAAATATTATTGACGCATGTAAAGAATTAGGATTCTGGATTGCTTCTATTTCGACTATACCTGTAGAGATTGACAAAAAATTTTATACTTATTATAAAAAAGGAGAAGGTTTAAGTCATTTACCGAATTATTCACAATATTATGGTCATATACAAAGTCATAATTTTAATGAAAATTTAAAAGAACTTGAAGAACATTGTAATGAATGTGATCCAGAGTTTAGATTTGTTTCTGAAATGCTAAATATACCTTTAAGATGATAAAATGAAAAACTTCATTCATATAATTTATAGTAATTTTATTAAAAAACCGACAAAATATGAACCTGATTTATTTTGGTCATATCGGTTGAAAATTTTTGAACATTATACTATTAAAAGTCTGATAGGTCAAACAAATAAAAATTTTTGTTTTTTAATGTATCTGACACATCATTTTCCTGATAAATATTATAATGAGCTAGAACGTATATTAAAAGAGTCTAGAATTAACTATTTTATATCATATCTAGAGAAAAAAGATGAAAAGAAAGATATGTTTAAGGGAATAGAAAAAACGAAATATGTATATGTTACTCGTATAGATTCAGATGATTTATTTCATAAAGAAGTCGTAGAAGAAATACAACAACATGATTTTAGTTGGCGTCGTGCATTGATATACCAGTATGGTTATTGTTTTGACTGTGTCAATAAACGAATGAGATATCATTATGTACCCTGCCCACCTTTTTCAACTATAATATATCCAACTGAGATTTATATAGACAAAGATCCGTCTAGAATTTCAAAATATGTAAATACTATCTCTGGACATGATCAATTATTACGAAGTATGAATTCATTGCCTCTTTCAAAATATAAATATATCGTTCTTTGTCATAAAATGAATGATTCTACTTATTATACAGAAAGGAAAGAAGAACATCTTAAAACAATCGATAAAAAGTTGCATAATAATATATTACTAGATTTTAACATAAGTACGAAGACATATGAAAAAATTGTATGATAAAAATATTAATACGTCTGAATATTGGGAAAAATATAAAGGTCTAAAGTATCAATCAGATGTTAGAAAAACTGGAGAATTACGATATCTAGAAGTTTTAAAATATATCAATAAAGATTCAAGAATTCTTGATATAGGTTGTAATTTTGGAGACTTTTTGAAATATATGACAGAAAATAAAGTCAAATTTGCCGATTATAGCGGTCTCGATTTTTCGATACCAGCAATTGAACGTGCAAAAAAAGAATTTTCTGAACGAGAGTGGATTCTTGGAGACTGTCAGACGATAGAAATTGAAAAAGACAAATACAATGTTATACTTACTATGCAAATGTTAGAACACATAGACAATCCAGAAGAGATTTTAAAGAAAGTTTTTAATATTTTGAAAGAAAATGGTAAGATAATTATAACAGTACCGAATGAAACAAGAATACGACACGAATCACATTTTTGGTCTTTTGATAAAGAAGATTTAAAAAAGATGCTTTACTCTGCTGGTTTTAGAAATATCGAAACTAGAGAGGTCAACGAAAAAAAGAATCTTTTAGCAGTAGCAACAAAATTACGAAAAATAACTGTAGTTACGCCCGTTTTATGTCCAAGCGAGAATGTATTTAAGACGATCAAAGTTTGTTTCGAATCGATACGAAAAGCGGTTGATAAAGTGAATGGTGAGTGGATTATTATCGATGACAATTCAGAGATTGGGAAAGAGTTTTTCTCAGAAATTGGAAACGTTTATATAAGAAATAACAAAACAATAGGAGTGTCGTCTTCTTTAAATAAAGGAATGAAAATTAGTTCGGGTTCGTTTTTGGTAAAATTAGATTCTGATTATCTTGTTCCAGAAAATCTTTTTGAAGTTCTTCTTAAAGATTGGACAGACGATCTTGCTTTTATTTCTCCATCTTTTATGTTCGGTCGGCCGAATGATAAAAAACATTATGATGTCGCTAATATACCAATTCCAGAAGGGGGTGTTTTTGATAAACCTTCTGGTATGAACAGAAGTTCTATATATCAATGGGGTGGTGGCATCTTAATGTTTGACAGTAAAAAACTAAAAGAAATAGATTATTTTGATGAAGATTTCGATATAGGCAGTGCTCAAGATAACGACGTTATTTATAGAATATTAATGAAAGGACATAGTTGGCGTTGGTCAAATAATGTCTTGACTAGACATTTTGCATCTATCTCTTCGACAGATCCGAATGCGCCAGACTCTCGTGGAGAACGAAGAAGAATTGGAAAAGAAATTTTTATTAAGAAAAATGGTTTTGCTCCAGGCGGTTTTATAAGTAAAGTTATGAGTCATTTTAAATATGAATAATAAAAATAAAAAAGAATGTTTTATACTAGGGACGCGACCGACAATTATTAAATTCGCACCTATTATAAAAAAGATGGATGCATTTGTCATACACACTGGTCAACATAAGGAATTAGCAGACGAGATGTATAAGATTTTCGATATCGTACCAGATATAGATTTAGAACTAATGACAGAAAATCAATCTTTGCCAGAGCTTACTTCAAGATGTATAACTGCATTAGATAAAGTTTTTAAAGAAAATCAGTTTGATAGAATCTGGGTTCATGGTGATACTGCTTCATGTATGGCTGGTGCTTTAGTAGCATACATGAACAGAATTCCTCTCGTTCATAATGAAGCTGGTTTGCGATCGTATGATAAGAATAATCCTTTTCCAGAAGAGATGTTTAGAACAATTATTGATAGTCTTTCTGATATCATGTTTGCTCCAACTATTAGAGCCGTCGAAAATCTTAAAAAAGAAAATGTAAAGGGAAAAGTATATTTGGTTGGAAATACTATTGTCGACGCTTTGACAATGATTAAACCAAGACTTCCAAAAGAAAGACCGATCAAAGAAAAGTATATTTTAGCAACTGTCCATAGACGAGAAAGCTTTGGTACAGATATACTTAATATTTTTGAAGCTCTAAAAGAAATCTCGAAAACTACTAGACTTATTTTACCAG
>Ga0307378_10003392_pt1 | contig 23425 bp, 20 predicted proteins | sample UN1MG_FD_202238 | JGI IMG/M metagenome (GOLD analysis project Ga0307378, IMG submission 202238) | Soil microbial communities from Risofladan, Vaasa, Finland - UN-1 | ecosystem: Environmental > Terrestrial > Soil > Coastal area > Acid sulfate soil | place: Finland: Risofladan, Vaasa | collected...
CGGCGCGCTCGGCGTGGCCTGCGTCGTGGCCCTGGCGGCGCTCCTCCTGATGGAGCAGGCGGGTGCGGCCATCCAGGAAGCGCCGACGGTCTGGGCGATGCTGGTGGTATTGGGCGTATCGCTCGGCGCCGCGCCGATGGGGGGAGCCCGCCGCGGAAGCGGCGGGTTGTCATCGCCAACGGCGAACCTGCCCGACGGCGTGGCGTGGCGCCTGGGATCGGCGGCCCAGTTCGCCCTGATGGTCCTCGGCATGGCACTTATATTTTCTTATGTCAAGTTCATCATGTTGCCGGTGGGCCAGGAGGAAACGCTCCTGGCCGCCGCCGGCCAGGCCACGGGCGCCTTCGAGTGCGACGAGGCCCTGCGGGCCGCCGGCGAAGCCAACCCGCTGGCGTGGGAGCCGGCCCTGGTGCGCGGGCGGATGTGGCAGCGCGAGGCCTCGGCCGGTCCTCGCGGCCCGGGCCAGGCGATTTCCCTGCAGTACGCGATGGAGGCGTTTCGGGAGGCCCTGGCCCGCCAGCCGCGCCTCGGCCAGGCCTGGCTCGGCCTGGCCGACTGTTACCTTGCGCCCGAGGGGGCCGACAAGGACCCCGAGGCCCTGGCCGACGCGCTGGGGTGCCTCCAGGAGGCGTCGCGCCTGGCGCCGACCGATGCGGCGACGCGCGTCCGGATGGCCGAGGTCCTGGACCGGCTGGGCCAGGGCGGCCGCGCGCTCGCGGAGTTTCGCCAGGCCCTGGACCTGGACGACCGGCTGCCGGCGGAGTCGCGGCACCTCGGGTCCGACGCGCGCCGCGCCGCGGAGCAGCGCACGGGCGAACTGGAAGAATCGCTGGCGGGGCAACCGGCGATGCCGTAAGATGAGCCTGCCCGGAGCATGGATGCGGGGCGCCGGTGCCTCAAATCAGTACAGGAGGCCTTATGCCGAAACGAACGCAAATCTCGGTCGCCATGAAGAACGAGGTGGGAGCCCTGTGCCGGCTGTGCGGGCTCTTGGCGCGGGCCAAGGTCAACATCATGGGCCTGGCCATCGAGGATTGCACGGACGAGGGATTTGTGCGGTTGATTGTGGATGAACCCGGGGAAGCCCAGAAGACGCTCGACGCCGCCAAGATTCCGCATCGCGTCCAGGAAATCTTCCTGCTGGAACTCGAGAACGAGCCCGGGGCCTTGCAGCGCGTGTCCGCCCGGCTGGCCGATGCGGGGATCAACATCTACTATGCTTACGGCACGGCCGACCTGCACGGGCGTGGCGGGGCGCTCGTCCTGCGGGTGTCGGACATTGACCGGGCCGCCGCCATCCTGGAAAGCGACAAAGTTTAGTCAAGGCCGGCAAATTATCGCTTGACAGTGGAGCACCGGAAACTATGCTACGCTTACCAAGTCGGGGGGCAATAACCGCGTGAGTCGTAGGGCGCAACGGGCCTCGGGGCCAAGGAGACATGACCATGGAGTGGCAATGGTGGCATTGGATACTGCTCGCGCTGTTGATCGTCCTGATCGTCCTCTTCATCGCCCTTCGTAAGAAACAGGGCCAAGGATCGCAGCAGTAGTCTCTCGTTCCGCAGTCGGAACGAGCGCGAGTCTTGTCCAGACGGAGACGGGCCGGACGGGCCTGGCGCAGCCGGGTCCTTCCGGTCCGTCGTTACCAGGGGGCGCAGCCGTTTTTGCTTGCAACCGAGGGCCGGCGGCCCTAGTCTAGAAGTTTCACTATGTGGACGGGAGAGCCTCATGCACGAGATTCGTCTGGCGACCAAGAAGGTCGAGATGCTGGCCACGCTGAACGATTCGCCCACCGCCGAGCGGATCTGGGACGCCCTGCCGATCGAAAGCACCGTCAATACGTGGGGGCAGGAGATTTACTTCAGCATCCCCGTTCAGTGCGACCTCGGCCTGGAAGCACGCGACCGCATGGAGATCGGCGAACTGGGGTACTGGCCCACGGGCAGCGCCCTGTGCGTTTTCTTCGGTAAGACCCCGGCCTCCAAGGGGGACGAGCCCCGGGCCGCCAGCCCCGTCAACCCGATCGGACGCTGCGAAGGCGACGTCAAGGTCTTCCGGCAGGTCGTCGCGGGGGATACGGTCCGCGTTGAACGCGTGGAGCCCTGAGAGCGCCGGCGAGGCACGCCGGCAGGTTGGAGCGCAACCCCCTGCGGCACAACGGATTAGACGTCTGACCGGGTTGCCGACCAAGGGGAAAGTAGTTGACGCTGGACGCCTTGTGGGATATATTACCCGAGCCGCCGCACCCGCAAGGATGGCGCGGCTCTGGTTTTTTCGGGAGTGGTCATGGCGAATGCTTACGATCGGATGGATGGCCCACCTCGCGATGAACCCGCCCCAGGCGGGCAGGCCGGGGTCCGTCCGTTCGATGACCAGACAGGCCGCAGCATCAGTTTGGAGCCTCGGCATGTAGCACACGCCAACTAACGGCGGCGAGGTGGGACGTCGCTGCGCGCGGCAGCGGCGTGGGGAAGTGGGGTCTGGCTGTGGTCCCACTTTTTTGTTTTCGGGGCCGCTGGCTGCGGTACGCAGCGCCCCTCAGCGCCGAACAACGTGGAGTCGCGAAGCCTATGAACGGTGAATTGCTCAGACAGGTGGATGCGATCCGCCGCGAGAAGAATATTGATGCGGAGATCGTGTTCCAGGGGATCGAGGCGGCGCTCGTCTCGGCCGCCAAGAAACACCTCGGAGCCGCGGAAGACATCGTCATCACGATTGACCGGCAGTCCGGCAACATCACCGCGATGCTGAACGGCCAGCCCATGGCGGCGCCGGTCCTCGGCCGCATCGCCGCCCAGACGGCCAAGCAGGTCATCATCCAGAAAATCCGCGAGGCCGAACGCGCCAGCCTCATGGAAGACTATGCCGACCAGATCGGCACCATTATCTCCGGCCAGGTCACCCGTGTCGAGCACGGCAACGCGGTCGTCAGCCTGGGTCGCGGCGAAGGGTTTCTGCCGCGCAGCGAACAGATCCCCGGCGAAACGCTCCACGTCGGCGACCGCATCCGGGCCATGATCCTGGAGGTCCGCGAGGCCGGAGCCAACGTCAAGATCGTCCTGACGCGGACCCACCCGGACCTGATCATACGGCTGTTCGAACTGGAGGTGCCGGAGGTCGCCGACCGCATCATCGAGATCGAAGGCATCGCGCGCGAGGCCGGCCACCGGACCAAGGTCGCCGTCTCGAGCACCGACAGCCGCGTCGACGCCGTCGGCGCCTGTGTCGGCATCCGCGGCAGCCGCATCAAGAACATCGTCGAGGAAGTCGCCGGCGAAAAGATCGACATCGTCCGCTACAATGAGTCGCCCCAGGTCTTCATCGCCAATGCCCTGAAGCCCGCCGAGGTCAAGGAAATCCTCCTGAACCGCGACATCAACCGGGCCACCGTCCTCGTGACGGAAGACCAGTTGAGTCTCGCCATCGGCAAGAAAGGGCAGAACGTCCGCCTGGCCGCGCGCCTGAGCGGATGGAACATCGACATCCTGACGCCCGGCGAATACGAGCAGCAGCGCGCGAAGGCCATCGAGCAACTCACGAGCCTGCCGGCCGTCGGAGCCGACCTGGCACGCGACCTCGTGGCCCTCGGGTACATCAGTCTGGCCGACTTCGCCGAGGCCGAGCCCGAAACGCTGGCTCGCGTCTCGGGCCTGGGCGCCGATCAGGCCCAGCAGGTCATCGCCCAGGCGGCGACGCTCGTGGCGGAATCGGAGGTCCGTGATGCGGAGGCCCGTGCCGCGGAGGCCGTGATTGCGGCCGAGGGTGCTGTGGCCGAGGGTGCTGTGGCCGAGGGGCCGGAGGCCGCCGTGGAAGGCGCTGCGGCCGCCGTGGAAGGCGCTGCGGCCGCCGAGGAGGGCGCTGTGGCCGAGGGGCCGGAGGCCGCCATCGACGTCCTTCCGCCCGATGAAGCCGTGACGCCGGCCTCCGACGAGGCTGGTGAGGCCACGGAGGCGGGCCCTGCGGCCGCCACCGAAGGCGCCGGGCCGCCTGACGCATGATGCGAGGCGCCGCGCGACGGCGCCGCCGCTCGAGTGGAGAGGTTAGGGAGGTCAACTTTGCCGGTACGGGTTTACGAACTCGCACACGAGTTCGGGTTGCCGACCAAAGACGTTCTCGAGGCCTGCCGCAAGGCCGGTCTCGACGTGAAGTCGCATTCCAGCACGATCGAGGAATACGAGGCGGAGACGGTCCGGCGATATCTCTCCGGAAAGGCCGACGAGGACATCGAGGAAGAAACGGCGACCGCGGCTCCCCCGCAGCCCGCCAAGCCGGCGGCGCCGCCCCCCCCTGAGGTCAACCCCGACGAGCAACTGGCGCGGGCTCGAAGCACGCAGGTTTCCTTGCCGACGCGTCGTGCGCGGCCGAAGGCCGAGGGCGTCAAGTTGACGCCTCCGAGCCCGCCGCCGGCGATGGCTCCACCGGCCGAGGAGGTAGTCCCAGCCGCGCCCCCGTCGCCGCCTGAGGTGGCGGTGCCGGCGTCCGAGGCCGCCCCGGTCGCCGCGGAGGCGCCGGCAGCGGAGGCGAAAGCCACGCCCGTTCCCGCGGCCGAGACGGCTCAGGCCGCTCCGGCGCCGTCCGCGCCGCCGGTCGAGGCCGCCCCGGCCGAGGAGGTCCGTCGTCCGACGCGACTGGCGCCCAGGCCGCGCGGCCCGAAACTGGCCCAGAAACCGAAGCCGGCCGGCCCGCGGCTCGCGCAAAAGCCCCGGCCTCATCCGCAGGCCGTCAAGGAAGCCGAGGCGCCGCCGCCGCATCCCCAGGCGATCGGCGTCGGTGTGCCGAAGAAGAAGGAGGCCCCGGCCCGACCCGGCAAGGGCAGGGCCAAGCCGGCCGCCATCGCGCCGGCGCCCAAGGTCCCGGCGGCCGAGGAAGCCCCCGCCGGGGCGCGCGGTCGCCGCAAGGGCGCCAAGAAAGCCGGCGAGGAAGAGGCCGAAGGGATCCGCCGGGCCCATGCGTTCCGCCGCCGCGAGCGGATCCGCAAACGCGAGGAGTTGGACGATGCCGCCGGCGGCGGCGACATGCCGGCCGGTTCGACCGTCGCCAGCGAACGGAGCCGCATCAGCCGGACCGGCCGACCGATCATGACGCGGCCCGCGCGGCCGGTCGCTCGGCCGGCGGCCGTCGAAGGGCCCAAGAAGGCGGTCGTCGCCAAACCCGTCACCATCAAGAGCCTCTCGTCCGCCCTCGGCGTCAAGGCCAGCCAGATCATCCAGAAGTTGATGGGCCAGAACATCCTGGCCACGATCAACGACGCCCTGACGGACGAGCAGGCGCTCGAGATCGCCGTGGACCACGGCATCGAACTGGAGATTCGGCGCGAGCGCGAGGCCGCCGACCTCCTCCAGGAGATCGAGGCCCGGGTGGACCCGCCGGAATCGCTCGTCCCGCGGTCGCCGGTCGTCGTCTTCATGGGCCACGTGGACCACGGCAAGACCTCCCTGATGGACTTCATCCGGAAGACGCACGTGGCGGAGGGCGAAGCGGGCGGCATCACGCAGCACATCGGCGCCTACCGGGCCAAGGTCGGCGACCGCTGGGTGACGTTCCTCGATACGCCCGGCCACGCCGCCTTCACCGCGATGCGGGCCCGCGGCGCCCGCGTCACCGACGTCGCGGTACTGGTGGTGGCGGGCGACGACGGCGTCATGCCGCAGACCGAGGAAGCCATTAGCCACGCCCGGGCGGCCAACGTCCCGATCGTCGTGGCCATCAACAAGTGCGACCTGCCGCAGGCCAACCCCCAACGCGTCAAGCAGCAACTCGCCAACCTCGATCTTCAGACCGAGGAATGGGGCGGCAAGACCATCTGCGTCGAGACCAGCGCCGTCACCGGCCAGAACGTGGACCAGTTGCTCGAATCGCTCCTCCTGGAGGCCGAGATGCGGGAACTCCGGGCCAACCCCGGCCAGCCCGCCCTCGGCACGGTCATCGAGGCCCAACTGAGCGAAGGCTTCGGCCCCCTGGCGACGCTGCTCGTCCAGAACGGGACCCTCAAGACCGGCGACGTCGTCCTGGCCGGGACCGCCTATGGCCGTGTCCGGGCACTCACGGACGAGACCGGACAACGCATGACCGAGGCCGGACCGACCGTCCCGGTGCGGGTGGCGGGCCTCTCCGACGTGCCGAAGGCCGGCGACCGGTTCTACGCCCTGGAGGACCTCTCGCTGGCGAAGCAACTGGCCGAGGACCGGCAACGGCACCTGCGGGAGACCGCCCTCGTGGAGATGCGGCAACCCAGGACCCTCGAGGCCGTCTTCGACCGGATGACCCGCGCGGAGATCAAGGAACTCCCGATCATCCTCAAGGCCGACGTCCAGGGCTCCGTCGGGGCCCTCAAGGAGAACCTCGAAAAGATCGAGCATCCGGAGGTCCGCGTCCGGGTGATCCATGCGGCCGCCGGAGGCATCACCGAGAGCGACGTCCTCCTGGCCGACGCCTCCAACGCCGTCATCCTCGGGTTCAACGTCGCGCCGGACCTCGAGGCCCGCCAACTGGCCGAGCGTCGCGGCGTGGACATCCGGCAGTACCAGATCATCTACGACGCCACGGACGACGTCCGGAAGGCCCTCGAAGGGATGCTCACGCCGCAGCAGCAGGAGCGGCGCCTCGGCGAATGCAACATCGTCCAGACGTTCAAGATCAGCCGCATCGGCACCATCGCCGGTTGCATGGTGACCGACGGCATCATCGCCCGCAATGCCCGCGTCCGGCTGATCCGCGACGGGGCCGTGATCCACACCGGCGGCCTCCAGTCGCTCAAGCGCATCAAGGACGACGTCCGGGAAGTCCGCGCCGGGCAGGACTGCGGCATCCACCTGGCGGGCTACGACGACATCAAGGTGGGCGACCGCATCGAGGCGTTCGAGACGGTCTCGGTCGCCCGGAAGTTGGGGTGACGGGCTTAGAGCCTATCCGGATAACCCGCCGTCGGCCCGAGGCCGAGCGAGGACGAGCCGGGCAAGGAGGCCGAAGCAGGCGATGCAACCGGAGCGCATCGCCGATGCAGGCCGACGCCGCCCGGCGATGCCGCAGCCGGCCGAAGCCAGGCGGGATATTCGGATAGGCTCTTGAGAGCGGAGCGCAATGATGGTCGTCGGCGTGCTTCAGATGCACCTCGCGATACGCGACGCGATGAGCCTCAAGGACAAACGCCGGATCGTCAAGAGCCTGCGCGACCGCATTCGGAACGACTTCAACGTGTCGGCCAGCGAGGTGGACGCCCTGGACCTGAGGCAGACGGCTGTCCTGGGCGTGGCCCTCGCGACCAACGACCGCGCCTTTGCCGACCAGGTCCTCGCGAAGGTCGTGGACCTCGTGCGCCGGAGCCCCGGCGCCGAACTGGTGAAATACGAGACCGAGATTCTGTAGCGAAAGTGCCATGCGCACCGGAACCGAAAAAGGACGGCGCGGAAAAAGGGTCGCCAACATCATCCGCCAGGTGGTCAGCGAGGAACTGGTGACGCGCCTGAACGACCCGCGGCTGGCGTTCGTGACCGTCACGGAGGTGGACCTTGCCGCAGACCTGCGGGTGGCCGACATCCGCGTCTCCGTCATGGGCGACGCGAAGCAGCAGGAGGATTGCCTGCGGGCCATCCGTCACGCGCACGGCCGCATCCAGCAGAAGGTGGCCGAGGCGCTCCGGGTCAAGTTCGTCCCCATATTGAAGTTTCACCTCGACCAATCGGTCAAGCGGAGCGTATCTTTAGGCGCCCTGATTGCCAGGGCCCGGGCCGAGGACGAGGCCAACCGGGCCGAGCGGATCCGCCGCGGCGTCGAACCGCCCGGCGAGGCGCCGAGGCCCGAGGAATCCGAGCCGGTCCTCGAAGACGAGGAAGAGGGGCTCGAAGCGCGCGATGATTCGGACGCCGACGACGGCCCCCAGGACGACGAGGCGGAGGCGGGGCCGACCGAGGCTTGAGCGGAGAGGACACGATGCCCAGTTTTACGGACAAGGTCCGGCGGCTGGAACGGATGAGGCTGGCGCTCCGGCGCCGCTACGGCGAGCCGCCGCGACTCGCCGTGACGCATCCGGTCGAACACGCCCTGCGCGTGATCCTGGCCGAGGAGACCACGGCCGCCGAGGCCGACAAGGCCCTCGCGCGGATCCGCGAGCATTTCGTGGACCTCAATGACCTGCGTGTCAGCCGCCCGCGCGAAATCCGCGAGGTCCTCGGCCAGGACTTTCCCCGAAGCACCCAAAAGGCCCGCGTCATCCCGCGCCTGTTGGACCAGATCTTCAAGCAGCACAACAGCATGGTGTGGGATTTCATCGAGGCGATGGGGAAGGTCGAGACGCGGGCGTACTTCGCGAAGTTGGAGGAGGTGCGGCCGTTCGTGGCGGCCGTCATCGCGCGCGACTGCGCCGGGGCCCACGCGTTCCCGGTCGACAGCGACGTGGCCCGGGTCCTCTCGCGGGTGGGCGTCGTGGACTCCGCCGACCTGTCGGAGAGGGAGATGCAGGCCTTCCTGGAGCGGGCCGTCAAGGCCAACCGCGTCTACGAGTTGCATTGGCTCATCAAGCGCCTGGGCGAGGCCTCGTGCCTCGTCGAGTCGCCCCGCTGCACCGAGTGCCTCCTGATTGCGGTCTGTCCGTCCGCCGTGAAAGCGCCGCGCGAGAAGCCGGCGAAACGGAAGAAGAAACCGGCCGCCAAGCGCGCCTCCGCCAGGCGCGCGGCGCCGTCGAAGAAGCGCAAGGCCGCCCGTAAGAAGCGACGCTGAGCCGGAAAGGACGCCCCATGACCGAACCGGACCGCATCCTGAAACTCGGGATCCCCACGGGAAGCCTCGAAAAGGCCACGCTGGACCTCATGGCCCGCGCCGGCTACGACGTCCAGACGAGCGAGCGGTCTTACCTGCCGCGCATTGACGATCCCCAGATCGAGGTCGTCATGCTCCGCGCCCAGGAGATGAGCCGCTTCGTCGAAGATGGCATACTCGACGCTGGCTTGACAGGCAAGGACTGGATTGCCGAGAACGGCTCCAAAGTCCACGTCGTGTCGGACCTCATCTACGCCAAGTCGAGTCTAGCCAAGGTCCGCTGGGTCCTGGCAGTGCTGGATGAAAGCCCCGTCCAGAAGCCGGAGGACCTTGAGGGTGGTCTTATCGTCACCGAACTAGTCAAGGTTACAGAGGCCTACTTCAGAACGCGAAGCATCATGGTCAAGGTTGAGTTCTCTTGGGGAGCAACCGAGATCAAAGCTAAACTCATTGTACCGCGAAGTGACAATTTACCGCTAGTAAGTTGGGGTACCAAAGACTTCAAGGAACGCACGCTTTACATTGAAAAAGGCCGTCATGGTGCCATTGTCGACGTGACCGAGACCGGATCCTCCCTGCGCGCCAACCGCCTGCGCATCATCGACACAATCATGGAGTCCAACACGCAGTTCATCGCCAACCTGAATAGTTGGAAGGACCCGTGGAAACGCCGGAAGATCGAGAACCTCGCGATGCTCCTCCAGGCGGCCATTGACGCCAAGGAAATGGTCGGCCTCAAGATGAACGTGCCTCCCGAGTGCAAGGACAAAATTGTCGAGCTGCTGCCGGCAGAGAAGAGTCCCACCGTGAGCACTCTTGTCGGCAGGTCCGGCTGGTGCGCAATTGAAGTCATCCTGCCGGCCGCCAAGGAACGCGAACTCGTGCCGGAGTTGAAACGGGCCGGAGCCACCGGTATCATTGTGTATCCGTTGAACAAGATCGTCCACTGATTGGCGAGACCTCCACCGCGCTCGCGGCCGAGGCCCACGAGCGGGAAATGCCCATGCGTATCCTGACATCGCTGGCGGCGGCGCTCGGCCTGGCCTTTCTGGCCGGCGCCGCGCTGGGCGCCGGCGCGAGTCCCGACGCCGCGCCGGCCGGCGCTCCACCGGCCGCGCCTCCCACCACGGGGGCCGCCGGCGAAGGCGCGCCGGGGACACCCGCGGTGCCCGCGGCGCCGGTCGCCCCTGCTCCCGCGGCGCCGGCCGAGGGTCCGCGGTCCTGTGCCGCCGAGCCTGAACCGGCGCCGGCCGCCGAGGACGACCCCGTGGCCGCAGCCCTGCGTCACTATGTCCGAGGCCGGCTCCTGATGGCGACCGAAGACTACATGGCGGCCTCGCGCGAGTTGCGCCAGGCCGCCGCCCTGGCCCCCGACGTCCATCGCATCTGGCTCCAACTCGGCCGCGCCGTGCATGACGCCGGCGACGCCGCCGGCGCGATCGCGGCTTTCGAAACGGCCCTGCGCCTTGAGCCCAACGACCCCGCGACGCTCTATTTCCTGGCGCGAGTGAGGCGCGAGCGCGGCGAAATGAAACCCAGCGCCGACCTGCTGGACCACCTGATGGCCGCGGCGCCGAAGGACTCTCCGTACCTGGTTCTCGGAACCTATCGGCTGGCCCAGACCCGGCAGGAACTCGGCGACATCCCCGCGGCGATCGCCCGGTACGAGTCGCTCGTCGAACTCCTGCGCGAGCCGCAAGGCTTCTTTCAGCGGTACCCGGAAATCTACCTCCTCTACCGCAGCCGCGGCCAGATCAAGGAACTTCTCGGCCGGCTGTGCCTCGTCCAGGGAGAGGACGTGAAGGCCATCGGCGTCTTTCTGGACGCCATGGCGGATCGGCCGGCCGACCCGAACCTCCTGGCCCTCGTCTGGCAGGGGTACTTCCACCAGAAAGATTACGCCAGCGCCCGCCAGTGGGCGAAGAAACTCATCGAAGTCCGCCCCCAGGAATTGGCCGGATACGAGCGGCTGGCCAAGGTCTACGCGGCCGAGGGCAACCCCCAGGGCGTCATCGCCGACCTGGAGGCGTACCGGCGCGCCCAGCCCGGTAGCGCCGTCGTGGCATTTCAACTGGCCGGCGCGTACCAGGCGTTCGGTCGGCGGGACGAGGCCGCCGCCGTTTACCGCGCGGTGATGGCCCAAGGCAACAAGTCCGAGGGCGCCGCCGCCCAGGCCGCCATGAAACTGGCCGACCTCGAAGTCCAGGCGGGCCGCCCGGTCGAGGCCCTCGAGGCGCTGGCCGGCGCCATGGGCGGGACGGCGGACTCGGCCCTGCTGGCCCGCACCGCCCAACTCCTGGAGGTCCTGCCGGACCCCGCGAAGGTTTACGGCGAGGCCCAGCGCCTGGTCGCCGACGACGAGAAGCGGGCGGCGCCGTTCCTCCTTGTGGGCATGCTGGCCGAGAACCTCAAGCGGCCCCAGGAGGCCATCGCGCTCTACGACAAGGCCATCGCGCGGGACCCCAAGGGCGACAAGGCCTACTCCCGCAAGGCCGACCTGCTGATCGCCCAGGGGCGGCAGCCGGACGCCCTGGCGGTCTACGAGGCCGCCGTCAAGGCCGGCGTGGACACCCCGGCCTTTCACTGCAAACTTGGCATGATATTGGAATACCTCGATCGCCTGGACGAGGCGCTGGCGCGCGTCGGACGCCTGGACGACGCCGAGAAGGAACTCCGGGGCCTCCTCGCGCGGTTCCCGAAAGACGCGCAGGCACTCGGCCAACTGGCCGTCGTCCGTCTGGCCAAGAAGGACCTGAAGGGCGCCGAGGAAACCGCCGCAAGGGCCCTCGTCGTGGACGGCGCCGCCGTCACGCCGCGGTCCGTCCTCGCGGAGATCCGGTACCGGCAGCGGCGGTTTGCCGAGGCCGAACAGATGGCGCGGGCCATCCTGATGGACCACGCCGGGGCGGCCGACGTCCGGATGATCCTCGCCTATACGTTGGCCGGCGAGAAACGCTTCAAGGACGCTGTCGCCGAGGTGAAGACGCTCCTGGCGGCCGAGCCGGAGAACATCCCCCGGCGGTACACCCTGGCGGGGCTTTACATGGAGATGGGCGATTCGGCCGCCGCCGAGCAGGAGTTGCAGCAGATCCTCCGGAAGCAACCCGACTTCACGCCGGCCCACAACGACCTCGGGTACCTGTGGGCGGACCGCGGCGTGAATCTTGAGGAGGCCGAGCAACTCGTCCGCGAGGCCGTCAAGGCGGAGCCGAAGAACCCTTCATTCATGGACAGCCTCGGCTGGGTGATGTATAAGCAAGGACGGTTCGAGGAGGCGGCCAAGACCCTCCGGCAGGCCACCGAGTGGGCCCCCGACCTGGACTCGGTCTTGTGGGACCACCTGGGCGACGCCTGCTGGCGCCTCGCGCGCCCCGAGGACGCGACGAAGGCGTGGCAGGCGGCCGCCAAGATCCTCCAGTCCCTCGGCGCCGCCGCCAAAGAGGGAGAACTCCGGCGCATCCGGAAGAAGGTCGAGAGCGCGCAGGCGGGCCAGGCGCCCCAGGTGGCGCCGCTTCCGGAGAAAAAGGAGTCGGGACCGGCTGAGCCGAAAACCGCGCCGGCCCCACAACCATAGGAGCCAACCATGTCAGGCCATTCCCATTGGGCGACCATCAAACGCCGCAAGGGCGCCGCCGACGCGAAGCGCGGCCAGGCGTTCTCGAAGTGCGCCCGGGCCCTCATGCTCGCCGCCAGGCGCGGGACCGACCCCACGATGAACCTCGCCCTCCGATACGCTCTCGACGAGGCCCGCGCCGTCAATATGCCCAAGGACTCCATCGAACGGGCCGTCAAGAAAGGCGCCGGGGAACTCGAGGGCGTCCAGATCCAGGAAATCACCTACGAGGGCTACGGCCCGGGCGGCGTGGCTATCCTCATTGACGCTGTCACCGACAACCGCAACCGGACCTCGAGCGAGATCAACAAGGTCTTCGAGCGGCACGGCGGACGCATGGGGCCGCCCAACTGCGTCGCCTACATGTTCTCCAAGAAGGGCATCATCACCGTCACGGGTTTCAAGGACGAGGAGCGGCTGATGGACGTGGCGCTCGGCGCGGGGGCCGACGACCTCTCGGAGATGGACGAGGGGTTCGAGGTCATCGTGCCGCCGGAAGCGTTCGAGGCCGTCCGGAAGGCCTTGGAGGAGGCGAAGATTCCGATCGCGCGGGCCGAGATCCTCCAGCGTCCTCAGAACTTCGTCACCTTGGGCGAGAGCGACGCCCGCAAGGTCCTCGCCCTCATGGAATCCCTTGAAGACCACGACGACGTCCAGAAAGTCCACTCGAACTTCGATATCCCCGTGGACGTGCTGGAAAAGATTCAGGCGGGATAAGGAGAATTGCGGATTGAGGATTGCGGATTGAGGATTAGAAAAAAAAGGCATAGACATTCACGCGGCAGCCTGATTGAGTTCAGAATAGGGTACGAGCCTCACTCTGGATTTGTAACGGGGATGCTTCGGCCGACATCTCGTGCTCGACACGTTCATGCACTTCCGGCGCACAGCAAGAAAGGAACCGCTCCCAGTCGGCTTCACTGATCAGATTCGTGAAAGCCTTGGCCGGAACAGTATACACGACCACCTTCTTGTGCTGCTTAATAAGACGAGCCACGTTGGCGAGCGTGCCCGCGCTTTTCCCGTCCCAGATCATCAATCCGACAGAGGCCTCTCTTGCCATCAGGCGATCTTTGCTTGCATAATACGCGAAATCTCTTGTGGCATGTGAGGCTGGAACGGCGCGCAGCGGCCAATGGCCGACGTTGTTGCGGCAGTTGCCTTTTATGCAGAACACTTCCACTCGCTCATACCCGCGGTTTTTGAGATACCTTTGGACTGCTTTGTCGGCACCATTGGCGTCCCCGATCAGCACGGGAAGTCTTTTCTCGACGAGGCGGTCAATCCTCCGCCGGATGTCGTCGTTAAGGCGCGTTACACGCCTGGACCCGCCGATAAAGACCGCCGTCATGACTTGCTCCGCGTGCGGGTAATCGTCAGTGCATACACATCGGCGACTTTGGCCTGGTCATAGAGCACAGCGGCTATCGTGTTCATGGTCGCTCCGGACCGGTAGAGGTCATCGAAGAGCAAGACTCGCTGGCCACGAAAGCCGGCCGCATCAACCGTGAAGGCGTCAGCGAGGAGGCGGAGCCTTTCGTCGGGGTCGTACACGTTCTTCAACTCGGGCAGTTCCCTTACGCGGGTGATGCAGTGGGGGACCACGGGTATACGCAGGCGCTTTCCGAGCGCCTCGGCCAGGAGCAGTACGGGTTGCTGCGTTCGCGTTGAGCGCGACGGCGGAACCGGGACAATGACCTCAATGGCGGGTTTCCATTTTTCCAGGAACCCCATCGTCGTGGTTACGATGTCGTTGACGACAGAGGTGTCCGAGCGATACTTCAACCGGTATAGCAGTTCCCCGACCTCAGACCGCTGAGTGTCGAAAATCATGTGGCCGAACTCGTCGTATCCGAGGGGGATGCTACGGATGGTGTGGAAGTCGAGCGCGAATCCCTCGCGCCACCGGCCAAGAATCCTTGTCGGGTTGAAGCCGGTCATGCTTGCCCCCAGTGGCCATTGGTACCGTGGAATTATAGCCTGCTCGGGTGGGGGCTGCAATGCAAAGCCGCAGGCTGCCTATACCGCCGGACTTGCAGGCTGCTCCGACCACAAAGGTAATGTGTCCGCTGCCCGCAAGGCAGGCCTTGCACGCCATTACTCCACCGTCACGCTCTTGGCCAAATTCCGGGGTTTATCCACCGCGCAGCCGCGCAGCACGGCGACGTGGTAGGCCAGGAGTTGGAGCGGGACGACGTTGAGGATCGGCTGGAACGGTTCCGGAACGTCGGGGACCTGCAACACGTACTTGGCCAGCCGCGCGATCTCCTTGTCGCCCTCGGTGGCGACGGCGATGATGTGCCCGCCGCGGCTCCGGACCTCTTCCATGTTCGAGAGGACCTTCTCGTACTGGAGTCCCTTGTTGGCGAGGAAGACGACGGGCATGCCTTCGGTGATGAGGGCGATGGGGCCGTGCTTCATCTCGGCCGCCGGCAGCCCCTCGGCATGGACATAACTGATTTCCTTCAATTTCAGGGCGCCTTCCAGGGCCACCGGATAGTTGTAGCCGCGACCCAGGTAGAGCCAGTTCGGGCAACCCTTGTACTGTGCGGCCACCTCCTTGATCTGGCCGTCGAGCGCGAGGACGGAACGGATCTTTCCGGGGATCGCCTGGAGTCCCTTGATGATCTCGCGGGCCTGGTAGGGCGCCAGGTGCCGGCGCCGGCCCAGGAACATCGCCATCATGATCAGCACCTCCAGTTGGCTGGTGAAGGCCTTCGTGGAGGCGACGCCGATTTCCGGGCCGCAGTGGAGGTAGACGCCGGCATCGGTCTCGCGGGCGATGCTCGAACCGACGACGTTGACGATCCCGAGGGTGAGGGCCCCCTTGAGTTTGGCCTCGCGGATGGCGGCCAGGGTGTCGGCCGTCTCGCCGCTCTGGCTGATGGCGATGACGATCGTGCCCTCGTCAATGATCGGGTTGCGGTATCGGAACTCGCTGGCGTAATCCACCTCGGTCGGCACGCGCGCGAGGTCCTCGAAGAGGAACTCGCCCACCAGGCCCGCGTGCCACGCCGTGCCGCAGGCCACCAGGACCACCCGCCGCGCGTGCGTCAGTTGCTTGGCGATGTCGCGGATGCCGCCCAGGACCACCTCGCCGCCCTCCACGTCCAACCGGCCGCGCACCGTGTCGCCCAGGCTCTCGGGCTGCTCCATGATCTCCTTGAGCATGAAGTGCTCGTAGCCCTTCTTCTCGATCTGTTCGAGGGACCACTCGACCTGGCAGACTTCCTTGTGGGTCGGGATGGCGTCCACCGTCGTGGTCCGGAGGCCCCCGCGACGGATGGTGGCCATCTCGCGGTCCTCGAGGTAGATGACGTTCGTCGTGTGTTCGATGATGGCCGAGGCGTCGCTGGCGACGACGTATTCCCCTTCGCCGACGCCGATGATGAGGGGCGACCCGTTCCGCGCGGCCACTAGGACGTCCGGCTCGTCGGCGTGGATGACGGCGATGCCGTAGGCGCCGCGCACTTCCTGGAGTCCGGCCTGGACGGCCTTTTCGAGGTCGCCGCGGTAGCACCGGGCAAACAGGTGGGCGAGCACCTCCGTGTCGGTCTCGCTCTGGAAGACGACGCCTTCCTGTTCGAGGGCCCGCCGCAGGGCCGACCAGTTCTCGATGATCCCGTTGTGGACGACGGCCAGTTTGCCCGACATGTCGGTGTGCGGATGGGCGTTGACATCGTTCGGGGCACCGTGGGTGGCCCAGCGCGTGTGGGCGATGCCGAGCGTGCCGGCGGTGTCCTTGCCCATCATCAGCGCCTCGAGGGCGCTGATGCGGCCCTTGGCCTTGACGACGAGGAGGCGGCCATCGTGGTCCTGCTGCAGCGCGACGCCCGCCGAGTCATAGCCGCGGTACTCCAGGCGCTTCAGGCCTTCCAGGAGAATCGGGTAAGCCTGCTTCGAGCCGATGTAACCGACAATGCCGCACATGCCTGCTCCTCGCCGGGCGGTCGGGCGCCCTCCGCCGCCATGCTCTTATCGGCCGCCGCGATGCCGGGCCTCAAATGACAATCAGGATGGAGACGGGACGCGGTATGAAGGATTTCGGCGCGCCGGCGGCTCCTACTGCGGCGCGGCCGGCGGCGCGGCCGGCGGCTCAGCCGGCGGTTCGGCCGGTGGCGCGGCCGGCGGCGCGGCCGGCGACTCGACCGGCGGCAAGGCCGCCGCAGGCACGGCGCTAATGCGGATGGCCACAACCACGCCGAGCGAGTCGACCGCAAAGGCCACGTCCTGGTACTTGTACCAGGTGACGGGCAAGTCTTTCTTGTTCCTGGTCTGGTCCGCCGGGATCGTCTCCCGTTCCATCTCGGGCGCCCGGCCGCCGAGCATGGAGAACAGTTTTTCCTTGGTGATCTGTTCGCGCGGAAACATGATGGCCGGAACCGCCGCGGGATGGGTCATGATCCAGTTGGCCCAGCCGCCGATGTGGGTCACGTGCGCCGCCCTGAACTCCTTCGCGATCTCGGCATCCGGAAGGATGCTCCACGAGGTCGCGTAGCCGCGGAAGGGCATGAGGATTTCCACGGCGGCCATGGGCGGCAGGTTGGCTTCAGGGCCGGTCTCCTTCGGCTCGGGGGCGGCACGGACCGGCGCGGCGCGGTCGGGCATCGGCGCCATGACCGGCAGCGGCGCGGGCATCGGCGCCGGGGCCGGCTTGACGGGCGACGGGACCAGTTGGGCCGCCACCTTCGTCGGCGCCTCGGAGCCCCGCGTCGAGAAATGCCACACAATGAGGACCACCGAGACCAGGAGAATCAGGCCCGTGACGCAGAGCGTGACGACCAGGACGACCTTGTTGCCGCCCTCGGGCGCCGGCTCGGCCTTCGGCACCACGATCACCTGGCCGCAGGCGTCGCACTTGACCTGCTTTCCGGCGAACTCGTCCCTGAAGTCATACGCTTTGCCGCACGAGCACGTAGCAGAGATGGGCATGACTGGCCTCCCGAAATGGTCCGGAGCCCGGCTCGCCGCGGAACCGACAGAAGGATACCGCGCTCGGGGCCCCGAGACAAGACCCTCGTCCATCCTGTTATACGAACAGAAGATGGCCCAGCACGGCGCGGCATCCCTCAGTCGGTCTTCTGCTGGATCAGCGTCGCGAAACGCTTGTTGATCGCCAGCGCCGGGTCGAGCGGCACTTCGACGGGCCGGCAGTGCTTCGGAATCCGGATCGTCGGCTTCGGGGCGATCCGTTTGCCCTTGAACTGTGGGAGCCAGCGGCGCTCCGCCTCCAGCAACTCGCTCGCCATGTCGCGGATTTCCTGGAGCGTCAGGACCGCGGACGTGAGCGGGTCCAGCGCGAGCGCGTGGACGACGTGCTCCGTGTCGCCCTCAAGGCCCGCCTCCGCCGCCAGCGTCTGGACGCTGACGTTCGTCATGCAGCAGGCCGCCAGTTGCGGCGGCAGGGCCCCCAAGCGCGTCGGATGAAGGCCCGTCGCATCCGCGAACGTCGGCACCTCCACGCAGCACCCCTCCGGCAGGTTCGTGATGTAACCGTCGTTCCGGACGTTGCCCATGAAGCGGAACGGGCGGCCTGTGACGACGGCTTCCATGATGTAAGAGCAGTACTCGACGCTCCGCGACTCGATCCGGGCCGACTCGAACTCCAGCGGATCGTGCCGGGCGTACTTGGCCGCAAGGGCCTTCGTGTACTTGTAGTAGGCGCCGCTCTCGCCGCCGAACGACGGCTCGTCGCAATAGAGGTCCAGCGCCTTCCTGGATTTCCGGAACCACGGGACGTACTCCGAAAGGTGCCCCGTGGACTCGGTCATGAAGTACCCGAAGTGCCGGAACACTTCGCCGCGCACCTTCTCGTTCTTGTAGTACTCGGGCCGCTCGAAGACCTCGCGGAGTTTCGGATAGAGGTCCTTGCCCTTGTGCTCCAGGCGCAGGAACCAGTCCATGTGGTTGATGCCGCCGCAGGTGTAGGTGATCTCCTCCTTCGGGACGCCGACGTACCCGGCGATGAGGTCGAGGGTCGTCTGGACGCCGTGGCAGAGGCCGACGAACGGGACGCGCGTGGCCCGGCCGAGCGCGAGGCAGTTCGCGGCCATCGGGTTGGCGTACTGGAGCATGATGGCGCCGGGCCTGGCCACCTCCTCCATGTCGCGGGCGATCTCGACGAGGACCGGCACCGTCCGAAGGCCGCGAAAGACGCCCCCGGGTCCGAGCGAATCGCCGATGCACTGGTCCACGCCGTACTTGAGGGGAATCTTGTAATCCAGGCCGAAGGCCTCCAGGCCCCCGACCTGGATCATGACGACCACGAAGTCGGCGCCCTTGATGGCCTCGCGGCGGTCGAGGGTGGCCCAGACCCGGCCGGGGAGGCCGTTCTCCCGCAGCATCCGCTTGGCGAAGGCCTCCATGCGCCTGAGTTTCGGCGCCGTGCGGCTCATGAGGGCCCACTCCGAGTCCCGCAGGCACGGCGTGGCCATCATGTCCGCTAGAAGCGTCTTCGTGAACACGACGCTCCCCGCGCCGATCATCGCGATTTTCTTAGCCATGGGACATTCTCCTCACGTTTCCGGAATCCTCGCGGCAGGCCTCAGGCCCCGATGACCTCGCGTTTCAGCGCGGTGGCAAAATAGCAGAAGTTCGCCCACGACACATCGTCCGGTATCAGGTGGTCGAGGTCGGGGATATAGCGGCCCATCCGGATGGCCGGCCGGATGCGTGCGAGTTCCCGGTCAATCGCCTCCGGGCCGATGGCCAGGGCCCGCTTATCAATGCCGCCCAGGAGTGCGAGGCCGGGGTGCCGGCGGCGCGTCGCGACCACGTCGCATCCGGCCGCCACCTCCATCGGAAACAGGAGGTTCACGCCGCTTCGCATCATCGGCGGGATGAGGAGTTCCGGCTGGCCGTCCGTGTCCACCGAGATGACGCGGATTCCGTGGGCCTGGGCAAAAGCGTGGATGCGACGGTAATTCGGACCCATGAATTCTTCCCAGTGGGCGGGAGAGATCAGCGGCCCCTGGCGCCCGCACATGTCTTCCCAGATGTGGATGACGTCCACGCGCACCTCGCGGACCACCTCCTCGAAGACCGCCAGGTAGATCGTCGTCAGGTGGTCCATGATCTCGTGGACGAGGGCCGGATCGTCGTAAAACGCCAGGAGGCATTCCTCGTCGCCGAGGAGCCACCGGAGGCCCCCGTAGAGGCCCACGTCCGGGAAGTAGCCCAACTGGATGGGGACGCCGCGGCCCATCCACTCGCGGCCCTTCTCTCGCCACGGTCCGGCCAGGCGGTCCGGGTGCTTCGGGTCGAGCCGCTCGGCCTTGTAGCGCTCCCAGTCGCGGCGGCTGCGGACGGGGAACTCCAGGAACTCCGACATGGACTCGTGTCTCTTGAAGTTCCGCCGCTTGATGCCCCACGTGTCCGTATGGACAAAGGCCTCGTCGTCCTCCTCGAGGACAGTCGGCGGAAACGGCGGGCACGGCCCGCAGTTGATGGGCACGGCGTGCGGGGCCGCGTCGGCGCCGAAGTGCCGCCGCACGTCGTCCCAGCCGTTCGGGCCAGCGGGCATGCCGTCCCGGAGCCACTGCTGCCACACCGTCCCCCAGGGACCCCAAAAGAGGTAGAACGGCGGGCGGTCCACCGGTTCGCCCAGGACGCAGGCCAGAAACCGCTCGCGATCGTTCATCGGGTCCCTTCCGCCTGGCCGCAACTTATTTGTTCTTCGGCGGCTCGACGAAACCGCGGTTCTTGAAGATCACCAGGCCATCCTTGCCGGGTGCCACAATGTCGAGCCGCCCGTTGCCGCCCAAGTCCGCCACCTGGAACTGGATGCCGCAGCCTTTGCCCAGGGGTCGCACCGCAGCGGCGGCCGCGGCGGCCTCGGCACTGGGAAAATTGTGCAGGCCCGCGCCATAGGCGATCACCTGCTTGGCGAAACCTTCGCCGGTCCACTTGAAGTAGTAGAGGCCGATGGGATCGAACTCGCCGGGATCGTGGCCGCAGTGGGCCCGGTATCGTTTGCCGGTCACGAGTTCCGGCCGGCCGTCGCCGTCAATATCAATCCACCCGAGGTCATGATACTGGGAGTTCGCGGGGTCAATGGGGTGCTTGATCCACTGGCGCTTGCCGCCCACCAGTTTCTGCTCCCACCAGTCGAGGCCGTAGTTGTGGGCCTGGCCGACGATGAGTTCCGCGCGGCCGTCGCCGTTCACGTCGGCCACGATGACCGGGCAGGAGGCCGAGCCCAGGTCGAACTCTTCGTGCAGGGTCCACGGCTTTCCGCCGAGCGGGTCCGCGGGCGCCTCGAGCCACCCCTTCGCCAGAATGATCTCGCCGCGCCCATCGCCGTTCACATCGCCGAAACCGAAGCCGTGGCCCGAGGGCTTGTCATAGACGACGAACTCCTTGAACTTCCCCGTCCCGCGGCCGCGCGCGTCGGTGATGAGTTTATAGACGCGCTGCGGGCCGCCCGGCGTGTTCGGGACGATCTCCAGTTGCCCGTCGCCGTCCACGTCCCACGCGCGCGTGGTCTCGACGTTGCCGACCTCGGCGATGACGTGCTCGGGCCATTCCTTGGTCGGATCGCCTTTGGGGTTCTCGCGCCAGCGGATGGTGTTGCCCCACCAGCCGCCCGTGATGAAGTCCGTGTACCCGTCGCCGTTCACGTCCATCGGGATGGTCGAGAAATCGTCGTAGTACTCTCCCTCGGCGCGGACCTGGCCGACGGGATAGCGCTGGTCGAACTTCGGTCCGGGATACCACCACGCGCCGCAGACGATGTCCGGGTGGCCGTCGTTGTTCACGTCGAAGACACCCGCCGACTCGTACCGCTCGTCGGAGACCTTGATCTTCTCGAACACCAGGGGACGGTTCATACGCACTTCCTTTCCATGCGGGGCGCTCAGGGCCATCGAACCGAGCCACGCGAGCGCCGCCGCCGTGCCTGCGACCGCGACCGCCGGCCGCCAAGTGGCCATGTCAGCCTCCCTCACTTTCCGAACCGAAGCCGGACGTACTGGCGCGCCACCTTGAGGTCCTCGAGGGCCTCGGCCGCATCGCAGGGCGGTTTCATCTCGCCGCGGCAGACCTTCAGGAAGTTCATCGCCTGCTGCCGCATCGCGTGCACATACGGCATCGTCGGAAGCGTCCGCTCGGGCGCGGCGCCGTCGCCCGGATCGGCGTAAACCTCGACCGTGCCGGCCCGGTTCACCGCCAGCGGCGCCGGCAACCGCAGCAGGATGTATCCCTTCTCGAACGCCACCAGCGCCGACTCTTCCCATTCGATCGTCGTCCGGTACGGCGTCATCTCGATCGTCCCGGCGACGCCCGACTTCGATTCGATGGCCAGCAGGACGCCGCTCTTCTCGGCATACGTGACCGCGTACGGTTCGCCCAGGAGGTGCCGCATGAGGTTCACCTGGTGGATGTAATAGTTGACGAACCCGACGTACTCGCCGGCGGTCTTGGCGTCGAGGTCTGTCATGGGCGGTTCGCGGTCCATCGGCGGCGACTCGTCCGGGGCGTCCACGAATCCGACGCCGCCGCCCGCGATCCAGTCGCCCGCCGGCATCAGGATACGGACGTACCTGAGTTTCCCCATCCGCCCGGAAGCCCGCCAGTCGTCAATGACCCGGCGGGCGTGGATCGTGGCCGGGTCCGACCGCTTGTGGTATCCGACCATGTGGACGCACTTGGCCTTGGCGGCGGCCTGAACGAGTTTCTCTCCCGCCTCGACCGACACGGCGAGCGGCTTCTCCGTGAAGACGTGTTTGACCTTCCCGTAGAGGTCCGGCAGGAGGATGGCGTGACGGTCGAATGGCTGGCTCGCGACGACGCCGTCGAGTTCTTCGGCCGCCAGCATCGCCTTGGGGTCGGCGTAAACGCGCGGGACGCCGTAGCGTGCGGCGACGAGTTTGGCCCGGTTCGGCCGGACCTCGGCGAGCGCCACGACCTCGCAGTCCTCCAGCGTCACATAGTTCCTGAGGTGGGCCGACTGGCCCATGAACCCGACGCCCACGAATCCGATTCGGACTTTCTTCATGATGGACCTTTCCTGGCTCGTGCCGGCGACAAAGGGGGCATTCTAGTGGCCGGCCGTGCCGCTGTCAACACGCCGCCCGCGCGGCGGATTTGCGGGGTATGCCAGAGATTTCTGACAGGGCCTTTTTTGATGTCACCCCGAGCGAAGTCGAGGGGTCTCGCCGTGGTCGTTGCCGTTTGGCATTTTGCACGGCGAGATTCCTCGACTCGCTTCGCTCGCTCGGAATGACAGCGTTTTCCTGTTGGCCAGAAAATCCTGGCACACCCGATTTGCGCTTGACCTCGCCCGCCGAGCGGCGATTATAGGGCCGTGGCACCCGCGAAAGGGGACGGTATGAACGCGATGACAAGGGCGGCGGCGTGGACGCTGGCGGCCCTGGTCCTGGCGGCGGCCGGCTGCGGCCGGCCTCAGGCCACGATACGCTATGTCGCCGGCGGCCCGGACGAAACCGTCTCTTACGACAGCGCCACCTACCAGATGGCCCGCGGCCAGAAGATTCAGGTGGTCCTGTTCCGCCGCATGGCCGCACCCATCGGCGAGGCCGACCCCGACTTCGAGTATGTCTTCTTCGAGTTGCCCCAGCGGGCGCGGTGCGGCTGGGCCAAGGAAGACAAGATGCCCGTTTACCGGTGGGCGAGGCAGGAACATCACGATCGGATCTGGGCCGGCACCTCCGGCCAGGCCCGCGAGACTCCCGGCGACAGCGATCAACACCTCCACCTGAATTTCCAGGTCACGATGGAGCCGGTGGCCGGCACGCCCGGCGGGTCGTACCTCCTGACCGGCCACATCAAGTGCACCGAAGACATGATCATGACGCAGGGCATGATCAACAAGTACGGCGACTGGCTGCTCAACCTGCTGGGCCAGAAACCGAAGGCGCCGGCCGGCAGTCTGAAGGCCAAGTCGCTTACGAACTCGCCGAAGCCGAAGGCGTCGCCGCCCAAAAGAACCGAACCCCGGCCATCAACCGGCATACAGCGCCACTAGGCGCCGCGCCGGCGGGCCGGCTACGCCTCCCAGTCCAACTCCAGCCGCTGCCCTGCCTCGGCGGAACGCTTCGC
>Ga0307378_10003393_pt1 | contig 23419 bp, 23 predicted proteins | sample UN1MG_FD_202238 | JGI IMG/M metagenome (GOLD analysis project Ga0307378, IMG submission 202238) | Soil microbial communities from Risofladan, Vaasa, Finland - UN-1 | ecosystem: Environmental > Terrestrial > Soil > Coastal area > Acid sulfate soil | place: Finland: Risofladan, Vaasa | collected...
GAGAGCGTCTTTCGTTTTCGTGGAGCCCTGCCCCAGGAGGTGAAAAGAAGATTCCTAACTGATTTTGAGCCCCGCATAATTTCGCTTTCCGAAGTAGTTACCTCTTCCCCGCAGATAATACTGGTGAAATGTGGCAGTGGAAGCGAAGAGGCTCTGTTCATTGCCCGCAAGGTTTACGGTTTGACTCGCCGGGGTTACCATTATCGCGACATTGCTATCCTCTGCCGCGGCGTCTCCAGAGAAATAAAAAATTTAGAAGACGCCTTGAAAATTTACGATATTGATTACGCGGTAATGGGAGGCATAGCATTTTTCAAACAGCCGGAAATTGTCCAGATTATCTCTATTTTGAAATGCATCTGGGGGCAGGAAGAAGATATGAACACCCATCTGCTCAGGGCTCTTTCAGCCCCTGAGTTCAACATCGATCCTGTTGATGTTCAGCGGCTGGTGACCTATAGTGAGAGGAAAGGGTTGCCTTTCTTGGCCGTAATAAAAATGGTGGTGAAGAAATTACCCCGGGACTTTTCCCAGGGGGCTGGGTCCAGCACAAGCTATCCTGGATGGGGTTTAGATGAGGATACTATCTCCTCGCTTGGGGAATTTCTGGGAACATTAAGAAAGATGGAGAGAGAAGCCAAAAAGGAATCCCTGGAAAGGCTTATTTATATGGTTTTCTTGAGGTTCGGTTATCTTCAGGCAGGGACGAAGAATAAGAGATTGGCTCAAAACTTGAGCTATTTTCTGGAAGTGGTGAAGAAATTCCAGAAGATTGAAAACAATTTGTCTTTCTTTGATTTTATGAGTTATCTTGACGAGATGCTTACTTCCTACGGCCGGGAGGAGGCTATTACATTTATTCCCCAGGAGGATAGCGTCCAGATTATGACTGTGCAAAGGGCAAGCGGAAATTTCTTCCCCATAGTCTTCGTAACCGGCCTTGTGGAAGGAAAGTTTCCCCGGGATTTGCCCGAATCATCACTCTTAAACCTTCGGGAAAAGAAGAGATTGAGACTGAAGCCCCTTCCCGAACTTTCCCAACACCTGAATGAAGAAGAGAGAATCTTCAATTTGGCTATAAGTAGAGCGAAGAAGAAGCTCTATTTAACTTATGGAAGAACCTACGAGTCTAATCGCGATTCTCTTGTATCTTCTTTAGTTCTGAAATTCGTGGGGGCAGAAAGGGAAGACGAACTACTGGAGAAATGTAAGGAGAGAGGGATAGAATTTCTCGATAAGCCACCGGTTCTCGGCCCTGAGGAGAAGGATGAAATTTTAACCCGGGAGGATTTAGTTAACTTCTGGCTCATCACAGGAAATAAGGATTTAGAGGGACTTCTGGAAAAGATTGATAGAGAGAAATATAATGAGATAATGAGAATTAAGGGAGAGTTCGACCAGGAGTGTCTCTGGGATAAAGTGAAGATTTCTCCTGATTATAGGTTCTCTGGCTATAAGCTTGAGTCATACAGCGAATGTCCGGCAAAGTTCTTCTTCTCCTTCCTCTTAAAAATCTGGATTAAGCCAAGACCCGCTTTAATTTTTGGAAGACTCCTCCACAGTATTCTTGCATCCTTTCATGAGAAATACAATAGTAAAGATGCTCTGCATTCTTCTCAGGCAAAAAGGGATATGGAGAAGGAAATTAGGAAGGTATTTTCCCAGGAAGGGGGAAGTTTTTCCACTCTGTTTGAGAAGGACGTCTACCAGAGATTGGCTGCAAAGATTCTTCTCAGGTATCTGGAGAAGGAGAGGGAAAGAGAGAGTTTTTCCATTGAGGGGGTGGAGAAAGAATTCACCTGGCAGAAAGACGGGTTGACTTTTTCTGGAAGAATAGACCGCCTGGATAGGCTTGAGGAAAAAGTTGAGGAAGTTATTGATTATAAGAGCGGCAAGAGTCCGTTTATGGAGTTTCGCCTCTGTCGCAAAATGAACGAAGGAGAAAGTTTTCAGTTACCTATCTATTTTTTTGGTGCCAGGGAAGGCTTGCACAGGCCCGTAGAAAGGCTCTCCATATACTGGCTGCGTAAACAGTTAGAAAAGCCCAAGGCAAATATCAAAGCAACGGTGGAAGTAGGCAAAGAATACTCTGCCGGTAGAACGGTCTTATCTGCTAAAGATTCTCTTGAGGGAGCGCTAAAGCATCTCATGGAAAAGGCAAAGGAGATTCTCCAGGGATACTATCCCCAGAAGCCAAGGAACTGCTGGAATTGCGACTTCAATTTCCTTTGTGACAAGAACAAATAGGGACAGCGACCATTTTTCAGGGACTGTCCCATTCTCAGATTTTCTAATAAGACTTAAAGTGCTGTCTGCTTGAAAAAAATGGTCGCTGTCCCCATTTTGTCCCCATTTTGTCATTTTTGTCACCTTTTTGGGAGAAGAATGAGAGAGTTAACTTTAGAACAGAAGAGGGCAGTTGATGAGATTGAAGGTACTGTCTGCCTGAAGGCAGGAGCAGGAACAGGGAAGACTTCGGTTCTGGTAAACAGGTACCTGAAAATATTTTCTAATCTCCTGGAGAAGGGTGTATCTCCCGAAGAGGCTGTAGAGAGTATTCTGGCGGTTACATTCACCAATAAGGCTGCGGGAGAGATGCGGGAGAGGTTGGAAAAAGAATTAGAGAATATGTCTCTTCCCAGGGGAGTTCTATCAAGGAAAGCCTATATTAGTACTATCGATTCTTTCTGCACGCGGCTTCTTAGAGAGAATGGACTGGAAATAGGCCTGGAGCCGAATTTCAGAGTGATTAACGAGATTGAGGCGAAAATCCTTTTCTGCAAGGTAGGTAAAGCGTTGCTTGAGGAAGGGAAGTTGCCCCGGGTCACTATTGACCAGTGGCTGGATGAGTTCTTGAGTCGGATTTATGTATATGTCCAGGAAATAAGAAATAAGGCGACGTTCCCTTCGGGACTTCTACATGAGATTTCCAAAGTAGAAGATGAAGAGAAGAAAAATTTGACACATCTCATTGCCAAAATTTATGGTTCCTATGAAAAGGAACTTAAGAAGCGCCACTACTTCGATTTTTCCGGGATTCTCCTGGAGACTCTACATCTTCTCGAGAGTAATAGGAAGATAAAAGACAGGTATCGGAAACAGTTTAGATATGTCCTGGTAGATGAGTACCAGGACACTACACCTCTTCAGGATAAACTCTTGCGCCAGTTCTCCCATAACTACTTCGTGGTGGGCGATGTTAAGCAGTCTATCTATGCTTTTAGAGGAGCGGAGCCTGAGAATATTGAAGATTTCAGTGAGAAATCTGAATTAAACCTTTCCTTGACTAAGAATTTCCGTTCCTTTAATCAGATTCTGAAAGTAGTCAATAAGGCGCTGGGAACGGAAATTCCTGATTATGAGCCTATAAGTTCAGAAAAGGAAGCAGAGGAATGTGGCGTGGAGATATTTCTGGCAGAATCCCGGGAGGAGGAAGCTGAATTTATTGCCCAGAGAATTCTCGAGTTGTTGGGAGACTACCGTCTAAAAAATCCAATAAGAGAAGAAGACCGGGAAAGGAGTCTGCAGCTTAAGGATATATCGGTACTCTTAAGAGCAATCAGGACTCCCGTAGGAATATATGAGGAGGCCCTGAGGAGGCACGGGATTCCTTTTATTACTACGGGTGGGACAGGTTACTACGAAAGGCCAGAAATAAGAGATTTGGTAGCATTACTGGGGGCAATCAATAATCCCTTTGATGACATTTCTCTGGTGAGGCTATTGAGGTCACCCATTTTCAGAATCAAGAATTCCAGTCTCTCTTCTCTGGCCAGTGTCTTTCCTGAGCAAGAAATCGAAGACGAAGAGAAGATGGTGAGGAAGCGTTATCCCATCTACGATGGTTTGGGGAAGTTGGATGGTCTTGACATTGAGGAAGAGGATAAGAAGGCGCTCAGGAATTGCAAAGCCTTCTTGGACAGATTCTTTCTGAAAAAGAGTAATTACAGTTTAGGCGAGCTGGTATATAAGGTGATTACCCAGAGCAACTATTTACATTATGCCCAGAGTTTACCTCCTACTGAAAGGAGGAGAACCCTGGCAAATATTCAGAAGTTTTTCAGCCTCGTTGGGGAATTTGAGGAGAGGAATATCTTCTCCACACTGGAAGATTTCATCGCCTATGTAAAAGAAGTCACTCAACAGGGAGTGGTGGAGAGCGAAGCTAAACCTGGCGAAGAGAATGCTGTGCGTATAATGTCTATTCACCAGGCAAAAGGGTTGGAATTTCCCATCGTTTTCTTAGCTAACGTTAAGGATAAGACTTTCCCTTTCGTGGGAGGAGCTTCTCCATTTTATGCTTATGATGAAAAGTCGGTTATATCTACCAGAGAAGAAAGGAAAAAGAAGAAAAAAGAGATCGACATGGAAGAGAAGAGGCTTCTCTATGTCAGCCTGACCAGACCGCGAGAGAAATTGATAATTTCCGGCACCGGGAACGCGCAAGGGGAATTGAGTCCGTTTATGGCTTATTTTCTCGATGAACAGAGAGAAATAAAAGAAGAGTTCTCTCCCTTAATTGAAAACAGGAGGGAGAAGTTTTTGCAAGAGAAAGAAATCCGGGAGAAAGAAGTCTATCCGCCAAGCCGAAAAGAGAAGGGGATTGAGGCGCTGACATTAGAAGAGATAAAAGATATCGTATTTTCTTCCTATAAGTCGCTTCCTTCCCACGAGATTTCTCTTCCTTCTTTTACAGTTACCCAGCTTGCCACTTTTGACCAGTGCCCCTTAAGATACAAATATCTTTACCTGTTCAATCTCCCTCCGGACCCGGGATTGGAAAGAGAGAAAGAGGAGGAGATGATTGAAGAGTCGACGTTCGGGACAGTAATTCACAAAACTCTGGAAGAATACATTTTATCAAGAAAAGAAGGAAAAGAATGGAAAGAATCGAAATTGATGAGTAAATTCCGTTCACTGGCGAAAGCTCATGGAATTGGTGACAGGGAGATTCAAAATATCTATGAGAAAGAAGCTAAGCCAATTCTTCTAAAATTTTTGTATAATTCAGAGAACCGAATTGGTAAAATCGTTAGAGTGGAAGAGCCATTCCATCTTTTTATTGAAGGTTGCGAAATCAGGGGAATAATCGACCGAATCGATAGACCTTCCGGGCAGGGATACCATATTATCGATTACAAGACCAATCGCCAGAAGAATGAAGAGCCTTACGTTTTGCCAATGATGCTTTACAAATGGGGGGCGGAGAAGGTCTTAGGATATAGTCCTGTGGAAAAGTTGAGCTTATACTGGCTGAGGCATAATCAACTGGTCACCATAAAAATTGAAAAGGATATGGAGCGTGATTTAGAAAAGAAAATAAAGGCAATTATAAAGAAAATTCGGGAAGAAGATTTCGAACCGGTCGCTAAGTCAAAAAGATGCGAATTTTGCGATTATAAATTAGTCTGTGAGATAAAATCCTCCTCTCCCCAAGGGGGAGAGGATTGAGGTGAGGGGAAAAGGAGGTAAACATGGAATCTGTTTTCTATTCTCCAACAAGAATTATCTTTGGAGAAGGAAGTTTGAAAAGAGTTGGTGAAGAAGCTAAGAAATTTGGCAAGAAGGTTTTGATAGTTACAGGGAAGTCCTCGGCAAAGAAGGCGGGTAGTCTGGACGATGTGATAAATTCTCTTACTTCCCAAAATCTTAGGGTAGAGGTATTTAATAAAGTAGAACCCGACCCGAGCGTGGAGACAGTTGAAGAAGGAGCAAAATTTGCCAAGAAATGCGCGGTGGAGGTAATAATTGGTCTTGGCGGAGGAAGCCCGATGGACGCAGCAAAGGGAATCGCCCTGCTTATGACCAACAAGGGCAGTATTACTGATTATTTCGGGACGGATAAGGTAAAAGAACCGGCTATTCCTGTTATCACTATCCCCACTACAGCGGGAACGGGGAGTGAAGTTACAAAATATGCAGTCGTTACCGACCAGAAGAAAATGCTGAAACAGATAATCGGTAGCTTTCATATTAGCCCTGTGCTTGCTATCCTCGACCCGATGTTAACCCTGAGTATGCCAGCCTCTCTTACCGCCAATACAGGAGTGGATGCTTTAAGTCATGCCATTGAAAGCTATGTCTGTACCAAGGCAAATCCGGTTAGTGACATATTGGCTTTAGAATCGATACGCTTGATTGCTGAGGCTTTGCCAGGGGCAGTTTCCCAACCGGAAAATATAGAAGTCAGGAAAAAGATGCTCTTTGCTTCTTCAATTGCGGGGATCGCGCTTACTTCCTCCGGGGCAGGAATAATTCATGGCATGGGGTATTCGATCACCCTCTACTATGGAGCTCCCCATGGACTAGCAAATGCTTTACTTATGCCTGAAGCAATGGAGTTTAATCTCGTGGCCAATCCTTCTAAATATAAAAACATTGCTGTGGCAATGGGGAAGAAGGTAGAAGGTCTATTGGAAAAGGACGCCGCCCGCCTGAGTGTAGTAGCAGTAAGGGAACTGTCAGAAAAGATAGGCATACCCAGGGGCTTGAAGGAGATAGGAGTGAAGGAGGAGTCCTTGGCTGGTTTTGCTGAAACCGTTGGCAAGAACGAGCGCGTCCTCTCATTAAATCCACGCCGCCCGAGTACCAAAGAGATAGAGGAAATATACAAGAGGTCGATGTAGACTCTCCTTGTTTCAGGTTCTTAATTTTGGTATAATAACCTAAAGTATGTAGTGTAGGGGCTTGTCCCCGTAATAATTTTTCCGGTGTAGGGCTTTATGCCCGTAAAGGTTTTGGTCGCGTAGGGGCGACCCTCGCGGTCGCCCGAAGTGCTTTTAACTGGAGGGAAATTAATGGAATTGACTATATGGGTTTTAATTGGGGGAGCGGGCATTCTGGTTATTCTTGTGATGTGGATGGCCATGAGTGCGAGAAGAAGGATTAGGAATTTGGAGGCAAAGGGAGTAAGTGAGCCGGCGCTTCTGGTAATGCAACAGCAGATAGCAAACCTGACCACTCAGTTGACAAACCAATTAAACGCTGTTACCAGCCAGGTAAGTGACAGGCTCGGCGATACTACTCAAGTCGTCACTTCTGTAAAGGAAAGCTTAGGGAGAATGGAAGAAGCGAACAAGAGAATTTACGAAGTGGGAAAAGATATATCCAGCCTTCAGGACCTTCTCAGGGCACCTACCTTTCGTGGCGAAGTGGGTGAGTTCCTGCTGGCAAATCTCTTGGGACAGATTCTGCCACGAGAACATTTCACTCTCAAGCACAAATTCAAGAATGGAGAAATTGTGGATGCGGTTATTCGCCTGGGAAAGCGGCTTGTTCCAGTAGATTCTAAGTTTCCATTGGAGAACTTCAAAAAGATGTTAGAAAGCAGTGGTGAAGATGAGAAACAAGGAAGTCGCAGGGAGTTTGTGAGAGATGTCAAAAAACATATTGACGATATTTCCGATAAGTATATTTTGCCGGATGAAGATACTTTCGATTTTGCACTCCTCTATATCCCCGCTGAAAATGTATATTATGAAACGATAATTAAGGACGAGACTGTTGGTGCAGGAGAAGGGATCAGTTCTTACGCGCTTTCCAAGAAAGTTATTCCAGTCTCGCCCAACAGCTTCTATGCCTATTTGCAGGTTTTAGTCCTGGGGCTGAAAGGATTGAGAATCGAGAAAGCTGCGGAAGAGATTTTAGGTAATCTGACTCGCCTCCATGGAGACTTGATTAAGTTCAAGGAAGATTTTGAGGTATTGGGGAAACACCTATCTAATAGTAGAACCAAATACGAGGAAGCTGAGAAGAAACTTGATAGACTGGGGGAGAAATTATTAAGCGTAGGAGAAGAGAAACCTCCAGAAATTCCCCAAGAATCCCAGTAATGTAAGAATTTACGATTGTAGTCAATGGCGCCATCGTCTAGTCTGGTTTAGGACGCTGCCCTCTCAAGGCAGAGATCACGGGTTCAAATCCCGTTGGCGCTACCAAATTATGCACAGGTAAGGGATTTGCAATTCTGGGGACACAATACTTAATTATCCAGATACGATCCTGGTGTGTTGGTTATGCTATGGCACAAATAGCCCGTATGGTTGTTAATTAAGTATTGTGTCCCCAGAATTGGGTTTGAATATGCCTCTTGAGTATATTTTCTATATAGTGGAGAGGATATCTAACACAACGATAAATTTCGTGTCCCCCCATCCCATCAAAATAAGGGGTTAAGTATTCCCATACTACCTCCCTGTCAGGAGTAATCTCAAAAAGTCTACCGCGCCTACCACGAAACCCTCCTTCACAGATAACTGTATTTCCATTAGGCATCCTATTTGAACCACCACCCCCACTACCCCAAAAACCATCTGGGCTGTACTCCCAGACAATCCTCTCGCTTAGAGGATCCAATTCTATCACTCTAGAAAAACCTCGATTTGGTCCATTGTCAAATATCAGAAAATGCCCCGCTCCAGGAAGCACTTCTCCTGTAATTGGATGCAGGTCAGGAATCAGTGTGGGCATATGCGGCCTATCTACTATCCCAGGTCCCCAAGCCCATACAATTTTTCCGTCGCTCTTATCTATCACGCCAATTATGTTCAGATTTTTGTGGTTGAATAGTACGTTTCCAGCTTTAAATCTTGAATCCTGCCTACCGAGCTTTGTTTCGGGGAGAACCTCACAAGCATTTGTGTGGAAAATATCGTCTGCCTGGATGGGAAACTTCACGCCAATCTTTTTGAGTTCTTCTATGTGTTCGTCCGCCCACCACTCCCACACTATCTCATTCGTGTTCGGAACAACTTCTATGATATAGCATGTAGCAAAGGGACCCTCCTCTCGTACTTTTGGGTCGCGTCTCTCCTCCAAAATAAGCCGCAGGGGAAAATCCTTCCCTCGAATTCCACACAGTATCACCATATGACCATTGGGCATCACCGCAAAGTCATGATGCTGAGAACACTTATAGTACCAAAGCTCTTTGCTATTCCAATCAATTTCCACTAATCCATTCCACATATGCCCATATATCAAGTGCCCGTCGGGAAGGATTTCTCCTACTTTTGCCCCCCTTATTCGCCAAGTGTGAACGACGTTTCCTTCCATATTTATGAGGTAAAAAATATTACCCATATATGTACTGAAAAGCGTATAGGAAGTGTAGCACTTCTTGGGTTTATATGTTAATACACATTGCCGCTCTATATCCTTACGGATACCATCATAATCCCTCTCTCTTTTGTTGCTCATGCAATTTCCCTCCTATCTCCTTGCTCATAACGTTATGAATTCTGCCAAAAAATAAAATCGGGCAAATCAAATGAAACTTGCCCGCTTAAATCTAAAACAAAAAAAAGAGACATAAGCTTTCATTTTTTAGCCAAGATTTGGCTTTCTTCCATGATTTGCTTCCTTTGACCTTCATTTGAGTTTACCGCGTCTTTTTCTTTTGGACATATCAAAGCTACCTTTTATAAATTAAAAATTTGTGCCACCCCTTTTCTTATCATCATAATAGCTATGGCAGCCAAAAGCAGACTCGTAATCTTTGAGAGGGCCTTAGAGCCTGCTTCGCCAAGAAGCCTTATTAGAATTCCGGAAAGAGAAAAGACTATGCCGGCTAATATAACATTAGCTAAAACCGAGAACAATGTAGCATATAAACCATACTCACCAATAATAATTAAGGAGGTAGTTAATACAGCAGGACCAACAATTAAGGGCGTGCCTAACGGAACGGCACCTAACTCATTACTTGGTATACGGCGTTTCTTCCCCGGATTTATTATATCCATTATGGCAATACAGAAAAGAATAGCACCTCCTGCTACCATAAAATCGCCTAAGGTAATACCGAGAAGTTTAAATATAATTTTGCCTAAAAATATAAAACCCACCGCTAAGCATATAGCTGTGAGCATTGACTGAAAAATAATTCTTAATTTTTCCTCTTTCTTAAGTTCCTGAGTAAGTGAGACAAAAATTGGTAAAACTCCTACCGCGTCAACTGCCACAAATATTGGGATAAAAGCTAATAATAAGTTCTTAATCATAATTAACTCTGGAGATTCCCGGCGATAAACTCTTCCATCATCTCTTTAGCTTTATAATCTGGATATTGAACAGGAGGATGTTTCATCGTATATGCAGATACAGAAACCAGTGGGCCGCTTATCCCTCTATCCAGGGCTAACTTACAGCACCTTATCGCATCAATAACCACGCCAGCTGAATTTGGCGAGTCCTCAACGGATAGTCTCAACTCCAGATTCATAGCTATATCTCCAAAGCCTCTTCCTTCCATCCGGATAAAACAGACTTTATTATCCTTCTGCCAGGGAACATAATCGCTTGGACCGATGTGGATGTTTTTGGATTCTAAAGGCTTACCTAACTGCGACTGCACTGCCTCGGTCTTGGAGTTCTTTTTGGAATTAAGTCGGCAACGCTCAAGCATATTGAGAAAATCGGTATTACCACCAGTATTTAGCTGATATGTCCTTTCTAACTTTACGCCTCGGTCATTAAACATCCTGGTCAGGACTCTGTGAGTGATAGTAGCGCCAACCTGGGACTTTATATCATCACCTACTAAAGGCAAGCCCTTTTCTATAAATTTAATTTTCCAGTTTTGGTCAGAAGCAATAAATGCCGGAATACAGTTAACCAAGGCAACCCCGGCATCTAAACAGGCCTGGGCATAGAAACGGGTTGCCTGCTCTGAACCTACAGGAAGAAAATTGACCAAAATCTCAGCACCGCTTTCTTTGAGCTCACTAACTACATCAGAAGGTGCCTCATCTGCTATTACAAAGGCGCGCTCTTCAGAATAGTTCTTCATATGGGAAGCTACGCCATCTAAAACATTTCCCATCTTAACGATTACGCCATTATCAGGAATGTGGAAACAGAATATTTTAGCACAGTTCGGTCTGGCAAATATCGCCTCATTCAAGGGCTTGCCAACCTTTCGCTTATCGATATCAAAGGCGGCCACTACTTCGACATCCTCCACCTTGTACCCACTAACATCATAGTGCATTAAGCCAATAACCTTTTCTTCTGGTGAATTTTTATAAAACTCTATTCCTTGCACCAGAGAACTGGCGCAGTTGCCAACTCCTAGGACGGCAATTTTGATTCTTCCCATATTTTACCTCTGCCTTTATATTTCATATTTTACCCCGTTAGAAGTTTTTTTGCTTCTCTCTTTGGAAGATTAGTATCTCTATCGAGGTTTAATAGCGCTTCAAAAAGCTGAATAAACTTTTTAGCCACCTCAATCGATGAATTCTCCTTCACGAATTCCTTGGCTATCCTTAAGACGGACTTAACATTGTCCCTTTCCTCAAATACATCTTCCAGTGCCTCGGAAAGACTTGAATATTTTAAGACCTCTTGGTCAAAGGTTGCAAAGAAGTTGGTATTATAGGCCAGAATAGGCCGGCCTGCCCCTAAACCAAGATAAGCAGTTGAAGGAACAACTACCGCCTCAGCTGAATCTTTATGGATTAAAAGACAATCCGAGGCGTGTAAATAGGTGTAAAGCGTATTGACGGGTAGCTTCCCATTTCTTAATTCAATAAATTTATATCTTATCCTGGTTACATCGAACAAATCGTACCATTCTTGGATATGGGTCAGGGTAAGAAAAATAAGCGGGTATTTTTTACTTACACGTTCTATTGTCGGTAAAAGATGAAGGTGGCGATATATCCCGATGCCGTAGTTAAAGATTATCTTTTTATCCAGTGGCAGATTCAGTTTGAGCCGGGCCTCTTTTTTATCTCCGGGCATCAGAGGATGGCAGGGATAGGGGATTATATGTATCTTATCCTCAGGGTAAATGTTACAAAGAAACTTTCTATATCGTTCATCAAAACAGACAACGGCATCCCAGTCAAATTTATAGAAGGTTGAATCTTTAGGCGGTTTACCTTCATGGACTACAAAGACGGTCCTAGCTCGCTCTTTTATCTTGGGATATATCTTAAGTAGTTCTTCCATTGGTAGGATCTCAAGATTCTGCACTATAAAGACATCACAATCGTCTTTCAGAAAAGGTTCGGGATCAAAGAAAAACCCTTCCTTCTTTTTAGGAAGCCTATAACACCTCAAAACATAGGACTCATCTTCGTCAGTTTGATAATCCTCATATTCTGCAGGTGCTAAAACCTTAAGATTATGACCGAGCTTGACCAATGCTCTGCCCAGAAGTTCTGCATGGGTAGAAACCCCGCAGGGAATATTCCAGCGGCTCATCATTGTTATATTCATTTTGGTTTTCCTTAATTAAAAAGCTTCATCAATTCTTCTTTTTTTATAGTGGCTACACAAACTACCCTGTCCGCCGCACCGTAATAAATAAAGTAGGTGCCTTCAACTTCACAGGCACCACAGCCAAATACTACCTGATGCACCTCTCCACGTAGTTCGTAATCCTCTTGGGGTTCAAGGATTGGATCAGGGTGTCTATGTAATAGCGTCCAAGGGTCTTTTAAATCAAATAATGCTACTCCCAATCTATATGTTGAACTTTCATCCACTCCGTGATAGATAAGCAACCACCCTTTTTCTGTCTTTAAAGGTGGACAGCTTGCGCCAATGGTTACTCCATCCCAGTTTCCGGCCTTTGGTGTCATAACTTTCTTGTGGCCATTCCAGTTGATTAAATCATCTGAATAAGCAATCCAGATACTTAAGGGCTTTTCATCCATTGGCCGATGAAACATTACATACTTACCCTCAATCTTTTCTGGAAACAGAACCGCATCTTTATTATTTATATCTGGTAATATTACTCCCAACCTCTTCCAGCTAATAAAATTCACTGTCGAGGCCAAATCCACCCTTACTCCGACTTGCGAATAGGCAGTGTAAGTCATATAAAACTTATCTTCCAGCCTGACAACCCTGGGGTCTTCACAGCCTCCTGTTTCTAATCTACCTTCGGGAATAAAAACAGGTTTATCCAGTCGAGAGAAATCAAAACCATCTGAACTTACCGCATAGCCAATTCTGGAGATATTATCCACTCCCATAGCCCGGTAGAACAAATGGAATAGGCCATTATGGTAGATAGCTGCAGGATTAAAAACAAGCCTGGATTCCCATTCATTTTCTACTTTGGGCTTTAAGATGGGATTGCCCTGGTAACGTCTTAGTTTCATTTCGCCCCCCTCTTATATGTGGCCAGACAAGTAAGTTTATCCGCTGCTCCGTAGTAGAGAAGCCACCTATTTCCATACGTGATAAGTCCTTCAGCAACTATATGATTGCCCGTGCCAAACTTTTTCCCATAATTCCGAGAAGGCAGAAATATTGGTTTATCTGCTCTCTTAATAATCTTTGCTGGTGCATCTATAGAGAATAATATTCCACCCGGCTTATAAATACTATCTTTCCCCCAGCCGTTATAAATAAAAAGGATTCCTTCTTTGAGCAAAACAGGGTTTGGACCCGGTTCCACTCCCTGATAATCAAAATAACCTTTACGAGGCACTACAATAGGTTCATCCTGTGGTTCATACCAGTGAAAAAGGTCCTTTGAATAAGCTATTCCAATGGCTGTTTTCCAGGGTTTTTCTTCTCCCATAAAATACATAAGATATTTTCCATTTATCTTCTCTGAAAGGATAACCCCAGCCTTTATCTGGCCACTATCCCATCTTCCTTTCTTTGGCTGCAGAATTGAACCATGTTTTTTCCAATGTAAAAGGTCAACTGATGTAGCAAGACAGATATTGCCCACATTATACCTTCCGCTATTTCCCACATAAGTAAGAAAATATGTATCCTTAAATTTCACCACTCTTGGATCTTCGCAGCCAAACTTGTCGAAATCCGCGGAAGGCACTAATACCGCTTCAGGGTGCAAACTAAATTGGATGCCGTTGCCACTTCTGGCAAGACCTATCTTTCCCGTTAAAGAGTCTCCTCCTTCAGCCCTAAGGAGCATAAAAAAATTTGTCTCTTCTTTAATCACTGTAGGGTTATATACACCCTTCGATGTAAAACCTTTACCCGGACTTAAAATTGGGTTCTTTGGATAATCCACAAATGGCCCGATTATAAAATTTTTCTTTCGCATTATCTAGCTCTTAAGAATTCAGTAAATAGCCCTATATATCTTTTGGCTATCTTCTCTGGAGAATTCATTAACACAAACCCTTCTGCGGCATCTTCAATCCTTTTATATGCCCCTTCATTTTCAAGTAATTCGAGCAGCTTATTATTTAATTCCTCGGCATCTCCGTAACGTATAAGCTCATTCTGCAGAGGATGAAAGAAATCCGACTGCTGGGGGACAAAGATGGGACAACCACAACCCAATGCCTGAAAGACCGTAGAGGAAACAACAGCATGATAACGGCTCTGGAACTTATGAAAAATAGCTGCATCCGAGGCAAAGAGATAGTCATCAAATCTCTGGCGAGATAAGACATCTTCTCTTCTAATAATCATCCAATCAGGAGGGGATTCCTCTTCAACCATCTGGTATTCTTTGGAGACAACATGCAGAAGCACTGCCTCATCTTTAATCTCCTCAGGTAAGTTTCGTAGATAGGAATGATAGCCGCGCTGGCCAAAGGAGTAGATGATTTTCTTATCCAGGGGAAGCTCTAACTTCTTCCTGGCCTCATTTTTATCTTCCTTTCTTATTTTAAAACAAGGGAAAGGGATAAGTTCAGCGTCAGGATAAATCTCTTTCAGGAATTCCTGTCTCTGGGCGAAATAGACTACCTTGTCCCAGTCGAATTGATAAAACCAGGCATCTTCAGGCAATTTATTTTCATGCACTATATGTATTGTCCTAGCCCGATTTTTAATCAAGGGAAATATCTTGGCTAACTTATCTACTGGAAGCATACGTAAGTCCTGAACTACGAAGATATCAAAGTCTGAGGTTAAAATAGGCCGGGGGTCTAAGTAGTTGGTCTGCTTTTGAGTGCCAAAGCACCTGATTACATAATCCTCGTCTTCGCCAGTGAATCCTTCTCCATGGAAATCATCCTTTGTGAAAGTAAATACAGTTAACTTGTGCCCCATCTTTATCCAGGCCCTGCCTAACGGCTCCGCATGCACAGCTACTCCACTATCTGTGTTCCAGGCACTCATCATCGCAATTCTCATATAGCCTCCTTCCAAAGTAACTATTCTGTAAGTGGTTTAATGTCTATCTGGGAATACTTCTTAAGCCTTTTAATGAAGATGTCTTTAATCTCTTCTAATCTTTTTTCTGTTTTGGCTTCAAATCTTAAGATAAGTTTAGCCGAGGTATTGGATTTTCTAAGCAGGCCCCAGCCATTGCTAAACAGAATTCTTACTCCATCTATATTAATGCAGGAGTATTTGGAGTTAAAATATTTTGATATTTCACCTACAACTTTATCTTTCTTGGAATCAGGGCAGTCTATCCTTAGCCTGAATTATGCGTGAGTTATGAGCATAATTATACAAAATTTATTTGAATTTCCGAATGTAATTTTGTACAATGCTGTTGAAAAACTGTCTATTCCACAATCTACCCCTAGGGGGAACTTTACGGAATATGCCAAAAGGTATCAGAAAATTGCAAATTATATTCGGAGAAACCCACCTTACTCACTTTAGTGGAATGTTTCTGATTCACCGGTTTTGTCAAAAGATAGAATTTAAATATGTGTTGGAGTAGCACCGCTTGCGGTGCGTCTCGTCAAGCGCGAAACAAGTTTCGTTACTCCAACTTCTTTATTTATTAATACAATGAGTCTCTATCTTCCTAAATTTGTAAAAAACTCAAACACTATTATCGTCAAGAGATGGTTAGAAATATGGCATTTTCACGCATAATTCAGGCTTAGGCCCTGCCTATGCTTTCAACTACTTCAGAAGTTAAGTCTTCATTCACCGCACCCCTTATATCGTATTCTCTAAAAATTTCAGGGTTAAGCTTCATCTTTTGTCCACATTAAACAGATTAATGAATTCTTCATTATTAGAGATATAGTGGTCGGAGGACAAAACTACCATTATCGCCTCTGGGTCTAATCTCTCCAGATAGAGAGAAGCCAAGCCAATGCAGGCAGCTGTGTCTTTTCCTTCGGGCTCGACGATAAAATTTTTTTCTGGTAGAGCAGGAACTTGCTCCAAAGCTTTAGCCAAATGTTGTCTGGAAAGAGCCGGGAAAATCCTCTCCTCGGGGATAAAGGAGCTAATTCTTTCCACAGTTGCCTGAAAAAGAGTCTTTTCTCCAAAGAGACAGAGATATGGTTTAGGCCTTTCTTCTGTACTTAAAGGCCAAAATCTTTCACCTCTTCCTCCGGCCATAATTACTGCATAGATGTTATCCATTCTACATCTCTCTTGACTACTTTCTTTTCTAACAAAAACTGAAATAGCTCAATATATTGATTAGCTATAGAGACGGCTGAATTTCTACTTAAGTACTCCTCTAAGGTTCCTTGCCAGTTATAAAATCTTGGCCCTTGAGTTAGGATTTCTATTAGATTAGCTTCAAACTCCTCAAAATTGGTATAGGTAAAGACTACTCCGTCCATATTATAGAAATAGTTTGACTTTAAAGCCAAGATAGGGCAGCAAGAACCTAGGCATTGATAGGCGGTAGATGATACTACTACCCCTGAAGGAGAGCTGCGATGATAAAGTAATACATCTGAGGCGTGAAGATAACTATAGAGCCTCTCTATGTCCGGAGCCTCTTCCCTGATTAAAATCTCTAAGTGACTCTCCTTGAAGGTCTTTATTTGATCCAAATCCCTTTTTGAGACTACCAAAAGCAGAATGGGAAAACGGCAACTGATATTCTCCAAGATTGGCAAAAGCGCCAGATGTTCCTTAACCGCTCTTTGTCCAAAGAGAAGGAGAATATATCTATCTTGAGGAAGGTCCAACTTCTCTCTTGCCTTAAATTTATCTGCCCATCTTTTGGGATAACAAGGATAGGGTATAATATGAAGTTTTTCTTCAGGGAAGCCTTTACTTAAAAAATTGTAATACCTATCATCAAAACAAACTATGGCATCCCAATCAAACTGATAGAATGAAGGATTAGTTGGAAGTTTATTATGATGAATTACGGTTACAGTCTTTGTCCTTGGTTTAATAAGAGGAAATATCTTTGCCAGTTCATCCTGAGGAAACATCCCCAAATCTTGGGTAATAAATATATCATAAGTCTCTTTAAGGATAGGCTGGGGATTTAAAAAGGGCGGTTTCGCTTGTGAGGTAGTAAAACAGCGGGATACATAGTCCTCATCCTCACCAACAATAGCTGTTCCATGGAAATTAGACCTAACGAAAGTGAAGACCGAAAGCTGATGGCCCATCTTTACCCATTCCCTGCCGATTAACTCGGCAGGGATAGATGCGCCGGAGTCCTGATTCCAGGCAGACATCATTCCTATCTTCATTTTGTCACCTTAAATAAAGCTTCTTTTTGCTTTAAAGCCATTCTTATAGTCTTAGCCAATAAAGGCAAGGGCTCTACATGTCGCTTCTTTGAAAGAATAAATTTTACTGCCTCTGTATAATCAAAACCAAGGCTACATAGATAACCTATAACCACAGATGCAGACCTTCCCGCACCGTATGTACAAAAAACCAATATCTTATCCGAGACTATATTCTTCTCTATCCAGTTAATTGCCTCGAGCATCTTTTCTACGGGAGTAGGTGGTCCGTCTTTAAGAGGAATCTTATAATATTTCCTAGCAGGTTTATATAATTCAATATCGTCTGCCACATTGAGAAGTGCAGTTATCTCCTGGGAAGGATTTTCTGCATCCCCGATGTTACCCAAAGCCAAGTTTTCTAAGATAAAGACCATTATAAAACCCTTAGATTCGGTCCAGAATTGGGAGTTTCTTTCCAGATCGAACTATCTCTTCTAATAAAAGATGTTTTTGAGCCTGAACCTCATAAGAGAACTGCTGAGCATAGCGCCAATTCGATCTTAGCGCCTTTTCCTTTAATTCAGGTTTTAAGGTGAGTATTTTTATTTTCTCTGCCAGCTCTTCCAAGGTATCAACTTGTGGCAGTCCAGAAAGCTTTAAAGTCTCTCCTATCCCTTCAATATTTCGGCCAACTACACAAACTCCTGCCCCTTGAGCATGGGCCATTCTTCCTGACTGGGTAGCATTACGACACCAAAATACAGCAAAGTCTAATGCTTGGAAGGCAAAAGGAAAGATACTTTCAGGAATATAATCTTCAAAGAATAAATTTTTTCTTCCATCGTGAATAGATTTTAGCCTTTCTAAGATGGGTAGACTCTCCTCCATCTTTTTATCTTTTCTTTGCTGAATCCTTCCAATGTAAATAGCGATTACTTGATAGGTGGGAAATCTGGCCTGAAGGATCTGGCGAAGTTGATAAAGTTTAAGGGGATCTTTATCTTGGGTAATAAATCCAAAATTACCCAATAAAATTACCTTATCCGAGAAAAAGAGATTATCCAAAGATTGAAGTTCTTTCTTTTGTGTTTGAGAAATACCTGCTCGATTAATCAAATAACTCAACAGTTTCTTCCCGGCTTCTTTTTGGTTAACTTCAGGATAAAGACAAACCCCATGCCTTAATACTACTACCTTATCTTTATATTCGGGAAATGTCTCGATGACTGCCTGACAGGTTCCATTGGTGAAAACTGTTAAAACATCGATTAAAGGTAAAACCTTCTCCAGTAGCCTTTTTTCCTTTTCCTGCATCCCTTGAGGTGTCTCAGCGGATTGAAAATGGATGGTATGAAGACTGGCAATCGTTCTTTTTCTTCTTTCTTTTGCCTCTTTAATCAATGTAAGGAAAGAGGGAGACTTCCTACCCCACATACCAAAGGCATGCTCAAACCAGAGGACTTCCCCATCTAAAAGAGAAGGAAGCTTAGGATTAGATAAAGAAATAGTATATGCTACTCGTTTATCCAATTCAAAAGGTTCCTCAACCTTTAAAAATCCATCTAACCTCAAAGAAGTTACTCGCCAGCAACTCTTGGGCATTTTAGAAACCAGATATTTGGTATAATTCCCTATTCCACACATTATCGGTGGAAAAGTGGAAACAAAGTTAATCATCCCAGCTCCTTCCTCCAGAAATGGTCTTAGCTTAAAAATAGTCTTCTAGGTCTCTATTTCTGAAAGAATCTTTAAACGAATCTTTTCTTCTATCATCCATGCCTACGCAGTCATTATACTCCGGACATTTAGAACAGCAATTATCTTTTAAGCTTTTATTCTCTTCACATTCTTCGTATTTAGGACATTCCTCGCAACACACCTTTTTCTTGCCTCCTTTAATCCTTATAAAACCTATCTAAAAGCTCCCTTATTAATCTATTCTCCTCAGCCTTATCCCTGGCCAATCTTCGAATTATCATCTTCTGGCGCCTGATGTATTTGCAGATTCCTTTTGATAATTTTTCCTTTTTTTTCATTATTTTCGAAAATCTTAAATCCTGTAAAGAGAGTACGCATTCCTGGCTTAAGACTGTACTTTTCAACTATTTCTTTGTTTAAGTTTTGTTTTTTGCCGCCCAAGATGATATAGAGCATCTGAGTTCTTTTATTCAAAATCGAATTCAGATGCTTCAGTCTCTGTTTCTGAGAGCTCTTCAACTCTTCCTTGGCAACCGCTAAGAACTAATGTGCAAAACGTAAGCAATAAACCCCCAAGATAAATAAATTTTTTCATTTATTTATACCTTCTCTTCTGCTTTTTGTCTTATTTAATATTCTGTTTCGTCTGGATAATATTCGGGCTCTTCCTCATATGTTTCCGAAGGCGTATATTCTTCTTTGGATGGTTTCTCAACAGCGATAATTTTAGCTACCTTTTTGTCGTCTCTAACCACGTAGTCAATGTCAATACTGTCACCGGCTTTGATATCTTTTAGTGCCTCTACATTTTTAAGTTTCACCTCTGGGTCTATAGTATAGGAACATTTACATCTTCATAAGTATCGTGGTCACACTCTATAACCGCGATTTGGTCAGAAGATATGCTACTGACTATACCCCAAGAGTATTCTATCTCTTCTTCCGCTTCCTCCTGTGCGAGGGATATGCCGGAGCAAATCAAGAGACCCAGTGCCAATACTGCCGCTGCTACTAAATATCTCTTCATTTCTTACTACCTTCTTTCTTGGTGGCGTTTATTTTTGCTGACTTTTTTAACTCCTTAAGCATTCCTATGTCCCGTTTAAAGATCTCTAAATCTGCAAGGCCTACAGTAATAGAATTAAGTAACTCCTGATGGGTCCTGTTCTTCGGTTTTATTAAGTGATAATAGACATTAAGACCAGCTCTTCTATCGTCTACCACCCCTGTTAATCGTAGTCGAGTAAGATGTTTGGAAAGATTTGATTGACTGGATTGAAGAATTCCGCATAGTTCGGTTACATTTAATTCTTGCTTATTGAGAAGATTTATGACCCTGAGGCGAGTATCATCAGCAAAGGACTTTAATATCTGGCGGGCTTTCTCGATTCTCATCACTGGCCTCCTTTCTCATCATTAATTAACTATATGAACAGATACTCATATAGTATATAATAAAAAATTATTTTGTCAAGAATTTTTATTTGGCCTCTGAGATAATTCCTAATTTTAAGTTGGCGACCTGTTTGTTAAAAAACTTAACTGATACGATGTAGATAGAAGGTAAAATTTTAACCGACTGAGAAAATTTTGTTCAAAAGGCAAATTTGGGTGGGGGCAAATTTGCCTTTTTGCTTTTTTGGATTGATGGCTCGGCAACCCTTGACATCTTTGAGTAACTACTTTGAACTTCTTCGATGTTAAGGGGTGGACGACGACCCCGAAGGACTTCTCCTCTGGATTTCTACATTCGGGAGAGGAGTACACAAGCACGCCTGCCCTTAATGCTATTCTTCGTAAGTTATGCTACAGCGTATAGGCTGGCGAGCTGCCGAGCCAGAAAGGTGGCCTTCAGCAACCACCGCCTGCACTCCTCTGAAAATCCTTCCTGTAATCTTCCTGTAATCTTCTTGAGAAATGACCGTTGTTGGGCCGAAATTAGCAAAAACTATCTTGCTTTTTCTTTGCAGTTGTAGTATTCTATCAATGAAAATTTTGTTCTAAGCAATTCTGGGGACACAATACTTAATTATCCAGATACGATCCTGGTGTGTTGGTTATGCTATGGCACGAATAGCCCGTATGGTTATAACTAAGTATTCTTATGGTAATATGTGGTTGAAGATTATAGACATACAGATAGGAATCTTTTTAAAAACATGCATGCATGAATCGACCATTAGGTGACGAGAAATTTCTTTGTGAACTTGAGAAAATAAAGGAAAGGATATTGAAAAGGGGGAAAAGAGGGGCATAAAGACTAATTAAGTATTGTGTCCCCAGAATTCGAGAATTGTACTGTTAATCCTAGATGTCGTATCAAATGCCGCCATAATTGTTGCTTTGGGTGCTAGTTCTTTTATAGTATTCACAATGCTGAGACACAGGCGTCAAGACCGAGGTTTCTGATAGGAGGGTATCTAGTTGGAATAGCTGCAGGTTGCCTTTGTCATTACTTATCTTTGGTGCCATTGCTGAGGCAGCTACCCATTATCCAGGAGTTTTCATATGTAGTGTTTGGTGCGATGTCTGTGGGATTAGCGATATTTGTAATGGTAATTACAAATACGGAACATCCTCCGGCAGCAAGTTTAGCATTGGGACTCGTTCTTAACGAATTTAACTACAGGACGGTTATTGTTGTATTAATAGGAATTATTTCATTGTCTCTAATAAAGGCAGTGTTAAGACCAGTATTAAAAAATTTACTATAGTAAATACATATGCTTGTGAGTAGTTTGCCGAAGGACTCGAAGGCCGCGAACATCGTAATTTAGAGTTAAATAAGAGCAAGATTATCAATTACACATATGGGGAGGACTTGCAGTCTAATGTTTAAGGGAGCAATTTTTGATTTGGATGGTGTAATTGTTGATACGGTGCCAATCCATTTTAAGGCATGGAAGAAGATGTTTTCTGAATACGGGATAGATTTTACTTTTGATGAGTATAAAAGTAAGGTTGATGGTATTCCCAGATATGACGGGGCAAGGGCAATCTTGACGGACATTAGTGAAGCAGAATTAAAAGAAGCCGGTGACAGGAAACAGAGATATTTTCTTGAGTTCATCGAGAAAGAAGAGATTCCTGTGTATGCCTCTTCTATAGATTTAGTTAAGGAGTTAAAAAGTCATAATAAGAAAATAGCCTTTGCCTCCTCGAGCCGGAACTGTAAAAGGATTTTGCAAAGGGCGGGGATTATTTATCTGGCGGATGCCATAGTGGATGGTAACGACATTACCAGGGCCAAGCCCGACCCTCAGATTTTTCAGTTAGCTGCCGGGAGATTAGGTTGTGCTTATGTAGAATGTGTTGTGTTTGAAGATGCCGTCTTAGGCATTGAGGCTGCAGTAAACGGAAAGATGCTTTGCATCGGGATTGACCGCTACGGTAATGCCAAAAGACTGGCAAAGGCAAACCTCGTTGTGGAAGATTTATCCAAAGTAGACTATGAAACAATCGAGGGATTATTTAAGAAATGAAAGATTATTACTCTAAATACAATACTGAATATCCCTGGCTGATTAAGGAGGAGGGTTGGGTGAAGTTGCTTCAGGGAGTGAGGGAATCTCAACTTGCCCTGGGGAATGGTTTTTTGGGAAGCCGCGCTGTTTTGGAAGAGATACCTTATGAGGCCACACCGGGAACCTATATTGCAGGAGTATATGATAGAATTGGTTCCCAGGTTGCCGAGTTAGTTAACTTACCTAATCCTTTTAATTTCGAGATAGGGATAGATGGAGAAAGACTGGGCGTTATTACCATGGATGTTGTGGAACATAGAAGAATTTTGAACTTAAGGCATGGGCTTTTGTGCCGGCATACTATTTACCAGGACAGTAAGAAAAGAAAGTACGATTATCAAAGTTTGAGATTTGTGTCCATGCACGATGAGAATATCGGCGTTATGCAGATTATTTTTACGCCCTTGGATGATGGAGTGGAAGCATCCATCGAAACGGGAATAGATACTTCTGTGTATAATGTTAGAACCGTAACGGAAGGACGCAAAAGACATTTCAGGATCAAGGAATTAGGACAATTTAAGAATGAGGGATATCTTATAGTTGAGACTTTTGGTAAATTGCATACGGCAATTTTCCGGAGTGGTTTTTATTATAAGACTAAGGGCAAAAAGACTGCAGCAAAAGATAACATATTTGAATTGAAGTTACGGAAGAATCAGACCGTTGTATTTACCAAGATATTCTGCGTGGAGGCTATTTCTAAAGGAGAAGATTTAGATAATATAAAGAGATTGTCAGAGAAGAAATTCCGAAAGGCATTTAACGCCAGTTTCGATTGCTTATTGAGAAGACATATTCGCGCCTGGGAAGGTTTGTGGAATGTGGCTGAAGTTTCCATATGGGGTGACCCGG
>Ga0307378_10003394_pt1 | contig 23415 bp, 22 predicted proteins | sample UN1MG_FD_202238 | JGI IMG/M metagenome (GOLD analysis project Ga0307378, IMG submission 202238) | Soil microbial communities from Risofladan, Vaasa, Finland - UN-1 | ecosystem: Environmental > Terrestrial > Soil > Coastal area > Acid sulfate soil | place: Finland: Risofladan, Vaasa | collected...
GCCACGCCCTGCGGGCGTTGGGTCAGCTGCGGGATGGGGGGTGCCCGCGATAGTATCGCGCAACTGGCTTTTCCGACCGAAGGAGATTACACGCACCCCCCGCCGCCGCGCTCGTTGACACGACGCGGCGCGCCGGCTAGAATGGCCGCGTCCTGAGGCAAGGAGCAGCAAGCGTGTTCACCGGCATTGTCGAGGCGATGCGCCCAGTCACCGAGGTCCGCCGCGGAGCCGTGTGGCGGCTGACGGTTGACCTGGGGCCTCTCGCCGGCGATACCAAGCCAGGCGACAGCATCGCCGTCAACGGCGTATGCCTCACGGTCGCCGAGCTCAAGGGCAGCCGCGCGGCGTTCGACGCGATCGGCGAAACCATCGGCCGCACGAATCTTGCCCGACTCGCCCAGGGCCAGCAGGTGAACATCGAGCGCTCGCTGCGCGTCGGCGACCGCCTCGGCGGCCACTTCGTCGCGGGGCACGTGGACGGCGTCGGCACCATCCGGGCCAAGGAGGCGCTCCGCAGCGAGACGGTTCTGCGCGTGGCCGTCGCCCCGGACCTGACGAAGTTCATGGCGACCAAGGGCTCCGTGGCCGTGGACGGCGTGAGCCTGACGCTGGTGGACGTGGCCCACGACGCCTTCGCCGTGGCCCTGATCCCCTACACGCTGGGCGAGACCACCCTGGGCATCAAAGGCCCCGGCGACACGGTGAACGTCGAGGTGGACATCCTGGCGCGCTACGTCGCGCGGCAACTGGGCGGCGAAGGGCTTGCCGAGAGCACCCTCCGCGAGCACGGCTTCTGCTAGATGCTAGAAAGGATGGGAAGGCGGCATGGCCAAGGCACTCCAGTGCGTGAAACCGAACAGCGTGATCACCGGGTGGGACTTCAGCACGGGGGCCGTCAAGTGCCTGGCCTTCGACCTCGACGGCCACGTGCTGGCCGAAGTGCGGCTGCCCACCGACCTGTGGCACGAGGGCGATGAGGAGGGCGTCTCGGAACTCAACCTCATGCAACTCGAGGGCCAGGCCCGAGCCAGCGTGCGCGCCATCGCGGCCCGGCTCCGCGAGCTGGGCCGCCTCAAGGATTGGGTCGCCGGCGGCATCTCCGCCACCCACCACACCGCCGGCCGCATTGACCGCGACAGGGTACAGGTCCGCCGGGCCATCTGCTGGAACGACCACAGCCTGGCCCGTTACCACGCCATCGGCCTCCGACGCCTCGGGGGCCAGGAGCGCGTCCGCAAGCTCATCGGCGGCCCCTGGGCCATCCGCTACAGCCTCAGCCACCTCGTGAAGGACGAAGAGCGCCTCAGCGAGGCCGACTGGCTCCGCACCTGCCGCATCCTGCCCCACGGCCCCCTCTCCGCCGGCTACCTCACCGGCAACTACGACGTCACCAGCATCTCCGCCGCCGCGTCCACCGGCATCATGGACCTGCGTCGCCGCAAGTGGTGCCGCGAGATGCTCGACGCCCTCCAGTCGCCCGACTACCAGGCCCTCGCCTGGAAGCAGCTCCCGAGGATCGTCCACCACTACACCCCCGTCGGGCCCCTCGCGGAGCACGTGGCGATGGAGGCGGGGATTGACAAGCGACGCCGCCCCCTCATCTTCCCCACGTCGGACGACCAACAGGCGGGCCTCGTCGGCGGCGGGGCCGTGGACGGCGGCCAGATGGCGGTCATCCTCGGCAACTCGGCGGTGGTCAACTCCTCTTCCAGGGAGCTCCCCGCCCGCGGTGAACTGGACGTCATGGCGCTGAACTGGGGCCCCTACCTCTACATGCGCTGCTACAACAACGGCGCGCAGTTCCTCGACCAGGTCGTGGGTCCCAGGCCCGACTGGAAGGCCCTCGAGGCCGCCGCGCGGGCCTGCCCGCCCGGCTGCGGCGGCGTTGCGGTCATGCCCTTCGCGGCGCCCGAGCCGTCGCTGGGGGTGGACGCCGCGAAGGCGGGCCTCCGCTGGTTCGGGGCCGAGGAGGCTGCGGCAGGAGCGAAGTTCCGCGCGAGCCTCGAGGCCATCGCCTATCTGATCCGTCGCGGTGTCGAGGAGCATGAATTCGCTGGACAGAAGATCACCCGCGTCACCGTCTCGGGCGGCATCGCGCGCAGCGACCTGATGTGCGAAATCCTCGCCTCCGTGCTCGAGCGACGCCTCGAGCGGCTGGAGTCGGACGAAGGGCCTGCTCTCGGCGCCGCCGTCACCGCCCTGGCGGCCCTCGAAAGCCACCTGCGGAAGGAGCGGGGCATCAAGGGGCGCTGCTCGGTCGCCGACGCGGTCGCCCAGATGGTCCGCCTCAAAGCCCCCGTGGACCCCAATCCCCAGTGGATCGAGGCATATCGCGCCGGCTGGGCCACCTTCGACGAGCGGCTGGCCCAACTCTGAGCGCTTCGGGGCAGATATGACCCCACGCGAACGGCTGCTGCGGACGATGCGGGGCGAGCGGGCCGACCGGGTGCCGCTGGTGCTGCCCAGGCTGCACTTCGCGTCGCGCGAGCGACTGGCCAAGGCGGCCGATCCCCTGCAGCGGCGCCTCGCCGAACGCATCTTCGACGAGGTGCACTTCGACGTGGGCGTGCCGGCGCCCGTGAACCGAATGCTCGTGACGCCGCCGCAGCGCATCTCCACGCGGACGGAAGCGCTTGCGAATGGCCACACGCGGCACCACGGCACGATTGATACCCCCAAAGGCCCGCTGACCTTTCTCACGGAATGGGCACCCGAGTCCGCCACCACCTGGACGATCAAGCACCCCGTGGAGACGCGCGAGGAGATCGAGAAGATCGCCTCGGTGCCCTGGGAGCTTCCGCGCGGCCTGGCGGCGCCGAAGCTGGACGACTTGCCCGCGGGCTTCGCGGAGCGGGGGGTCGTGCGCACGGGGGTCTCGTCGCCCTTCGTGTGCGTGGCGGGGATGATGCCGCGGCAGTGGTTCCTCGAGCTGTGCCTGACCGACTTGCCGCTCATCCAGGAGCTGACGGAGACCTGCCGCCAGCGCATCCTGGCTTGCCTGGAGGTGTTGTTCTCGAAGCCGGGCGTCGAGTACGTGTGGATCGGGGGGAGCGAGTGGGTGACGCCGCCGATGGCTTCGCCCCGCATCTACGACGCGCTGGTGCAGGAGCAGGAGCGCAGCCTCATCGAGTTCGTGCACGCCCGCAGCAATGCCGTGGTGCACATCCATTGCCACGGCAAAGTGCGGCGCGCGCTCCAGCGGACGATCGAGCGAGGGGCGGATTTCACCGAGCCGGTCGAGCCGCCGCCCGATGGCGACATCACGATGGCCGAGGCCAAGGCCCTGGCCGCCGGCCGCATCACCCTCGGCGGGAACATCGAGGCGCGCGTCCTGTGCAATGAATCCGAGGAGGCGGTCGAGAGGGCCGTCCTCGCCGCCTTCGACGGCGGCACCGAGCGTTTCGTTCTCCACCCGACCGACGGGCCGTCGCCGTGCATCGGCGAGCGCGAGTTCCGCAACTACGAGCGCATGATCTCCGTCTGGGAGCGGCTTTCCCCGATGTAGGGAAGGAGTCGCCCGAGTGAACGCCTTCCTGGTTCGCGCGTCGGTGGGTCTCCTGGCGACTCTCGTGGTCGCCGGCGCGCTCCACGCCGAGTCGTGGTGGGAGCGCGGGGCCGACACGTGGTACTACAAGGACGACTGGAAGGGCCTCGCCCTCGAAGGCTCGAAGGCGTACTCGAGGGCCCTCGATCTGCCCGACGGCGCCGCAGGCGGCTGGATCGTCGTCTGGGGCGACCGAGGCTACACCCTCAAGGCCAGCGGCAAACTCGTTGGCAGGAACGTAGATGGCGGGCTCATTGACGACTACGATCTGAAGCCCTTCATCGAGGCGGGGGCGACGAAGGTCACGCTGCTCCTCCAGGGCAGCACCGTGTGCGCCGAAGGCGAGCTGATGGACACCAGGGGGAAGCGCCACGCCTTCACGACCGGCGATGACTGGCAGACCGCCGACCGCAAGAAGCCGAAGACCCGCAAGCTCGAGCCCGGCCCCAGCCACGGCGCCTTCCACCGAGCCCACAACGGCCGCCTCCTCAGCTACAACGACGAGGAGCGCGGCAAGGCCGCCATCGCCCGCTGCCTCGCCCGGGCGCAGCGGCTGAGGGAGCAGGGCATCTTCCTCCTGCGCCGCGCGCGCCCGGCCGACGAGGTTCTCTCCTTCGCCCCCGAGACGCCCTGGCGTCGCGCGGAGGCGGAGGCAGCCACGCTGCTGGGAGAAGCGCAGACCATCCTCAAGGCGGAGGCCATCCCCGCACAGAAGGCCGGGAACTTCGCGGAAGCCATCGCGACCGCCGCGCTCGCCGCCAGAACGATCGCGGACGCGGAGTGCCGGGTCCTCAAGGCCGCCGTGCAGTACCGCGCCGCTCGCGACGCCCTGGGCGCGGAATGCGAAGCGGGGCTCAGGGCGACCGGGCCCGCCGGGCGCTGCTCGCGCCTCGACGAGTTCCCCGACGACCGCTTCGCCTGGCTCAACGCCCGCGAGCTGATGGGCAACGACCCCGCCGCGTGGCCCTTCGCCGTGGCCCCGGCGGCGTGCGACTGCATTGACCTGGGCGGCCTGTGGGACTTCTGCACCGACCCGCAGAACGCCGGCATCCAGCGGGCACGAGGCTGGCGGAAGCTCTCGACGGCCCGCCCCTGGGAGCGGCAGGGCGTGACGCAGGACAACCCCCGAAGCCCCGACGACGCGCCCTACAAGCTCCACGACGCCCGCACCGGCGACAAGCCCTACAACGGCTTCGCCTGGTACCGCAAGAGCGTCCACGTGCCCGTCCATTGGCAGGGCAGGAAGCTCCTCCTTGCCACGGGCAGCATCGCCAACTGGGCTCGGGTGTTCATCAACGGCAAGCCGCTAGGGGAGGGCAAGCTCGGCCCGCCTCCCGAGCAGGAGATATCGCCCGATCTCTTCGCCTTCGGCAAGGAGAACGAGCTCGCCATCCAGGTCTACAACCACGACAACTTCGGCGGCATCACGGGCGGCCCGCTCGCACTCTACGTCGCCGGGGGCCGGCCCGAGGTGGTGGAGACGCCTGGGCCGCTCTCCTTCGTCACGGAGCGCACTCACCCGACGGCGGCCGGCCCCGTTCGCACGACCCTGCTCGCCGGCGCCCTGTCGCCAGGCGTCCTGGTCGCCACGGATGGCAGTTCGCTCGAGCTTCTGGGCTGGGAGGGCCGGGGGCATCCCGCTCCGACCACGATGAGCTTCGTCACCGCAAAGGGCCTTGAGTCCAGGCGCCTCAACCGCCCGCTGCCCGATGGAGTTCCGGGCGCCGACCTCGCCGAAAACTGGCTTCTCCTCCGCGCGCCGGACCGGGACGCCCTGGTCGTCCTTGGGCAGGTCCCGCTCACGGTCTCGTGGAAGGGGAACCGCCTGGGCACGATGAGCCTCGTCATCGCCTGCGAGGCCGGTCCCGTGCGCGCCGCCATCCTCGTCCTGCCGGAGGGCGAGAAGCTCGACATCGACTCCTGCCACTGGTGGGCGCGGGTGCTCCGACGCTATCCCGTGACGGCCTGCGAGCTGGTGCGGGAGGGCTCGCCCCGGACGTGTCGGATCCGCTACGGCTACGCCGACCTCGGCGGCTTCGGGGCCGCCCAGCCGCTCAGCGTCGCCCCGGTGCCGATGCTCATCAGCTTCGCCCTGAGGCACAAGCACCCCGGCGTCGCGCTCGGCAAGGCCCGAACGACCGAGTATCGCTCGGAACACGCCCCCTACATCGTCGTAGAGGACGCGGACACGGTGGAGTACCGCGTGCCGCCCGTGGACCGCTCGAAGGTGATGAAAGGCGTGGGCGAGCTGTTCGGGAAGATGAGGCCCGAGCACAACGCCCGCGGCGGCCTGGCCGAGGACGTGATGTTCCAGCGGATGGGCGAGTGGGGCTTCGACCACTGCCGCTACGCCTTCGCCTTCCACGCCAACTGGGACCTCCCGCTCGCCAAGTTCATGGGCGGCCCCATCATCGAGGACAACGAGGCGGCCTGGAAACGCCTCGACCAGCTCATCGAGAAAACCAACGCCGCCGGCGTGCAAATGATGCTCTGCTGGTTCTTCAACGAGGACCAGCCGCAGGCCGACACGGGCGGCGCCGTCCGGAACAGCACCCGCTACTGGCGCGCGCACCCCGAGGCGCAGAAGAATGCCTTCGAGTTGTGGCGCCGCATCGCGGCCCGCTATGCCGACAAGCCCGAATGGGCCATCTCCTACGACTTCTTCAACGAGCCGGCCTACATGAACCCCGCCCACTGGAACCAGGTGATCAAGGAGCTGACCGCCGTCATCCGCTCCGTGGACAAGCGGCACCTGATCGTCTGGGAATCCGCCGACGGCTGGGCGCAGCCCCACTGGTGCCTCTGGATGGAGCCGGCGAAGGACCCGAACGTCCTCTACAGCTTCCACCACTACGGCAAGCACTGGGGCTACGCCTACGACGAGTACTACCCCAGCTACAAGCGCACCCACGAGCAGACCCACGTTGATCCCTGGCTCCACGCCATCCTTTTCGGCATTCGCCACCACGTGCCGATCCACTGCGGCGAGTTCGGCATCTCGATGATCCAGCCGACCGGCAGCGGCGAGGCCTGGCTCGAGGACTACCTGGCCTTCTTCGAGCGCTTCGGCATCGGCTGGAACTGGTGGAACTACTCGGGGCAGGACATCTATCGCACGGGCCTGGCTGCCGGCGACCGCATCAGCCCCTTCGTGCCCATCCTGCGCAAATGGGCCGACGAGTCCGGCTGGGGCGCCGCCCGCCGCAAGAGATGAGGCTGGGCCGCCCTTGAGTGTCCGGGCAGGCCGTGATAGAATGGTAGGTGTGGTCCCCAGGAGGCTCAAGATGCGTACGGTCGAATTCGAGACGGATCTGAAGAAGCCAGGGAGCCTGGAAATCCCGCCTGAGGTGGCCGCGGAGCTGTCGCTCCCCATCCACGCCAAGGTCATCCTGGTCCTGGGGGAGCCCGACGAGGACGGTGACTGGCGGCTGCTGACTTACCAGCAGTTCCTCCGCAGCTACGCTGACGAAGATGCCATCTACGATGAATACGACAGACATCGAGCCGGGTGACATCTGCCTCGCTGCGATCCCCTTCACATCCGGCCTGCCGGGCAAAGTCCGCCCGGTCCTCGTGCTCTGGCTGGATGGGGAAGATTGTGTTGTGTGCTCGATCACGTCCGCCGCGGCCCGTACCGAACGCGATCTGGAACTCAGCGATTGGGCGAATGAGGGGTTGCTGAGGCCGTCAACATGCCGGCTCGGGCGCCTCAACACGTTCGACGGATAGGCCGCCTCTCCCTGACCGATGAGGGCGAAGTGCTGCGCGTCTGGCGCCGCCACGTCCGCCCCTCGTGGGCGGAGGGGTGATTGCGGAACGCAGAACGCGGAATGAAGAGAAGCAGGAGAGTGCTGCTCATCGCTGGGGTCGCCGTGGCTGTGGGTGCTGCGGCAGCGTTCTGGCGATACGGACGGGGCGTGTGGTATCCCGCGTGTCGGAGCGTGGCGGGGAAGCGCTCGGTTGACGACATCCTTCGCATCTATGGCCCTGCGGCGGAGGCGCGGCTGAAGCCGCACTTCGAGAAGGCCTGCGTCGAGTACCCACCGCCGCGCATCGCGCTCCTCGCCTTCAAGGAGGAGAAACGGCTGGAGCTGTGGGCAGGGAAGGGGAGGGGCTGGGCGCTCATCCGCTCCTACCCCATCCTCGCGGCCAGCGGCACCACTGGGCCGAAGCTGCGCCGCGGCGACCGCCAGGTGCCCGAGGGCATCTACCGCATCGAGCACCTGAATCCCAACAGCAGCTACCATCTCTCGATGAAGCTCGACTACCCGAACGCCTTCGACCGCGCGCGGGCGAAGGAGGACGGGCGGACCGACCTTGGCGGCGACATCTTCCTCCACGGCAACGCCGTCTCCATCGGCTGCATCGCCCTCGGCGACCCTGCCATCGAGGAGCTGTTCGTCCTCGCGGCCAGGGTGGGCATCGGGCGCGTGACGGTCATCAGTGCCCCCTGCGACCTCCGGAAGCCAGGAAGCACAGTGGACACGTCGGCCCTTGCCTCCTGGGTGCCGCGTCTGCACCAGGCGATTGCCCGCGCCCTGCGCGAGTTCCCGATGGCCCGCTGACGGCGGATTCAAATCCCAAGTACTGCACCACAGAGAAAGGTGTACAGGAAAGGGCGCCCATGGGCACTGGCGCCGCCCCCGCCGACCCTTCGGCTTCGCTCAGGGCAGGCCCTTGTGTCGGCGGAGCGAAGGATTGGCAACTACCCAGGGCGTCCCTCACCCCCCATCCCCCTCTCCACCCCTCTCCCTTCCAGGGAGAGGGCAGGGTGAGGGTCGGACCTTGGATGGCGGGTGCACCCTCCCCCTGCCCCCTCCCTCTGAGGGAGGGGGTCGGGGCGAGGGGGTGAGGCTGGCCGCTGCTGTAGTTGCCAATCACCGCTCCACTGGGACAAGCCCAGTGGGGGCGTGGACTCCAAATCGCTGGATTGCTGGGCGCTATCTGTATCTCGGGAAGCGTGCTTCGGCCCCTCCGCCGCTCCGCTGCGAGCCACAGCGGCATCTGCGATGCCGCACTCCATATTCCTCCCGCATCGCAAGGCCGTGGACTATGGAGTGCGGTGACGAAGTCACCGCTTTGGCTCCTCGCGGAGCGGGGAGAATGGGCTCGCGACCACACGAAGGCGGAAACTGGGGGCGTGTCAGTCATCGCGCCTCTTGACAGGGCCGATCTGGGGCGGTAGCACATTGGGTGAGGACCAGGGTCCAGCGTCGCTCGCGTCCTCGTGAGCAGGCCGATGAATCTTGTGATCGCGGGCGGAGCGGCCGCTCAAGGAATCCGGTATGGTGCCCCCCCCGGACTATACGAGGGGGGAAGACTTTGGCAGCGTGATCATCTTGGACAGCAGTGTTGCTGACTGGTGATTTGTGATTCGTCCCATCGTGTACCCTGGAGGCACACATGATGAGCGCAGATGGACTGCTTGAGGCCGTGAGTGAGGCCACGAAGTACTTCGTTCCGAAGTCCAGGTGGACGAAGTTCCCCGGTGCAGTCACTGTTGAGATTCTGAGGGAGGCATTGTGCGAGCTCGGTTTTCCCGTCTCGAGGCGCGACGTGTTCATCCGGGGCGTGCCCGTCGAGGTTGATCTACTGATCGCGCGCGCCGGTGCGAAACCGCAGTACGGCCTGGTCTACGAGCCGGATGACGTGCAGGTGGTCTTTGAGGTCAAGAATTACGGCTCGTTCTGCGAGAAGGGTCTGAGCAGCCTCAAGGGGACGTTCGAGCGAATCCGGGCCAGCAACTCTCGCATCTGTTGCATCTATGTGTCGCTGAAGGACCACGAGACGTACAAATGGCTCCCGACGACGGAGAAGCTAGGTTCTCCAAGGACCTGGGCGTATACGCTCTTCTGGATCAAAGGCTCGGCACCCCCCCAATCGACGGGGGCCTGGGAGTGCTTGCTGCGCCGACTGGAGTCGGTCCGCAACGGCGAACCGTGAACTGTCCGGACGGTTCGGGGGGCGCCATACTTGATTTTCGCGTGCAAGTATGCACGCCCTACTGTGGTCTCTCATCTGCGCGCGTCGGTGCCATCCGCGGTTGCTGCCGTGGCGACGGTTGCTCCGTTTCCGCTGGGGTGAGCATCTTGACGGGGCTGGGAAGGCGGGCGGCGAAGGTGGGATGAAGGCCACAAGTAACTGCGGCCACAGACTCTATGGGCTGCGGCCCGTGCGTGCCCGGCGTGGGTTCAAGATGCTCACCCCCCGTGTTGCGCGCGTGAGCATCTTGAGCAGCTTGGTCGTCGGCGGCGTCGTGGTCGCCTGCGTGGGAAGAGCGGCTGTGAGTGCTCGGCGGGAGCCTCCATCTCGACCACCCCCCGTATTGCGCAGGTGGTCGAGATGGTCGAGATGGTAGAGATGGCGGCGGGGAGAGGGGTGGCCATCTTGACGCAGCGCTGGAACGCGGGTCGTGAAGCCAGGCATGGCTGCATGTGCTTTCGTGTGCGACACTTATGGGAATGGGCACCTGTCGAGATTCATCCCGTCAAGATGGCCACCTCCCCTTGCGCGCGCGTGGCCATCTTGAGCACCTTGCGGGAGGCGGGGGCGCCCCCCGCCCCCCATCCCGCCCCCCGCTCGTGTTGCACGGGTGGTCATGCGGAAGGGGGAGAAGCCCAGAGAATCGACGACGACGACGAGGACGACGACGAGTACGAGGAGACGGGAAAGGATACCATCGCTGGGGGCCATACTCGCCCGGTTCTTGGGCTTGCTATTTCTTCCCTCACAGCTATAATAAAGGTCTTTGCGTGTTCCAACCTGGCTGCATGGGCTCCTGGAGGACGGCATGGCCGACCATAAGACCGCGGACCTGCGGAACTTCACGATTACGGGCCACGGCGCGGTGGGCAAAACCACGCTCGCCGAGGCGATCCTGATGGAGACGGGCGTCACCAGCCGCATGGGCAAGCCCCGCGAAGGGACGTCCATCGTGGACTTCGACGACGAGGAGAAGGAGCGGCGGTTCACCATCTACTCCACCCTCCTCTACGCCAAGCACAAGGGCAAGCAGCTCCAGATCATTGACACGCCCGGCTACGACGACTTCTTCGGCGAGGTGGCCAGCGCCTGCGCAGCGGTCGAGACGGCCATCGTCGCCGTCGCCGCGGACGCGGGGGTTCAGGTGAATACCCGGCGCGCCTGGAAGCGCGCCGTGCAGCAGGGGCTTGCACGCGCCATCGTCATCACGAAGGCCGACGCTGAGAACGCGAAATTCGAGCAGGTGGTCGAGAGCGTCCGGGCCCTCTTCGGGAAGGCGTGCGTGCCGGTGAACCTGCCGATCGGCTCGGGAGCCGGCCTGACGGGCGTGGTGAGCACGCTGAACCCGCCGGCCGACGCGCCGGCCGACCTGGCGCCGAGAGTGGCCGCCGCGGCCGAGGCGCTCAAGGAGGCCATCGTCGAGTCCGACGACTCGCTGATGGAGCGCTACCTGGAGGGCGAGGAAATCTCGCCGGCCGAGCTGCTGGCCGCGGCGGGGCGCGCCGTGGCCAAAGGGGCGCTCGTGCCCATCTTCTGCTGCGCCGCCGAGAGGCGGATCGGTGTCGCCGAACTCCTCGACGGCATCTGCGCGCTCTTCCCGTCGCCGGCCGAAGGGCTCCAGCGCACGGCCACGAGGCCGGGCACCGAGGAGGTCGTCGAGCGGCCGGCCTCGGAGGATGCCCCCTTCAGCGGACAGGTGTTCAAGACCCTCTACGACCCCTACGTGGGCAAGCTGGCCTTCGTCCGCGTCTTCTCCGGGACCCTGAGGCCCGAGGATGGCCTGTTCAACGTGCGCGCGGGCGAGCGCAGCAAGCTCGGCCACATCTACCGCATGCAGGCGAAGGACCAGGTGGAAGTGGACTCCGCGGTCGCGGGCGACCTCATCGTCATCGCGAAGATCGAGTCGCTCGAGGTTTCCGACACCTTGTGCGACGAGCGGGACCCTGTGGCCTACCCGGCCATCCAGTTCCCTGTGCCCATGGTGTCGCGTGCCGCTGAGCCGAAGACGCGCGCCGACGAGCAGCGCATGAGCACCGCGCTGTCGCGCATCGCGAGCCAGGACAAGACGTTCCTGGCGGGCCGCGAGGAGCAGACAGAGGAACTCATCATCAGCGGCATGAGCGACCTGCACCTCGACGTGGTGACGAGCAAGCTGAGCCGCAAGCCCTTCGAGGTCGAGATGGACCTCAAGGAGCCCCGCATCCCCTACAAGGAGACCATCGCCGGCAAGAACAGCGCGGCCTACCGCCACAAGAAGCAGACGGGCGGCCGCGGCCAGTTCGCCGAGGTCCACCTCCGCGTCGAGCCGCTCGAGCGCGGCCAGGCGTTCGAGTTCGTGGACGAGATCTACGGCGGCTCGATCCCGCGGCAGTTCGTGCCCGCAGTCGAGAAGGGCGTGCGGGAGACGATGGCGAAGGGCGTCATCGCCGGCTGCCCGGTGGTGGACATTCGGGTGGCGGTGTACGACGGCAAGTACCACGACGTGGACAGCTCGGAGGCGGCGTTCAAGATCGCCTCGTCGCGGGCCTTCAGCGAGGCGTTCCGCGGGGCGAGGCCCCAGTTGCTCGAGCCCATCGTGAACATGGAAATCACGGTGCCCTCGAAGTACTTCGGCGACATCTCGGGCGACCTCAGCGGCCGGCGGGGCCGCATCCAGGGCATGGGCGTCGAGGGCGACCAGCAGACCATCAGCGCCCAGGTGCCCCTCGCCGAGGTCTCGAACTACTCGACGCAGCTTCGCTCCATCACCGGCGGCGAGGGCAGCTACACCATGGAGTTCTCGCACTACGAGGCGGTGCCCTCGCGCGTGCAGGAGGTCATCGTCGCAAAGGCCGCCAAGGCCAAGGCCGGCGAGGAGGAGGAATAGCCCCGCCTGACGCTACTGTGGCTCCGCGTTGCATTGCGGCTGGCCCGGCAACGTGATACGATCGGATCAGGTGGGGCCACACACTTCGGAGCGCTCCCGATGGTCATCGGCAAGGGATACGAGACGGGCCAGGTCGCCGACGCGGAAGTGCGGGAGCTGGCGGCCAGGGGGTTGGGGCAGATCGAGCTGGCGGGCAAGCGCATACTGGTCATCATCCCCGACAGCACCCGCTCGTGCCCGCTGCCGATGTTCTTCCGGCTCTTCTGCGACCTGGTTCGCCCGAAGGCGAGGAAGCTGGATTTCCTCATCGCGCTCGGCACGCACCCGGCGATGCCCGAGGACAAGATCAACGCCCTCCTCGGCCTCACGCCGCAGGAGCGGGCCGAGAAGTACGCCGACGTGCAGGTGTTCAACCACGAGTGGGACCGCCCCGACGCCCTCCGCCAGATCGGCACCATCCCCGCCGACGAGATCGAGGCGATCTCCGACGGCCTGATGCGCGAGGACGTGCCGGTCGCCCTCAACAAGCTGATCTTCGACTACGACCAGCTCATCATCTGCGGCCCCACGTTCCCCCACGAGGTCGTGGGCTTCTCGGGCGGCAACAAGTATCTCTTCCCCGGGATCGCCGGGGCCGAGATCATCAATTTCTTCCATTGGCTCGGCGCCGTGATTACGAACCCCGTGATCAACGGCACGAAGTGGACGCCTGTGCGCAGGGTCGTGGACCGCGCGGCCTCGATGATCCCCGTGCCGCGGTTCTGCTTCAGCCTGGTCGTGCTGTTCCAGGACCTCAAGGGGCTGTTCATCGGCACGCCCGAGGAGGCGTATTCGGCTGCGGCCGACCTCTCCGACAAGATTCACATCGTCTACAAGCCCAAGCCGTTCCGCCGCGTGCTCTCCATCGCGCCCAAAATGTACGACGACATCTGGACGGCGGGCAAGTGCATGTACAAGCTCGAACCCGTCGTGGCCGACGGCGGCGAGCTGATCATCCTGGCCCCGCACGTGGACGAGATTTCCTACACGCACGGGCGTGTGCTCGACCGCATCGGCTACCACTGCCGCGACTACTTCCTGAAGCAGATGGACAAGTTCCGCGGCGTCCCGCGCGGCGTCATGGCCCACTCGACCCACGTCAAGGGCATCGGCACGTTCGAGAATGGCATCGAGAAGCCCCGGGTCAACGTCGTGCTCGCCACGGCGATTCCCGAGGCCCGCTGCCGGCAGGTCAACCTCGACTACCGCGACCCGGCGACCATCAACCCCGACGAATGGCGCGGCCGCGAGGACGAGGGGGTGCTCCTCGTGCCCAAGGCCGGCGAGATGCTCTATCGCCTGGCCGACGGCTCGGTGCCGAGGATTCCGTGATCTTGGGAAGGGGCGCGTCAGATGGGGAGGTGGCGCTGGCGGATCCGGCGCTTCTCGATGACAACGATGGAGTGCGGAAGTTCTCTCTCCGCGATCCTGTCCAGGGCGGCGCTCAACCTGCCAATGGACTCGGCTTCGCTGTAGTTGCCTCCCCGGAAGAGGATCAGGCCAGGGCCTTTGGCCCCCGCAAGGGCAAGGAGGCGTGGGTAGTCCAGGTCCGCCGTGACTATGACCTGACCCTCAGCGCTGGCCCGGGCCAGGATGGCATCGTCGCTCGAACGGTCCAGACCAACTTGGAGAGCGTGAACGGCTTCGTGGCCTTGCCGGTTCAGCCAGTCTGCGAGCATGGGCGACAGGGGCATGTCGACGAGGAATCTCAATGCACCAGCTCCACCGTCTCTTCCTCGGCGAGGTAGGCGGCGTAGAGGAGCGCCTCGTCAATGTCCTCTGGCTCAAGGTAAGGGTAGGCGTTGAGGATCGCCTCCCTTGTCTCTCCCGAGGCCAGGAGGCCGAGGAGGCGCGACACGGGGAAGCGCAGGCCACGAATGCAGGGTTTGCCGGTGCAGATGTTCGGGTCCACCGTGATTCGCTGGAATTGCATGGCGTTCTCCTTGATTCTATGCTACCAGGGTCACGGCAGGATATCAACTGCTGCGTTACTCTTGACAGCGCAGGCAGGATTCTCTACGATCAAGTCTAGCGGCTGGCGCAACCGCGAGGACGAGGGCGTGCTCCTCGTGCCCAAGGCCGGCGAGATGCTCTATCGCCTGGCCGATGGCTCGGTGCCGAGGATTGGGTGATCGGCATGGAGGTTCTCGATCAGATCCCCTTCGCCTTGGACGTGGATGCTCTGCTGAAGAGCCTGCGCATCCCCGCCGAAGGCGACCGCGCGCGCGAGGTCAGGCGCCTGGCCAGGGCAGCGCAGAAGATCGCCAGGCCCAAAGCCGTCTACGACGTCTGCTTCATCGAGAAGAAGGGCGACGACCGCGTGGAATTCGGCGGCGCGACATTCACCAGTCGCGTGCTCCGCGTGAACCTCGATGGGGCAGGGCGGGTGTTCCCCTTCGTCGCCACGTGCGGGCGCGAGTTGGCCGGCTATGCGGCGTCGCTCGACGACATGGTGCTCAGCTACGCCTTCGACGCCCTCATGATCAGGGCGCTCGGCGCCGCCATCCAGCATGTCCGCGAGCACCTCAAGGAGAGGCACGCGCTCGGCAAGACGAGCACGATGAACCCCGGCTCGCTGGAGGACTGGCCGCTCTCCGAGCAGGCCCAGCTCTTCTCGGTGTTTGGCGACGTGCGGAAGCTCATCGGCGTGGAGCTGACCGACAGCTTTCTGATGGTGCCCATCAAGTCGGTGTCCGGCATCATCTTTCCGACGGAGGTCCGCTTCGAGAGCTGCCAGCTCTGCCCGCGCGAGGTGTGCCCCGGGCGCCGGGCAGAGTACGACCCGAAGCTCTGGGAGAAGCGTTACCGCGGGAAGGGGCGACGACGGGACAGCGCGGGCCGGACCGCTCCGTCTTGACTTGCCCCCCCCACTTGATAGAATGCAGTGGGAGGGGGATCCCGGGAACCCTCCCTGCGAGGAGTTGACCATGGGCAGAACCAAGGCCACGCTGGTTGTGCGAAACGCGTCCGACGTGGAGAAGGCTGCCGACCGGCTCCTTCCACAATCTGATGTGCGGGCGGTCGAGATCGAGGCCATCGTGGACACGGGGGCAACCTACGTGTGCCTGCCCAGAGCTGAGATAGAGAGGCTTGGGCTGCGCTTCGTGCAGAACGCGCCCGTCCGCACAGCCAACGGCAGAGCGGTGCGGCGGATCTTTGGGCGCGCAGAGGTCGGACTCCTTGGCAGGACCACCCATCTGGACATCATGGAAAACGATGAGGATACCCCGCCCCTGATCGGATGCGTGTTGCTTGAGCTGCTCGACCTCGTGGTGGACCCCAAGGCCGGGCAGATCACCCCAAACGCCGAGCATGAGGGGAAGTGGGTGGTGGACTGCTTCCTGACAGCTCGGTAGTGCCCAGATGCCCCCTCCCCCTTCTCCAGCAGGGAGAAAGCGTGGCGAAGCACAACAACGTCGTCGTCGCCCAGTCGGGTGGGCCGTCGCCCGTCATCAACAACTCGCTCCGGGGCGTCGTGGAGACGTGTCGGGCATTCCCCGACACGTTCGGCACCGTCTACGCGGCCTGGCACGGCGTCGAGGGCGTGCTGACCGAGGAGTTGCTGGACCTGAGCGCGCAGTGCGAGGAGGAGATCGCCCTCCTGCGCACGACCCCCGCCGCGGGGGCCATCGGCACCTGCCGCTACAAGCTCAAGGACAAGCAGACCGAGGACTTCGAGCGGATCATCGCCGTGTTCAAGGCCCACGGCATCCGCTACTTCCTCTACAACGGCGGCAACGACTCGATGGACACGGCGCACAAGGTGAGCCAGCTCGCCGCCCAGCGCGGCCTCGAGCTCATCGCGGTCGGCGTGCCGAAGACGATTGACAACGACGTGGGCGACAGCGAGTTCAAGCTGATTGACCACACGCCGGGCTACGGCAGCGTCGCCCGCTACTGGGCGTGCATCGTGCAGAACGCCATCGAGGAGAACCGCGGCGCCTGCCCGTCCGACCCGGTGCTGGTGCTCCAGGCGATGGGGCGGAAGATCGGCTTCATCCCCGCCGCCGCGCGCCTGGCCGACCCACAGCGCGAGGCATCGCTCCAGATCTACCTGCCCGAGGCCGGCGTGAAGCTGCCCGAGCTGGCCGACAAGGTGAACGACGCTCTCAAGGCCCGCGGCTGCGTGGTGGTCGTCGTGAGCGAGGGGCTCGACGTGGGCGACATCGGGGCGACGAAGGACTCCTTCGGCCACACGCAGTTCAGCGCGAGCGAGACGACCGCTGCGCAGATCGTGGTGAGCTATCTGAACAAGGTCGGCCTCGCGGCCCGCGGCGCGGCCCGCGGCCAGGTGCCCGGCTGCGACCAGCGCGACACCGCCGTCTACGCCTCGACCGTGGACCTTGCCGAGGCGTACGCTGTCGGGCAGAAAGCCGTCCTCGTCGCGAAGGACGAGGGGACGGGCTGGATGTCCACCCTGCTGCGCGAGCCGGGCTTGATCTACAGCGTCCGGTATGGCAAAGTAGAGCTCCAGAAGGTGGCCAACTCCGAGCGCGCGTTCCCGAGGGCCTGGATTGCGCCGAGCAAGGCGGATGTGACCGATGGGTTCCTGGCCTACGCGCGGCCGCTGATTGGCGAGGACTGGACGAGCGTGCCGCTTGTCGGCGGCATCCAGCGCTTCGCACGGCTCGAGCGCATCTTCGCCGAGAAGCAATGCCCGGCCTACGTGCCCCAGGCATACCGCTGAGACGGATCGAGGAGACCCGTGATGCCGGATGAAGTGCGGAAGAGGATGGAGGCCCTGCTCAGCTCCCGCTCCCCCAAGAAGGCGCCCCCGCGGGAGGAAATCCTCAAGGAAGACCCCAGAATGGTCACGTTCCGCCAGGAGTTCAGGAGGTTCTGCAAGAACATCGTGATGCCCGCGCTCGTGGACGCCGAGCGCCTGCTCAAGAGGCACGGGCACGATTGCGAGGTGGAGGAGGAGACCGCCACCGAGATCGCCACGGGCGAGAAGCTCGCGCTGTCGGCCCGCATGCGCATCTTCCCCGCCGGCTGGGGCAGGGGCTACTTTCAGAAGAGCGAGCCGCCCTACATCTGGGTCACGCCCGACGAGGCGAACCACAAGGTGCGCGTCCTCACGGGCACAGCGCTCCCCGGCAAGGAGCGCCCGCCCACGGCCAATGAGTACACCCTCGAGCAGCTCAACAAGGAGGCCATTGAGCTCGAGGTCCTCAACGTCCTCCAGGTCATCCTTGGCGAAGAGTAGGCCCGCCGGCGCGGCCCCGGAGGCCCCGATGCCCACCCACACCAGTCACTTCCGCCTTTTTCCCGCCCTTGCCTTGTGCATCGCCGCGGCGGCTGCCGAGGGCTGGCAACCGCTCTTCGAGAACGAGCAGTGGTATCGCCAGCAGCCGGGGAAGGAGATCGTGTTCCGCGGCAAGCTTGAGGCCGTCAAGGGCGCCGGCGGCCCCAGCACGCTGATGCGGACATCCTACTATCGCCTGGGCGACCGTACGATCTACACGGGGGCCAAGCGGGTCGGGGCTCTCGGCGCACTCGTCGGCAAGGAGGTCGAACTCCGCGGCAAGGCGGTGGACCTGGAGCTGGAGGGCCAATCGCTCCGCGAAATCTGGCCCGCCGCCGCACGTATCGCAGTGCCGGGTGCCGACGGCCTGGAGCGGGTCGTCCTGCGGGATGTTCAGGGCCTCTGGGGCGGTCGAGACCTGTGGCTTCGCGGCGATGGCAGGCTCATCGTGAACGTGGTGGACCCCAGGAAGGGCGACAAGGCCGTGAGCCAGTATGGCCTCCAGTTGCCCGGCGACCAAGTGGCTGCCACGGCAAAGCTGGTGGCCGAGCGCCACTTCCTCAAGATCGAAATCCCCAACCGCCCCGGCGTGCCCGACGAGGCGCGGCCCACCATCACCGTCCGCCTCACCGACGGCACCGAGAAGACCGTGGCCAAGTGGGCGAACGACAAGCACGCCGACTTCGATGCCCTCTACAAGCATCTCCTCGCCCTGTGCACGCTGGCACAGAAGAACGGCAAGCTCCTCTTCGAGGGGCCGCGCGGCTCGGCCCCGAAGCTCCCCGAAGACACCATCCCCGTTCCCAAGCCCAAATGACCCGGCCACTTGCATGAGATGCACGCAACCGTATACTGGGGGCGGCCTGCCCGCGGTGCGCGGGCGCAAGCTCATGCCACCAGGAGACCCGGGAATGCCGAGGAAGCAGAGGACGACGCGACGCAATTTCCTCCGGGGCGCGGCGGGGGCCGCGGCGGCCCCGCTGTTCGTGCGCTCCAGCGCCTTCGGGGCCAACGACAAGCTCACCATGGGCTGCATCGGCCTGGGCGGGCAAGGCAGCGGCGACATGCGCGGCTTCATGGGCTTCTCCGACCTCCGCGTCCTCGCCGTCTGCGACGTGCGGAAGGCCAACCGCGACCGCGCCAAGGGATCCGTGGACAAGCACTACAACAACCAGGACTGCACGGCCCACAACGACTTCCGCGAGGTCATTGACCGCAAGGACGTTGACACCATCCTCATCGCCACCCCCGACCACTGGCACGCCATCATCGGCGCCCACGCGATAAAGAACGGCAAGGACGTCTACAGCGAGAAGCCCGAGACCCTCACTGTCCGCGAGGGACGCATCCTGGTCCAGACGGCCCGCCGCTACGGCCGCGTCTACTCGGGCGGCAGCCAGCGCGTCTGGGGCGACTACAATTGGTTCCACCGCATGGTTCGCGGCGGCGCCATCGGGGAGGTCAAGGAGGCGTTCGTGGACTGCTGGGGCCCCTCGACCGACTGCTACCTGCCGCCGCAACCGATCCCGCCGGACATTGACTGGGAGATGTGGCTCGGCCCCGCTCCCTGGGCGCCCTACAACAGCGGACGCCTGAACTTCCGCCCCTGGCGCGACTACTCGGGCGGCGGCATGACCGACTGGGGGGCGCACAACTTCGGCGGCGCCCTGTTCACCATGAACCTCCACCGCACCGGCCCCGTCGAGGTCATCCCGCCCGGCGTCAACGGTGAGACGCTTCTGACCTTCGTCTTCGCCAACGGCGTCCGCATGCACCACAAGGGCGGCTGGGGCGGCCACCTGTGCTTCCGCGGCACCGACGGCGAGATCCCCGCGCGCGACAAGAGCCGCATCGCCCCGCCCAACATCCACATCCCGAACTACAAGGGCCACGGCGGCATCTTCGGCGACTTCCTCCACTGCGTGAGGACCCGCGAGCTGCCCTTCCGCGACATCGAGCTCGGGCACCGCACGGTCACCGTGTGCCACCTGGGCAACATCGCCTACTGGCTCGGCCGCGCCTTCAAGTGGGACCCCGAGAAGGAAGAGGTGGTCGGCGACCCCGAGGTCGCCCGCTGGCTCGACCGCCCGAAGCGCGAGCCCTGGACGCTCTAGCCGAGAGGAGGAGGGTGTGGTTCGCTCGACGATTGCCGTCGCGCTTGCCGCAGCCATCGCTGTGATGGGCTGCTTCCGCCTCGAGCCGGACGTGGTCAAGACCCAGGGGCAGGCGCAGCCTCGCCCGAAGGCCCCTCGCGCCTTCGCGCCGCCGAAGATGAGCACCGAGCCGCTCCGCCCCCCTCGCATGGGCCAGTGGTCCGACGACGGCCTTCGCTATCAGGAGCAGGAGGAGACCAGCGGCGTCCCCTTCCTTCCCTTCCCCCTCTTCCGCCGACGCACGGGCAACACGACGCCGCAGATCCGCGAGATCCAGCCTCAGAGGCCGCAGGTCATCAGAAACAGGTAGGCTCTGTCCGCCGCGCTCGCCAGCGGCCGCCCCCGTCCCTCACAGGCAAGATGCCTGTGCCACCAATCTGCCCCATCTTGGGGGTGGCACAGGCTTCCAGCCTGTGCACGGCGGGCGTTTCAGCAGAGCATGAGAAAGTGAGAATGGCGAGGAGGGCGGGGATTACCTCGCGGTCAAGCGGATGACGAGGGAACGGCGGAAGGGGGGAAGCACCGCGGTTCCTGCCTTCAACGCGAGGGGCGTGGTGCGGTTCTCCCACGGGTCGTAGGCAACGCACTCCTTGCCGGTTGCTTGATCCCCGAGAGGTGACAGGTCAAGCGTTGCGCCGCGGACCTCGTCGGGCGGGTGGGCGTCGCGCAGTTCGCTCATCCAGGTGTTTTCCTTGTCGCGGCACCAGAGGAGGGTGGTGTGCTTGCCCTTGAGGGCGTAGACGCGCAGCCGCGGGTGCTCGAGCATCGCCGGCTCGAAGCCCTCAGCGGGCGGGTCGAGGCCCTTCACGGCCTCGGCGAAGCGGCCAAACTGCCACCAGAGGTCGTTCGCCGCCACGTAGACGTCCCAGTGCCAGCACTGGCCGCACCCCGCCGCGCCGGCGAAGAAGGGGGCGAAGAGGACATCGTGGAGGATGATCCCCGCCTTGTCCTTCGCATAGAGCTTGAACGGGCCGCTGTGACTCCGCTCGACCGCGCCGCTTTCGGCCAGGATGACGGGGCGGCCGGGCTTCATCGCCAGAAGCTCGCGCACCGCGTCGGCGGCCAACACGTCCACCGGCCCGTGGCAGACCTCGAGGCGAGCACCCAGGTCGAGGTAGCGGTGCACCTGTGCCACGTCGTTGCCCTTCATCCGCGCGAGGCGGCGATAGGCGTTGCGCGCCCAGTCGCCGTCGTAGCTCCCGAGGCTCTGCATCGCGAGGTTCTGGGGAAAAAGCCTGCGCAGTTCGCCGAGCATCAGTTCGGTCCAGGCCATGTAGTCGCCGCCGTGGACGCAGTTGACCTCGTTCCACAGCTCCCAGCCGTAGACGATGGGGTCGCTGCCGTAGCGGGCGGCGAGCCAGGCGAGCTTCCTCTTGAACTGCTCGCGGCTGGCCTGGCTGTCGAACCAGTCCTTGGTCGAGGCCGCGATGCCGCCCTGCGACGTGTGGTGGAGCGCCTTGAGCGCCCAGGTCTTGCGCGGCGAGGCGGGATCGATCTCGCGGAAGTGCTCGATGGTCATCTTGATGCGGATGCCGAGGTTGCGGCCGAGCGCGAGCAGGGCATCAACCCGCTTCGCCTGCTCCTCGTCGTAGACCCCGCTCTTCGCGTGCTCGACGTCGAAGAACCCGGCGCTGAGCCACACCCGCAGGTGGTTGCCGCCGTTGTCGGCCAGGGCCTTCATCCACTGCTCCATTTGCGCCAGGCCGGCCGCCGTGTCCGTCGCCGTCCTCGGGTGGATGACGTTCAGCCCGATGGGAATGTAGGGCTTGCCGTCCGACAGCTCCAGGTACCGCGGGTCGCGCGGGCTGACGCGGACGAACGCCGCCTCGGCCTCGGCGCTGAGGCCGCGGTTGGTGAAGAGGCTGGCCACGATGAGGGCTCCTGTGGAAACGGCCGTCCGCGACATGTCACACCTTCCTGTGTCGTTCCAGAAGCTCGGCGTAAACGCCGCCCACGACCTCTGCCTGGCGCTCGAGCGAGAAATGCTCGAGGGCGTACTGGCGCGCCCGGCGGCCCAGTGCCTGGCGGCGCTCGGGGTCGCGGGCCAGCGCCACGATGGCCCCGGCCAGTTCCTCGGGCGTGTCGTCCACCAGGACCCCGCGGTCGCCGTCGGCCACCAGTTCGGGGAGCATTCCGCGCCGCGACGAGATGACCGGGACCCCCATCGCCATCGCCTCGCGCACGGCGCGGCACGAGCCGTCGGTGCCGGGCACCAGGAACACCTTGGCGTCCAGAGTCGCCAGGATGCGCACGTAGTCGTCGCCCGTCTGGTAGCCGGGGAAGAGGACGACGTCGCTGAGGCCCATCTTCCGCGCGGGGTCCACGGCGATGGCCTTCATGTGGGTGCCCCGGCCGACCAGGAGCGCCCGCAGATTGGGCAGCTCGCGGCACGCCCGCGCGATGGCCTCGAGCAGCACGTGGTAGCGCCGCCGCCACTGGACGCGCGCCACGACACCGATCACGAACGTGTCGGGCGTGAACCCGAGCTCGGCTCGCCGGTGTCCGAGGCCGCGGTCGGGGTTGAACCGTCCCAGGTCCACGGCGGTGTCGAACAGCCAGGCGCGGTCGGCGGGCAGGCGCAGGCGCTCGACGGCCTGGCGTCGCGCGGACTCGGAGAGGAGCAGCATGCCCTCGGTGAACTCGCGAGCGAGTCGCCCCTCCCAGTAGCCCCTCGGGCCGTCGCCCAGGTAGCACGAGCGGACGACGAGTGGACGGCCCGGCATCCGCCGCGCCGCCAGCGCCGCCACGACGTGGTCGTTGCGCAGGTGGCAGTGGATGAGGTCGAAGGGCTCCGCCTCCAGCCAGCCCCGAAGCGTGCGGCCGTCTGGGTAGTTGTGGAACGGGTTCATGTGCTTGTTCAGGGCAAGGCCGGTGCGAAGGGGGACGCCGCGCTCGCGGGCCTTGGCCTCCAGCGCATTCGCCAGGCCGTGCGGCGCCCGGCCACACGCGAGGGTCACCTCGTGGCCGTGCTGCCGGAGCGCGGCGGCAAGGTTCAGCGCCGGCTCGGCGGGCCCCGTCCAGCGCCAGTTGCTGAAGAGATGGAGGACCTTCATGGCTTCGCCGCCGCCGCGCGTCACGTCTTCTCCCTCGCTCGTCGCCGCTGGCCCGCGGCCTCGTGCCGCCGCGCGAGGGCGCGCGACACGTCGCGGCGGAACTCATCGCCGAGGAACTCCCGGTCGCCCGCGGCGTAGGCCGCCAGGAACGGCTCCCTGTCGGCCTCCGTCAGCCCGCCCTGTGGATCGAGCAGTTGGGCGAGGTTCTTGGCCCGGCGGCGGGGGGTCAGGCTCTTCCACGACGCCAGGCTCTCGAAGTCGAGCAGGTAGAACTCCCACCGGCCAGCATCCTCGGCGCCCCGGAAGTTCTTGGCCGACCAGTCGTCGTGGTAGATCCGCCGGTCGTGGATGCCGCGGAGCCACGCCGCGAGTTGCCGCAGAAGGGCGTGCCTGCCCTCCCGCTCTTCCTCTGAGACGCCGCGCGCGAAGCGCGTGGCCAGGAGGTGAGTCAGCGGCTGAGTCCCCTCCAGGAACCGGGTGATCAGATACGTCCGCGCGCCGCGGCAGAACAGCGCAAGCCGATCCGGCACGGC
>Ga0307378_10003396_pt1 | contig 23410 bp, 18 predicted proteins | sample UN1MG_FD_202238 | JGI IMG/M metagenome (GOLD analysis project Ga0307378, IMG submission 202238) | Soil microbial communities from Risofladan, Vaasa, Finland - UN-1 | ecosystem: Environmental > Terrestrial > Soil > Coastal area > Acid sulfate soil | place: Finland: Risofladan, Vaasa | collected...
GGCATGGTAGGGGCAGGTCTGAGACCTGCCCCTACGTGGGAACCGGACTTCGTGCCCGGTGCAAGGGTCTCTTGCAACAACCTGAGCCCTCAATGCGTCTAATGGTTGGGCAGGAAGGCTGGAGGGGAAGAGCGAAGGGAGCGCCGACCACGTCGCTGAACCTGACGCCAAATCGCTGACATGCTTCGCCGTTAGTTAGATGTCACGTCAGGTGACCGCTTCCCACAGCTTCGAAAGGCATTCGAGATGAAAAGACGGCTGAACCTTCGGCCAATCATGACTGCGGCGATCCTGGCTTTGATGCTGGTGTACCAGGGCACGTTTGCAGGCGAGGAGACAGCAAACCCCTCATCAAAGGCAGTTGATATTGCCGGCATCAATCGCTCCTCTAGGTCCGAGTATCTAGCTTATCTGAAGAACCATGCCGAGTCTCCGGCCGATTACGTCATAAGCAAATTCAAAGCTCATGATGCCGTGCTTCTCGGAGAAATGCACGAGATCCGGGAGAACTGCGAGTTTGTATCGCAACTCATTGAGCCGCTGTACAACAAGGCCGGTGTCAGGGTCATTGCCACTGAATTCGTCAGGAGCCGGAACACCGCGCGGGCAAATCAGCTAGTCACCGCCAGGGAATACGATGAAGATGCCGCGCTGCGCATCTTCCGGGACTACGGCCAGCCGTGGGGGTTCAGGGAATATATAGACATACTTAGAGCAGTTTGGAGTTTCAATCGCCGCTTGCCTCCAGAAGCAGAGAAATTCCATGTGCTGGGCTTGGACAGCAACTGGAATGAGTGTGATGTCCTGTTCAAGCTGAAGGACGACGCGGCTCGCCTGCGGGAATACCAGCGGCGCGAGAGGCATATGATACGCGTTTTCGACAAGGAAGTGTTGACAAAGCGGCGTAAAGCCCTCGTGTACCTTGGGTATGGACACACGTTTCCTGAGGAGAAATTCGGCGCGGTGCTTCGCAAGAAATACGGCGACCGGATTTTCTGGGTCTGTTTGCACCATCAGCAAGACGGACGGTTGGTCGGTTTCCTGGAAGGCCTGTTCGCAGAGAATGGAAACAAACCCATCGGTTTTGATGTAGTGGACTCACCGTTCGCAAGCCTTCGAGACAACACGAGCCCTTATTTCAGCAGTAGAAAGGACCTGGCTTTCTCGCAGTTGGCCCACGGCTACGTATTCCTCAAGCCCACTGCCAAGCTGAATCGCACAACGTGGGTTGATGGCTTCGTTGATAAGACGAACTTCGAGAGCATTCGACAGATCGCTGTGAAGCGACAGTGGATCAACGAGAATGAGTGCGCCGGTCCGGCGGAGCTGGATAGCCGGATGAAACAGGTTTTTGGCAGCAAATGATCGCCGTGACGCGGATGCGGACACCTCGCGCTGCTGAGCTCATGCGTTCTGCAAAGGAGAAAGCGATGACCAAGCCGACACATGCCCCGCCGATCACGACTCAACAGCACAAGGAGTGGTACCACGGCAGCCCGCTTCGGATCGACACCTTGTGTGCAGGGTCAACCGTCACCCCGGTTCCCGATCTGGCCCGAGCTTTCTCCCACAAGCCGACCCGGCTGGATATCACTATCAGGGAGAAAGACGGGGAGCGGATCGTGACGATACGGCACAACGGCCGGCAGAGCGGGTTCCTGTACAGGGTCCAAGTGGGCGACCCGGCCCAGGATCTCCGCCCTCACCCAACGTCAACCTGCGCCCCGGGCGAGGAGGTGCTGGCAACAAGAGACCTGCCCCTGGAATTCATTAGCGAGGTACCCCTTGTGGGTGAATATGAGTCAAGACAGCCAAGGAAGCAGAAGGGAGGACAGAGAGGATATGAAACAGTATGAGTACAGGACTCACTACTTGGCGCTGAAGCCCGGGAAGCCGAATGAGGAGCAACTGATTGATACGCTGAATGCCTTCGGAAAGGAAGGATGGCGGCTCAACCGGCTATACGCAGAGATAAGTCTACGATCCCTGGCATCGCTCAAGGGAGGCGTGGGTATGTTGCTGGAAAGAGAAGCGTAGGGGCAGGAAGTGGGGGCAGGTCTGAGACCTGCCCCTACAAATGGACCGCGTGATTGCAGACATGCACTTTGCCCTGCCGATAATCCTGCGCCATGTGCCGGAGGAAGCCGTGAAGGAATGGCGCTCGCCGTCAGTCCCGCCCGGGGTGCCTAGACCACGCCGCCGCTAGGCCGGCCTCACTCCTATCCCCCAATAGCGAAAGCCATCCCGAAGACTTCTCGGGATGGCTTTCTCGAAGGAGGTAAGTAAGGGACACGCCTGTTACAATTATCGTGCCGCCTGTAAAACATGCTTACCGGTAGGATTACCGGGTTTTCGCCCGGAAACCCCAAGAATGCTAGGAAAATCAAGGGAATTCTAGGGATCCGGCGGCAGCCCCTCCTGGACACGCCGCAGGATGTCCCAGTACGCGCCGCGGTAGCCCTGCCTGATCGCCTGCACCAGCACGCTGTTGTCGTTGTAGTTGTAGTTTTGGCCTATCTGATCCATGGATGCGTGAAGGAACCGCGGATCGCCCTCGATCAGACCTGAGATGCGGTCAACTACTTCGATGCCTACCTTGGGCGAAATGTAGTAGACGGGGAAGAGAAAGCTTTCATTGTCCTTCGTCCGCCCTTGGAGGCACGGGTTCGATGGCGCGATCCCCTCGCGGCGCACCATCCTGCCGAGCGCGGTGCCATCGTAGATGCGCACGGCCACCGAAACCCCCACGCGGTTCGGCTCGATCTGCTTCATCAGCTCGATCGTCCGCGTCACCGATTCGGGCGTTTCGCCCGGGCCGCCGATCAGCAGGTCGTACATGAAAACGATCCCGCGCCGGCGGCATATCTCCGCGGTCCGCCGGAGATCCTCGGCGCCGAAGTCGCGCCCAAGCGATCGCAGAACTCGATCGTCGCCGCTGTCCGCTCCGAAATCTATGCCGAGGCAGCCGGCCTGCTTCATCAGAGCCGCTAATTCATTGGTGAACGGGCCTGGGCTCGCATACGTGTACCAGGTGAACTTGCCCGCGAGGCCGGAGCCGATCATCTCGCGGCAGACGGCCTCCGCGTGGCTCAGCGGGATATTGAACTCGCTGTCGCAGAGGTGGAAGCAGTCTATCCCCTGGTCAAGCAGCGCCCGAATCTCACCGACGACCTGCGAGGGAGACCTGAGGCGGCAGGTCGTCCCTTTGCCGACGGGATCGGCGCAGTAGATGCACTTCCGGTCGCAGCCGCGCTTCGTCTCGATGCCCGCCTGACCTCCTTCGGCGAAATAGCGGCGGTTGTCCAGCCATGCCCTGGTCCGCGCAGGCAGGTCGCCTACGTCTACCCAGGCAGGAGGATTGCTCGCCAGACCTGCGGGAGTGCGGTATGTCAGTCCCGGCACGCTCGATGGATCCTCTCCGCGCTCCAGCCGGGCGGCAAGCAGCGGGAAAGCGACTTCGCCATCGCCCGCAATGGCATAGTCCGCGCCGGTAAGCTTCAAAACCGCCTTCGGTGCGACGGAAAGCCCCGATCCTCCGAGCACGATGGGCGCGTCGGTCGCAGACCGTATCCGGTCAACGACCTCCTTGAAGAACGGGATGAAGAAGTCCTGGCTGGCGAAGTAGCAGTCGTCCGTGTTTCGGATCGTCAGGCCGACGACATCCGGCTGATGCGCCTTGAAGTAGGAGTCAACATCCGCCTGCCAGTCGGCTGAGAAGCAGAAATCCAATATGCCGACCTCATGGCCGCTCGCCGCCAGAGACTCGGCGAGATAGTCGAGGCCGATTGGCGCGACCGCCGGCTTCATGCGGTTTGGGTTTACTAGTGCAACCCTGGCCATGCTCTATCCAACATCCAAGATCGTTCGACGCCCCACCGTACTTTTGGCTCCAAGAGATGCGAATTCCTGCCGTCGGCGCAGGCCGAGGTGCTCTGTGAGGAGGGAGAAATGCCCCGGATGCCGCAAGTGTATACTGCGTGTACTCCTGAACGTTTGCGAGGTGTCCAGGTGAGAATGCGGCTCCGGTATCTGATGTGCGTCCTCCTTCTCCTCCTGCCGGTCGCAGTCCAGGCTGATTTCACGTTCGTGCAGATCAGCGACACGCACGTCGGCAAGGACCCGGCGTTCAATGCCCGGTACGCGGAGGTCGTCGGGCAGATCAACGCGCTGAAGCCCGCCTTCGTGATCCACACGGGCGATGCCCTCGCCGACTGGTCGCCGGAGAACGCCGCGCTGTTCAAGGAGATCAGCAAGCCGCTCGCGATGCCGATGTACGTGGTTCCGGGGAACCATGATGCAGGCAGGCTCAGAGAGATCGGGCCGGAGAAGGGCGGTCAGTCCATCGCCGCATGGAAAGCGGCATTCGGGTACGACCGCATCTCGTTCGAGCACGAAGGCTGCGCGTTCATCGGCCTGAACTCCAACCTATTCAACAGCGGATTCCCTGCCGAGAAAGAGCATCTCGACTGGCTCAAGGCCGAGCTCAAGAAGGCCAAACGAAAGCGCATCTTCATCTTCGAACACTGCGCGCTGTTTCTCGACAAGCCGAGCGATCCCAATGGGGACTACTTCGCCACGGACGAGCCTGCGCGATCCGAGGTGCTGAAGCTGCTCGAGGCCAACCACGTCGAGGCCGTGCTCACCGGCCACGTCCACCGGCTCAACGAATCGGTCTACGATGGCATCAGCTTCATCTCCACGCCTGCGACCAGCTTCTCGTGCAGCCCGGATGCGGGCCTGACCGGATATCGCGTCTTCCACGTAAGCAAGGGCGGATTCACGCACCGCTTTGTAGACCTCCGGCACGGGGGTAATCCGCCTGATTTCCAGCAGAAGGCCGTGGAACCCTAGCGCTCTACTTGTCGTCCACCACTTCGGCAGTAAGCCGATTGCATACCAGCTAAGAGGCCAACCTTGGCGGAGGCAGATGCGCGCTCCGGGTGCCTGCAATTCTGAATTCCCTTGAAGGATAAACAGGCCCCCGGTGTCTAAACACTCAGTACGCCGAAGCGATGTGGAGAAGCAATTGCCGGCTATCCCACAACTTTTTCCGCTCTTCGGGCGTCTAAGTATTAGATGCGCTTGTCTCTGGGGCTGTATGCGTCTTGTTGCGACTGCCAGGCAAGCGCACCGGATGCCGGAACAAAGCGATCCGTTTCACGGTCATAGACTTGGCAAGCAACCTGGAAGGACCTTGAATGACCACTGCTGATGTACGGAAAGGAGACGGTCTGCTCACCGACGAGCAGTTGCAGCAGGCTATGGCGGCTCAACGCGAGTCCGGCCAGTCGCTCCCGGAGGTCATCGTCAACCTCGGCTTCTGCGCACAGGAGCAAGTGCATTCCGCGATCTCCGAGCACGCGGGCGTTCCACTCGTGCAGATCCACGAGGGCGACCTCAACCCGCAGGTCATCTCGCTCATACCGGCCGAACTGGCTTACCGGCATCAGGCCCTCCCTCTCAGCGCCGACGATTCGAGCATCCGCGTCGCCATCGCCGATCCGTTCAGCGTGGCCGCAGCGGATGACATCAGGATGGTCACCGGCCTCGCCGTCGAGATCGCCTATGCCGATCCCCAGGAGATTCGGCGACTGGTCGAGGAGCACTACGTGCGCCGCATGATGGCTGATACGACCGAGGACGAAGTCCAAATCCTCGAGGAATCTGAAGAGGAGATAGGCGACCTAGCGCGCATGGCGAGGGAGGCGACCGTCATCAAGTTCGTCAACCTGATCCTCAGGCAGGCCGTCCAGGAGCGCGCCACGGACGTCCATGTCGAGCCGTTCGAGAAGGGGATGAGGGTTCGCTACCGGATTGACGGGGTGCTGCACGAGATATCCTCGCCGCCCAGGAGATTGCAGGCGGCGATCATCTCCCGCCTGAAGATCATGGCGAACCTGGACATCGCGGAGCGCCGCCTGCCGCAGGATGGCCGGATCAAATCGAAGATCGCGGGCCGCGAGATTGACATCCGCGTTTCCACTGTGCCGACATTATACGGGGAGAGCGTGGCGCTGAGGCTCCTGGATCGGAGCGCGATGAGTTACACGATGGAGACGATCGGCATGCTGCCCGACGCCCTCAAGAAGATGGATAGACTGATCGTGCTGCCGCATGGCATGATCCTCGCCACCGGCCCGACCGGCAGCGGCAAGACGACCACGCTGTACGCCGCCCTGCGGAAAGCCTACTCCCCCGCGAAGAACGTCATAACCATCGAGGACCCGATCGAGTATCAGTTGGACGGCATCAACCAGATCCAGGTGCATCCCAAGATCGGACTGAGCTTCGCAAACGGCCTGCGCCACATCCTGCGGCAGGACCCGGACATCATAATGGTCGGCGAGATCAGGGACCCGGAGACCGCCGAGATCGCTATCCACTCCGCGCTGACGGGCCACCTCGTATTCAGCACGCTGCACACGAACGACGCGGCCGGCGCGGTGACGCGGCTCCTGGAGATGGGAATCGAGCCCTACCTGGTGGCGTCAAGCGTCGAAGCAGTGCTTGCCCAGCGCCTGGTGAGACTCATCTGCCCGAAATGCAAGGCGCTCGCAGAGCACGCGGACGAGATCATTGCGAGATTCAGCGAAAACGGTGTGAAGATGCAGCGCACCCCTAAGCTGTACAGGGGCTGCGGCTGCGACCAATGCAAGCAGACCGGCTACAGAGGCCGTACAGGGATATACGAACTGTTCTTGATGGACGACCGCATTCGCTCGCTCGTGCTGGAGCGGGCTCCGGCCGGCGCCATCAGAGACGTCGCGTGCGAGCACGGCATGCGCACGCTCCGCCAGGACGGATGGAACAAGGTGCTCGACGGCATCACGACCGCCGAGGAGGTCGTTCGAGTCACTCAGCAGGACGAGGTCGAGAGCGTCGAATAATTTCCTATGCCAAGCTACGCTTACAGGGGATTGGACAACGTCGGCAAGCAGGTCGCCGGCCAGCTAACCGCCGAAGACGAGAGGACGGCGCTGACAACCACGGCATTTTGGTGCATTGACGTGGGGGAACAGGGATGAAAAAAATACATTCATGGTCTTACTTTGCGGCAATCCTTTTCCTGTTGTTTCTATTGTGTGGCCAAGTGTGGGCTGAGAGTACAACGGAGACCCAAACGGTTGTAACTGACGAAAGCCCGTGGAAATCGATTGACGACTTGCCGCCCAATATACGCATACATGTCGACGCTCTCTATGCGGCGCGCAACCGGAAGTTCACAGCCTTGGACGGCAAAGTGGAGAAGTTCTCGGTAGATCAACTTACCGTCCCAGATGCCGTAGCCAAATTGAGCAACGACAATAATGTGCTCTGCGGGATAGAAGTGATTCCATGGCAGTCAAGCTCAAAGGAGCTGAAGAGCTTTGTGCTTCCGCGGGTTTCTCTATCTCTGGAGAACACCACACCGCGACAAATTCTCAACAAATTGATATCTCTCGATCCCACATTTACCTGGGTCGAGGATCAGGGCATCGCCAACGTCATAATACGCTCGGCGTATGATAGCCCGACATATCCACTTAACCTCACTGTTGATAAGTTCTCAGTTACCGATCGGCCATATTCAAATGTGTTCATTGGCCAACCGCATGTTTGGGGTTTGTTCCAACTTCCTCAAGTTGCACCGGCCATACCAATCGGACATACTGGGAAATGGCCAACAAAATTTGAGCCGCAAGTGACATTCGAGATGCGCGGCGCTAGCGTGCGTAAGATAACCAATCGGGTTGCGCGGGAGGTCGGGATGTCATGGTCCTTGGTGTGGAACGACTGCCTGCCGCCTGAGCGCGGCAAGTCGACGGCGATGTTCTGGATGATTCCCAATGTCTGGGTCGGGCTCCGCAACGGCTGGAAGGGATTGGACACCAGCACGACGGGTGACTCCGGCGAGACCCAAACGGTTGTAACGGACGAAAGTCCGTGGAAATCACATGTCGACGCTCTCTATGCGGCGCAGCGACCGCCGTCCATGCAATGGCAGTTCGACAGCTCTGGAAATATGGTTTATAAAGTGATGGCATTACCTGATGCTGGGGCATATGTAGCTGTCAGTTGTAACTCCTCTGATACCGCACCTGGAAATAATGTCGTCTATCGGATAGCACCTGACGGCACTGTGCTGTGGACGTATTCTAACCCGGAAAATTGGCGGCTTTCTTTTGAAGACGCTACTCCAGATGGGAAGAGCGTCCTCGCGGCACTTATCCCGGAAGACGACCGGGAGAGTATGAAACTGCTGCTGTTGAGCGCCACTGGGGAGACAACCAAGGAAACCCAACTAATGGAGGATTCACACTGGGTTTGGCTGTCGCCAGATGGCAAACTATTGCTGCGCTGGGTCAATAGCAAAAAGAACTTGCTCATGGAAGAGTTGATGTCCGGCAAGATACGGTGGTCGCTCAAGGACCTGCCACAAACCGTTCATTTGGAGAACCTGCAGAAGTCGGACATGGCCGAAGAGGCTGGTTTTGTCCAGCCCGTATGGCAAGCAGGTTGCGTACTTATAGGCGATAGAAAGAATGGAAACATCGAAGCAATAAGTATCCCTGGTAAGCACCTGTGGCGTCTTCCCAACATGAAGTGGTATCCTCCCGCTAAGAGTCCCGTTCTTGCTGGCCCCAGCGGCAAATGGCTGGCGGCTATGTCTACATCTATGAGTATTGTTCAGCCGGGCAAACCCGAAGTCGAGTATTTCTCGCTCTACAACGCTGAGGGACCAGAAGAACCAAAGGAGGAGAACACGCTCAAGCTGATGAGTATCAGGATGAGTGGGGATAATCTGGGAGAGCAGGATCAAGCTGGCATAAAATGGCGTCGCACGATCTCAGGACAGGGAAGGCGCAGTGGTGTAAGTGGAGGACCCGTGATCAACCTGGATCTATTCGAGCGCCAGGAGCAAGGGAAATCATTCCCGTCACTGACAATTCTTACCGGTACGGGGCTGGTCACTCTCGCTTTCGATGAGTTGGGCAATCTCAAAGAGGAGGTTTTTTGGTATGTGCCCAACATCGCCGGAGTATTCGAAGCATGGTTACTTCCGTCTAACCGCCTGCTTATCAAGCGTCCGAACACCACCGTGGGGCCGCAGGCTCTTCAAATTATTGATCGAACTGGGGCTGTATTATGGGAAATAAAGCCGCGGGAGCCGATCCAATCTGTAAGCTTCGATCCGGAAAGGCGCCACATGACGGTCAATATGCTTCACACGGTACAGGGTTACCAGTTGAACTAATCTGCGATACCAACTTGATTCGAGCGACGGGAACTGTATGGAATGACGGCGGTGGCAAGCGCGTGCTGCTCAAACCCGGCGGCGAAATCAAGATCGAGCGCTCTATGTGGCCATGGCGCAGCACGGTGACAATATGCCATCGTGGTCTCTTCAGAAAGGACGAAATCCTCCGGTCGAGGTCGAGAGCGTCGAATAATTTCCTATGCCAAGCTACACGTACAGGGGATTGGACAACGTCGGCAAGCCGGTCGCCGGCCAGCTAACCGCCGAAGACGAGAGGACAGCGCTGGTACGAGTAAAGGCGATGGGAGTCTTCCCGACGGACTTGAACGCCGTCCGTGAAGGGAAGCCATCCGCGCGGTCTATCTCGTCGTTAGCGTGGACGCGGCTGACCAAAGGCGTGTCCGGCGGCGATCTGACCGTTTTCAGCAGGCAGTTGGCGAATCTGGTAGCGGGCGGACTGCCGCTGATGCGCACTTTTGCGGCGCTGACCGAGCACACGGAGAACCCACGCCTGAAAGCAGCGCTGGAGCGCATGCAGCAGGATGTCAGCGGCGGCAAGGCGCTGTGGGAGGCGCTCGAAACCCATGCCGGAATCTTTCCGCCGCTCTACGTGAGCATGGTAAAGGCGGGCGAGGCGAGCGGCCAGCTCCCCACCGTGCTCCAATGGCTCGCGGACTATCTCGAGAAGGAGCACGCGCGCAGAATACAGATTCGCAGCGCGCTGGCCTACCCTACTCTCTTGGTCACGGTCGGCTCGCTTGCCGTATTTCTGCTTGTCACGCTGGTCGTGCCGAAGTTCGTCACGATATTCGAGGAGTTCGAGCAGGCGCTTCCGATGCCGACTGTGGTCATGCTCGGCTTCTCTGCTTTCGTCTCCCGCTGGTGGTGGTGCATTTTCCTTGCAATCGGGAGCTTCGTGCTGGGCTTGAGGGTCTACTCGCGAACGCTGCGCGGCCGCCTCCAAGTGGACCGGCTGAAGCTGCGACTGCCGCTTTTCGGAAAGCTTGGCCTGAAGACGGCGACTTCCAGGCTCGCTCGGACGACCGCCACACTGCTCCACGGCGGTGTTCCGCTGTTCGACTCGATGGCCATCGTCCGCGAGGTCATCGGGAATGAGGAGCTGGCGCGTGGAGCGGATCAAGTGCGTATCGGGATGCGCGAGGGCGAAAGCTTCGCCGCTCGTCTCAGGGAGGCGGGGGTCTTCCCACCGCTGCTCACGCACATGGCGGCAGTCGGCGAGGAGACCGGTAACCTGGAGAGCGTGCTCTTGACAGTGGCGAACGCATACGATATAGAGGTAGACGCGGCGGTGAAAAGCATCGTGTCGCTGCTCGAACCCGTTATCATAGTAAGCGTCGGCGCGGTGATCGCCTTCATCATCTTGGCGATGCTGCTTCCTGTGTTCCAGATCAACTTGCTGGTGGGATGAACGTCCGCAGTGAAGATTGCAGATCGAGGTTAGAGAATGAAGTTGCTGAACGCGAAAATGCGAGAGAACCGGGGGTTTACGCTTCTTGAGCTGCTGGTAGTGATGGTGATCCTGGTCATGCTGGCCGGCGTGGTCACCATGGTGGTCGTCAAGCGTGTAGAGGAGGCGAAGCACGCTAAGGCGGTGGCTGATATCGAGAGCCTCAGCAATGCGCTCGACCAGTTCTATCTCCACAACGGCCGGTATCCGACGACCGGTGAAGGGTTGAACGCACTGCGCGTGAAGCCTGAGAGCGAGGACCTTCGCAACTGGAATGGCCCGTATGTGAAGAAGGCTGTCCCGCCTGATCCGTGGGACAGCGCTTACGTCTATGTTTGCCCCGGCGACCAGAATCCTGACTCTTACGACCTGTACACGCTGGGGCGCGACGGCAGGGAAGGCGGGAGCGGCAGCGATGCCGACATCACGAATTGGGACTAGGATCACCAGCAGACTGCAGACTGCAGACTGCGGACTGCAGTCTATCTTCGCCGGCTTCACAACCATCGAGCTGATGGTTGTCCTGATCGTGATGGTTGTCATGAGTTCCGTCGTGGTGGTTTCGATGGGTCCGGTGCTGAGAGAGTCGAGGCTGCGCTCCGGCTGCCGCATGGTCGTGTCGGCATTGAACTATGCCCGCAGCTACGCCATAACCAATCGGACTTACACGCGCGTACTGTTCGACAACGCGAAAAACGCCGTTTCCGTGCACGCATACGCGGTGGAGCAGACCGGCGAAGGGCTAATGAGACCGGTCACCACACCGTCGGGAAGGCTTCGTCGTCTGCCGCGCGGGATACAGATCGCCCATATTTCGAAGCCAGGGGTCGAAGAGGAGGAGAGATGGGTTTCCTTCACCGAGCTCGGGCGGTCCGAGAAGGCGGCGATCACCGTAGCGGACGAGCAGGGCAAGGTGCGCACAGTCAGCGTGGATGCGATCACCGGCCGCTGCGCTATTGGAGCCAGTCTAGGAGAATGAAAATCCCAAATCCGAAGTGCGAAATCCGTCCCGCCCAAGCGGGATCCCGCCAAAGGCGGGAAAATCCGCAATGCGCAATCCGCAATGCGGAGAGCGGTTTGACCATGCTCGAAGTGCTCGTGGCGATGGCGATCATGGCGATCGGCATAGTGGGGGTGCTTCGCGCGTTCTCATCGAGCGTCATAGCCGCCAAGTCGGCTGAGTCGTACTCGGTGGCTGCGATTCTTGCGCAGCAGGTGGCTTCGGAGCTCGAGCGCAGTCCGGACGTCGGGGATGGACTGTGGTCCGGGTCTTTCGGGGAGGAAGTGCCCGGTTACACGTGGGAGGCGGAGATCAGCTCCGCGGCTGACGGCCTGCAGCGCACAGTCATAACGGTTTCCTGGCAGCTCGGACGCCGAAGCAGGCACTTCCAACTCGCCACATGCCTTCCGACCAGCGCGGGTGAGGAGCCTGCTGAGGCGGCGCCAACCCCAGAGGTGAGCCCATGAGAGTCGCCAGGCGCGTGTCTGGACGATCCGGTTTCACTCTGGTCGAAGCGATGGTGGCCATTGTGATCCTTCTCACCGTGATCGGTTCGATTTACGGGGCGTTTCGCGCCGGGAACCTATCCGTCTCTCGAACTGAGGAACGGGTGGATGCGTACCAGACTGCGCGGATTCTGCTGGCGCAGATCACACATGAGCTGTGCAGCGCGTATCAGCCTGGCTGGATGAGAGACAGCTTCCTGGGCGAGGATACGCCGGGCAGCGAAAGCGCGCAGCAGCACGACACGCTTATGTTTGTGACCACTGCACACGCTCCGCCGTCGCCGGACGACCTAAGGGGCGATCTGTGCCAGGTGACTTATTACGTGCGCTACTCCCCTGGTGGGGAGCCGCAAGGATTCGTCATGGAGGAGAATTTCCATCCGGGCCTGCAGCCGACTCAGGAAACACCAGGCGAGCAGCGCCGGGTATTCGAGCTGTCGGACATGGTCATCGGCTTCAACTGCCAATACCTGGATGGATCCCGAGAGTGGCGAAACGAGTGGGTGGAGCAGTCGGAGCTGCCCAAGGCGGTCCGCGTAGAGCTGACTCTGAGGCCGCACCGAGAGGGCGCAAAGCCCATCGTGGTTGCATCAACGGCAAACCTGCCTGGCTCCAAAGGGCCGGGTTCCGAGCAGACTATCGAGGAGGAAGAAGTTGAGGAGTAGCCGCCAAGGCATCGCGCTCATCCTCGTTCTTTGGGTATTGGCCGCGCTGATCGTACTGGCCCTGGGCCTCGGCGTAACGGTGCGCTCCGAGGTGCAGATTTCCCGCAACTATGCGGATCTGATTCGGTGCCGATGGGCAGCGCGCGCCGGCATCAACAGCGCCATTGGCGAGATCGAGCGGCTGGCGAAGCAGCCGAGCGTCTACCTTGGCGAACTTGGACGCACGCTCTCATCCGATGAGCTGGGGATTGACCTCGGCGGAGCTTCATTCGAGGTGGCCATAGAGGACGAAGCCGGCAAGGTGAATATCAATGCCGCCCCCGCGAGCGTGCTCGAAGCGCTGTTCGGAGATCGCGAAATTGCGGACTGCATCAGGGATTGGCGTGACAAGGACGACATCCCGCGGTCTCTCGGGGCGGAAACCAAGTACTACTCGCGCCTGCGAACGCCTTACCTCGCCAAGAACGCGCCTTTCGACACGGTCGGGGAGCTGTCTCTCGTCAAGGGCATCACCAGCGAGATACTGTCGGGACCGGCGGATGCCGGAGAACGCTCGCTGAATACATTCATCACCGTCTACTCATACAGCAAGAACGTGGCCGCTGATGGCAAAAAGCGGATTGACATTCGGACCGCGAGCAAGGAGCAACTCAAGGCCGAGCTCGGAGATGTTCTGACCGACCAGGACATAGAAGCGATAATCAAATGGCGGGACGGGAATGCAGCAGCGCCCGCTGAGCCGCCTGAAGGGGAGCGCCCATCTTCCGGCCGGGAGGAGAAGCTTCGGTCGGCGGGCGAGATAGCAGCGGTGCCCGGCCTCAGTCGAGAGAAGGCGCGGCTCATATACGATCGCATCACCGCGTCGGATGCGAAGGTGCAACCGGGCCGGATCAACATCAATACTGCGCCAGCCGAGGCGCTGGCCGCAGTGCCCGGCCTGGACAGCAGATTGGCCGAGGAGATAGTGACTTACCGCGAGGCGAACGGCCCGTTCGAGGATGTCGGCCAGCTCTTGGAAGTGAGCGACCTTAACGCGGACGCGTTCGCAAAGGCCGCTGACTTGCTGACCGTCCGATCGGGCGTTTTCAAGATTGTATCAACCGGCCGCCTTGCCGGACAGCAGTCATCGGGCGTGATTACCTGCGTCGTAGATGCGACAGACGGCAAGGCGAAAATCAGATACTGGCAGGAGTGATTCATAGTCATGTTCCAATCCAAGACGTGCATGGGGGTAGACGCCGCCGGGAAGGACATCAAGGTCGTGGAGCTCCGCAAATCCGGCGGAATGTATGAGGTCGTGCAGGCGGCCCGCGTCGCAGTGAACGGCAGTGATGTCTCCACGGCACTGTGGCATTATCTGCTTGAAACGCAGACGGAGCCCCATAGGGTGGTCTGCGCTCTGCCGGCGCACGCCTGCTCCATCAAGTTCGCAAAGGTTCCGCGGGCCAAGCCGGCTGAGCTGGCGAGGATGGTCCGCTTCGAGGCCGAGTCCCAGATTCCGCTGCCGCTCAACGAGATCACCTGGGACTTCGCGGTGGACGGCGAGACGCCGGATGAAATGTGCCGCGTGGTAATGGCCGGCGCGCGCAGGAAGCTAGTGGAGGAAACCATCGCCGCGATGGAGGCCGCGCGGATAGAGCTGGCCGCAATAACCGTCTCTTCGCTGGCCGGCGTGAAGAGCGTGGTTTCCGCCTCGAATCTGGAAGGCGAGCCTGCGCTGGTGATTGACATAGGCGCGGAATGGACCGATCTCTCCGTCGTGGAAGAAGGGCGGGCAGTCGCATCTCGAAGCATCGAACTCGGGGGCGGCAGCCTCAGGGACGCATTCGCGCTGGACTTCGGCGTGGACGCCGAGGAAGCGGAGCGGTTGAAATCCACCCGCGGCATCGGCCTGGCGCCTGCTGCTCCGGCGGAGGGCGCATCGGACATCCCGGCTGTCGAACGGTGGATCGAGAACATGGCGTTGGAGATTCGGCGGTCCGCGATCTCGCTGATCGCAGGTGGCGCCGAAAGACGTCCGCAACGCGCCGTGTTGATCGGCGGCAGCGCAAGCGTGCCCGGCCTCTGCGAGACCCTCGCCGGCAGGACCGGCCTTCAGGTCGAGATCGGCGACCCGTGGGCGGGAATGAGCCTCAGCGAGGTCACCTGCCACACCCAGCGCGAGCTGCCCGCAGCGTTCGCAGTTGCGACCGGGCTGGCGATGGCGGGCTTGGACGGCGCGGACTTGATCAACCTGATGCCGCACCGGCGCGCGGGTGCGCGAGTCCGCCGGCGGAACGAGCTCGCCGCCGTCTCCGCTCTCGGAGTGATCGCGCTCATTCTGCTGATCGCGCTGCTTGCCGGCCGGCAGAGCTTGCATGCGAAATCCGCCGAACTGCGTGACCAGAGAGCGCAGGTCAAGGAGGTGCGGCGGGAGATCAGGACTATCGCACAGCCCAACCTTCGCACAGCAGCCACCGCCGTGAAGCAAACCATGGCGGAAATGGAGCGCAAGGATACAAGCCCAATCGAGCTGCTGCGCAGTCTCAGCACAAGCCTGCCGAGGTCCGTTTGGCTTTCCGAATTCTGTCTGGAGTCGAACAAGTCCCTCATCTTGAAAGGCAGCTCGCTGTCCAATTCCGCCATTGCCGACGCAGTTGACATCCTGACGGAGATGGGAGCGTCCACTTCGGTGGACCTGGACTATTCGAAGCTAGTGGAAGGCAAGGGCTGCCCGACCTATGAATTTCAGATTACATGCCCTCTGCCGCAGAAGAAGCGCTCAGCCAGCCTGCCGGGCAGGGCCCGTGAGAGCGCCAGAACGGGGATAGTTGTAAGATGAAGATTTATCGACCGCGCATACCGCTAGTCGCTGTAGCCATTCTAGGCTTGGGAATAGTCGGCCTTGGGGCTGGTGTGATTTGGCAGCACGCCGCTCGCTCGGCGCTGTCGCGCCAAATTCGCGAGCAAAGGCAACTGCTCTCCAGCACGAGACGCGAGCTCAGGAACTGCGTGAAATGGCGCAGGGATTATACCGATCTTTCTCTGAAGCTCGGCGGCCGTCTGCCCGAATGTACCTGGAGCGACCAGATGCCCTTCATAGTCAGCCAACTCACAGGCATAGTCGAGTCGCACGGGGTCAAGATTCAGACGCTCCGGCCTGAGCCCATGACCGCTGCGAGCGGCATATTGCGCTTCCCGCTAGGGATCGAGATTCAGACCGGCCTGCGCGAACTGACCCAGATACTCGAGGACATAGAAAACACGGTCCCGCTGCTCGAAATCGAGCGGCTCGATATCCGCGCGGCACAGGACAAACCCGACAAGCTCCAGGTCGGGATGACAGTGGCGTCCTTTGTCGTGCTGGACAAACGGGCGCCACTCACCAAACGCCGTGCGCTGCCAAACGTGGAGAAGCCTGCAGCGGCCCAGGAAACGCCCGCTGACGAGTCGGTGGAGAAGGCTCCCGCCGCGCACGCAGCGAAGCCGTCCACGAGCGCGCGGACTGATAGGAGCCCTTCGCGCAAGAGCGAGTCGCATGGAGGCCCACGATGAGCATAATCGATCGTCTGCGTTCGACACAAGTATCGAGTCGCGTCGCGGCAGTCTGCATCGGTTTGCTGCTGCTGGCAGCGATGGTCGTAGTGGTCGCTGCAAAGAACTCGGCCAGCAGCGTCCCGCCACGTCCCAAGGCGAAGACTGCGAAACCAGCGGCGAAAGCCAAGCAAGTTAACGTGGAGGTCCGGGAGCGGACCCCCAGCGATGCCAAAGAAAAGTCCAAGGCGAAGCCCACGGCGCAGGCGAAGCCGGCGCCTCAAGCAGCCGCAGCTCCGAAGGAAGACCCATACGCGGTCATCGTGCAGAGGAACCTGTTTCGGCCTGTTCAGCCGGCAGCGGTGACTCCTCCGCCGCCTCCAACGCCACCAAAGGTGACGCCGCTCCCTCCGATGCCGGCCGGGCCGCCGAAACCCGATGTCAGCGAGTTCAAGAAGACGATCGCGTTTACCGGCCTGGTAGAGACACCTACTGGAAGACAGGCTCTCCTGGAGAAGTTCTCCAGCAAGGAAACTCGATTCGTGGCGGAAGGGGAAGAAGCCTTCGGATGCCGCCTGGTCAAGATCGCCGAACGCTCGGTCACACTGGAGAAAGACGGTTCGCAGTTCAACCTGAACATTGGGGAGAACAAGCCAGGCGCCGACTCCGGTGCGAAGCCATCCGAGGCCAAGCCGGAATCTGGCAAGGATTCGAAGAAGTAACCGAGAGTACAATCTGTGTCTCGTCAGTTAAGGAAGGGTTGCGCTATGCACGCACTATCAAGATTTCTGGTAATCGTAGTCCTGATCACTCTTACCGGTCCGGCATTGGGGCAGGAAGCTGCTGAGATGGTACGGCCGCCGGAGACCCGGCCTGCACCGGCAGCGCCTGCGCCACCTGAGGCGACCAAGCCGGAGCCAGCCGAGGTCGAGTCCGCCAAGCCTGCGGGTGCTCCGAAACTGCCGGATCGCGGCAAAGACCGGGTTTCGATCAGCTTCGAGAACGCGGATATCAACGGCGTCGTCAAGTTCCTCAGCACGGCGAGCGGCGTGCCTATGGTGTGCGATCCCAGCCTCAGCGGCAACGTCACAATCATCAGCCTGAAGGAGATTCCGCTGAGCGACGCGTTTGAGGTTGTCAACGCCGCGCTGCGCGTGCGTGGGTACGCTATGATCGGCGACCTGAGCAGCAAGGTGATCCGCGTGGAGACACTGAAGAGAGCTGTCACCGACAAAGTGGAGGTGCGCGTCGGGAAGGAGCCTGATAGAGCCACTCCCGGCGACAACATGGTCACGCAGGTCATGCCGCTGGACTTTGCGAGCGCCACCAAATTGAGGGACGAACTGAAGCCGCTGGTATCCGACGACCGAGCGAGCATCGTAGCGATAGCTTCGACGAACACGCTTATCGTTACCGACAACGCCGGCAACGTCCACCGGATCGCGGAGATCGTCACGGAGCTCGACAAGGATACATCCGCCGTCATTGAGGTAAAGGTATACAAATGCAAGTTCTCGAGCGCCGAGAGCCTGGCGCGGACGCTCATCCAGATATTCCCGCCTGCCAAGGCGCCCACCGCCCCAGGCGAGGATAGAGGACGGGGAGGTACGCCTGAAGGCGAGGGCAAGCCCACGGTAAAAACGGAAGAGGGCCTTATCAGCCTCAAGGGCGAGATCCGCATCACCGCCGACGCGCGGACAAACAGCCTCATCATCTCCGCATCCAAGGAGCGGGTCAAGCTGGTCGAGAGCATCGTTCTCGAACTCGACGTAGACACTGAACCGGAAGTCAAGGTGAAGGTCTTCCTACTAAAGTACGCGGATGCCAAGATCGTGGCTGAACAGCTCAACAGGGTGTTCGAGCAGCCCCAGGGCGGAGTAACTGAGGCAGTGCCGCGGTACTGGTACTATGGCGCCGAAAGGCCAACGGCGCCGACAGGGTACGCGGGTCTAAAGCGGAACGTGGTCGTCGCCGACATGCGCACCAATTCCGTCATTGTAACCGCCACCGAGCAGAATATGCGGGCGTTCGAGGACATGATCAACAAGCTCGACACCGCCGACGTGCTCAGCCAGGTCATGAGGCACTTTCCGCTGAAATATGCAAAAGCAGCCGACCTTGCGCAGACGCTCAACGCGCTCTTCCGCGGCGAAATCCGCCGGCCAACCTCGTGGGTCGACTACATTTTTGGCTACGACAGGCGAACCGAAGAGGGCGGACCGATCGCTCAACTGAAAGACATCACAGTCGTCCCCGAGGAGAAGACCAACGCTCTCCTCGTCACCGGGCCGCCGAATGCGTTTCCCCTCGTCGAGAAGCTGATAGCGGAGCTCGACAAGCGCACCGCGCAGGTTTTCATCGAAGTCGCCGTCGTGGACGTGACCCTGGACAAAGAGACAAGGTTCGGCATCGAATGGACCTGGAAGAGCGCAGGGGAGGCGTCCGACCGCACGCAAATCGAGGAGCACGGCAGCACCGAGTTTGGGCTTGAGAGAGAAACCACGGGGCTGAGGTACAGCGTAATCACCGACAACCTCGAGGCGCTCGTCCACGCTCTCGAAACCCGCTCCAACGTCAAGGTCTTGTTCACTCCGACGCTCACGACCGCCGACAACGTTGAGGGCAGCATCAGCATGGGTCGGGACGAACCGTATGTATCATCCGAGACCGAGACAGAGGGCGGGCACTTCCGGAGGACCGTGGACTTCAAGAGGATCGCGGTGGCCCTCACGGCGACGCCCCACGTCAACGGATTGAGCGATACCGTCGCCCTTGACCTCCATCTGACAGTCAACGAGATCATCGGCCGGGAGACCGAGTTGAACGCGCCCATTATAGCTGCGCGCGAAGCTCAGACTTGCATCTCGGTGAAGGATGGGGAAACCATAGTCATCGGCGGGATCATCAGAGACAACCGGCAGCGGATAACGAGAGGCGTACCCCTGCTTTCCCACATACCGCTGGTCGGCGAGCTGTTCAAGTCGAGGCAATGGGTTAACCAGAGGAGCGAGCTGATGGTGTTCATCACGCCGCACATACTGGCGGATGACGAAGCCGTCTCCAAGATCACCGGCGAAACGATTGACAGGCTTTCGACCAAGCCTAAAATCTGGAAACCATCCGGGAGCATCAGCGAGGAGTGATCTCCCTGCGCTGAGCCAGACAACGCCGGACGAGATTGTCCTTACCGTGGGGCAATCTCGTCCGAACACGCGATAGCACCCCCAGGTTGGCCCGGTGACACTGCATCGCAAGCCTCCGCGAGAAATCCTTAACATCCGGCCAGACGGCGATCTACAGGCAGGGCAATCAGCGCCGCTGGGTGAACTAATAGAGTGACAGAGGCAACACCGCCCCCCGGATTGCCGGTCAGAATATCAAGCAAGGATGGTGTACTATGGAACCGAAGTTGCGACGAATCAGTATTCTCCTCTTCATCTTGCTGGCTGGTCTGCTCAGCGTCCAGGCTTATGCAGAACCGCAGGCAGCGGATACGATCTTGTTTGCGCACGTGAAAGGGCAGCTCTGCCAGATGGTCAATGTCACCGGGATCGCTGGTCCCGTGGATCAATGGACTATTGCAGCCGGGAGCACCGCGATACCCGTTGACTCTAAGGACGTCCAGGCGTATAGGAACGGCTGGCTGGTACCGATAGCAGCGGTAGATAAACCGACCGAGATAAGCATCAAGGCCGGCGAGGCCGGCTCCATCACTCATACGGTCAAGCCGCAGAAGCGCTGGACTGTGTACTTGACTCCGCATACTCATTTCGATCTGGGCTTTACGGATGTGCAGACGAGGGTCTGGGACGTGCAGATGCGCTACATCGAAGAGGCAATGAATATCTGCGAAGAGACCAAGGACTGGCCTGAGGAGTCGCGCTATCGCTACACGATCGAGTGCTCCTCGCTGCTGGAGAAATTCAGCGAGCGCCACCCCGACAAGATGGCGAAGTTGGCAGAGCTCATGCGCGAGGGACGCATGGAAGTCGCAGGCGAGTACATCAACCTCCTGACGGAACTGTGCGGCGGCGAGGAGTTGTGCCGGTCATTCTATCCGCTCGCCCGATTTCGAGACAAGTACGGCATCACCGTGACGACTGCCATGCACGACGACATCCCCGGCATCACCTGGCAGATGTCTCAGTTGTTCCAGGGAGCGGGCATCCGCTACCTCACGCTTCGTGCGAACCCGGTCAGGGCCAAGTTCTTGTGGGAGCGGCCGGAGGCGCCGACACGCCCGTTCCTTTGGGAAGCCCCGGATGGATCCTCTATCATGGTTTGGTACACCGACAGCTACCGGGAGGCGAATTTCTTCAGGGGCGACTGCTCGCCCGATACAATGGAGAAGTTTGCCGGCACAGATGAAGGTCATCCGTACAACCAGGTCTTGAGGTTCATCGCCCGCCAGGAGAAGAAGGGAACTCCCGTTGATGCTATTCAGTTGCGCATGGGTGGAGACAACATTAGTCCGACGATCAACCCATGTTACTGGGCGCGAACCTGGAACGAGCGCTGGGCATATCCCAGGCTGGTCATGGCCACTAACCGCATGTTCTTCGAGCGCATCGAGCCGTTCCGCCCGCAGTTGGAGAAGCATCGCGGCGACATCACAGACTGGTGGGCCGACGGCGCAGGTTCATCGGCGCGCGAGACGGGCATGAATCGCATGAGCCACGAACGGACCGCCGTAGCTGAGACTTTGGGAGCCCTGGTAGGGAAAAGGCCGTTGGGAAACACCTGGGATCTCTACCGCGAGATGCTTCTCTACGACGAGCATACCTTCGGCTCGAGCGGCAGGATCAGGACGAATGACCCAGCCAATGCCGCCGAGCAGTGGAAGATCAAATCGGGATTCGCCCGCGAGGCCGACCACTTGAGCCGCAAACTGATGGACGAGGCCCGGGATTCGCTGGCGCAGGCGGTGCGCTCTGATAAGGTGACGCGCCTCGTCGTGTGGAATCCATCGTCCTGGGCTCGCTCGGGAATAATCGAAGTGAAGCTGCCCGAGTACCGCGTGGTCTACGATCCCGATTCGCGGCGCCCGCTTCAGGCTCAGCGCGTAGGAGACCGCTGGGCGCTGCGCGTCGAAGGGATACCGCCGCTGGGCTGGAAGGCTTTCGATATCTGGCCGGGCGAATTCCCTCCGTCTGCGCTCCGCAAGCCGACTCAGGCCAACACCCCTGTCAGCTATATCTACGACTTAGGCGGCAGGCGCGAGAAGATTCAACCCTACTACGGCTTTCCGACATACGAGAAGGCCCGGTCGGTAACGGAGATCAAGTACTCGGAGTCTCTCTCCGCGCAAGACGGCCTGCTCGCAAGCTCTTCCGGGAGGCTGGAGAATCCGACGGGCTCGAAATCGGTGCAGTTGACCACTACAGCATACACCGGTTCGAACCGCCTGGATGTCGCTGTGGATATAGACAAGGTGGTCACAGAGGAGATGGAGGGCCTCTACCTGGAGTTCCCGTTCGACCTGGACAAGCCGACCGCCCGCGTCGGCATCCCGTTCGTCTGGATGGATGCGGTTAAGGACAGGCTGCCATGCACCTGCACCGATTTCTTCTCCATAGACAGGGCCGTGGACCTGAACGACGGCCGGCGCGGAGTGATGTTCGCGGCGGTAGAGGCCCCACTGGTCGAATTCGGCAAGATAACGACGGATGCCTGGTCGGAGAACCTGACCGTCGAGAAACCCATCATCTACTCCTACGTGATGAACAACTACTGGTTTACGAACTACCAGTTCTCGCAGGGCGGGCCGCACACGTTCCGCTATGCGATAAAGCCGTACAAAGGGGCGTTCGATCCGGTCGCCGCGTCCCGGTTCGGCGAGGAAGCGGCGCGGCCGCTTGAGGCCCGGATAGTGTGGCGAGGCAGCGCAGGCCGATGGGCTGATGTGAAATCCTGGTCGGCGATACGGGTTCAGCCGGAGAACGTCATCGTGGCTGCCGTGAAGCCCGCTGAGGACGGCAGGGGCATCGTAATCCGGCTTGCGGAATCGGCCGGGCGCGATGCCGAGGTATGCCTTTCCACCAAGGGATTGCCCGCTGGGACATTATGGCGCTGCACGCTCCTGGAGGATGACATCGAGCGGATCGGCCCCTCGGATGGCTCTGCCACGTTCCACCTGGGCCCGTGGCAGATCGCGACGGTGCGCCTGGTCCCCGAGGGCGCATAATCTCAGCGCAGATGGTTGGATGGTTAAATGGTCGGACGGCGGACCGCCGGGACCATTGACCATTCAACCATTAACCGTCAGGTCGCCAGCACTCTCTCCGCCTGCTTGAGCGTTCGGCGGGCGAGGTCTTCGATCTCCGGCTCCGGGAATCCATGGACGGCGGTGTAGAGCTTTCCGCCGAGCGGCTCGATCCACTTGCCGGGAAGGGCTTTCGCGCCCAGAGCGGCTCCGATGATGCTGCCCGCGGTGGCGCCGTTGCAATCCGTGTCCATGCCCTGCATGACCGAGATGCAGACTACCTTCTCGAAATCGGGCCATCCGTACAGCAGGCCGATCAAGACGATAGCCAGGTTGTTGTTCGTGTGCACCCAGCTATACTTTCCGTAGTAGGTCTGGAGCATCGCATCGAAAGCCTCTTCCCACGACGGGCATTCCTTGCACCACCTCAAGCAATCCCTCACGGTTTCGGCGAGCCGGCTGGAAGCCGGTATCTCGTTCAGGCCTGCCTCGATAATGTCGTTCAAGTCGTCGGTGACCAAGGCGGCGCTGATGGCCGCCGCGCAGAACATCTCGCCGTAGATGCCGTTCTTCACGTGCGAGAGCGACGCATCGCGATAAGCGAGTTCCGCCGCCTTCTCCGGCCGGCCGGGCGCGCAGTAGCCCCAGAAGTCGGCCCGAATCTGCGCGCCGATCCACTCCCTGTAGGGATTCAGGTACAGCGGCACCTGGTCTATCGGAAGCTCGTTAGCCAGATTCAGATACGCCTGCTTCTCCGCAGTGCAGACGTGATGGTAAGGGAGGCTCGACAGCCACACCCAGCCGACATCCGCCGTGGT
>Ga0307378_10003397_pt1 | contig 23407 bp, 33 predicted proteins | sample UN1MG_FD_202238 | JGI IMG/M metagenome (GOLD analysis project Ga0307378, IMG submission 202238) | Soil microbial communities from Risofladan, Vaasa, Finland - UN-1 | ecosystem: Environmental > Terrestrial > Soil > Coastal area > Acid sulfate soil | place: Finland: Risofladan, Vaasa | collected...
TGAAGTAATAGCTCCATCGACATATACGGTTTCGGAATAAGCGGTTCCCTGCAAGGCACAAGTATAGGGCAATGAATCGGATGTAATTGTCCGATGATTACCCCATGCCAACGCCGGCAGAAACAGAAACAGGAATAGGAAGATAGCCATAAGATGGTAGTAATGCATACTATTTATCCTATAATAACGGTACATAAACTGTCCATAGTTTTTTATACATTTTTTCTCACTTTAATTGAATAAAAACAATATGTAAATTATACATTCATTATAATATAATTATTAGATAAAGTCAATAAAAAAATAGCCTTATATTCCAATAAGGCTATTTTTATTTTATAAGTTTTTACTTAAATTACTATGCATAAGTGATAGTAACTTTAGCGCAAGCTTTCGTGTTTCCAATTCCCATTCCAACATGTTCCCAAGATACCCAAGACACGATATCTTTTTTCTTCTCGATCCAGAATTTGGTATCGTTTAGAATATAGAAGTGTCCAAGGAACTCTTGTGACGCGAATGCATAAATTGTTCCAGCTGGTACGTACTCAGTTTTATTAGTTATAATTACCCGTTTCCCAAAGAGAGTTGGATATTTAAAACCATTAACTGTTACTTCCCCAGCTACACCGCTACCAACTACAGTTGCTGGCATTTGAATCAATCTATTATAGTCAGTATAGTTCATAAGAACTAAATCTGTCTTTAAAGGATTATATCCTACAGCGGCCGTATCATTACCACCTTCTAAAGCATTAAACAGTGCCGTAAAAACTGATCCATCGGGATAGTTGCCACTTACTGTTACCGCAGGTGATTTGGAAAGAGATATTTTAGCATGTTCTACAGCTATAGCCGCATTAACTGCGTCCATAAATCCTTTGTCTTCGATTCTTTGAATGTCTTTAACAGCGTTGTTTTCCAAAATTGTAGTAATGGGCATTTCATACGCTAAAAGTTCAACTTCACTTTTCTCGAAAGTTTTGGATTCAATTTTATAGAACGAGATTTCATATCTGTTCCCTTCTACGTATTCAAGGTCGCCTGCCCCACGGAAGTTCACGGCTACCGCGCTGCTATCTGGTTCGATATCGACGATCTTTACTAATTGATCATGTTGAAGTGATCTTTGACAGTCGGCTTTCGTTACGTACGTCGGATTCATAATCTTGCGCGCGAACGAAACCTCACGTAGTTTCTGTCTTATGTAGGCTGCACCGTTGGCAGCTACTTTTTCCTGATCCTCATCCAGTTTATGAAGGAACAGCTCATTCAATTCTTGTGCGTTTAAATCAGCCATAATTCACCTCTAAAATACCTGGATTTCAATGACGTAACGTGCGGTTCCGCCATGAACAGGGGTATACAGGAATGGAGCTCTTTTACAGACTGCTACTGGAAAATGAGAGGCAGCTGGTGCCGAAGCATCATTTACCAACATCCCATTCACACTAGTGCCAGCACTATCGGAACCGATGCTATCCGCGGCCGTTCCAGGACCAACTACTAATAGTACGCCTAAAGTAGGTGGTGTAGTATGATCATACCGGTCTGTATAAGCTCTATGTTTGCCACTCACGACAGTAATCTTAGATGTATTCGCGGTATCAGGCGTGAATCCTTGAGCACCGCTACGGTATTCTTCAGTCCAAACAGGATAAGCCAACGCGGTTGCACCCGCTGCAGCACTTACCAATGTGGCTTGAGCACTTCCGTCTAATGTTACCCATGAACCCTGATAACCACTAACTAGAACATAGTCATCAACATCTAGATCAAATCTGTCGAGATACTTAACATCAGTTAAGATTTGATACATTTCTTATTAATCCTCCATATAGTTAAAAATAAGAAAATTATTCCAGGCACATTTGTGTGATGGGATCGTAATCTTCAGGATTAGCGTCATCACTTAATGACCCGAACTTCAAAGTAATTTCTTTATTGTTTGACAATTCTATAGCTTTCTCAAGAGTACGCAACTCGTCTAACGATTGTTTTTCATACTCAGCGAGTTTAACTAAAACTTTGTTGGCGTCTAAATAGCCCGCCTCAATGAGAGAAGACACAATTTTTTCTGCCTGAGCCCGTTTTTCCAAATCAGTTTTTAATTTTTCATTGTCGGCTGAAAGTTTTCTTAAACTTAAGGCGGCAGTTTTCATTGCTTCGTTTCTAGTCATGCTTGCCCCCTTTTGATTTGTTTAACATAATTTTCGCGGCAACTCTATCATTTAAAACTGCAAATTTGGCTAAATCGTCTATGAGAGTATCTTCCTCTGAATGTGTCTCTAAAAAAGAAGCAAGTTTGTCTATACTTTCAGGGGAAACGTCTACCTCTGGCTGCAACTTTTCTGATTCAGATTCCTCGGCGATTTTTTCAATCTCAAGCGTTACATCTTTTATGATGTCATCTATATTCATACCGAGTCTCCTACCACTTAGTTCTCTTCGCTTATTTCGGCGACAAACGAACGAGCTAGAGTTCTCCCGGCTTCTTCAAAAGAAGCAATTTTTTCTTCAGCTTCTAAAACTGATAAATCACTGTCAAGAGCAAAAGAGGCGACTTTAACAATATCCTCTTCAGTGTACTCGCGACCTAATTTTTTTAATTCTGCCTCGGCAAATTCTGCGTATTTCTGAAAAAGTTCTTTTTGTTTTTCTTCTTGTTCTTGCACTTCAGCTGTTTTAGCAATGTCTGTGTAAAGATTTAATAGTCTACCCATTATACCGCCCCCTATTTGCCTGCAGCATAGCCACCAGCAGTTCCTGCGGCCAATGTTCCGCCGGCTACATAGTACGGATGTTTCTTTACAAATGCAGAAACGTTTTTAGCTTTACCTTTCATTTTATAGGCTGTACTTCTAGCTACACCTATACCTTTCATTTCAGCGTCAAACGCTAAATTTTTTGCAGCAGCAGTGCCTTTACCGGCTACACCTTTTGCCCAAGCAGTGCCTTTACCAGCTATTGCTTTGGCCGTTTCTAATTTCGAACCAGCTTCTTTGTCAAGTTCGTCTAAAAACGCACGAGCCATAATACGTCCGGCGTCGTCATACTCCGCGATTTTTTCTTCTTCAGAAAAAGTTTGCAAATCTTGTTCAATAGCCCACGAGGCCACTTTGACTACATCTTCTTCAGTATATTCTTTGCCAAGTTTTTGTAATTCTGCTTCGGCAAATTCAGCATATTTTTGTAGCATTTCTACTTCAGGAGAAATTACCGGAACTTCCGCGACTTTCACTTTTTCTTCGTGTAAATCTAATAAGCGTCCCATAATTATTCGCCTCCGACATATTTCGCGTAAAGGGCCTCGATTACTTTATCTGAGGCTGCTTTTACTGTTCCTGAAACTCCAGCTACAGGAGCTTCATCAGCAGGTGTACCAGCAATAGATTGACTGGATAATCCAGTTCCACCAATTTCGCCTTGTGGCCCGCCAGCTTGTACTGCGGCAGTTAGTCCGCGAATAACGGCATCAGCCGGTGCGGTTACATCCGTATGAACATCTTTATTGGAAAGATGCATATTCAGATTTTCTCCTTCTGTCGCTGTATTAACTGTCATTCCAACAGTTTCAACTGCAATTTTGTTTAACTCGTCCATAAATGCACGAGCTATAATTCTGCCCTGATCGTCAGCTAATTCAGCTACTTTAGCCAAATCCGCGGATTTTTCTTCTTCAGGTTTTTCTTCTTCAGGTTTTTCTTCTTCCTCGACTATTTCTTCAACTGGTTCGTCTGTTGCCATTTCAGCCAGTTTTTCGATTAAGTCATTCTCTGGAGTTGAAGCACTCTGCAAAGATTCAATTAGAGCATCAATATTTAGATTTTTTGCCATTGTAATATTGTCCTCCACCAATGGTTAGTGTAATTTAGTTATAGTATACATTAAAATTAAAAACTGTCAATAGGTTAAATTAAACAGAGATAACGTCTTCAAATAATTTATCTAACGCATCATTATTTAAATTATATAAAATTTCACCTGCTGAAGCTTTTTTATAAAATGGTGTTTTTCCTAACCCCTTATAAAGCAAAGGAGTAGAAATTAATGAAGTCAAAAAAGGATGTTTTCTAACTAGATCATTTATTTTTCCAATTGGTTTACCTTGGCGAACTTTTGCTTCTTGATATCCGGCATAAGTGTAAGTACCCGGTACACCAATAAGGATGCTGGCAAGAGTCCGACCAACAAGTGGAGCTGATATTTTAGTAAAAACATCGGCAAGTTCTGGTAATATTCCGGCTTCCTTTTCAATGAAAAGTTTTTGAGCTTGCGTAGCGGCTAGTGCGGTGCCACTTAATAATAAAGGCCATAGCCAGGGATGCTTAACAAGTAGTTGTTCTAGTTGGCCAATTGAAATACTGGCACCCAGTCCCATTACTTGTCTCCAGGCCGCGTAAAGTCCGCCGGTTGCAAGTAAAGCGAAAAATGGGTTTTTGGCAGGATTTTTTCTTATTTCGTCTTTTTTTACTTCTTGCCAATAATCCCTGACAGGCTGGATTGATTCCTCTAAACTTGCTCGCTTCTGCATTATTCTGATAATAATTAAAGGTTTAGTTAACGATCTGCCGGGCACCAGGTGTTGGACTTCTTTAGCTAGGACAGGATTGAATTTGTCATAATGAACGTCGTCAAGTCCGGCTGGCTCCATATCAGTTGGAAATAATATTTTGTTATTATCACAATAATCTGCCAAGCCTGTTTTGTTGGATTTGTACAAAACCATTCTTTGGAAATCTTGAGGTTTGGGCATTATTCGCAAACCTAAAAAGGTACTTAATATTTCGGATAAAGGATATTTTTTGCATACCCTTATTAAATCTTCTTTAGGAATTTCAGGTTGTGAGTCATAAATTAACCCTCTTGGATCTTTTGAAACAGAAATTATCTTACCTTCTATTTCTTTGGTTAATTGAGATTCTTTCAAACCTGATTGTTTTAACCATTGTTCACCCACTTCGGCTGAAAGCGGTAAAGTTGCTACCCCGGCAACTTTCAACATTACTCCCGCAGTTTCCTCAGCAGGAATACTGACAAAAGAAATGTCAAAAAACTTTGGTCTGGTATTTATAGCATAAGCACGTTGACCGTCTGGTAATAATTTTCCCATCTGTGGTTTACGCAGATGCTCACAATAATCGGTTACTCTTTTGGCTTGGTGCCCACAAATTGAGCAAACGTCATGAGGAACTCGGCAGTTATGCACTGCCCAATTTTCAACTACATAAGAATTGTCCTCTTCAACTTCAAAATTATAAACAGGACCACAATAAAATTGCTCATCTATAGTTTCTATTTTAACAAGATAAAAATCATTATATTCGTATGGTCCGCCTTTTCCACCAGATGATTCAGTGCTGATATTTTCAACTTTGGTTGCATATTTAGATAATTGTTCATTACAAGTTTTTCTAAATCTTAATATCCATTCCACGGTATCATAGTTTGAAAAACCGTTTCCAGCTTTGTGCTCGTTCTTACCAATTGTGGAATTTAATCCAACGGACATTGCCAACCATTGTAGTTGTTCTAACAATTCTTTATTACAAGAGGAAATGTATGTTTGACCTTTGTGGAAAAATCCATCACCAGATATCATAGCACCAAGAAAAACCAATTTTGTTTCTGGTTGCCAATTAAAAATATCTGGATGCAATTTTTTAAGATGCGAATATTTACCACAATATTTTAAACAGTCTTGTTTTATATTGTCTGAATAAATTACAATTCGTTGTGCCTTATCGGACATACTATGTTTTCTAAAAAAGGGCTCTGGTAAATTTAAACTTTTACAAACTTCGTTTATTTCATTTACAATCTGATCTTCTTTATTTACTGAAAATTCTACACCGTTATCATTTATATGAGTATGACCTTCAGCTAAATACCATCCAAGTAGTTTTGCCTTATTAATATCAAATTGGATTTCATTTTCAATCTGTGGTTTTGGGCAAACTAAAAATTCTTCACCAGTTAATTCTTCAGAAGTTTTCCATACTGCGTCCTGTAATGTAATATTGTTTTTCATATCCCGCATTGGTCGCTTCCAGTTTTTATAATTACTTTTATAAAATTTTTCAGGTTCTATAATTAACCAAGGATGTTCTTTAGTGGCAATAATAGGGTTTCTATACTTACCAACAGGCTTTATATTATATACTTGTCCTTCATAATCTCTGTGATGAAGTTCGATTACTTTTCTTATTTTACCTGTATGGGTTAATACTTTATCACCAATTTTAATTTCTTCAATATTTTTTTTAAGAAAATCACAAGTTATTATCTTCGTTGAACTTATAAAGCATCCCATACTAACAGCCACATTATCCCCATGTATTATCCTTTCTACAATATCCGGAGCTTTAAAATTATCCAGTTCTATAACAAGTTCTACTCTATGCATATTCTTATTGTAAAAAGCAAAAAGAACCCGACCGTAAGATTTATTAGGATCTTTGTTAATGTGGTGTTTATAGGGACGGGCTAATGCCTCAAAAGTTTTATGGTACTTTTCCAATACTGTTTCAGGAAAATAGTCACCGTTTCTATTAGGACCAAAATATTCCCCAGCGCTAAGGGCGTTAACAAGAATAAAAGTTTTTCCTGTTTCAGGTTTTATAGACTCTAAAAATTCTTTTAGTTCAGATGAAAATTCCGTAGCTGTTTTTTCCATACCATAAGGATCATACTTATAGGCATGAATACCAGTATTGTCAATTGTATCATAAGTTACAATTTTATACATTTTTTATTAATTTCCGGTTTCATTAAAAAATATTGTGGGGTCTAATTTCATTTGTTGGGCACTTAGCGCTAATGGGCCAAAAGCGGCACCGCCAAAAGATGTATCGGATTTCGAATCTCTTTTTTCTTTTTCTATATTAGCCATTTCTTTAACAGTAGGCAGAGCTGGTCCGTGTAAAGCGGAGTGCATTTCCAAAGCCTGTTTAATATAGGCTCCTGCCGCAAACGGTGATTTGGCTAAATGAGGTGAAAAGTGCCACATAGTGTCAAAATAATTTTTTACTAATTTTCTATCAGCTGATTTTAGTTCGGGATGTATGGCGAGCATTTCTTGAAATTTAGGTTCTTTGTGTGTATTTTCTAATTTATCAACTAACGTGTCAGTAGCCTGAATACCAAGATGAGACCCTATCCCTAGAGCTGAACCGAATAATAACATTAGGCCCAAAGATTTGGCATTGCCTTTATTAAGCAAAGGAAATTGAAAACCCCCGACTTTATCCAGTTCTTCTGAAAAAGAGGCCATTTTCACAATAGTAGTTTGTGATATTTTACCGTCTCTATACAGGCTAATTATTTTATCTATACATTTTCCCATTAGGCTCTCCATTTATTATATTGTTCGGGAATTGTTTTCATAGGGCTAAGATTTTGTTCTGTTTTTTCTTTTCCAAGTTTATAAGCAGCGGCGCCGACGGTGGTGCCACCAACTATTGGTACACCTATAAGACCAGCCATAGCAAGTCTGCTTTTAGTTGCCTTATGCGCGACGTCTCCCACAGTTTTAAATATCTTAGAAGACATTCTATTAAACAGTCCTGGGCCTTTAACAGCCCCATTACGAATTGCCGCACGACTTATTTCGGCGATAACCGCGGTTTTAACAATCTCAGTTGAACACTCGTCTAGTTGTTTATATGCTTTTATTATTTTTATTAATTCAGCACCCTGTTTTTCCAGTTCAGAAAAATCATAGTCTTCCTCAACCGTCCGCGAGACATTTTTATAATTGTTAGGTACCCTGTTACCGGCCTCTTTTATCAAAGGAAGTAAAACTGATTTTACAGCATCGTCTAATGAATCGAAATGTCCGTTTACTGTATAAAAACCTACATTAGGATGCAAAGAAGCTTGTTTTACATTATCTATAAATTTGTCTGATTCAATATCAAAAACAACGGCTATTTCACGTTTAGTAGTATTCACCTGTTCTAAAGATTCTACAGCCGCTTTTTTAATCATTCTTTTATCTTTGTCTGTTAGTTCATTTTCCAGTGCATCTTCAACTCCTGGAAAAATTTCTGACAGATCAATTTCTTTAGCCGCAGTTTTTTCTGGAGGTTCACGATAATCAGATAATTCATCAGTGCCTGTTTCATGAAAATCCAAATTACTGGAAATTTTCCTGGTGTCGGCAACTGGAAATTCTACATAACGATCATTATTTTTTGACGAATTAGCCAAAGCCACATAAGTCATTCCATTAGCACGTTCAACCAATCTGTCGACTTGGTGCGGATTTAAATTATTAGTTCTCGCAATTTTTTCAATCCCGTCGTTTAATGGGACGCTATTTTGCAAATACTCAATACTAGCCTCTTTTGCCCAAGACTGAATATCAAAATTTGTTACATTCATATTTTTCCTCGCGTGAGAATATTTTTTATAATATACTTTATGCTAAAGTCATTGTCAAGCATTATTTTGCCGTTAACAATTTAATCCTATTCGTTCGGCCAGTTCAGCTACCAGATCAGCATATAAAACAGCATGAACTGAATCATCCGGGTCAGCGTTTAGATATCTCATTTTGGATTGAATCGTATCATACTCAATCCCAATGTTTAAAAAATCTTTGCCAAAGGGTTCAAAAGATTCCCAGTCTGGAAACACTACTTGCCGTCTTTTTATTTTGGTAAATAAATCAGTCATAACCCTGGTTCGGTTAGTTGTATAGGCTAACATTTTTTTGTTCCAATGTATACGGTCTTTTTGATTTCCTTGATGTTGATAAGCAACAAGTCTTGCAGGGTCGCCCAATCTTTTTCTAAACTCGTTATTATAAAATTCACCCAAACCGTGATCAGCCCCAATTAGTTGAGCTCCCCAAACTTCTTTTAAACGCATCACGTCGTTCTGAATAAATTCAGGATCGGCTGTTTTTCCTTGATATCTTTTTAAATAAAGAATGTGTAATGGATAACTACCAGCCCTGTACTGAACAACAGCCACGACCGTAAACGAATCAGTTGAATGGATAGGCCCATAATCAATTCCAATATAGGTCGGATAGGATTTTTCAGAAGCACTGGGAACACCAGTCATTGGTCCACCGGTACAACAAGCTAGTAATTGCTCACGCGTGATGGGCGAAGTACCGGCATCATACTCTAAACCTAAAATTTCATTATAAAAAAGAGCTTTTGAAGTTGTCTCATAAGGCATTAAAATGTCTTTATTCCAGTCAACCCATGGTGCTCCGGAAAATTGTAGAGCACTTACTCTAAAACCTTCCATTCTACCAAATTTTTCATATTTTTCTTCGGTCTGTGTACGTACCCAAATGCCTTGTGTTGAATCTATATAGCCCCCACAATATCTACAAATAACGCCATGAAGTCCTAAATTTTTAGTATCTAAAAAATTCCATTTACCACAATGACTACATTTAGGCATCCATTCATTCATAGACGAATTAAACCATTGTTTAGCTAAAGTAGTCCTAGTACTTTTTGGTGTCCCTGAAAACACATTCCATTTATAATAAGAACGGGACATAGTTTGATTAGCTACTGGAATAATGTCTGCCAGCATATCCTGGCACTCATCATAGAATATTTGATCAACTGACCAACCGCGTAATCTGTCCGCGTTTAATAAGGCATAACGCAAATACATTTTTGAACCATTTAATAATTGCTTGGTAAAAACGTTTTGCACCAATCCGGACGACATATAATGTTTCTTTACCCACGGGCTGCCTTCTAAAAAAGGATTTATCCTGTCATGAGAATAAACTTTAGTTTGTTCCACGGTCGGACTAATATACATTGAGGCAAAACCACCGCTGCCAGGAGACTTTGGATTTTTCGGAAGCATGATAGCATTAGCGACTTGCATCTCCGCCATCGTAGTGCTCTTGGTTGTCTGGCGTGAAAACTTCATCACTATGTCTTTAGGATGAATGTCTAAAATTGTCCTCATATGGGGATAGTCCGTCAAAGATAAAGACTGGCCGTTAAGATAAAAAAAACTTTCTATAAATTTTGATCTTTTTAGACTAATTATCTTCTGATTCATCTTTTCCACTGCCTGATAATCTTTGTAAAGTTTCTATGTCGGGAGCTTCGCCCATATCCAGGGTTGGAATGTCGATGTCCAATTCTTTTCTTTTTTTATCATTGGCTATGCCGTTGAAACCTTCCTCTTCTTTCATATGGAAAGAAATTTGTTGGAAGAAGGTAGTTTTGTCTTCCTGGTCTTTATCTACTTTATCTATTCTTTCAATTACTTTATTTAACAAGGCACCATATTTTAATGCCATCTCTGGGTCATGTCCCATTTTTTCTTTAAAATTATAGTAACAATCATTTCCAATGTCGCGCAACATTTGATCGAACGATTTATCCGGTGCAAGACCAAGTTTCCATAATAAAAAATCTTTGTCATGCTTTAGAGCAATCACATACATAGATTTGAAAACTTGCTGTGAAGGATGAAGATTTTTTACATAATCCGTTTTCTTAGATAGAGTCCACCCTTTAATATCAAAAAAGTATTTCATAAACATAACAAAATTATCGGTCATATATGTTATATCATACTTTCCATTTATTATTAACTCAATATCTTCTTCCGGCACTGTCCCAGCTATAGCTAAAGCTTGAATAGCCCGTCGCATCAGCGGGTCATTTAAAATTTCTACAGCTCCAGGCATTATATTAATAATAAATTCGGAATCCTTTGGCGCCCCTACAGGATATTCATATTTATATGAATATAGTTCAAGAATATCTAAATCTTTTAACCACTGTTCATCAGGTTTTCCTTTTGGATCGTCAAAATAATTAGAATCAGTTTTATACACTGCATCATATAAAGCTTTATAGTCTTGACCTGATATGGGTGGTAATAAACAGCTGTCCAATTCTTTACTTGCTTCACCGTACGGTGTCTTATGAGCTATTAATGTGTGTAAAAATTTTAAGTGTGGTATAATTTTCATATTTTATTTCCTCTATTAAAAATGGTATAAGGATATAAGACTGGAGGCACTATGAACATTGAAATATGGTTATTCATAATCGCTATTTTATCCTTTGCAATATACGCGGGACTATTGTTCAAATTGCGGGCATATAATTGGGGACTAAAAATATTAATTCCTGTAACCGCAATCTACGCGACGATAGTGATCGATTTTGTAATAGACCCGATTCGTCACGTACTTAATTAAATATAAGTCAATGACGGGTATATGTCAAGTAAAAAAGGATGGCACAACTGTTTCTTACTTTGGGCCCCTCTGTTTGATTCAGTTCGCAGTCATTCTCGGGAGGGGGTTGTAAACAACCCCCTTTATTTTGTGGTATAAGAAAATATATCCAATTGGACGCTCTCCTTAAATTAAGCGGAGCATCGAAAACCTTTTCAAGTTTATAACGAAGAAAAGGAAATGAGTGTAGATGGGAGACGAAAGTTAACTACTGCATTAAGCCCTCTGATGAGAAGGTCGAAAGATCTCTGCACAGTCAGAATCAGGGGACAAGAAAACAGGGTTTTTCTCGACCCTGTTTTTTAATTTAAAAAGGAATAATTATGTGTTTAATTAAAAACAAATCTTATAAGCCTTTTAATATTGGAGGAAATGGTATGAATGAAAAACACGCTAAATGGGCAAATTTAATTGGGGAAGGTTTAATTATTATTAGCACTTATAAAAAATTTATGGCGGTAACTACATTAGATGAAGTATCTGCCGTTCCTGGTACAACAATAGATGATAGGGAGTTCATAGAAGACGATATTATACAAAATCATCCAAATTTTTATCCTGATAAAGATATAACTGTAAGAGCAAGAATGATGATTTTAAAAAACAGATTCGGTACAATTAACCGCCTATTAGTTGAGGACCATATCGATCCAATGGAATGGGTAAAAGAATAAATTTTTAAGGTATAAGTATTTATATTACGAGGCAAATAAATGAGGCCTTATTTTACCATATAAGTTAAGGAGAAATAATATGGGTTTTAATGATGAAGATTTACCAGAAGACATGCCTGATTTTATAAAAAAATTACTTGGTAAACTTAAAGATCAAGTGCACGATCAGCGTGATTTATCCAGAGCGGAAAGACATCAATATATAAAAGATATTGAAGAAGTTATAAATGAATATTATATTGTTGCCATGTCTTTTTTTAAAAAAAGTATAAAAGATCACCCTGAACAGTTTGAGCGTATACCAACAAATCAGAATATAAAAGAAACGGCTTATTGTGTGGCTAACTCTATAATTAAAGATGTAAACGAGCACATACACGCTAAATTAAAAATACAGGCGATGGATAGGATTGTTGGTAGTGAACAAGAAGAGTCACAAAATTTGTTAAAAAAATTACAGACCAGAATTAAAGATAATTCTGGAGAAAATAATGACTAAAAAATTAACTAGGTCTTTATCGCCAGTAGATAAAGAAGAATTAAAACAAATTATTTTATTGCAGGGTGATAGAATGGTTAAAGAAAAATTAAGTCCATTATATTCACTTATTAAAACATCTGAACAGCACGCGATAGAGTTAATTAATGACGGCACTTTTGATAAAAAGATTCCGTTGGAATATTCATTAGAAGAAGTCGGAGTCGAAATAATTGAACAGTGTGTTAAACAGTGTATTATCGATAATTTAACTATAATTTTACAATCCATATTTTCTGGAACATGTCAAGTTGGTGTACTGCCTAAAGAACTAGTGAATGACGATTTAAAACAACATATTGAAAATTTAAAAGTATTTGATGAAAGACCTTTAGGAAAAGGTTTTATACCTCCAGAGGCTACTTAGATTATTATGGCGGATGAATGCAATTTAGGCAACCATATTGTCAGTCTGAAAATAATGGTAGACGATTTAACCAAGGCCTTGGATTTTTATTTGGAAATTTTTCAATGGATAAGTTTTTATAGTGATGATGATATAGCTTGGATTATGGCACCGTCAAGCCCAATTATTTTTTTGTTAAAATCCAAAAATTTTGTTCGTGGTAATAAATCTCAAATAGTTATTGGCGTAACCCATATAAATATGGTGTTAGATAAAATTATCGCTCAAGGCGGAAAAATAGTAAGCAGTGTTGAGTGTCTGGACTCAACAAATTTTTTGATTGCGGAGTTTTCCGACCCATTTGGAAATATAATAGGATTATGTGAAGAAAGGAGATAGTATGAAAAAAGAATTAGATACACGTATTATAAATTTGCTACAAAATATGTTATCTATTGCTGAAGTAATGTGTAACGCTAAATCAAAGGACGATAAAGAATCTATAACTAAATTTACCGACTTAAATATTCATATGGTTTCGCGACAAATAACCATGGATAAATTAGTTGAGAAGTTGATAGTGTCAGACAGACAATCACATGAATGGAAGATAGATTATTTAAAAATCCAACATCTTTTATCACAACAACAGGCTACCTTTGAAGAGATTAAACAATATATGGAGGAAGTATGAAATGTGCATTTTGTAATCCACACTACAATTGGACTGCCATAAATCCAAAAAATTTGTGTGCTGAACATTATTTAGTATGGTTTGGTGATGAGTACGTTCCATGCAAAATTGAAAAGGTTATTCGGTAGAGTCCGATGATATTCCTTTAGTATGCCCGGAAGAATGTTGGTGGGACTATGGTATCCGGCGGTTGGAAGATAGACAAATTTAAGGGATCGTTAGATCCCTTTTTTTACCCTATATTTTGGTATAAGAAGATAGTAATACAAACAATTTAATTATGCCAGTTTAATTGGAGGAGGGGTAAAATGCTGGCTCAAGTTAAAAAAACAATATTAAACAATGGGCAGATAGAATATTTTGCCGATTGTCCGTTTTGTGGGTGGCAAAGTTTTAAAAATTTTAGTCACTACATTGCAACAATAGTTGCAATTAACCATAAATGCGAGAGGGTATATGAAAAAAAATAAGATAGACACTTTAACGGCAATTCTTCATAATTTCCGGGATGATGATGAAATAACAGCCAAACAAATTCGGGACAGTCTGGGTTTACAATTACCGGATTTTATTCCGGATAAAGCTACTATAATTAGCGGTGCCATAAAAATTGAATGTATTGACGATGGGGCCTGCGTCTACATACACGGAACATTCAATCGGGAAGGTGACAAAAGGTCAATCAACACAACGGAAATTATCTTAGACAAAAGAAAAATGCTAAAACAGATTTTTGAAACCGAGAATCTTATAGACCGGTGGTTTTATAGCATCGTGTCCAACACGGCCAGGCACACAACCAATCCTGTTTTCTTTAAGTTTTTAGAAAATCTTAAACTACCTGAAAAATTATGTGGTCGGTTTACAGCGACTATATTAAATCATTATGATTTACTTCTTGATGCAAATGACGTCAAGCATTGGAAAACTTTGCTGGCCGATAAAAAAAAGGAGGTATTGGAAAAGAAATTGTTACTCAGGCCGGACAACCCAGAATTAGATAAAGTTATTGATGATATTAGAAATTTTGTAAAAAAAGAACTAGATTCAATGAAAGGGAAAACATGAAAGTAACACTAAGTAATGGGACAATAATTGAGGGCACAAACCTCGAACTGGGTCCTGTAATCAAGACAGTATGTGCAGGCAAAATAACCTCCAAAACAACGCCTGTTACATCAATCGGTTGGCGAGCATGGGATCGCCATGAAAAGACAACGGCTAAAAATATGGATAAACAAGGAAAATCGTTTGACGAAATTGCTGGAAAAATCAACCGAACACCGGGAGCAGTTCGATTTTTCTTATCCAAGAATAGACACAGGCCTGGCAACTACAACCACAAAAAACGTACCGCAAAACGTCCGAACGCGAATAGCCCCTGGACGGATAACGATCTGACCTCTCTTAGGCTTATGAATAAGTCCGGCAAAACACATTCCGAAATCGCCAATATATTGGGTCGGTCTAGGAAGGCAATAGTAGCACGATTATGTAGAAAATAACGTGTTATGGGAGGGTTTTGCAACCCTCCTTTTTTACCTTAAATAAGGTATAAGATAATAGATAAAGAATAAAATCAATTTATAAATGGAGGACAATGCGTATAAACTTAAACGGTCTAAAAAGACACGTTCGGGAGGCATCAACTACAAGAACTAAAATTGATCTAACTAGAAAGCGGCATCAAGAGGTAGTAAAAAAGATCCATTCCGGCGTAGCCAAACTAGTCGAAGAACAAAGTAATACAAGATCGTGTTATAATGTTCCAATGGACGATGGTTTTATTAAAGTAATATTCTCTCATAAGTTAGACAGGGTTATAACTGTCTTACCGTTTGAGGAACGGACTGCTAAAGAAATAAAAAATGTGATTAATAAAACATTAAGAAAGTGAAAACTGGGAGAACGTGATGGTGAAACTTAAGGAGCTTCATATCAAAATTATTGAGTCTATGGTAATTAATCATATGATTCCTTTTGATGGTTTTGTAGAAGGGTTGCACTATTTGTTATTTCTGGAAGATGCTGGCGTTACATACGTTCGTAAAAAATATGGACTTCGCACGGATAAAGAACGGGTACCCAGGCCTGAATTAAAAAAATTATCAAAACTGTCCCAACAAATTATAAGAATGTATTCTAATAGTATAATTGTGGGATTTACATATAGATTAGAAGAACTTCCTCTAACAGCGTTAATGTTAACTAAATGAAAGGATAATAGATTAAATGAAAGAATTTAAAGAGTTCATTGAAAAATAATGAGTAGTTAGATGAGAAAATCAAAATGCGGAGAATGCTTGTATATCGACCATATTGTAAGACAGGGAACTCACTGTTTTAGTATGCCACCTACTATCGTTGTAGGCAAAAATGGACTTAATAGTGTTAGGCCCATAGTATCTGTCAATGATATTGCTTGTTCTTTGTTTGTTGAACGAGATCACGATGCTCAAAAATAAGGAATTAATTTCCTTATTTTTAAATTTAAATAAATGGTATAAGATAATATAAATAAAAAGGAGTTATTATGAACGCAGCAAATGTTACCAGATTAGTAGAAATACTAAAAGATTCAAATAAAAGTGGTCAAGTAGTATCTGCAAAAATATTACGGGACGATTGTAAAGTTCCTATTCCTTCTGATATTCCTGATCGTGCAAAAACTGCAATCAATGACATCCATATTACTTTCTTAAATTGTAATGAAATTCAAATAAGATTTAGAGACTGTTTTACATGGACAGACATTAAGGAAATTGCTCCATATCAAACTTTTATAAGTAACAATGATAAGGGTTAATTCACTTATTTTATAATTGATTCAATGTTAAAACCCTTATTAAGGTATAAAAAAATTTTATAAAAAATATACAGGACCCAGGGTCTCTTTCTCGATGGATCCCTTTTCGGAGTCCCATTCTCTCTTCATGTTGGGACGGTATCTCTTACCTACCTACCGATCTGAAGAGCAACATTTAAAAGGAGTAAAAAATGGCGATACTTATTTGCTTTCTAGTCATAGGTCTCTTATTCTATTTATTTGGCGATCAGAACTAATACGATTTTTGCCATACCATAAAAAGAAGCAATTTTTAAAAAGTTAAAGAGTAAAAATGGTATAAGATTATAACGCCGAGTTTATATACTTAACTAAGCAATGTCTTATTTATATATATAGTTGTAACGAGAATGACTAAACAAAGGAGCAATCATGTTAGGATCACCCCTAATTATCGGCGCTGTCGCAACACGCGAAAATGCCATGCATATAGCAACTACTGGAATTGCTATATTAACAGTTAGTTTTCTAACCTGGGTCACAAACAAGGTAATAAAGGCTTTGACGAAAAATCCCGACACAGCGACCGTTGAGGTTGTTGAGCCAGCTAAAGCTTAACACCAGTCTTCCAAAAAAAAGACGAGCCGTAACGGGCTCGTTTTTTTATCTCTTATTAATTTTTATTAGTTCTTATTAGGAACTCATTTGGTAATTTAAATCCTTCAGGAAAATAAAACTCATTTAGATTTTTTAAATGAGTTAGTGATTTATGCATCCTTAATTTTTTTACCCAATTTAGTGTCATAGTCCAAGCCGCTATTTCTTCTAGACGCTCTGTTTCATAATAGTGAGAATATAAATCTGTAGAATTGTTTCTTTCTTTAACCGCCATTCGCTTGTAAATAATGGCGTGGCAAATTTCATGTATCGCGGTTAACTTTATACTTGAATCCCATACCCTTAACTTTTTTTTACCTTTCATATTATTAACATGTTCAAACCTAATTACAATTTTACAACGTTGTAAATTTCTATCAGGATTAAAATAGCCGTCAATAGGAAACTCAGTTTTCTCAGGATTAAACTCGGCCTCAGCTATAAACCAATGTTCATCCATTTTATTACATGCCCAAGTAATATGCTTTATAGTTCTGGATAGTAGATTGGAGGTTGTTAGATTACTATAACTTTTAGGCATTGTAGTTTTTAGATTTTAGTTTTATTATATTTTTTAATTGTCTTGTCTCGGACCCTGGATACCTATTTTTACGACATTGCAACTGTCGTTCCGACAATTGGTAGTAAATATCCTAAAGCTTTACGCCTATTCATTTGTAAATCAATTTCATAAGTTTTTAATGAAGCTATTCGGGTAGGGTCATCTTTTGGAACGCCTGCTAAATCCCAAGCTATCACTTCATGTAAATACATTGGAGTTTTTTTAGGATCAACAAATAATGCTTTTATTTTACTATACGTTGGACGTTGTATTTTCAATACTTCTTTTCCTGATCCGGCCCCAATAATATTAGAATGTAACTGATGACCAATTTCGTGAGCACGAATAAAATCATTTTTTAAATCTTTGGGCACAATAATAGCAGAATAGCCGTTTTTATTGCCAGGAGTAATATGGCCTGCAAACATGGGATCTTTTAAAAGTTTATACAAATTCTTTTTAGCCATTTGTTTTCGTTCTGTGCCTATTACATTATCATCAATCCATTTATCAGCTTGGGCCTCAGTAGAAATAGTTTTTAGTCCTTTAGGTAATTTAATTTTATATTTACGTTTTCTTGGTCTTTCAAGCATAACACCATGAAAAGCTTTTAAATTTTTATTTTCAGCCGATAATAATAGTCCTACCCCTGCAGCCGCTGCTCCTAAGCCAATCATAGATTTACCAGCGGTAGATAGATCACCTTTTTTTATTAGCACATCATTAGCCAGTTGTGTAAAAAATGTGTGATATCCTAAAGAACGTAATAAATCGTATTTTTCTTTTCGTAATTTCAAACTATTAATACGAGTAGTATCTGATTTGGGCAGCCCGGATTTATCCCAAGCATTTATCTCGGCTTTATAAAATGGTATATTTTTAGTTCGTTTATATAAAGGACTTAAAGCATATGATACAGTTGGTTTATAATATTTTTTAAACCCCTTATGAGTTGTAATTCCACGAGATTGTAAATCTTTATATTGTCCAACAGCATGAGCCAAATATGCTTCGTTTTGTAATCCTTCCGGCACTAATATTGCAGCAGGTTTGCCAGGTTTGTCCGGCATTATTAAAACAGCATTACTTTTATCTTTTAATATTTGTTTAGCAGCAATAGTTTCCACTATAGTCCGTAACTTGCTATCTATATTTTCACTATAGTATTTTTTAATTTGTGGCTCTGTTTTTATAATAACCACATTATCAGGTATATCAATATTTAGTTTTTGCTTTAAATCAGCAATTCGCCCAGAATTAAGATAAGTTTTAGTAAACTCTCCTGTATTTTTAGCTAACAATATAGTTGGAATTAATAGAAACGCACTACCAAGTATGTTTTTAACTATGTCTTCTATAACTGCAGTTTTTAACATTATATTAATAATACTCCTAGGGCCAATAAACAACCTAACACGTCAGCCGCTATGTCTGTCCAACTGCCGCCTGTGTGATCGAACATTCCAAAACATTTGTTTTTCTTTTTACATAGATACTCATCGCCTATACAGTCCCAAATAAGCCCAGCCATTATACCTAAAATAACAGATAGAAAAATTGGAATACCCCAAGTAGTTAATGTTAGAACTATGGCATAACAGCCAACAAAATGTACCATTAAGTGCGGATCTCGTAGCGTAGTTATGTTCATTTTATTTTTTCCTAAAATCCCACAATATTTGCTCTACTTCGGTATTTTTGCTTGTTTTTTTAGTACAAATACCTAAGGGATGAGGAGAAGAAATGGTCTGGCCAATACTTTTTTCCCACATTTTTAATTTCTTCTATAAAACTATTCCAGCACCTGATTCTAATTTCAACGGTACCTGTGGTATTAGCTTGTCTAATTTTGTTACTTTATTTGTAATACCTGTAGAAGGCAATTTAGGCAATTTTATTTTTGTTAATTTTATGCCTGCTGATTTTTTCATTTTATTGTATGTGCCTTCAGCGATACGCGCTTTTTTGCCAGCCGGCATATTTGGATGCTCACGTTTTAACGCCTTATATATTTCTTTTACTTTATTAGGTCTATCTTGAGATGTAAATGATGGCATATCACGTTTAGCCAATTTGTTAATTTCGTCTGTAAAACTTTTTTCCCACATAATATTATCCTTGCGTACGCAATACTCGATCTATATTTTTTGCCAACATATTGGCACTAATCGCGTGTTTTTGTGCTTTTGCTTTATTTAAAAATATAGATAGATTTGTTTGATCTTTTAAGGCTCTAAGACTATCACCCAATTTATATTTTAACGCTGGATTACTTTTTATTTGCTTATTAGCGGTATTAAACACTCTGCTGGCATAATTTTTAGATAGAGATTCGATTGCTATTGGTAATTTTAACGCTTCTTTTTTAAGTTTGTCTACAAAACTTTGTTCCCACATAATATTCCTCTTAGCGTCCCATTGTGGCGCCACATTTTGGACATTTTATTTTATAACAAGGTGTGCCAAGTTTATGTTTTACTGTGGTACCGCAAGTAGGGCATTTACACACACCCCCTGGACCAAAAGCTTTTCCTTTTTCTTGTCTACCCATAAACGCTAATTTATTTATTTCTTCCTGAAAACTTTTTTCCCACATTGTTAATTCTCCTTTTTTTGTCATAATAGCTTTTAAAAATTTCTTGGATTCCTCGTCTTTACGTTTACTTAACCCATAAAGATATTGATCGGCACTGCGACGCTTGGGCAATTTAAATAATTTAGCCCCAAACAGTTTAAAGTAACGATCAGGAAATGTGGATAGATATGTGTTTACTTTAACTTCTTTACGTTTACTGTCACGCCTGATTCCTCTGGATGATACTTGATGAAGACGCGCCTCATTCCAATGCGGCTCAGTTAATTGTACCAAGCTGGTATCTGGCAAATTTATGCCTTCAGAGCCGGCCCCACTAAGCAGCATTACACGATTTTTATTTTTATTATATTGTTCCATTTGCAGCTGTCTTTCGGCTTTAGACATGCTACCAACAATATGGCTGTATGGAATATTTTCACGTTCCAGTAATTTTTTAATTTCATTAATACCTGATTCTAAATAATTTGAATATACTATTACTTTACCTTTTCGTTTTAATTCGTCTTTTAAATCAGATACTATTTTTTCTAGTTTTGGGCTTTCTGGAAGTTCGTTAACCCTAAATGTTTTAGTAGTATTGCCTATTTGTCTCATTCCGCCTAGATAAGCGTTTAAAGCTTTTGATTCCTGTTTAGATGGCGGTAGGTCTTTTTTTATTTTATACCGCATGCTAAAAGGCAGGCTACCTGAAATATATTTATATATCTTTTGCTGGTTTTTAACCATCGGCACGGAAATTACTGTTTCATCACGTTTAGGTAATAAGTTTTCCGCCGACTTAGGATCTTTTATATAAATATATGGGTCAATTACTTCTTTTACTTTTTCTGGGTTTCTAAGCTCTCTGGTATAAGGTTGTTTAACGCCACGTAGACGTGCCAGCAAATTTAACTTGGATGGCTTTTCTTTATATAAAGCCTCGTAAAATATGGCTTTATTGCCGGGTAATATCGGCTTATTTGCAACCAAATTAATTTGAGAAGCGATATCATAAGGCTCATTAACAATGGGGGTGGCCGTCATTAATAAAGCTTTGTCATATTTACTTCTTTGCCCTAAAATTTTTAAAAAAGCTTTTGTCTTAGGATTTCTAATATTATGCGATTCATCTAAAACAACATTCTGCCCGCCCGGTAAAACGTGGGTACGAGCCACACCTGAGTAAGTGTCTATATTTCTTTTTGTTTTGGTATCAAACGCTTTTTGTTCTTCTGTTTCAAAGTTTTTAGTTAGCGATGCTGTACCAATAACAGTCGTGGGCGTACCACGCGTAACTTTAATAGCTTCGCGCGTCTTGCCACTGCCAGTTGGAGCTATGTATAGTAATCCTTTTTTACTTTTTTTATATTTTTCTTCGAACGGGCTAGGCATGTAATCTTAAAAATTCCCTTAATTTTTTAGTATCGGCTATTATTTTGGCATGTTCAAGTGGTTTTTCAAGTTTTAAAATATTCAATGGATGTTTGTATAATTGCTTAATAACAAGCTGTGGCATTTTACTTCTGGCATCAGCCAGTTTTTTTAATTCTCTTGCTTTTTTTCTTTTTAACTTTAGTTTTAAATTTTCTTGGCGTCTATCATATAAATATTTTTTAAATTGTTCTATTTCAAGCTGTAAAAGTGGTCCTGCTGTTTTAGTTAAATGTTTATTTACTTCTTTACGCACATCTGGTCTCCATTTATATTCTGGAAGATTTTTAAACCACGTTTCTAAATTTGGAAATTTTTTATCTTTACTTAAAACTTTATTTACAGCATAAGAATCGGCAACGGACTCTAACCAATATTTCATTGGTTTAGGTTTACCTATTTTGTTGGCGTGATGCATTTCCAATTTATAATGTTTATCGGCAGCAATTCTAAATTTTCTATAAGTCTCTGGATCTTTTGAACCATATAACCCTTTATCACTTTGAAACCAGTTAGTATATGCATTTAGAATGCTAGGGTATAATTTAGTATAATCGTGTTTTATTAATTGCCACCGCGGTAAATCAAGCGCTCGGCCGCCTTTGTACACATCATATTTATGTTTTCCTAAATATGTTAGGTTTCTAACATTTTCACCTACTTCTTCTTTTATTTCTTTTCTTTTCGCCAGCCCCGCCCCTAAAACAGCACCACCTAAAACACTAACACCAGTACCTACGGGATGAGTTTTAATAAAACTAAGAAAACTGGCATGTTTTTTAATATACACCACAGGGTTTCTTGATAGATTCTTTGTTACTTCATCCTGTTTCTTCAGGGCTTTATGCATAACATACGCAGATGCTCCAAGACCAATGGGCAAAGCAGCCGCAGTAGCATATGTACCAAACGCAGGACCGAGTATTTTAGCCCCTCTGAGAACCTCTCTTACTTTTTGACCAGCTGGAGCATAATGTGCTAAATCAGCCAACCCTTTTACCGATGCTGAGGCTTCTTCATATAACTTAGGTGCGGTGGTAGCAGCAGATATTGCAATCGGATGTTCTTCCACTGCTCCAAATACTTTATATCTTATTCCTTTCTCTTTTTTGCCCTTTAAAATTTTTCCAAGAGAAGGGGATATGAAGGGCATTGCAAGTAATCCTGCTAGGGGTACTTGGCCAAGAGCACCGGGCAAAATTGGTATTGTTTGATAGGTAGCTGTTCCATAAGCCAAAGCCGCTCTTCTGCCTATTCTCTTAGACAAGTCTCTCAGATTTCTAGCATGTCCAAACTCGTGTGACGCAATGGCTCTGCTGCCGCCAGTCACTACTTCGTCGGTCTTCGGTATAAAATGCGAGCCTAAAGAATCACCACTGACTTTAAGCTTAGTAGCTAGTCCATGTTTTTTCTTAATCCAATCAGCAAACTCTTTCACCTCTTCACGGTGTGGAGTAGCCCCTGCCAACATTGTTCCCAGCCCAAGATTAGCTAACATGGCACCAAGTGCAGTCCCAATTCCAACCCACTGCGCTTTGCTTCCTTCTTTTTCAGCTGGTTTTAACTTCTCTATATATTCTCGCTCTGTTATATTATGTTCTTTAAGATAAGACTTTACAATAACAGGAGGCCTAACACCTCTGTGCTTAAGCTCGAAATACATGGCAGCCACTGTCGGAGTAAAAGCTCTGTCTTTTAAAACAGCTTTCTTCAACTCCTCTTTTAATCTAACTGTACTGAATTTCTTTGTCGCTCCAACAGCTGATACATAACGCTCACCAGGAGAGTAACCTAATACAAAATTATCTATATCATGAACATCAGTAGTGACAGGACCAAAAGCCTCCATGGCTAATTCTTTGTAGCTAGCTTCCGGATGATTAAAGAGAAATGTTCTTTCTCT
>Ga0307378_10003398_pt1 | contig 23402 bp, 23 predicted proteins | sample UN1MG_FD_202238 | JGI IMG/M metagenome (GOLD analysis project Ga0307378, IMG submission 202238) | Soil microbial communities from Risofladan, Vaasa, Finland - UN-1 | ecosystem: Environmental > Terrestrial > Soil > Coastal area > Acid sulfate soil | place: Finland: Risofladan, Vaasa | collected...
GGCGGCGGGGGTGGGTGGTGGGAATAAATACTGCGACCCGCTCCCGTTTGTGTAAAAGTCATTATAAACGACAACTCCTCGCTGGGGCGTTGGAGCTTGTTGATTTGTCGCTAGAGAAATCAATTTTAATGTCTTTTACAGCATGGTCAAACGGAACGGGAAGCCACCTTTTATAAGCGAAGCATGATGTGCGCAGTGCAACGGTTTGAGATTGCGAAGCGAAGCGCGACAATTTCAAAGCGCACATGATGCGAGCCGGCGGGCTAAAAATCCTCTTTCTCCGTGATATGCTAAAAAGCGAGCAAAAAAGAAAAGCCCCGACTAAGCGGGGCCTTTCTCGAAGCTTATTTGGCAAGATCGTTCATCTTGTCCTTAAGCTCTCCTACCGCCTCGGCAAGAACCGCTCCGGCATGCTTAAGATCGTCTTGCGACAGCGTGCCGGCGATCTTTTTGGCTTTTAGAACGCTCAGCTGAGCTTCTAAAGGATCGCCTTCGAGCTTTTCGTGGTAAGCCTTCATTTCTGAAAGCCTGCACGGCTCAAAGTACAAATCGCGTTCTATCGGAAGTCCTAGAGGGCCTTTGACACCCTCCAACTCCGTCAAGCTGAAGTAGCCCAGCTCCTTCTCGAAGCCTACGACCCAGCCGAAGAACGTGTCTTTGCCGTCAAACTCTAAGGCGTACCACGTCCAGTTTGAGTCGGGCGTGAAGAACTTGCAGATCACCAGCGGATCTTTCTCGTTCTCCACCGAGTAGAGAGGCGGGAGCTTTTTTCTAAGCTCTTTAGTCAACAGTTTCATAATTATCACCTCCTTTCTGTAAACTGCGGCAGGCTGTAAAGCTCGCCTGCTCGCTATAAATAGGGACACACGAAGTCAAGACAAATTAGGCAAGAAGTGCTTAATTTCTCGCTGGAGCGCAGCGGAAGGTCTTGACCGTGTGATAAAATTCCTTATCTAGCAGGTGAGCTGATCTCCCGGGTTAAAAAGAGGCAACGGAAACAGGATGTTTTTTGTATTGTTTTGATTTTATAAGGCTCTGCACCTTAAATCGGGGCGGCGGGACTCCAAAAAAAAGAAGGGGCTTTTCAGCCCCTCCTTCTTTACGCTTCGGCGGTCTTCTTGCAGAACCCGCCGTCTCTCATCTTCTGACGGCATGACCAAAAAGGCCCGTATTTGCCGTTCTCCACGTAAGTCATGGTCTTTTTGTGGATCGGACACACAGGCTCTTTCTTCTGTCCGTTGTTCTGGTACTGCTCGCACTTGAGGCCGTACTTTCCCACGATCTGGTCGTAGATTGCGCAGGCGTTCTCAAGGTCGGCCTCCCAGTCTTTGGACACAGGCACTATCACCGTGTGCTTGCCGTCGGTTGAGAGTATGATTTGATTTTCCTCAACCATTGTTTCTCACTCCTTCCCGCACCAGGATTTTCCAAGTTTTAATAGTTAAAAAAGGAAGGTGCATTACCTTCCTTAATTTTCTTAAAAAAAGCGGAAGTGAAATTGTCAAAGGGCGTGCGCTTTACGCACGCTCGGCTCGACCCTTGACAATGAGAAACGAAGGGTTTCTTGTATTTAAGGTGATCGGGGTCAAATAACGCAGAGCCTTATTGTTTTTATTCTTCTGCTTCTTCTGTTTCTTCTTCCGCTCCCAAGACTTCTTTGGCGTCCTTTTCTATATCAGTCTTCGGGCCCAATCTTCTAAATGTGTCAACGTATATCTTTAACTCCACTCGTTTTTCTTTGCCCTCAGGCTCATATTCAGACAATTCAGGCGTGCCGTCAACCAAAACAGGATCGCCTTTTTTAACTTCTTTGGCGTACTCAGCCATTCTGCCGGCGATAAAAGCGGGGTAAAACATTGTCTTTCCGCTCCTGTTTTTAGACGCGATAAACAAAAGCACAAACTCGCCTTTTTCAGACTGCTTGACCTGCGCGTCCTGGGTCGCGTTGCCTGCAATAATAATCCTTTGATAATTCACTCGCTCTCACCTCCCTTCTGCTCTTTCAGCAAGAGTTCAATCAAATGCTCATATTCCTCGTGTTCCAAAACTTTAGGCTGGATGTAGGCGGTGCGGTCGGTTAAATAGCCCACCCGGGCCAGCTTTTCTAGGAGGCGGGGGTGCATGGAGCGCATGCGGACGCCGGTGATGAGGAAATAGCTTACCCCCGCCTCCTCTGGAGCCACGGCGATGACGCGGGCCTTGTTCTGGTTGTAAACAAAGAAGCCGTGCTCCTCAGAAAAAAGGTTTAGGCGATCCGCTCCTATTAAGCTGGTAGTTTTTCTAAGTAAAGTGAGGCTCAAATCTTTGACTTCGGCGCGTTTTGCTTCATCGTCGCGCTTGATGTGAAGCATTTTTCTGAAAATCTTTTCTCTTTCTACGCTGAAAGCGACGCTGGCGTCTAAAAACTCTCTGACCGACCGCTTTTTGGGGTCTTTGATCCTGCGCAGGGCGTGGAGCCTGCGGGCGGTCTTGGTCTCAAAAAAATAGGTGATGTCTCTGATGTTTGTCATTTTTCTATCCGTAAAAACCTTTTTTCTCCGGCTTCCAGCTCCCTCTTTCTTCAATCTCTTGTTTGGCCTTCTGCGCCGGCGTTCCCCAGCCCATCGCGCTGAATTTTTTGATCAGCTCGACTTCGTACTCAGCGCAGTCCCTGTCTTTGACGTCGATTGTCTTTATCCTGACCGCCTCTTTGCTGTGCCTTAAAACGTACGCAAAACGAGCCGGCAGGGATTTCTTGTCGATAAGCTGAGTAAATTTTTCCCACTGGTTTCCCAAGGGATCGTACATGGGGTGCTGGGTTTCTGTTTTCGCTTCTTCTCTGACCACGTCAATCTCCGGCAGAAACACCCCTTTTGATACAAGCTCCGCGTCGTCTCTTTCAACGCCGAACACCACCTTGATGCCGATGTTTCCTATCGCTCCCTGCATTTTGTGGTCGAGCTGGCTTTGGGTCTGATGGGCCAAAATAAGGTGAAGGCCGAACTTGGCGGCCTCTGACAAGAGGCGCGAAAAGGTTTTGACTCCGCCCTCTGTTGAAACGAAATTTTGGAACTCGTCCATATAAAGGTAGAACGGCCTGCGCTGTTCCCGCAGTCTGACATCGCGCCTGGACTGCGCGGACTGCTGGAGCTTGACTGTCAAAAGCGATCCCAAAAGTTTGGCCGTTTCCTCCGAGCAGTCGCCGAGGTTGACGATAAGCACTTTCCCTTCGTCCATGATCTGTCTAAGATTGATTGTTTTCCGCTGGCCCAAAATCAACCTGAGCTGGTCGTTTAGAGTGAAGGCCGAAACTTTGTTGAGGGTTGACTCGATCCTCAAAGGGGCTTCCCTCCCCCATTTGTCGTAGCGTTCGTGGAAAAAATCAACTATATCGCGGTGTTTGACCGCCTGCAGAAGATGCTCGCGGTAGTCCCGGTCGGTCAAAAGCCTCTGAAGTTCTAATAAAGTGAGATTGTTTGCCAGAAGAACAAGTAGGGAGTTAAGGAAAATGTTTGAAAACTGCGGGGCTTCTTTTAAGGAGTCCGACCAGACGCGCTGGAACGCTTCTTTTAAGTCGGCGGCCAGATCGTAGTCGGTTGTGCCGGAGGTTCTGATAAGAGGATTGAAAGGCACGATGTAGTCGGTGCGGGTCGGGTCAAGATAAACAATCCTGTCCGCGTTTTCCCGGCACTCAAAAAACATCCGCTTCATGTAGCCCGGCTCGCGGAAGCTCAAAAGATAGCGGATGATGTCGTCGGCCAAATCGCCGTGCGGGTCGATCAGTCCCGCTCCTCTGCCTTGGGTGATGTCCTGAAACAGACAGTATTCAAGAAGCTTCGACTTGCCCTTGGTGGTGGTGCCGATGACGTACATGTGCGCCGATCTTTCCTTTTGCTCGACAGCACACAAAGGGTGGATGAAAAATCCGGTTTTCCCAATGATTAAGGGTGGAGATTGATTTTTTCCCAACAAACCGCTCCTTCTGATATAATCGATCTAGTGGTTAATCTAGACCGCGGTCTGCGGGCCTTGCCGTGGTTTTAATTGTAAAGAATTTTAAGTCGTTTCGTCAAAATCCTCTCTCAAAATCTATCAGTTCAAACCTCTCTTTTTCCGTTCTGCTCCTGTAGGGTATCAGCCATATCGGCTTTGTAAAAACGGTTTCCGGGGTTATTTCATCTAAGGTGGTGAAGTAGTATATCCAGCTTTTGGCCAGTTTTCTTTCTCTCTCCTCGCTTTCAAACTCTTTCTCAGCGCATTTTGTCTTTAAATTCCACGCTCTTTGAAGCCCGCCGTCAACAACCGTCAGCACCCTAAAAGCGATTGAAAGGTCTTTGTATTTTCTGAACCTTTTAATCTCCTGCCACTTCTCAGCGAAAAGATGATAGCCTCTGATCTTTTTTCTTCTAAAGCGCGCCGACTCCATTGTGCCTCGGTCAAGCTCGAGAAAAAACAGAGTCGTCTTGTCTTCTTTGGGAAAATACAAAGAGAAAAACCCGTCGGGCGCGACCGGCAGGTTTCTGCCCCATTCGGGGTCAAAAACCTTCATCTCTTTAAGAAGGGAAGGGCTCTTAAACTCCACTTCCGTCACCCACTCCTCTATCTCCCAGCCGTTCTTTTCCACCGCCAGCTCGCAGGCGATGCGGAACTCATTGACGGCGATCTCGTGCTTTTTGTATAAAGGCGTGCTGGTTTTAAGTTTATAGACGCTTTGGTCGGTGGCCCACGCGCCTATGCCTGCTTCATTAAGGCGTTTGTAGCCTCTTTTGGTTAAACTGTAGGCCAGTTTTGGCGATCCTCTACCCCATTCGTGAGGGAGCGGGTGTCTGTCAACAAAACAGCAGGGTTTGTGAAACAAGCCTCTTAATCTCTCGTTGCAGTAACTTTGGCTTCCTTTGGGAAAATGCAGTCTTCTTATCTGATCGGCGGTCAAGAAACGGTACTCCGCCAAACTTTTGAGAACGGCAATCTCCCTCTGGCCTATCCTGATATTTTTCTTGGGCTTGGAAGGTATTAGCTTAGGACTTCTTTTTCTTTTTTCTGGGTGTGTAGGGCTTTTGATCATATGCAGGGCCTGTTCTCCCTAAAATTTTACTCTGTCTTTCTTTTATATCTTTTAACACATCTTCTCTGGGTCTTGCCCACCTGCGGTGGCTCACCTCCCTGATTTTAGCAATGTATTTCTTTATTTTAGGGTCCTCGGGGTCTATTTCAGAAATTAACTGCGTCAAGTCGCCGACGGGCTGGTCAATCCCCTCGTATATGGCAAGGAACTGACGCTTGTTGAGCTTTGTAAACACGTTCGCGTTCATCTGGATTTCTTCATTTAGATTGAAGTAGTCCTCCGTCTCCTCAACGGTTGGTATTTCTACGCCGCCGATTCTCACAAACCTCACGTTTCTGTCTATGTTTCTCACCATTTTCCCTGTCAGGGTGAAAAACTCCCTGCTCAGCTTCATGCTGTCGTCCGCGTCAACCCGAAAAGCGACCATCGCTTTAGTGTTTTTGTAGATGGCGTTTTGGATATCCTCGTCAACCTGCTCGCTGTACTGATGGGCTAGAATAAAATGAAGCCCGTATTTTCTCATTTCCGACAGTATATCGGGAAACGCGCCGGACACAAATTTCTGAAATTCGTCGATGTAAAGATAAAAAGGGTTTCTTTTAGCGGGAGCAAGCTCACTGCGCGATCTTGCGGCTTGGTAAAACTGAGAAACGAGAAGCGCGCCTAAAAAGCTTCCGGTTTCCCCCATTAATGTTGTAGGGATTTTGCAGAGAATGACGCATCCTTCGTCCATCGCGTCGCGCAGTCTAAGCGTGCTTTTTTTCTGGCCTATAATCGGCGCGATTCTTTTGTCGGTGGTAAACCTTCGGATCCTCCTTCTGGCGGGGCCGACGGCATCCATCCTGCCGCGCTCCAGTTCAGTTAACTCTCTGATCAGGAAATCCTTGACTGCCTCATCGTCGAGTTTATTAGCCAGCTTGAAGCGGAACCTTTTATCCGTTAAAAAAGGCACGGCCTCCATCAGAGTCAAGTGGTTAGATGAAAGCGCGTAGGCTGTAAACCGAATGATCTCTCCCATCAGAGGGGCTTCCTCTCTATCAAAGCCCCACAGCTTCTTGACCGCTTCCTCAAACTGTCCTCCCGTGTCCATCGGGGTAAATGGTTCAAAAGTTTGAAGCGGATTGATTCCGACGGCAAATTCAGGATCCGTCGGGTCAACTATCACTATTTTGCGCATGAGGGGTGTATGCTCAATGCCGTCAAGAGGCACGTTTCGACGTATAAAGCCGTCGGCAAGATGCGCTAAATAGTCGTCAACCACATCGCCGTGCGCGTCTATGATCGCACAGCCTCTTCCCGCATCGACATCCTGAGTCAGCCAGTACTGCATGGCTTTCGACTTGCCGGAACCGGTTTTGCCGACAACGTACATGTGGGCTTTCCTTATATCCTCGGGCACTGACTTTGTGCTTCCGAGCCGGAGAGCTGAGGGGCCCAGGTCGGCCATCTCTTGTTCTCTCTTTTCCTTTTTTCTTTTGTCTCTCATCTTGGGATAGTAGGTGGCCCCTTTCGCAAGAGAAAAAACTGCAACGATCCAGTGCAGAAAACCTCCATAGTACTCTTGAATAAGCCCTGTATACTGGATCGTTTTTGTAACCTCGTGATAAACCCCAAGCAGGATCACAGCCGGAATGCTGAATATAAGAGAAATAATGCCTGACGAAAAAATTACTGCAATCAATGGGTGAAAACCTCCCCACAAACTCCAGTTCAGCTTGAAAAGCCAGCCTTCCTTTTTGGGCTTGGAAGCCGCAGGCTTGCGTCCTAAAAACCAATAAATACCCAGCTTGATAACAAAAACGATAAAATTGAAAATAGCTTTAAAGAGGCCGAACGTAAAGCGCAGGCCGAACATTAATGAATCCTGCAGTTCTTTTTCGAATGCTGAGTACATAGTAAAAAAAGGTATTAAATCTCACAAAACACCTATGTTTAAATATACCAAATCCCAAGCGCAAAGTCCTGCTTATGAAAATCGAACCTGATGTAAGGCTGTAAACACGCTTGACAGAGTCCCATAGCTGGTGTTATATGGCAGTGAAAATATGTTTAAGAAAATCATTAGGTCTCTTTTTCTCAAAGTTATAAATTGGTGTAGGAAAGTAGACGCGTGGACGTGGAATTCGTACGAAAAAAGGCACGGACTCAGTAAAACAGTCGATCGTTTTGGACGACCGACTCATTTGGACCCGTAAATAAAAAGAGGGCTCGACACCCCCTTTTTACGCCATCAGTTTTTTAGAGTTCCTCTGAAAAAAGCCTTCTGAAAAGAGCCATTAGAAACAACTCTAATCTTCTTGCGGTATATCTGACGGCTGATGTAAACGCATCTATAAGCGCATAGCCTAGTGCTTGAAAAGCATCGAAGACTATGTCAAACGACGCGTATACCAGGTTGGAGCTTCCAGCTCTCAGCGAGCTAGTCACTTTCACCCTCGACGCAAGCTCCCGCATAAGCTCGTCGTCTGAAAAGTCTGCTAGTCTTTTTGGTGTCACGGAATTTACCTCCGATCTCCCCCAGATTCCGGTGATTTTCACCACCTTGCTGTTAACAAGCAGACTGCTTTACAGCAGTTTCAACATACCATAATTTGGCCTCGGAATCTATAATCACCAGGCGGGAATCGGCGTCGAGCGCGCGTTTTGTATTTGGTTCGAGCAAGTAAAGCGATTGAGAATAACAGTAAAAAGGTTGGGTGTTTGAGAGCAATAGCGGGATGGAGGTCAAGGGGGAAAGCCCGCTATTGCGTCCTTCGGCGCAGGTGTCGGCGGTGCACGCCGACCACACCCGCCTAGGCTGGCGGTATCAGTAAAAAGGTAGGAAATAAGAAAAACCAGCGGTAAAAGACAAAACTTTGGAGTCAGCACAGCCCAGCCAGCCGACCACGCCGAAGCGAAGCGAAGGGTACTTTCGACCGTCCCCCAGCAGGGGGTGAATAAACCGAAGGTTTATTCAAGGGCGAAAGCGTGGGAGGGGGGTGTGGTCGGGGTGAGGAAAAACAAACAAAGTGCCGTGGTTTTTCTTGAAACAAAGTGAAAGAAAAATTTCCGCCACCCCGACACCTGCGCCTATAAATAGCGCAAGTTTGACCGCAGGGTCGGGAAAACTTGCATCCTTTTATTCTTCCCCCTTGCTGAAGACGGGAAAAAACGAATGTTTTTGGAGTCTTCAGAATATTAAAAACGGACAACAAAACTACTGCTTATGAAAAAGCAGTACTATTTCGCGAGAACCGCTCCAGTTTTTACTCGAGTAGTTTTTTATGCTCGTATTCCAAGTATCTGAAATTGGTTACGTTGCCGTCTTCATCAAAACTCGCCTCGTAATCAATCCTGTCTAAATAGAGATACCCTTCTTGATACTCATACCTAGCCGCTGAGAGAGAGCCTGTATAGGTGCCGTCTCCATCCACGTCATGCAGAACCACATGATGCGACTGAGGCGTTGCGTCGACAGTTGGCACATAAACCTCGTCAAACTGCACGGTCTTACCTTTGAATTCAAAATCATAGTTCATTTCAAGACAGTCAGTACAGCCGGTTAACGGCGCGCCTACTCCTACCTGGGGATCCCACTTTGGTCCCCAAACTGTCCAGTCGCCGTCCCCTGTTCCGTCCCAATTTACTTCAATAACTACGTAAAGCGGTACGCCTTTGCCAGGATCCATCACGCCGTGACCATCTTGTTTAGCAAGAGCCGGTTTTACAACTAACGCAAGAGCCAGCATAACAACAAAAAGAATTAGCTTTTTCATAATTTTTCACCCCCTTTCTTTTTAACGGTTTTATTTAACGGTGTTTTATTCATATTTTAGTCTGCGGCCTATATAGCAAACTATTAAAATCTGTCCCCTACCCGCTCAAACGCGAGCCTATCTCTTTTTTCATCTGCTCGATTGCGTAAAGCTTCATCCGGTGGGTAAAAACTTTGGCTGGGCTTTTTGCGCCGTCTGTTTTTATCTCGGCCAGCGCACGGAAAATTATGTCCTCCGGAACTTTTGCCGCTACCAGTTTATAGAATTTCTTTGAATGGTCGTCCCCTAACTGATCGAGTATTCGTTGAGCCACATAATCGGTTTTGTCTTCCGGTTGTTTGAGATTTTTTAGTTTTTTAATAGAACCGTTAACGGTATTTTCTTTTTTATTTGTTTCTATATTATTGTCTGACGCTTTGGGCTGGTTCTGATCTGATTTCAACGTCAGGTCTGACCTGACGCTTTCCGTCAGGTCTGTTTTTGATATACCGTATTTGCCCTCTAGGTAAAACCATTCCAGTTTATAGGATCCGTCGCCGTGTACGTCTACCCACTCCCCCAGCACGTAGATATTCTGTCTGCCGGTCCTTCTCCTTTTGATTACGCCTTTTTTGGCTAAACTGGTAAGGTGGCGTGATATGTTGTCCGGGTCAATGCCGGTAACTTCTGAAATCTTGCTTCTTTCTAACGAACAGGTTAAAAGCTGGTCGTTTGAATAAAGATCGTGCAGACCCATGTAGTGTTGTTCAGGGCTTCGCCAGACGTGCCGCCTTAAAACTAGGTAGGTGCCGAACTCGCTTGAACCTAGAAAATCAAGGAATTTTTTATCCTCGAGGAGTTTGAAATCTATTAAAATGAATTGTCGGTTAAAATTGCTGTTCATGGACAGATTTATAAATTGTTAATGCTAGCGTGCTAGCATGTGTGCTATCGTGATAGCACGATATCTTTCTTTCATGAATTCAAAAGCTCAAGCACTTTGGCTAGCATGCTTTCCTTCCCTTTTTCATTGTGTTCTTCAAGCAGGTAGTTTAGAGCAATCCTGGCAATCTCGGTTTCCGATGTTTTGATTTTTTTCTTCTTATAAGCGTAAATCACTTCGCCCAACCGGCTTTTTTCTTCCTCGGTAAGCCTAAGATAAACAACATCTTTACCGACAGACTTAACGATCTTTCTAATTCTTTCCTGTATGCTATCATGATAGCTTGCTTGCGTGCTAGCATGCTTGCTCTCTTGTTCTATAGCTTGAGGTTCTTTTCCTTTGACCGGCTTTTCCTCTTTCTTTCTTGGTTTTTTAATTACCGGTACGCCCGAAAAGTCCACGTTTTCAGGTTTAATTCTTTCTTTTTGTTCGTCTGACACAAAACGGTCGATATTAGGCTTTTTCATACTTGATTAACCAGTCCGCCAAAGCAGAGTAGGCGAGTGCCCCCGGGTGCTTTGGTTGATATATATTTAACGGCGTTTTTTTATCGTAAGACCGGGGAAATTCTATTGCTTCCGGTATTTTCATCGGCAACACGTTGTCCCGCCATATTTTTCTTGCGTTTTTGACGATGCCTGGCGAGTGGGAAGTGGTGGCTTTATACATGGTAAAAAGAATTCGTATCTCTTGGCGATCCAGCCGGTACTTGTCCCACATGATGTTTTGAACGTGATTGATAAGGTCTGAAATGCCGTCTATGGCCATACGTTCAGCCGCGGCCGGTACTAGGATTAAATCAGCCGCAACAAGGCTGTTAAAAGCCAGCATAGCCTTGCCGGGCGGGGAATCGACTAAAATAAAATCGTAGTTGCCACGCAAGGGAGTGATGATCTGCGAAAATTTCTCCTCGTCGCCTTCTTCCATCGCTTCTTCGATGGCCGCCATCAGGCTGTTTGAAGCTAAAAGGTCAATGCCAAACTCGGTTTTTTTGATAGCTGTAGCAGGGGACACGTTGCCGGTGAAGACGTGGTATAGGTTGGGGTTGACCGTGTCTGGGTCAATGTTGAGGTATCTGGTGCTTGAGGCCTGCTGGTCAAGATCAACTAACAGGACTTTCTTCTCTTTCTGGGCAAGAGCGACGGCGGCGTGGACGGCGGAAGTGGTTTTGCCTGTCCCGCCTTTAAAAATGCTGAAACTTATGACTTTCATTTTGGTTCTACTTTTTGGATCTTTTCCTTCTTGAATTCCTCATAAGAAGACAAAGGTATCCGGTACTGACCGCGATTTCCGACGCGGACGACATTTTTAAAATAGCCTTTTTTGATCCAGATGGTGACGGTTGATTTATCTACTCCTTCGATTCTGGCGATTTCTGCGGCGTTTAAAAAAGCTTTCATAAATTAAGAATTGCACACTTTAAAATAGTTGTCAAGAGCTAGTGGTTGAAAAAGTTGAAAAGAGCCTTGTATTTAGGTCGCGCTATGTAGTTGAAAGAGTTGATTTTATTTGTTATATTGGAAGAAAAGTTTTATTGTTGGGAGGTGAGAAATTATGGCTAAAACAAAAACATCAACCTATGGCAAACAAAAGCAAAAAATAGTTCCTGTCAGGAGTTATAAAAGAGGTGGTAAAAGAGTGAAACCGCATCGCCGGTCTACTCCCAACTAATGTTAATGGCGTTGACAGCAAGAGAAGTAAGTAGTATCATAATGATGTCGTTATGATACAGCAATGAACAAAATTGTATCATAGACAATAAATTATGAAACAGCTTTTAAGTGATCTAGTAAAAAATTGGTGGACTAACCCTTTGCCGGTGATAAAAAACCGGGATGTTGATTTAGTTTCGTATTTTGATCGCAATGTTCGAAAAATAATCTCTGTTGTAGGATTTAGGAGGGTGGGGAAGACCTTTACCTTACTAGATTTTGCCCAAAAGTACGGTAAGGAAAAATGTGTTTACATAAACTTTGAGGATGAGCGCGTCCCCAAAAAAACAGAGGTACTAAGCCAGCTTGTTGATCTTCTAACAGAGTTGAAGGCGAACCAGCCGTATGTGCTTTTAATGGACGAAATACAAGAGATACCGGATTGGAGTTTGTGGGCGCGCAGGATAAACGAAACGACCCAACACCGGCTCATTCTTTCTGGTTCATCGTCTAAACTTTCATCGCGTGAGATACCCACTGAACTTCGAGGTCAAACGATAACTATTCCCATGTTTCCTTTAAACTGGAGCGAGTTTTTACGCTTCCGTAACGCAGATATAAACACCTTGCCTCATGCGCACGTTCTTAATTTGTTGCGCGAATACCTGCAGTTTGGCGGGCTTCCAGAGATAGTTTTGGCAGAAGAAGGCCTGCGTCCGCTTATTCTTGCTGATTATCTCTCGTCGTTTGTTGATCGCGATATTGTAGAGCGGTATAAACTGCGCAAAAAAGAGGCTTTTACCGATCTTTTGCGGCTTTTACCTAATACCAAAAGCTACACCTATACAAAGCTTGCTAACTCTCTTAAGGGTGTTGGGCATACAGTGAGCAAATCAACGGTCATTCGCTATATGCAATGGTTGGAATCGTCGTTTTTTCTTTCTCGGGTTGAGGTTTTTTCATCCAATGTTAAAAGTAGAATTCAAACAGTCAAGAAATCGTACCTTGTCGATAATTATTTTTCCTCTCATTTCACCAGCACCTTATCACCGAATTTTGGCCATTTGATGGAGCAGGCGGTGTTTCATGCGCTCCATAGACGAGGCGTTTGGGATCCGCGCTACGGACTGACCTATTGGAAGGATTACTCCGGTAACGAAGTTGATTTTGTGGTTTTGCACAATAAAAAGGTCGAGGAGTTGATACAGGTAACGTTCGCGTCCAATGTGACGGAAGTGTCGGAACGGGAGACAAAGGCGCTCGTGAAGGCGGCCAAAGCCCTTAAGAAGCCATCAGGGACGCTGATAACGTGGGATGTAGAGAAGACTGCTGTTATTGATGGGGTAGAGGTTAAATATGTGTCTTTGTGGAAGTGGTTAGCAAATAAAACAGCTATGAATAAAGATATTGAACCGCCTGATGATATTCCTGTTTTGGACGTAGAGCCAAATCTAGGAGGCACTGGTGGTCCTTCTGGACATTTTGTTCATTTCCATGCAACGAATATAGGAGAGAAAGTCGCTATTGACTGCCAGTGGGGGATTCGTGGATTTAATTATGAATGGAGATCGCCAGAGACATTTATGTTGCGTCTCGGTGATAGGAAAAAACTGGAGTATAAAATCTCGGAAGAGAGGCCGTTTAAGCAATTTGTGCCAGAGCTAAACATAATTTTTGAATATAAGGACAATAAGGGAATCAGTTACTTTACCAGACGCGAGCTGGTGCTTGAGAAAGTGCCGTCCGGTGCGTTTTATAACATCACAAAAGTTGGTACATTTCATCCGGCAGTTATCCTGCAAAACTCAAAAATTAGAAATATCAGCGAGCCGTATAGGCGCGACAATTTGATAACAAAAGTAGACGTAGATATTGAGGTTGATGGTGAAATAAAACAGGTACAAATGGGTATAGGCCCCATTCTTATAAAAGTCTTTGGTTTTTCACCGGATGAGCTAAAAGCCGCTTTTTCAGAGCTAGTACAGAGAAAGGTTAGAAAAATGTTGAGTGAAGGTAAATTACAGGATAACGTTTTTTCTAGTAAGGAAATGCCGAAAAAGCCGCTATCAGGATTTGAGGCATATCAAGCGTTGCGTGACTCGCTAGATAGATGAGCGTAAAGTAAAAATAATGAAAAATAATAACAGAATGTTTCAAAAGTATCTTAATCAAGTTTTCACCAAAGCCAAAACGGGTGATGCGAGCGAGCGTAGTTATTATCCAGTTTTAGAAAATTTACTGAAAGATTTTAGAGAAGGTTCTGAAGTTATTGTTGAGAGCAAAAATTCTTCAGTTGGTATACCAGATTTTAAAGCAGAAACCTCCAAGGGCTTATTAATCGGTTACATCGAAGCAAAAGACCTGGGCAGAGACCTGGATCGGTTGAGCAAGGTAGAACAAGAGCAGATAGAAAAATACCTGAGTGAGTATCCAAAACTAATTGTTACCAACTATATCGAGTTTAGGCTTTATGAGAATTCAGAGCTGGTTGATTCTGTTGTGGTCTCGCAGCCGGTTACTTTAAAGATCGGTACGCCTGTTTTAGATAACGAGGGTAGGTTTAAAGGATTACTGGAGAGATTTTTTTCTACCACAATCTTAAAAGTACATACTTCTAAAAGACTTTCAGAATTGCTGGCACACAAGACAAGGGTTTTACGAGATCTAATTCGTGAGGAAATTGACCTTTCGGATGACATTGAAACCGATACCGAGAAGCTACTTCGCACCTTTCAAAAAACACTCAAGCCTGATATGACACCGGAGCGGTTTTCAGATATGTATGCCCAAACAATTACGTTCGGGCTCTTTGTGGCTCGTATAAATTCGGATAGTCAAGAGTTCAATCGGTTTACTGCTCACACATTGATACCTCAATCCATTCCGCTTTTAAAAAAGATATTTTGGGTTTTATCTGGTCAAGATGTACCTCAGCATATCGAATGGCAGGTTGACGAGATTGCAGAGATTTTAGCAAACACCGATATCAAAAAAATCACAGAAGAATTTTTCAAACACGGAAAAGGCAGAGACCCAATCATTCACTTTTACGAAACTTTCCTTTCTGAATACGATTCAAAACAAAGGGAACAGCTTGGAGTTTACTATACACCTCAGCCCGTTGTTTCTTACATTACTAGATCACTACATAAATTACTTAAAAAACACTTTTCAAAAAATGATGGATTTGCTGATAAGTCAGTTATTGTTTTGGATCCTGCTGCGGGAACTTTAACTTTTCCTGCTGAGGCGATCACAATTGCAAAAGAGGAGTTTGTCAAAAAACACGGCAGTGGTGGTTGGAATCAATTGGTCAAAAGGCATATTCTTAAAAACTTTTATGCCTTTGAGCTGTTAATGGCTCCTTATGCGGTTGGGCATTTAAAGATATCACTTCTTTTAAAGGAACTTGGATATCAACTTGAGGATGATGAAAGATTTGAATTGTATCTTACTAATACTTTAGATATGACAAAGTTCAAACCTCAACAAGAATTACTCGCCGAAGAGATATCAATTGAGTCAGAGAAGGCATTTAAGATTAAAGACAAAACTCCCGTTCTGGTGGTGATGGGTAATCCTCCTTATCAGGGCGAGTCTCAGAATAAGGGTGAATGGATAATGGATCAGATGAAAGAGTATAAGCAAATTGAGGGCAAATCTTTAGGTGAAAGAAACCCAAAATGGCTAAATGATGATTATGTAAAATTTATTAGATTTGCTCAGTGGAAGATTAAAAAAACAGGGCAAGGTGTGCTTGGATTTATAACGAATCACGGTTGGTTGGATAATCCAACTTTTAGAGGCATGAGATATTCCTTATTAAAGACTTTTGACGAGATTTATATTCTTAATCTCCACGGAAGCGCATTAAAGAAAGAGAAAGTACCTGAAAAGATACAAAAGAAAGAAAAGATTGGTGAGAGAGATGAGGGTGTTTTTGGAATTATGCCTGGCACTACAATAACACTTGGAGTTAAACTTCCTGACTCGAGTACAAAGAGGCAAGTATATTACTCTGAAATTTGGGGTTTAAGAAAAAGAAAATTTGATATTTTGAGCGATAATGATAGTGGTTCAACTAAATGGCAGAAGCTTACACCTTCCAAACCCTCTTATTTTTTCTTACCAGAGGATGATGAGGGATGGAGTACATATAAACACTTCGTTCAAGTAAACGATATTTTTCCGGTTAATAGTGTGGGAATTGTAACGTCAAGGGATAAATTCGTTTTGGATTTCGACAAAAATCAGTTAGAAAATCGAATTAGGACGTTTATTAACTCAAGTGATAGTGATGAATTTATTAAACAAGCCTTCGATTTAAAAGAAAATAAAAGATGGACGGTGTCTGAGTCGAGAGCAACTTTAAGAAAAGTAACAAATTGGGATAAATATATTCACAAGGTACTTTATCGTCCTTTTGACGAAAGGTGGTTGTTTTATCACCCTTCAGTAATTGAAAGGTCAAGAGAAGAAGTGATGAAAAATATGTTGAGAAAAAACTTAGCTCTCTTAACTTTAAGGAAGGGTCTTCCGGGAATAGATTATAGTTGGATTTTTGTTGCTGATGGCTTAGTATCGCACGGAGTTTACTATAACGGAAACCAGAGTACAGAATATGCTTTTCCACTATATGTCTACAACTCTGGGCAACAACAAAATTTGTTAAATAACTCAAGTAAGAGTGTAAATTTTAATTGGGATAAACTTCCTGCTTGGTTAAGCACTATACAGCCGTTTACTTCTACAGCGACAGAAAAGTTTATACAGCCGGGTGAAGCTGTTTTTAATTACATATACGCTGCCTTGTATTCTAATGTTTATAGGAGTAAATATATTGAATTTCTACAGAAAAGAGATTTTCCAAGAGTCCCATTTACCAACGATTTTGATTTATTTAAATCTTTAGCAATCAATGGTGAACAGCTGGTTGATTTGCATTTGCTCAGATCTAAGATATTAGATAGACCAGCATCACATTTTCAGGGCAAGGGAGATGGTGGGGTTGAACAAAAGAAGTACGATTCAAAATCCAAGAGAGTTTATATAAACGATACTCAATACTTTAATAAAGTAGAACCACAGGTCTGGGAATACTTCATAGGTGGTTATCAAGTGCTGGATAAATGGCTTAAAGATCGTAAAGGTAGAATTCTTTCTACAGACGATCAGCTTCATTACAGAAAAGTAATAACTGCACTTTCAGAAACGATCGAGATTCAAAGAAGAATTGACAAATTGTATACAAAAGTTGAAAAGGAACTGAACAATAATTGATAAAAAAAAGGCAAGACTGCCACAAAAGCAACTGAGAGGAAGTAGGCCTATAAGCTCCTACTTCATACAGATATTAGTAAAATTAACAGTTTTGATGCGATTATCAGCAGTGCTTATAAGTTCTAATTTAATTGCAATATTATTAAAAGTTTATTCAATTGTTTCGACTGTTTAGGGTTTGAGTTTCTTGTTTGTCATAAAACATTTTTATTGCTCCTATAACAATTCCTTGTACCTTGATTGTTTCCGTGGTTCCTGCAATTGGTTCTGCTTCTCTTGTGTTTAAAGGACTAAGAATTATTTGGTTTCCATCAGAATGAAATTTCTTAATAGTCACTTCGTATCCATCAATGCCTTCCCTTACCGCAACGACGATATCGCGTTCGTTGGGAGACTCCTGCTTTTTTACTAAGGCAAGATCTCCATCTTCAAGAAATGGCGACATGGAATTTCCAACCACACGTAAAAGGAAAACATCAGTCTGTCCCCGGACAAGGCGGGAAGAAACCATTAAAGAGTCTTCCCTATTTTCTTCAGCAAAAAGAAAGGGTCCTCCCGGAGCAGTTCCCAAGATTGGAACGGGAATTTGGGTATCCTTAGCTTTTCCTGTCTCTTTATCAAGTGGAGTTACTACCTCAATCGCACGACTTCTGTAAGGAGACCGCTTTATTATCAGCGAATCTTCAAGTTCTCTTAATGTTTCCAGTGTTTTTCGAGTTGATAATTTTAGAGAGGCAGAAAGCTCTTTGATAGTAGGAGCCTTGCCGTTTCTAGCTAGTCCTTCTTGAATGAAGACATACATTTGGTGAGCAGTGTCAGACAGTCTACTCATAGAAAAATTATCTTTTATTCCGTCGGTATTGTCAAGTACTCTTAAATAAAAACCACCACAATGCGCCGGAATATTGACAAACGTTCCGGCATTTGGTAAAATAAAGCTCATATTTCATGGGTAATTTCTGAGGTAAAAAACGGTAACTATGGATTTTTCAAACTTAATTAATACGATTAACAATCTTAGTCTGTTGCAATGGTCTTTATCGACTTTTATCAGTGTTGTTGTCGCGAGCGTTATTGCAGTAAAAATCGTTAGATACATGTACAGAAAGGAACAAATTCTTTATAGAAATTTGAAACGTCCAATCAAAGTATTCAAACCCAAAAACTGTACGATGGACTCGGAAATCGGGACATTGAGAAAAAGCGGATTATTCCGGATTGAAGACTCGACTGATGATTTGAGGGATATTCATACTGTAACCAACCACTCAATTTTGGTCGTCGGGTATAAAAAGGAAATGGTAGATTTTGAGAAATTTATCAAAGAAGTTAGGGGAAAAAATTTACCTCTTATAATCTATACATTCGGCGACAGCAGGGCACTTTCCAAAGAGCTAATGGATATGCTTTATACATATCCGTGGTACACAATTAGCAATACACCACTCAGACTTTTATCTGATGTTTTTACTATTTCGAGCATGTATCCATATGAGAAATGAATCAATAAACAATATTATCGAAAATTATATCCGTAAAAGACTGTCTCCACAGCCCGACGAAAGACAATTTATTACAGATAAGTTTGAAGAATTATGTGGTTTTTTGAAGGAATATAAAGATGCGATATTCAAAAACGGTTCATGGGCGCGCTTTACGGCAGTTCATCCGGTAAGCGATCTTGACGCCGTTTGGCCACTACCTATACATCTACGTCCGGCCTTTAAATTTTCAGACGTTGTAAAAAAGAAAATAGACCCTCATAGCCTAGATGTCAGCAATATTCTTAAAGACCTTGCTAAAAGACTTGACAGGGAATACAAGATTGCCGGAAACAATGTAATAATTTTACCACAGTCCCATTCCGTTGGAATTTTTTTCTCCCCAGACAAGCAGGGATTTTCTATTGATCTTGTCCCTGCGATTCCAACAGGAGAAGTGAACGAATATGGGGATGACATATACTACGTTCCTGAAATATTAAAAATGTCCAAAAAACACAGACAGCTCGCATATAAAATGGCTGGAGAAAGAAACGAACCGATTAACTGGATAAAAACTGACCCAAAAGGATATATTACTGATTCAACAAAAGTGAACGATTTGAATGAAGCTTATAGGAAATCAGCAAAGTTTACCAAAGCGTGGAATTATGGCTGTAAAGACACCGACAAAGATCATCCATTAAAATCCTTTCACCTTGAGCTTATGTGTAGGGAAATAATATTGGCCGATACGTCTATAAGTACCCATGACGCAATTACGGGATTTTTTAACAGTTTTGAGGAGTATTTAGAGAGCCCTCGATTCCCTGACAGGGCGGATAAAAATAGATACGTAGATTCATATGTTATTGAAATTACTGACTCGCAAAGGCTATCAGTCGTTAGGCACATATCGAAAGCAGTAATATTGCTACAAAGACTAGAGGATGTTAGCAGTGAGTCTGAGGCCCAAGCTATATTGGATAACGTTCTTGGCGGCGATAATCCGTTACCAGACATATCTATAAAGCCAGTTCAAAGGGTAGTGACTCCATCAGGCGCATGGTCAATGTAAAATATCAATGGAATACTGTACAGAACAACACTTTTCTTATAAGGAATTATCCCGGCCTCACTTTTGTTACTCAGGATCGGATAGAGGGGAAGCTTAAATTCAGCGCTTTATATGACCTCGAAAAAGATATAATTTTAATCAATCCAACGGCAAACTCCGGTAACAAATACTACATTGAAGATACTTATTCTATCCGGATAGATCTACCTGACAATCCGCAATACCAAATTCCCATTATTTATGAAACGGAGGGAAGAATTTTAGCCGCGGGAAGAAAACACGGAATAAGTGATTTACGCGACCTTCATGTTTATAAAGATAGCGGGAGTGTGTGCCTTTGTCCGCAACCACAACTGATTGAACGTATACTTACTGGAAAATCAAAAAACCTACAATTATTGCTCGACGAGCTAGTTATTCCTTACTTCTACCAACAAAGTTTTTTTGAACGTTATGGCCACTGGCCAATTAAAAACTATAGTCATGACTATCCGGCAATTTTTGAATATTATTTTAGAGAGAAAAACAAGAATGGCAATTTTAATAGAAAATTACTTGATTCATGCATCATATCGCTTAAAAGTCTTGCCAAAGGGGAATCATATAAATATTTGGAACTACTTACTGAACCTACAATAATTATTAAGTCAACTTCAAAATGTTTTTGTGGATCGGGAAGAAAATATAAAAAATGTCACCGTAGGAAATTTACTAAAGAAGCGAAGGAGGGCTTTATTAGTTTTATGAATGATTTGAGAAACAAGTAATGCTTTGTTCATGTCTTTACAAAGCGTTTTCCTGCATTTCCTTATCCATTAACTCCCTGGCAAGCGAAACGTACCGCGAGGTCATCTTTAGATCCGCATGACCCATCGCTTCCTGTATCACCCTCAAGTTTACACCTTTTTTGGCCATCTGCGTTCCAAAAGTGTGCCTCAGCGAATGTACATGCGCGTCTTTAATTTCCGCCTCTTTCAGGTACTTTTTGATGATCCATTGATAGCCCTTGTGCGAAATGGGGCTTTTGAATTTAGAAAAAAACAATGCGCCGTTGTCTAGTTCCGGCCGAACCCTCAAATAGGTTTTTAAAGCCCTGCACGCTTTGTGGTTTAAGGTGATCACCCTGTCTTTTCCGCCTTTGCCGCGCTTTACCGTAACCGCTCCGGCGTTTTCCGGGTCTTTAGTGACCTTTGACGGCAGGTAAACATCGCCGGTCTTAAGGCGCGCCAGCTCCGAAAGCCTGATCCCTGTTTGAAGCAGAAGCTCGATAATAGCTGCGTCCCTCGGCACGTTGGCTACGGCAAGCTGTAGTTTTTTCACTTCGTTTTCAGTTAAAACTTTGGGAGTTGTTTCTTCTCTTTTAGGCGGTATCAGCCGGTGCGCTACATTTTTTTGGATGTAGTCGAAATTTTCCATGAAGTTGAAAAACGATTTAATGCTTGAAGCCTTGCGTCTTCTGGTCAGTCCGGCGAGTCCCCGCTTGTCCAGCTCGGCCATATACTCGTTTAAGAGTCTCAGTTCTATTTTCTGGGGCTCTCTAACGCCCCTGGAAGCGACGAAAGACACAAAGTCGGACATATCAGCCGTGTATTCCGTCCTCGTTTTCTCTGCAAGGTTTCTTGAAGGCATGTAGGTAGTCGTGTACTCGTCCAGAGCGTCTTCGATCGTGATGTGGCTTTTTCCGGCAGGTATATTCATTACTAAATTTATAACACACATTTTATTCTGCGTCAAATCACTACATTTTATACAGTTAGCCACCAGAAAACATAGTGTTTTATGTGTTTTTCTATCCCCAACAGTAGTTAGACGCAGAAACTTTTTATAGGGAAGGGGTCTTGAAAAACCGAATCAAAAAACTGCAAAAGAATTCAGGGGATGTATTGAGGGTGTTTGAGCCACCAGCCGTATGGCTTAGAATACCCGTCAATCTTTTCAGGAGTTGGTAACTCGTCGCTTAAATTTCCGTTCTTATAAACGCAGCAGCTCCAGCCGGTAGAATCACGCCCTACTGCTTCACCACTAATGGTGTAAGTCTTTGTGGTGTACGGCTCTATTCTAATTTCGTTCTCAGATGCTCCAAAATTGAGCTGAGGGGCACCGCTACACTCAGCTTCAACATGTATATAGGTGCCGTCGCTGGCATATCCTAAAGAAAAGGAAAGCTCGACTGTTCTTTCCTTCTCGCCCTTGTTTTCGATTTCATACAACGCTTCTGCTCTGTTAGTTATCGGCTTGCCGCCACAATGCCCTTCGACGGGCTCTGTTATTAGTTTAAAATCTTTAAGTCCCAGAATTTTAATGTCCCGCCAGGCCCTTAAATGATCAGTCGTATAGAAACCCGTCTCGCCAGGGGTGTTGCCGGACAGCCAGTTGTTTCCAGAAAGCTTTGCCTCAACAGCAATGTATCTTGTCTCCCACTCTTTGTCGTCGTTTCTAAGCTCAAAACTTGCTATTACCAATGCTTCGTAACCATCGTTTTCAACCTCTTTATAATGAATGTTTCGATAAATAATGTCCGCGCTGTACTCTCGATTCATTTGATCGAGTCGAAATTCAAACTCTTCTTTTACAGCTTTTTCCGCCGGTGTCAAAGATTCTTCTTTCTGCGCTGAAACTTGCTCCTGCGCATCGTTCGGCTTTGTAACAGTTATCTTCTTTCCGGGCCCGGGTTTGATTCTCAAATACAAGACCCCTCCTCCGGCAAGGATGGCCACGCTTGCTATTAAAGCTATTGGAAGTTTTTTTGAGCTGATCATTTCTTCTGGTTTTTTGAGATTAATCCTCTGCTTTTTTTCAATTATCAGCAGAGTTTTTTATAAAAGCTGTGTTCTTCCATTTTCTTCTGCCTGCAGATTTTGTTATAACCCCCTCAACCCTGACCCCATAGTTATAAGCCCTGCACGCGCTGTTTGACATCGCGCGCTGATCAAAAACCTGTCTGATATTTAGAGCAAATTAACGGCGGGCAAAAAGCCAAAATCTTGGCTCGGAACAAATACTATTTCTACTTCGTTTTTACCACAATACACCGAGCAAAACAATACCCTTTCTTGTGTCCCCCCTAATGGTGCTTTTGTCCGCTTCTTGGGATGATTTTTAACATGGCTAATAAAAAACAGCCAAGACGGCGAAAACTCAAAAGGGAGGACAAAAAACTCGCCAAAAGAATCAGGGAGGTGAGAAAAGAACGCGGACTGTCTCAAGAGGAGCTTTCGTTAAGGCTGGGTCACAATGTTTCCTACATCGCCTACGTTGAAACAAACAGAAGCGGTGTTAGTCTTCCCACGCTGTACAAGATCGCCAAAATATTGAAGGTTAAAGTGCGCGATCTATTCACCTTTTAGTTTTTTTGAGAGTTTCATGCAAGAACAAGCTGATCTGCCGGCAAATCGTGTTTTGAGGGAAAACGACAGTCATAATAAAGCCCTGCGCATTTCCAACATTGCGTCTGTCGTTTTTGCCGTAGCGGGATTAGTGATCCGCGCTTTGTTCTCCCCTGCTACCTGGATTGTTCTTCTTTTGATATATGTGCTTTTTTCTCGAACCCCGATTGCAAAACAGATAAATTACTTTAAACTCCGACTCGCCGACCTCCCCGCTGAGGAGGCAAGAACTATCGCTGATGCCGGGTGGAGTAAAGATTTTTACGACCGTGACAAAGAAAGAATCCGGAAATTGATAAATCGCGATCCCGAGTGGGCGGTAAAGGTTTGGCTGTATATGATCCAGCCGTCTGTTGAAGACCTGCGAAGATCCTCTCTGGTAGAAATTGACCAATGGAGCAACGCACAAGCCGGCAACCTTCGCGCGTTTAAAGCGGTTTTTATGGAGGAAGGCTATGTTTGGCTGGAAAACGGGACTTTAAAGTTTAAACAGGCAATCGCCGACGAAACAGCTCAGCAGCTTTTTCAAGACGCGGCCGTACTCGCAGAATACGGCGCAATAGAAGATATGAGTTTTCCTTTTAGACTCCAAAAATACGCCCAATCATATAAAGACGAAATTGGGCAAAAAGGCATGCTGGTAGATTAAGTTTTGCCGGCTTTTCCTTGCGCCGTCAGGCGGCGGGGGTGGGTGGTGGGAATAAATACTGCGACCCGCTCCCGTTTGTGTAAAAGTCATTATAAACGACAACTCCTCGCTGGGGCGTTGGAGCTTGTTGATTTGTCGCTAGAGAAATCAATTTT
>Ga0307378_10003399_pt1 | contig 23393 bp, 20 predicted proteins | sample UN1MG_FD_202238 | JGI IMG/M metagenome (GOLD analysis project Ga0307378, IMG submission 202238) | Soil microbial communities from Risofladan, Vaasa, Finland - UN-1 | ecosystem: Environmental > Terrestrial > Soil > Coastal area > Acid sulfate soil | place: Finland: Risofladan, Vaasa | collected...
TTGGAGCCCCTGAAGCCCCGGGAGGTCCATAAAAAAATCCCGTAACCCAATATAAAGGATGAACCCCAACCACATAATAAGAAGGTCCAGTTGAATCGAGTTGTATTTTAGGCAACTGATAGCCCTGAAATCTGTACTGAAAAGCTGCTTTTTCTTCTGGTGTCATATTATCTCCAAAGTATTTATGGTTCTCTGGGCAATGTTATGGCTTCTACTAGTCTGTTTAATTGCTGCAAACCTGTAATAATTCTTTATTTTATCCTGATATTCGGGATCAAAGTCAGTTATACTAACTCTTCCTTCCACGACATTGAGGACATCTGTCTGTAATTGGAGAACAGATGGGGGAATCTCAAGAGCAAAAGGATTATAACTAATATTCTTAGGTATTAAGGGAGGCAATGGGAACAGGTTGAAAAGTTGTGTTTGGACTACCATATATCTCCCCCATTAGTTTAAGAAGCCTATCTCTATCTTCCTTGCTTATATTATTCGTGGGAGAGTCTATAAAAACCTTCACTAAAACATCGGACTTATTTGACATTTCGCTATTTTTAATAATGTATTGATGGCCAGACTTATTATTTCTATCCAATTTAAGCGAAAATGTTTTACAATTAAAAACATTAATCTTAATGGTTTTATCTGCCAAAACAGTATCAAAAGGAACCTTAACTATAAGATGCAAATTACCATTTCGAAGCGTCACGCCATCCTGAGAAGAAGGATAATCTACAACTATATGTAAATCTCCAACTATTTTTTGGCCCTGATAAAAAACTTCGTTGCCCTTTCCGACTAAACGCAAAGACGACAAATGAGATATATTGGGCGGGATTGTAACCGTCATACTTTCATTAACGGTACTATAGGCATTGCCACAGCATTTTGAACATGATTCAAATTCAAAACCAGTTCCACGACAATTTTCACATATTGTACTAAACACAACATTTGCTATTTGACCTTGGCGTGCTCCCTTGCCATCACAATGAACGCATTTGGAAGTAGTAGGAATATGCCCATTGCCGTGACAACTTTCGCAAGCTATCTTTCTACCTATTGATATTGCAATCTTATCTCCCCTAATAATTTGCTCCAAGGACAAATTAAGTCCCACTCTAATGTCGGGACTCGTCATTCTTTGGGTAGTTCCAAAAGGAAATCCCTGAGAACCCATTGAGCTATGGAAAGAAGAAAAATTACTAAAGGGGGAAGCATAAGAATTACGCGAATTACTAGGGCGACCAAAATGACTATGGCCTACTCTGTCATAATGTGCTCTTTTATTCTCATCCGACAAAACCTCATAAGCTTCTGAGATTTTTTTGAACCTCTCTTCCGATTTCTTGTCGCCTTTGTTGGTATCGGGATGATTTTTTAAAGCTTTTTTGCGATAAGCTTTCTTTATTTCATCCTGCGAGGCATCTTTAGAAATCCCGAGAATTGTGTAATAATTATCACTCATATTAGGATGTCTTTTCTGCGGGTTGGGAGAGTCTCTTTTTAATCAACTCATAAATAAATTCATCTTTCTTGGCATCTATAGTAATTGATTGTATTTTCTTAAGTCCCATCTGATCTATTGCCAACAGCGCATCAGCAACACATGGTTCTATGTGTTTGGAAACTATTCTATTAAGAATAGCTGCATTATTGCCATGCTCTGTTTCGCTTTTCTTAAGCAACAAATTAACGCATTTCTCGGAAAACTTAAATTTGCAACCCCTATTATCTATTCGTGAGATCAATTCTTCCAAGCGCATCTTAACAATAACATTAAGATGATCTTTATTTAATGGCATAAAGGGAATAAACTCATCGACTCTATTAACGAACTCCTCTCCGAACTTGCCCTTACAGTAATTTATCAACCTTTTTTGAGCAACTTCAATATCATTTAGTTGTGCGGCATCTCCAAACCCCAATTGCCCCTGTTCTTTGTTATGCATTCCGAAATTGCCGGTCATAATCAAAATAGTATTTTTGAAATTAATCTTATTACCAATCGCATCTGACATTATCCCATCAGACATAACTTGGAGAAACAATTTCATAACATTCGGATGGGCCTTTTCTATTTCGTCCAAAAGTACAATCGAGTAAGGTTTTCTCTTAACCTTGTCTATAAAAACATCCACTTCTTGAAATCCAACATAACCGGGAGGGCTACCGATAAGTTGACTAACCGTATGCTTTTCGGAAAACTCAGACAAATCAACCCTAATAAAAGAAGATTCCTTATTAAACAAAGCAAGAGCCAGTTCTTTTGCCATATAGGTCTTGCCCGTTCCAGATTCTCCGCCGAAGACAAAACTACCTATAGGCTTATTGGGATCTCTTACTCCACTATAAACGTTCTTTAAAGCTCTACAAATAACATCTACAGCCGATTTCTGACCAATGACCCTAGAAGATAAGGTTTGCTCAATTTTTTTAATTCTTTCGTAATTGTCCCACAATATAACCTCAACGGGAATTTGTGATTGCTCGCTTATAACTCTTGCAATATCTTCGGCCATTATAACTATCTCTTGGTCTCCTTCGGATTTCCATGCGTTTTTCTTTGCACAGGCCGTATCCAAACAATCAATGGCCTTGTCGGGGAAAAACTTATTAGGTTGATATCGAGCAGTTAAATTAATAACTGCATCTAACGCATCGGAGGTAATAATACAGGAATGATATTCTTCCAATTTCGGACATATACCCTGCAGAATTTGCATTGCCTGTTCTTTTGACGGCTCCTCCACAAGAATTTGTTGAAACCTTCTCGTTAGGGCTGCTTCTTTCTGAAAATGTTTTTTATAATCATCTAAAGTGGTAGCTCCTACGCATCTGAGATCTCCCCTTGCCAAATAAGGTTTAAGAATATTGGAAGCATCTAACGACCCTGTTCCTGACCCTGCCCCTATGAGAGTATGAATTTCATCAATAAACAAAATACAATTGGGAGTATTTTGAACATCTTTGATCAAAGCCTCCATTCTCTCTTCAAATTGGCCCCTATACTTAGTGCCTGCCACAAGACTAGAAAGATTAAGGGAATAAACTCCACATCCGATCAAATGCTTGGGAACGGTTCCATTAACTATTCTTTGAGATATTCCTTCTACAATTGCCGTTTTACCGACTCCGGGCTCTCCAACCAATATTGGATTATTTTTAGTCCTACGACACAAGATGGTGATGGCGGACTCTATCTCTTTTTCCCTTGCCAAAATAGGATCTAACTTATTCTGTCTAGCTAATTCGGTTATATTAACGCAAAACGACTCTAACGAGGAAGTTTTCTGATTAGATCGTTTTTTTCTTTGTCGCTCGGGATCGTCCGTTCTCGTTTTCCTTGTATATTTCCTGTCCATAAAATCTCTAATACGAAACCCCCGAGCTTCAAATACGCCTTTAATTTCCCCAACTTCTTGTAATAAAGCCAAAAAGATATGTCGGATGCCAATATAATCATTTCCCGATTCCTTGCTAATTTCATCGGCCACCTTACATACCGACACTACTTCCTTAGATATTTTCAAATCTTGGAGATCAGGAAGTTTATGATTATCGACTTGTTTAGAGGACAAGAGTTGCTTGAATTTCTTGAGACATTCTTCTAGGTTGACCCCCATATCTACAAGAATTGAAGTAACTTCATTAGCCCCAGTGCTAAGTATGCCCAATATAAAAGATTCGGGATAAATACAATCCACCTTAGCGTCGATACTAGCTGCTTTGGCAAAAACTATAGTATGCAAAACATCACTATTAAACTTTTCATAGATTCTATCTTTGTTTGTCATAATTTCCCTTTAGTTAGGCACAAAACTCTTCGTCAGTTTCAAAATTTAAAAACTTACGCAATCGTTCTACGCCATCGTTTCCCCCTATAGTTACTTCTTTGTAAACATCAATTAGATATTCTTTTAGTGCTTCGTCCAAATCGGGATATCTAGCTACCGCCATCTCCCCCGCCTCATTCATGGCAATTAGAATTCTACCTTTGTCGTCCTTTAAGTTGTATTTCATGGTTCCAAATAACCAATGAGAGGATTGAAATTATCGGGCATATACTCGTCGGCCCCGGTTTTGACAATCTCTTCTAATTTATTAGTTATCAAATTAATATCTTCTTCGTGCTTAAATTTGTCCATTTCTGTTTCTAGTTCATTAAGAAGCCTGCTAATTTCATTGTCGTCATAGAAGTTTAAATAACGAACCTTTTGAATCATCTTTCGCAATCTTGTTTTATGACTATCTGTTAGTTTCTTCTTTAATGCCTTACGCCCCATCGACTGAAGAACGGAATCGCACAACTCAGCAACATACCCCCTCATTGCCATAACCGTTGAATTCAAAAATCCATCAATATATTCTTTCCTCTCTTGAACATATTGCTCGGCCAATCTTTCTTTAAGTTGCTTTTCCAATCTAGAGGTAAAATCTTTATTTTCAGATTCTCTCTTTATTTCTTTGGCCTTTTCTATGTTCCCCTCTAAAACAGACGGCATAAGAATAACTGAATAAACGGTTTCGTATTTAAAACGAGACAATAAATCCTCTCTTGTGGGTATTTTTGCCACTATTTTGTTGACGAAATTAGTAACAAAAGCTTCTGTTGGTTGATCTTGGCTTTCCGGATAAAGTCGTTTCCATGTATCTCTCGCCATATTAAAATATTCTCTCTTGACGGCTCTTATTATTTCGTCATATTCATTGCCAATATTTCGAACCATCTGCAGGAAATCGTCGTGAATAATTTTGTTTTCTCTCTCCCACATTTCTAGGGCTGTCCAAGGAACAAATTTACCCCAAACAGTATCGAAAGAATGATCGTCCAGATTCTTCTTGGCCCTATGTATTACAGCCTTAATCTCAGAAAAAACCAGAGGTGGAAACAGCTTATATGTTCCAAGATGCACATACTTCTTCATGAATTTCAAGATGTCGGCGTCTGCAAAACGAATGCCCAAGTCCTCAAATTTAAGCGTAGATTTACCAGACCAAGCGGCAATAGACAATTTAACAAGCAAGCCCCTTTTCATTAAAGCAAAAGACCATGCTTCTCTAAACTCTTCGACCTTAATCGTCCTATCATTTAGTTGTATATCTTCTGTCATCTTGTGCAATTCCATCTAAACATAGGTTCTAATTTTTGCGGACAAATCTGATTAACGGTTGCCATATTAGTTATGCCGGGCTGACCGGCGTATTTTTTTAAAAAAGCAAACATCAACCTATCATCATTGTATTCTTTTGTTTCTCTATATAGGCAAGCCGCAGAAGCCCCAAATTTTCTGGAGACCAAAAGGCTACTATTATCCACCAATTTATACGGCAAGTTACTATCGTCACCTACTGATTCAAACCGGTCCTCTCCCAAACACTCTTCTTCATTAGCCCATATCTTTCTAACGCAATAAGCCCACTCCTTATCCTCAATGGCTTTTATCAGAGATTCTAAATGATTATCGTCATACCAAACGTCAGTATCGGCAAATGTAATATAAGGTGTATCTGCTGCCATTAAACCTACCGCTCTCAATGCCGAACCAGCCGCAACACCCCTAACCATTTTTCCCCTAAGAACAATACTATAACGAATACTCCATTCTGACTTAGACTCTACGCCCAAAGGAGACCTAACCTTCATCGTTGACGGATCGGGATAAAAATACTCCCCTTCCCTTACGTCATCCCACAATAACAGATGAACGTAAGGAACCGACTGACGCTCCACACTAGCAATAAGCCTATTAAGATTTTTATTGCCTGTTGTAGGAGTAATAATAGTTACAAGGGGATCAGTCATCATTTTTCCCCGATGGTTGCTCCAATTCAAATCCGGGAGGAGGCGCAGATTGTTTTTGGACTGGCTGAACATTGAATATTTTATAGCTACATTTGCCGATATGATTAAGTGCTATGGAAGTATCTGCGAATATCCTTCCTCCAAGTAGCCTCCATCTTTCGCAATTATGACTGGCAAATCCGTTCGCAATAAACGTAGAAGTGTCCGTCACCAAACAAATCATTTCTCCTTTTTCTTTTAAATCTATAACGTCTAATACTTTTGTTTTATGTTGAGGCATAACCAAATTGCCATTCCCTTTTTTTTGCCCCAATAAATGCATCTTTCTCGACAAAGAAGGTTGTGTTTCCATAAAAAATTTATGAACCTGCCTACACCCAGTAATTCTAAATCTCTTAGAATCTTCTTTAAACTTATACTTCAAAATATTCAACGATTTTTTTATTTTTTGCCTAATTTTTTTATTTTGTGCATATTGGCTTATCGTTATTGATGCGCCATCGTAATTACCTTCTGCGTCATAAATGCCTGCCAAATATCCCTTGCAAAATATCGGCGACAATTCTTGTGCCTCGAAAATAGACAAAAATTTCTTAAGATTTTCACCCTTTGATTTTATATATAAACAATGTAAATCCTTATGTTTCGGAATATTAGAAAAAACCTTTGTATTTACCAAAAAGCCAACGATTCCCAATTGCGACAAGGAACCCTGTATTTTCTTAAGTATATCCATATCACAAACCATTAGTGTGGCCCCTAGGTTATTCCATTTTTTGTGCTTCGAAATATTCCCATCTCCATCCCAAACCCCACTAACGTATCCCTTTGCATAATCACGATTATTAAAAGAAAATGATTCCATACGATTAACATGATAAAAGGGTTTATAAACGTAATCTCCTCTCTTTATATTTTTCGTCTGTTCCCAATAACTTTTTGAAGAAGATTCTGTTTTCGACCCGTTTTTTATTCCCCTTCTTCCCTGTAATCTCCGCCCCCGCTCAATAAGCCATTTATGATCTTCTGTGGTAATTACTTCTCCTTCTTCTGTTATTATTTTAAATCTAGGCAATTTCTTAAAAATAATCCTTTCTATCGTTGCTTTTCTCAACCGCCTTTTTTGTCCAATTGGATTTTCATCAAAAGCGATAACCGTCTCTCCCTTATGTAGGTTTTTAATTTTTTTCCATTGAAAATCCTCACATAAAATTTCAGTATGTGGATGAACGGGAAAACTCCAATCTTCAGACAAATATTTTTTAAATGGCTTATCATTTCCCAATTCACCTACCTTCAAATCATATATCATAGGAATGTACAAGCCGTGTATAATTTTACCAGCAGCATTGTCGTCTCCATCATAAGTTAATTCGGGATACGCCTCGGCCATTTTCTCGACAACTGACCGCTTAACACACCAACAACCCGAAGACAACCATCTGGCTTCAACTACTCCACTGTCAAATTGTACATCTTTATGATTTGTTAGTATAGAAGAACATTTCGCTTGCCCCTCTTTTTTGATAGAATATAGGCCGCCAACAAATTCAAGATCATGAGCTACCAACTTATTAAAGATATTGTTAGTCTTATAGGCGTTAAGAACTTCTATGTCAGAATCTAAAGACATAAAATAGTCATATTCTTTAAAATCATAAAGAAACGTACTAATATGAACATTCCTAACCCTAGAAATAAGAGAATCATTCTCATTAAAGTAAATCCTGACTTGGTGTCCAGCCGAGAGTATAGCCTGATAAGTAGAATATATCATTTTAAGTTCAGGCTTACCTAAAATTGGAACAGATAAGAAAATCTTAGCCATTATTTTTTATCCTCTTGTTGTTTTTTAAGATTTTGCAACGTTTTAGCCAGCAAATCTTCCACTATGCTCGGAGAAACCTTTTTAATATCGATATTTCGCCCAGTAAGCATTATTTTCTGAGCCGCCAGATCTTGATCGTCAAGGCACTTAGCATTTGTGGTGGCTACGAAAACGATTCTTGCGATTCCCTTTTGCAGCAACATTCTGAGGCAACGATGACAGGGATGCCCCGTAATATAACAGGTAGCCCCCTGTATGTCTTGATCTGAACCACAATAAGCCAACAACGCATTCTCTTCGCTATGGATGAAATGATAATATTTTTCAGGACGAGTTAATGGAATTTCCTTATCGTTAGAACCTTTAATGGGACCATTATATCCCGTTGACAACACCCTACTATTCTTTGAAACCAATACACAACCGCATTTTGTACTAGGATCAAAAGAACGTTGTGCAATTACAAATGCCATTGCCAAATAATACTCATCAACATTAGGTCTTCCCACCAACGATTGATTATCACTCATATCATTTTTCCCTCACCTTATTATAAGCCTCAAAACTTATTTTTTCTATTTCGTCTATATTCTTATCGTCCAAGGCTCTATTCATTCGCTTATATGCCGCAGAAACCCATCGAGCATACTTTTTATAATCCTGCCGCAACAACCTCCTGCATTGACTAGCTACCTCTATATGAACACATTCCATTTTTTTAGTAACATCAAATCTTTTCTCGACAGCCGCAAAAGAATTAATATCTGACTCTTTTATGTCTTTAAACCCAAACTTTTTACAAATAAAGATGACGGCAGAAGTATGGTCCTTTAAGTCGTAATACTTTTGACAAAAATCAATTATTGTTCCGGACAAGCCGCAACCAAAACAATGAAACACCCAAGTTCCATCTTCCATCCTTCTTATGTGAAATGATCCTTTCTTTTCCCGATGGTCTGGAAACGGACAAATACATTTCGCAGAAACATTAGGTTCTCCCCACCGCAAAGTGCAAGAAATTTCCGTTTCTAAAAATTCCGACAGATCTACCTTTTTCTTAACATAATCGAAGAGGTATATAAATTTCAACGCCTTATTATCTAGTTCCATTACATGTCCAATATATTATCGGTGTCAGGTTTCTTTATGCTTCTGCTTTTTGACTCCATCAATTCATCTAACCACTCCATGTCTCCTTCGTCACTCTCCTTTACTTCTTCTGATAGAGGCGGTTCTTTTGGCTGAACTTTTGGCTGAACCTCTGGCGGAGCGAGCGAACCCACATCTAATTTCTTTAGATCTTCGTCTAAATCTATTTCAAGTCCTATGGCGGCTTCTTCAGAATCTTCTTTCGGGTCACTTGCCAACCCATCAAATAAGTTATCGTCTGATGTCAACGCTTCTTCGGTAACGTCTTTATTGTAAAGCATTCGCTCAGAAGCAACTAATTCAGAGCCTGCTATATCTCTGTCATATACCCTTCCTATCGCCCCATCAAACAATAAGGGTATATTTTGGCCGCGCCGATCATCCCTAGCCTTAGTAACATAAACCATCATTTCGGTTGCCGGAAATTCTTCGCTTAAAACTACCGCCATGGCATTGTCTGCATCTGCCATAATTATTTGAGATCCACCATAATCCTCGGTATTAACGGACACTGACGACATATCTTCCACTCCAGAACTCTTGCCGCCTTTAGCCTGCCTCCTAATCTCTTTGGTAGATTGATTCTTGAGTTGCGCTGCCGTAACAACTACCAAGTTATTTTCTTTGCCATAAGCAAATAAACGCTGATGAACTGCTGCCAAATCAAGATCTGGACGGGTCTTGTGGTGGGTTTCAAATCCGATAACCGACAAATAATCGACAAAAAGAACATCTATTTTCTTTATAGATTTAATCTGGTTAACTTTAAGTAATATTTTTGTCAATTTAGTTTGTGGCAAAAATTGAAGACACTGGAAATTTTGTTTTAAAGCCCTACCTTCCTCGGCGGCATCTTTTAGCCTCTCAAGCCAGTAATCTGTAACTCCGAATTCTAACTTGCCACCTTTTTTGACCCTATTATAATCGCATAAAGCATTAAGACAAATAACTCTTCTAAAATACAAATCCGCAGTTTTTTCTAAACTAACATAAACAACGCTTTTGCCTGCCTTGGCCATGTTATTTGCCATATTAATCATAAGTGTTGTTTTGCCGCCGTTGATCATGCCACTTATTACCGTATAGGTCCCATAACCAAATCCATTGAAAACGTCGTCTATTCCTCTGATCCCGCAATATACTCCTCGATGTTGGTCTGGATGTTCTCGGACATCTTCTATGTATTTTATTGCCCGATCATATCCCTCGTCAACATCCATTGATTTAGCATAAGGATCTTCTGACAATCCTTCAATGCCCATTAAATCAACCTGTAAGGAGTTAACAATCTTATCTTGGTCCACTTTGGCATTCTGCAATTCATCAAATTTACTTTTACAAATACCAAGGGCTTCTCTCTGAAGATACCTATTGCTTATACTTCTCTTTAGATGTTTATAGTCATCTTCGACGGCCTCTGTATTGCTCCATGTCTCTCCCCATGCATTCATGATAGCGGCAGCATCTACATCAGAATAATTCTTGGCCGCAATCACCCCCTCCATAGCACAACGAGTTAAAAGAGACCCATACTCTCTATAATGCCCATCAATAATTTCGAATAAACGTTGCGATTTTTTATTCCAAAAATGATCTGTCATTGTGTCGGAACCAACGGCGTCCATAAGTAATTCTTTGTACCTAAGAAGAAGACTAAGAAATCGTTCTTCTTCCTTAGACGCTATGCGGTATAATTCCGGAGAACCGGAAGCTACACTATCATCGTTTGTACTCATTATATTCTCACCCTTATTCTCAAACAAACATCTGAAGGATTAGGAGTTAAAATCTGCATCGCTGACAACTTTGCGATATGCTGTCCGCAATTAAGATCTTGTATCCCCTCTGATGAAACGATAGTTTGGGTAAACGAGATAATGGTCGGCAACTCATGATTCTCTCGATCTTCCAAAATTTCATCTACAAATTCCCCTTCCTGTAAATATCCCTTAAAAAGGGTACGGTAGAACTCGCTGATAAAAAGTCCCCCTATTCTTTTTAGGGTATCCGTAAGTTCATTCCTCGACTCTGTTGCAGCATAGTCAAAGGCAGCAAACTTATGAACTAATTCTCCACAGGGCTTCATAACTACGGGAAAATCATGAAAAATCATCCTAAAAAGAATGGCACAACCTGCAGCTTTTCGAGCATTTTCATCACCTCCGTCAATAGCAATAAAGGGTATTCTAAAAAGGTCCTTTCTACTACCATAAACCAAAGAAACAATGTCATCGATAGCATTACCCGTATGATATTCGGGGTCCAAAAGTTTTCGAAATTCATCTCTTTGTATGCGTTGTAATTTATCGGGAATTCCAGCTCTCCTTGCCCTTTGCAAAGCCAAACGAACCCATATCGCTCGTCTCCGCTTCTCAATCAAATCCTTTCTATCTTTTGAGTCAGGAAATTCCATAATTTACTCCATTCCCTATTATACAACTTCTTAGGGACAAAAAAATCGCTTATTATAATCCGCAAGGGTTTCTCCAAAAGCCTGTAAAGAAGTATACTTGGGTTTATAAATCTTTGACCCCCTCAACTTATTAACAACATACCATTCAATCCATGCTTTTAGAAACGATTTATCTCGTCTTCCGCAATCAGACAATTTATCTATAATTCTGGCAGCCTGAGTTGTGTCGAATTTTATGTTTGCCGTCTTATTTTGCGCTTGGACAACATATATGTAAAAGCGAACAAAAGAAGGCTCGTCTTCAAATGGGTTTATTGATTCAAATCCAATCAACGCAGGTCGGCCATCATCAACCTCTACCTCGTCTTTATTGATTTTCTCCATAGTAGGGAATTTAGTCACATTTTTTGTTTTTTTTCTCCTCAGCTTACCCACATTTGACTTAGAAGAAGGTGGAACCAATTCCTTTAATTTTTTCACTGGAATAACCTCCGCATTTATACTCTTGTATTTTTTCTCTAATCTTTCCAATCTCCCCCTTACCGAGGGAGGAATATTCATTTCAAAATCCGGATGTATTTCAAGTCCGTCATAATCTCCCATCCCGCTAAGTTTGGCCATTAAATCCTCAATATAACTCTCTATGTGCTTATTGTCATCCCATTGTGGCAATTCAGCTACAACCGAAGGATTCATCTTCCAAATTAACCGATTGATAAAATTACCAAACCCATCTTGGACTCGACTGAGATCAAAATTAGCATTGCGCTCACCTGCCTGAATAAACCCATTCATCACTTCTATCATATCGGCAGAAACAAGTATAATCTTCTTTAATGTTTTAGGAATCACACAACCATAAGAATTAAAATACCTCCAACAACGAATCTCTCGCTCATAAACATATATGCAAAACGCAGGCTTACCGCATGAAAAGCGATAGTAAATATTGTCGGCATCTAGATCTCGAATAACCTTATTAACATCTGACTCATTTTTAGCTGTCGAAATCCCTCCATTGCCATATTTAACGGGATCTATTTCTCTTAACAAATCAGCGTTGGTTATTTTTGACCTATTATAGATTCGATTTTCTTCTACCGGATCAAAATTAGGATCGGTAACTTTAGCATAACGTTTATCTCCGAACGATAGGCGAAAAAGAGTACTTGCTATTATCGCCCTCCTCTCTGGCTTAATAGCTCCATAACAAGCCTGTAGATAAAGATTTACTAGCTTGTAACAGCCCTGATATTTGGTTACCTGATTGCCAGCCTCAAAATTAACTAAATTCATTACTACCTCGCCAAAATTAAATACTCCGTACCTCTCTGCATGTATTTATGCCCTTTATCGTGATAATTCTCTTTAAAGTGATCTACGTCTACAATATTCTTGTCTTTGCGATATTGATAAGTAATCGGAACGCCACAAACCTCTATCTGAGAACGGCCAGCATTCTTAATAGTAGCCGTAATGGTATCCAGATTTGCATATGAAGATTCATTATAACTGATCAACCATGTCTTAAAATTGCCACATAAAGACAACAAATGTTCAAACTCCTCTTGATAGTTCTTCTTCTTACTAAATCTCTTTGCCCCTTTCTGTATGTGTTCCATGTCTTCTAGTTTACATTCATATAAATACTCTTCTAAAAAACGATACAAAACGGCATAATCACTACTTGAACCACCATAAGGAGGATCTAAATAGATAAGGTCGGCATCTATTCCCTTGGACTCTAAAAGGGATATAATATCCGCATTAAAAACACAGCCCCTTCCATATGTCGTCAAGGCACCTTTAAACTTATCCATAGAAACCGGAATGTCTTCTATTGATTTCCCCTTATTTTTTTGATGCTGCAATCTATGTTCAAGACTAGCAACTGTTTGACCATTGTAATACCTGCCTCCTATGAAACAATGCTGATTAACGTGATTCTCTATGGCAAAAAGAGAAAACGTTCCCTTATACTTCTCGTACATCTCGGACAAAGACTTATTAAACATAATCTCGTTATTGGCGTCTCGTCTTTTTCTCGTTGTATCTCTCCACTTTTCCGTCCAAAATGATTTATTAGGATCGTGAGTAGAACGCAATGCCTTTAGGTCCTTACCGTATACTGAAAAATTACTATTTGGAATACTCGCAAGAGTAGCTTTATTTAGCAACTCCAACCCACAATAAAACTTCTGACCACAAAGCTGTTCTACATTCCTTTTGTATTGATCTAAAAACCGGCATTCTTTTTCAGTAAAAAACTTATCTTTATAGTTATCGAAAACAAAGGTTCCGCAATCTTTCGGTTTATTTTTACAAAGAAAGCGCAATTCCTTTTCCGTTAAAGGCACATCCTTATTTTCCAATAAACAAATAGCCGTTATAGCAGATGAAGTCAAAAGATCATTACTATAAACCGTTTTGCCCATACTTTTAAAAAGTAAAGAAACCAATGCGCTACCTGAAAAAGCATCAAAAACGGAATCAAATTGAACGGCATGCTCTTCTAGAACGCCCATAATGTGAGACAACAACCTTCTCTTGCCGCCTACGTAATTACTAGGAACAGAAGAGACTTTATTTATAATCTCCATCTTTTGACGACGAGAAGCCATTGATTCAAAGAAATCTTCCATGTATATTCTCCAATTAATTCTACTATTATACAGCATCGTTTCGCAAAACTCTACGAAGTTTCGCAAAACTCTATGAAGCATCGAATAATGTTGGATTCTTAGGCTCAAAGCCCAAAAGCTTGTCTACATCGTTGAAAATCGAACTTGAACCCGCTGAACCATGCAAAACAAATTCTTTTTCCTTCTTCAATAAACGACGAATCTTCTCTGAATGTTTAGTCAAAAATCTAGCGTCATGTTCATAAATTATAACTATTGATTTATCTCTAGGGTTTTTTGAAACTCTATCTTTTCTAATTGTACGTCCGATTCTCTGATTAATTCTTGTTGCGCTCGCTCCGCCGCCTGCCATAATAACTACATCGAGAGTTGGTATGTCTAATCCTTCGTCTGCCAAGGTTGTAGCTATCATACCCAAGCTTTCTCTAGTTCGGAGATTATTTATATGTTTTTTTCTAGCCGTGGAAGTCATTTTGCCAGTAAGAAATGGTACATTTGGCATTAGGTTTTTAATGTAATTTCCCTGAGCATATTGTTTCACCAATATCAAAGTACTTAACCCCCTTGACATAAAGTGGTTAGCGAGATTAGCAACATGAGTATTAAATTCGTCGTTATGCGCAATACTTTTGCTATATATTTTGGCATATGAACGATATTTAGTTGCCTTATCAATGGGAACAAAAAAGATATGGGGAGGAAGTAGGAAATCTCTCTTTATTAAATATGAAGCACTAATGTCTACAATCTTTTTTCCAAACATTGCCTGTATAACTATGTCTGCTCCGTCATCTCTGTAAGGAGTAGCAGATCCGCCAAATCGCCAATATGCGTTAACAGAAGCCGACATAACATCTGTTGCCGTTTTACTCGAAGCATGATGACAATTATGAACTAAAGTTTTATTTCCAAAAAAACAATGTGTGTCTTTAACCGAAATGTCATAAACTTTTTCTATATTACCTTCGGCTATATTTTTTATTGTCTGCCAATTTGTATTGCATACAGGCAGGGATATATTTTTCAATATCTTGCCGCATTTTAAGAAAGCCTCATTTACACCAAGAACCTTTTCTCCTATTTTTAATTTTCCAGCCTCCTTCCATCCCTTTTGGGTATATACTAGGTGTTCCGCCGTACATTTTACAATCTGATCTTTGTCAAATCGAATCTCTATAATCTTTTTCTCACCCTTATCCATCCATTTAATTATTTGCTTATACACTATATTATTTCCATCATACGACAGCACAAACTTGCAACCATTTTCAGGAATTTTGTCGATTCTCATTTCTCCCTTTTCGGTAATAACCTTGGTATCGCCACAAACACACTCATCGAAATAAATTCCTTTTGTCAATTTTATGAGTTTCTGTAATTTTTCGGCCTTACTTGCATCTTCAATCCCATGTTCGTCCCATACATCTTCGTTATCAAATTTATAATCACTAATTTTAAACTTAGAATTCCTTACATTTAAGGCCCTAATTGCTGTCTGAATAGTACAAACCGATATTTTCTTAATATCAACTTTACCATCGCCTATCCTACCTATAGGCTCATTCAAGCAAGTTGACAAGGTATCGTAGGCTTGTTCCATTAAATCTTTGGTCAAAACATAATAAATAAAAGGATAGGTTTTAATTCTGCTGATAAGCTTCGTAACCATCATAGTTTTACCACTGGCGGTGCAAGAACTCAGTATTCCTCTTGTAAAGGTTAAGGCCCTATCGACAGTAAATGCCTGATAATCTCTTTCCTCATAATCTTCGGGTGGCAAAAATTGTAAATTAGGAAGATTCTGATCGGGACAAATCCTTCTATCGTCCTTTTCGTACTCAATGCCGTGTTTCTCTAAGACATCTCTGACAAAACCCAACAACCCTGTAAAGAAAGCTTGTCCCTGATGCCTTTTATAGAAGCGCATAACGCCGTCCCATTTCCCATCTATGACTATAGGAATAAATCTTGCCCCCTGAACCTTAAAGGCTAGGGAATCATAAAGATCATTCTGGACTTCTTCGGGTAAAAATCCAGCAATTTTCGAATAAACGTTATCGATGATAATTTTAACCATGAATTGCAGCCCATTTGTTATTTGTTATTTGTTATTCGAAAGACGAAGACGAAGACGAAGAGAATAGTTCTTTTGATGAAGCTTCTTCAGCATGTGAAGAAATAAGTTTCATCTTAGACGAACATTTAGGACATTCTTTAAGTCCCTCTTCGCCATCTCGTGCAACACCCATATGTTCACAACTTTCACACGCATAAACAGACGAAGAGACAATCACTAAAGAATCGCACGTCCCTCTTTTAATCATCGTCATTTTGATTAACTCCTTGACTTAGCATTTTTTCCATTACATTATTATACTTTTGTTTGTACATTTCTACTTCCAATACTGGTTTGTTTTTCGGACTTCTATTGCCATTCAAAAAACCTATAAATTCAGATACCTTCTCAACCTCGGACCTAAAATATACTGTATCCATCTTTGAACATTCGTAACAAAAAATCTCTAATACTATATCCCCCAAATTTCTTGTATTTAACTTAACCCCAAAAGAACGAATAGATCTTAGCGACAACTTTTTGCCGCAATACGGACAATCAAGATTCATCCATTTGGGTATTTCCATTCCTTCCATAACCTTTTCATGAAAATCGGCTATAGAATTTGGCATTTTCATTTCTTCGCAAAAATTAGTTATCATTAATGTGCTTCCTCAACTTCCGCAACCGCGATAACTTCGCCGCTTGCAATAAGATCCCTTTTTGTTTTCTCTAATGCGGCAATAATACGTCGGTTTTCTCTCCATGCATCTATAAATTGACCCGCATGCATTTTGCTATCTATTTTGCACAATTGACGGATCAAATAATCTACTTCATCTACTTGTTCCAATAGGCTCTTCATTTGTTCTCTCCTTTTCTAGTTCCGCTGCTGCTTCATCGACAAGTTCCCTAAATTTTAAAGCAATAACATGATTATCTTCTGTAATATGACCTCCAACTTTATCTCGTACTATTTCGTCAGTAGACCTTCCAAGCAAAAGGTCATATTTTATCTCTGCTTTATGGGCCACCACTTCGCTTGGATCAGAAAAATATTTAAAGTATTCTTTATATCTTTCCATCCCCCTTTTATCATTCATTTGTCCATATCCTACTTCGTGTTCTGGATGAACCAAACTAAACAAATGATGCCTATACTCATGAATTAACGTTCTGGTTTGTTCGGCATAAGAAGGACTTCCCACAGAGTTAACAAAAATAACTGGCGGATATATTTCAACATCTCCGTTAGGAATCTGCCACGGAATAGCCAATTTATTTCTTTGAAATAGTTTCTCGTCCATATAACCACCCATGTTTCCGCTGCCAAAGAGTTGTTCTGTTGGTCCAAGAATAACAGTTACATCTTCAAAGGGTATATTTGCCTGTTCACAGAGTTTCTTAATATTATCGGCAGCATAATAATATTCCGACAACTTTCTAGCACTAAAAATTGTAGGATTTGCAGTACTTACCCCTCTTGCCCCGGGTCCAACTCTAAATTCTAAACTATCGGGCTTCTCTTGGTCTCGCAAATCATAATCAACAAGGGACTTAATCTTATTGAGTTGATTCTTTTCCCGCTGTAAACCCTTAAATTCAGAAGGATCTCCCTTAACATCTATCTTTTTCATTATGGGATTATACTTAGTAATAAACGGATGACTCTTGGCCCTTAAAACTCTCTCACAAATCTCGGGGGGGATAAAAACAGGAGTCTCTATAAGGATGTAGGGAGCAACATAATCTATTATCCTAAAATAAGGGTCCACCCTCCCTCTAAGTCCTTGGATACCTGCCTCATCAAGAGGAAAGTCTGAAGGGTCTATTTTAAAAGTAACATAATAAGGTACACTCGATGGATTAGGATAACCTTCCTCCACCAAAGATTCAACGCTAGACATAATTAGCCGGATTGCATTCAACAACTCTCCGAAATTATGAACGTTCGGTAACAAAAGAACCGAAATTTCTTCCAAAGGCCATCCCAAATACAAATATCTCTTAATAGCATAGAGGTCTGCAAAATTAGAGATGTCGCTCTGAATATATTGCTCATCCTGTACCGCATCCTGATCATATAAATAATCTCTATAACCCGCTATAACTACTCCCTCCTTACTCGTTGCATCTTTATTGTCAGGAGCCCCTATGTTAATAAGAATAAATGGTGGTTTTTGTTCCAAAAGAACCTTTGGCTCTTTAACCTTATTGCCCTGATAGTCAATTTCATTAAGAAATGAAACAGAAGAAATCAAAGACGGACCAATATAACCGCCCGTATAACTAGGGTTTTGAAACTCCTTAGGTAATATTTTTGCGACAGATGGCATGCGATCCATATTTGCTTCTATAACAGGTAGATTTTTGAAGAATTTATTTCCATAATGTTTTTGAATCATCTCTTGGGCATACCTAAAACTATCGAGAGAACGAACCCGCAACAAATTAAATGGACTACCCTCTATTTCTGGGCGACTAGAAAACCCGCCAAAATCTTTAGTCATCCTAACCTGAGCAGCCCTTAGCAAAATTTCCATGCGTTCTGGATCGAACTCAAACGCATTGGGAAGATATACTTGTCTAGAATCAACGTCAAAACAAACATGTAATAAGTTGCCCTTGGGAAGTTCTTGTTTTTCAAGCCTCAATTTATCAGCCAAAAGCTTTTTAGCTGTGGCCGCAGAAATCGTGACCGGAGAGTAAAAAACTCTTGGCATCTTACCCTCCTTGGAAGGAGGGACTACATAGTAGTTTATAATTCTATTCTTCAGCTTCATAATATTAGGAATAATAAGGCACAGTTATATTCTTATTCAAAGAAATAACTGCAATTACCTTCATTTGATATCATAAACCAAGCTAACTTTACACTTAGAAGGTTTCCATGATGCAGGATTAGATGGCTTATAATGTTTGCCATTAATAAAACATTCACTGTTGACTATTCCTATTGTTGTCAACCAACTCTTGCCTTGAAATTGATTGCACAACCCTAGCCCATGAAGCCATCTAGAGGCGTTAGGTTCGTTGTACCCTTGATCCAACTTACCCGTCAAGCCAATACTGTAACATCCAAATCTTATTGCAGGATAATGAATATGTCCAACAAAAATATTCTTTCCAAATGTTCTGGAAGACTTCTCCATTTTACTGCCGGGCTGTCCAAACATCGTAACATCACCATGAATAAATGACGCAGATCCGATCTTAAGTACATCCTTCAAGTCCGTTAATTTGTAACCCAAAGAATCTATCGAACACAAAAACGGAAAGTCCAAATAGCCATCAAACTGAGGAAATCTCTTAATGAAATCTCTAGCGAACCTTTCGTGATTACCATATATCAAATAATTTTCTTTTGACCACTTTGCCGTTCGCTTTAATACGAAATGAGTTTGGGCTGCTTCTTCAATAACTTTACTATTAAGAATTGGTATTCCCTTATCCATAAGATGATGATTTAGGGACGCATAATTATGAGTGTCTCCCAAATTAACAGTAGCATCTGGCTTGTAGTCCTTACAGATTGACTCTTCTATATCTAAAATTTCAGGTTCATGATCAACGCAATGCATATCTCCAATAACAAATATCTTCTTGTCAGGATTGAAGACACCCTTAGAGGCTATGATTTTATCAAAGTAAGAGGTCGCAAATCCATTTATGGTTTTTTGAATAGTGCAGGGAACAATCGTATGCCTACCCCTACTGTCAACATGAAGTACAAGAAGACCCATCTCCCAATACTTATTCATATGACTCATGCGCCTATATTTTATAAACCCATCCCAATATGCCTGCTTTAAAACCCTCCCATCAGAAAAGTCAATTTGTTTAATGGTTCGAACAATATGACGCTCACAAAGACAACCGGGAGAAGCTAAATAAGAAGCGGTCTCATTGGTGCAGCGAGTAAAAAACTCATGCCTGTGACAATTTACTATGACCTTGGGATCAAATATCTCAGAATCAAGACCACTAATAGAAGTTTTGACATAATCGCCAATTAAATCTTGATTCATTATGACAAGATCGCCAATAGAAATACTCTCTCTTACTATTTCATAATTGAATTTGAATTTGTTGCGCTGATCTTGAACAAACTTAAGCTCTTCAATTTTAGAAAGAACAATTAAGTTGTCAAAATTGCCCCAATCATAACTAATATCATTGTCATCATCTAAAATGTGACCTAGATGAATAATTTTAGTCGGCTTTAAATATTTGTCCACCCTCTTAAGCAAATTAAACATATCTTTCTTTGTATGTTTTCCATGCGAATCGCCAACGATAACATAAGTTCCCTCTCCCAGCTTAATGTCTTCTGGATTCTTAAATCCCAATAACTCTAATCGTTGATCCGCCTTAGCTTTGAGGCTAGAAAAACTAAAAGAAAGTTTGTCCGACTCTAAATTGACCTTCTTTAAGAAGTCCTTTTCTGTCGTCTGACTCAATCGAGAAACAGAATATCTTGTAATAGTTAATAAAGCCGTAATAAGTTGTTCGGCCAATAATTCCTTACCCTCATCGGTTTGTTCAAGGGCATCGGTATCTACAACACTAATTTCTCTCCAAGCTTTCCAGTCCGTAGATTGCGCTTGTCTTTCTATAGAAATGCGTGATCTATTTAGCTTATCCTCTATAAAGTCATAGGATTTGCCTGCCTGTAAATACGCATCTAGCTGTACCATTTCATCCCTAGTCCACTTGCGAGGAGCAGTTTTGCAAAAAACATCAGGATCTTTCAAGAAGGATTCCCAATTAGTTCGCCCATACTTCAAAATGCAAGCCCGATAACTTTTCTTTAGGGATCTGCCGACTTGCTTCCATGTTTTTTTCTCTTTGTCCCTTAAGCCATGCAATTGAATTAGTTCTTCTTTTGTCCATGTTGAAACTGGCATATTAACTCCTTGCGTACAATGTTCCCTCAATGTTACCGAACGTATGCGTGATATTAATTAGATTTCTTATGTCGAGAATATTATACAAAAAAATAGGAATTTTTTGACATCTTTTCGGCGGTTCGCAAGCTACGGGATTTTAACCCCAGTAGGTTAAACTGCAAAATATGCAAATTCGAAGTAACCTACTTCTTCGGGAATATTTTCATAAGTAACAGTAAAACCATTTACCAAATACGCAGATATATATATTCTAGGTAGCGTAAATGGACCGGGCCATGCGTTACTTGTTATGCTGCTTGACGAAGAAGTGCTCGACGAACTGGAATCAAGACTACTAGATGAACTGGAAGAAGTGCTCGACGAACTGGAATCAAGACTACTAGATGAACTCGAATCAAGACTACTAGATGAACTTGAACTACTCGTAGAACTAGAATCAACACTACTCGAAGAGGAAGACGTAGAAGAAGAACTAATAGACATTTGGCTGCTCGAAGAACTAGTAGAATCAAAACTACTCGACGAACTCGAAGAAGAAAAACTACTACTCGACGAACTCGAAGAAGAAGAACTATAAGAACTCGACGATGACGAACTACTGGAATCAATACTACTTGAACTGCTAGAAGACGAACTAGACGAACTAAATTCCTTATTTACATCATAAAACGGAATGGTAGCCCACGTTATTGTTGCACTCTTAACCGGAAATCCCGTAATAATATTAAGAGTCCCATTGCCATTGCAACGGTAAGACTTCCTGCCAGTAACGGGATAGTTATCTGAACGCCTTAAATCATATCTTCTTCTCATCTCTCAATCCTTCTGCTTATAGGTGTGTATATATTATTTCCATTATTGTCTGTCGGAATCCTCTTGGTTGTGTTATACAGAATGGCTATATAATCAATAATTGCTTGCTTGGGACCATAGTTTGTCGTATTGCAAACAACTCTAAAAACAGGATCAAAGAACACATTAAGCGCAAATGAATCATTAGCATCTTGTCTGTTATTAAATACAATAAGCCCTTCGTTGCTATTAACGGCATATAATGAAGAAATAACCTCTTCTCCATTAGGCAAACTTTCATTAAATCTGCGAATTTCAATGGTTGCGTTAGTAGGCCATCTTCCGTTAATCGCCATATAAGTAATGTAATCGTCGGTCAATAAGATCTCGTTAAATCTCGTTAATTGTATTGAGTGTCTATCTGGCGCAAGTTCGGGCCTAGTAACAGACACATAATCTACTATCTCCGTAGAGTTGTACTGGGCCACTCCATAATCTATCTCTGAAGTAGAAGGAATAGCCGCTTGATGCGTAATATGAATTGAAGCTAAATATTCATCGCTATTTATGTCTAAATCTACTGGCTGGAAGAATATTGAGAATTTTTGCTGAGCATAAAAATCTAATTGGGCTGCCTCAAATGTAGGACTCTCAAAATTCTCGTTGCCAAAAAGATTAACTTCATACTGGAAATATCGAGCTTTGTTATTTATCGTAGCCTCAAAGGTCAACCCGTCCGTAACATCCTGCCAGTCTGACCAACTAGACCATGTAACTTGATCATCACTATACCTAATTCTAAACTCCATACGAGCATTCAGCGGGACAGTAATACTTCCCAAATTAAATGAATGGCGAATATTGTCGTTTTCTAGGTCTATAATATTAGAATAAGTTCCTTTGTTAATAGGTATTATGTTCCCATCTATAAGAATATCATCGATAATATCATCCACCGTATCGCTATCTGGATTAATCGAGTAAACAAGTTCACTACAAGTTTCCGCAGCATACCTCAACAAAACAACCTCGTCGGAGCCGTAAGAATAACCAAGTCTTACAGGAACAACTGGAACCTCACAATCGCCATCTATAAAGTTAACGTTATCTATAGCTTGGACTAAAGAATGTTCTGATGTGTTTTCGTCGCCATCGGTCAAAAATAAAATTGCTTTCTTGGCGAACTTCCATTCCGAATTATCCTTTTGGTATTCGATAATGGTTTGGGCTGCCGTTTTGACGGCATCATGCATTTGACTTGCACCTATCGTATAAATCTCTTGGATTGCATCGGCCAAATATATAGTGTCATCTGTTGGTTCCGATAGCAGTTTCTTAACAGAGGGCAACCACTGCAAATTAGAAGAAACCAAAAGCGTTATTTCGTCTTCTGCGGCTTGTTGATCTACTTCAACAGACGCCTTAATCTTAAGTGTCATGTAATTTCTTACCGTATCTGCTCTTATTACCAATGTATTGTCCGTAGGCGTTTCTCCCAACGCCTTATAAGCCGTAATCTCAAACGTTATACGGGTTCCGTCTGGAACTGGTTCTTCGGGAACCGTAACAAGACTGCCCGAACCGTCTACCCTGTCATACTCAGGAAATCTTGCATAAGCAACAATATCAAAAGCTTTGGCAGTATCTGTTACCGTAGTTGCGACATATACTCTTGGAACAGTTGGAACATCAGAACAGCTTAACTCTGCCGCACCAACACATTCTGCCCAACTCATTCTAGCCTGCAAATTAGCATCGGCACTGTAACCAGCACCCAAATTTAAGAACAACTTTTTA
>Ga0307378_10003400_pt1 | contig 23393 bp, 19 predicted proteins | sample UN1MG_FD_202238 | JGI IMG/M metagenome (GOLD analysis project Ga0307378, IMG submission 202238) | Soil microbial communities from Risofladan, Vaasa, Finland - UN-1 | ecosystem: Environmental > Terrestrial > Soil > Coastal area > Acid sulfate soil | place: Finland: Risofladan, Vaasa | collected...
TTTTGCACGACATCGGCAAGATGGAGGAGTACAATAGCGATCTAGCGGTGGAGCGGACGACGGAAGGTCGGCTTCTGGGGCACATAGTGTTGGGGCTTTTGAAGTTGCAGCGCTGCGTCGAGAAGCTCGATAGTTTCCCCGCGGAGAAGTGGCGGAAGTTGCTTCACGCCTTGATAAGTCACCACGGGAGCCTCGAGTGGGGCTCGCCTCAGGTGCCGATGACGCTCGAGGCGATAGCGCTTCACTACATCGACAATCTTGACGCCAAGCTGGGTCAATTCAGAGCAGTGTCAGAGAAACACAAGGACCCCAACTTCGAGGGCTTCACGACCTACGACAAGTTCCTTGAGCGGTATGTGTATTTTGGCGATCGCTTTAGCAGGACCGAGGATGAGCAACAGTGAAAATGCCGTGTATCGTAACCATTGACGGTGTCGGGAGGCACGTCGCAGAAGAGGTCTCGATCCGGGGCTGGGTGTATAACAAGCGCTCCAGTGGGAAGATAAGGTTCATCTTAGTTCGCGACGGCACTGGTACAATCCAGTGCGTTCTCGCCAAAGGCGAGGTGAGCGGCGAGACATTTGACAAGTTCGATTCGCTCACGCAGGAGACGTCACTCATTGTAACTGGCGTGATAAATGAGGACCAGCGTGCTCCTTTAGGATATGAGCTTCTGCTCAGGCGCATTGACATTGGTCAGATCGCCGAGAACTACCCGATAACGCCAAAAGAGCACTCAATTGGGTATCTTCTGGAGAGACGACACCTTTGGATGCGCTCCGCCCGGCAGAGCGCCATCCTCAGAATTAGAGCGGCAGTTGTTAAGGCCGTAAGGGATTTTCTGGACGGCGAGGGTTTCGTGCTCGCCGACACCCCCATCTTCACGCCGACATCGTGTGAAGGGATGAGCACGCTGTTCGAGACTAAGTATTTCGACAGGACAGCCTATCTCTCCCAAAGCGGGCAGCTTTACAACGAGGCGACGGCAATGGCTCTTGGCAAGGTGTATTGCTTTGGTCCAGCCTTTAGAGCTGAGAAATCCAAGACGAGGCGCCATCTCACGGAGTTCTGGCAGGTGGAGCCGGAGGCGGCCTACTACGACCTCGATGATATGGCCGATCTCGCTGAGCGTCTGCTGGTTTACGTTGTGAGATGGACCCTAGACAAAAGGTCAAAAGAGCTCCAGTCGCTCGAGCGAGATACCAGTATCCTCGAGAATCTGGCCACACCATTCCCTAGAATCACTTATGACGAGGCGCTCGAGATACTGAGAAGGAATGGCCTCGAGGTGGAATACGGCTCGGACCTCGGCGCTCCCGACGAGACCGCATTGAGCAATGAATTCGACAGGCCTGTTTTCATCACTGATTACCCGCTCAAGGCCAAAGAGTTCTACATGAAGGAACATCCTGAGAATCCTGACCTCGTGCTCTGCTTCGATGTTCTGGCTCCAGAGGGCTATGGCGAGATAGTTGGCGGGAGCCAGCGCGTGGACGACGTGGCGATACTGGAGCAGAGGCTCAAGGATTTCAACCTGCCACGGGAGCCTTTGGAGTGGTATCTTGACTTGAGAAGATACGGGAGTGTCCCGCACAGTGGCTTTGGGATGGGGATCGAGCGGACGGTGGCCTGGATATGTGGCATCAAACACATTAGAGAAACGATACCCTTTCCAAGAACTATATATAGGCTCACGCCATAGGTTGAGCACGAATGGTTTCAATGATAGAGGTTTTCGGCGTAGGGAAGAGCTTCAGCCGAAATGCGCTCGGCCTCTGGGATATCTCATTTGCCGCGCACAAGGGCCAGCTCATGGCCATCACCGGCCCGGCCGGCTCAGGCAAGACAACGCTCCTACGTATTGTCTCAGGCCAACTCAGGCCCAGTGAAGGCCACGTGCTAGTTGACGGCGTCAATCTTGCGGGAATCCCTCAAAAAACACGCAGCCGGATACTAGGACGGACGATCGGTGTGGCCCCAGCAGAGCCTCTTTTCCTCAGCAACGCGCCTGCAATCAAGACCATTCTACTCGCGCTGACCAGCATTCGTATTTATGGCAACATGGCTCTTCAAAAGGCCAAGCAAGTCCTCGAACTCGTTGGATTACTGCATAGGAGCAACAGCCCAGTGTCTGCTCTTTCGCAAGCCCAGCGAACACTCCTCTCGATCGCTCGGGGCCTATCCGGCGGGCCAAAGGCTCTTCTTGTGGACGAACCGATCCTAGGCCTTGACAATTCCGCCACCAAAGAAATAATAACAATACTGAATCGCGCATCCGACCGGGGCACCACTGTGCTTATGGCAACGAGAGCCGAGGGTCTGTTGCGAGACCTCTCAGTTGACACGGTGCGGCTCGCGGCCGGACGCTTTCGATACTGAGAGCAAACTAGAGAACGCCTGAATACCCAGGAGGGCAGAAGATGAGGGAATTCGATCTATCGGATTTCGAAGAAAAGACTCACGAGCAAGAAACAGAAACCTTGGACGAGGAGTTTGAACCTGTCGTCATTGAGGCAGAGCGGCTCGACCCAGAAGGAGCGCTTCACGACTCCACTTTCACTGAGCTTGCTGCTGACGACATGAAAAGGCAGTTTGCTCGGCGAGACGCGCATATCAAGATTTTCACCAGCCAGTTCAAGATCGTTGGAAAGCTTCTCGTTCCGGCCGAGGGAGCAATGACGAGGCTCACTGACATCCTCAACATACCTGAAAAGGCCTTCCTGCCCATCACGGAGGCTGAGGTAACATCGCTCACGACCGGCAAGGCCATCCAGACCAACACTTTCGTCGCGGTCAACAAGAATGATGTGCGCATCATTATTCCTATCGCTGAGCCTGCTAAACCCAAGGGTAAGATCGATTTCACTGGTGATTCGTTCCGCGAAGAAGAAGTAGAGCCAAGGTAGGTTCTAGAGATTTCGGCAGGTTTTGGAAGTTTTGTCGGCTCTTGGAGGGGACAGATGTAGCGGTGTTTGTGGGTTTACGAGCGACGTGTATTGGTTCTGATAAGATATGTTATGTAAACTAACTGATCCCCAATGAAGATCGCCATTCCGCTACCAAGCCCCGTCCCATTCTACCCAGGCGGCATCGAAAAACTCGCCGCAGGCCTTGCAAATGCACTTCGTCGCGCCGGACACCAGGTCGAGACTATAAAGGTCCCAGCTAAAGAACAGACTCTCTGCCAGATACTCGCCTCATATATCAGATTCTGGCGACTCGACCTGAGGCACTTCGATCTTGTAATATCACTTAAATATCCAGGGTGGATGTCTCGATCAAATAGGCATATTGTCTATATGTGCCATCGTCTTCGCGGCCTTTACGACACTTACCCGTTGCCGGTGGGTCTCAAGACATGGCTGAGCGCCTCGTTGCTTAGGTTCCCCGGGCCGTTGACAAGGACGATAGTCCACTGCCTCGACGGCATCGGCCTCTCCAACCGTCGGGTGTCCCATTTTTTCTGCCTTTCGGAAACAGTGAGACGCAGGGCTGAGTACTTTCCCGCTGGCTGTTATGAGCCTGTTGTCGTTTATCCACCCAGCTCTTTGCCGGACCTCTCTGGAGGTCCATACGACTATTTCTTCTCAGTGAGCAGGCTCGATGCGCCGAAACGGATGGACCTTGTGATATCGGCGATGGCGCACATCAAGGAGAATGTCAGGCTGCTAATCGTTGGCGAGGGCCCTCAGCGAGCGTATCTTGAATCACTTGCGGCGAGCGATCCGAGGGTTGAGCTTCTGGGAAATGTTACGGATGAGAGGCTCTCAGCCCTTTACTCAAGCGCCTTGGCGGTCGTTTTTGGGCCTGTTCAGGAGGACTTCGGACTGGTCACGCTCGAGGCCATGAAGTGTGCCAAGCCGGTGATAACGTGCACTGATTCGGGCGGCCCAACGGAGCTTATTAAAGACGGCGTGAATGGCTTTATTTGCGAGCCTGACTCGCGGGCAGTCGCAGAAAAGATGTCCCTGCTGGCAAGAGACCCGGGCATGGCCAGAGAGTTGGGCCAAAAAGGGCTGGAAACGGTCTCCGATGTGACTTGGGAGAACCTGGTTGACAAGCTGCTTCAGCCCTACAATTTCCTCGAGCTAGACTTTATTAACTCGCGACAGAATAAGAGAATTATATGCGTTCTGTCGCCTTATGGCATCTATCCCCCGGTCGGCGGCGGAAAGTGCCGCATCTTTCAGCTATATCGACATCTGGCGCACTACTTCAACGTTGTCGTCGTGTCTATTGGCAACTACAACGAAACATATCAGGTCACAGAGCTTGCCGATGGGCTCTTCGAGGTCAGGGTTCCGATGACCCCCGTCCACAGCAAAGAGCAGTGGGAGCTAGAGAAGGCGGCGGGGCTTCCCATATCGGACGTAGCTATGCCGAGGCTGATGCACCACACGCCGATGATCAGGGCTGTGATCGAGCATTTCGTCGGGAAGGCCGACGTCGTCGTTGCATCACATCCTTTCCTGTTCGATGTGGTCCGTCGTGTTGAGCGGACGAGGCTTGTCGTGTATGAGGCGCACAACGTGGAGACGAAGCTCAAGGCCGCATACCTCAACAAAACGCGGACTGGCAAGAGACTGCTGCGCGACACCGGCCGCGTGGAGCGGGCGGCGGCTCGTCAGTCTGACGTGCTTTGGGCAACGTCCGAAGATGAGGCCAAGGACCTCGCGCGCATTTTCGGCGTCAAGCCGGAGAAGGTCTGGACCGTTCCCAATGCAGTTGATACGAGCACCATAGTTGTGCCTGACGAAAAGGCGCGCGAGCAGGCCAGAACAATTCTAGGATGCTCAAGGCCGGTCGTGCTTTTCATTGCGTCTTGGCATCCACCGAACTTGGAGGGTTTGCTGTTTCTGAAGGACCACCTCTCTCCTGCTCTGCCGAACGCTGACTTCGTGGTGATAGGTAGCGTCAAAGATCAGTATTTGTCGGCAGTTAAGAGTCTTGACTTCCCGGACAACTTGAAGGTGTTGGGAGTTGTTGAGGAGAAGGTAAAAAACCTCTGGCTGGCCGCAGCTGAGGTGGCGATCAATCCAGTTGCTTCGGGTTCAGGAACAAGCTTGAAGATGTTCGACTACATGGCGGCAGGGCTTCCGATCGTAACAACAGCTGTTGGGGCGAGGGGCACTCACCTTGTTGATGGCAAGCACGCTATCATCTCTGACCGTGCTCTTTTCGCACACAATATAGGTTTTGTCTTGAGGCACAGAGAGGAAGGGTTGGCCCTGGCGGCGGCAGCAAGGAGGCTCGCCGAAGACCGCTTTGACTGGGCCAAGATAGCAGGCGCCCTTCACGAGAGGCTCGAAGGGGCAATGCCCTCTTCCCTACCCCGCCAGTTCGACGCGTCCAATCAGAGGCAGTTCATCTCTGGATGGTATCCTCCTGAGTTCTGGGAGGACAAGTTCACGTTCAGGTGGTCGAACGGCGAGGGGAGGCTCGCTGTCCACAACCCAAAGCGCGCTGCGACGCTCCGAATCGAGCTCTTGAGGGGCGCATCATCCGAGCTCGAGGTGTTACTGAACGGGAGTTCAGCGGCGAGATTCACGCTTGAGGCCGGCTGGCAGCGGCTCGAAGTTGAACTGCCTCGAATCATCGACGGCGATGCCATTGAGGTTCTTCTGAGATGCTACCCCTGGCGGCCAGCGGAGGTCGCGGGAGGCAACGACTTGCGGCGACTCGGCCTCGCCCTGAAGAGGGCGAGCGTCATCTGATACCCGAAACGCCGGGGTCGCGTGAGGGGGGCATCATCGCCGGTCTGGGTTGTGTGGCGAGTGATTGTGGGTAAGGAACAAGTGGAATTAGGATTGACCTGATGCTGCGTTTCGTTCCCTGCAGGCAAGCTATAATGGCGCAGGAATTTCTGGCCGCTGTTGGCAGAAATTCGGTTCCCCGAAGGGGGGCCACAATAGTAGCCGTGGGTGCAACCCACGGAATGCGTTCTATGTTCAGCCCTTTCAGGGCTGTTTTCCTTTCCTTCTCTGACCCTGATCCGTAGGTTTCACCTACGGCTACTCACGTCCATCCCCTTGCGGGGATGCGGGAAGAACGCCGTCAGTTGAGCAGGCCCGGGCACGATTACGAAAACTCCTCCTCAAAAGACCGCTTGACAGCGCCTTCTGCTTGAGTATTGTTCTCTGTAAATAATCCGTGTGGATGCCCTTCGCTTAATAGGGAAGTGTGGTGAGATTCCACCGCGGGCACGCCACTGTAATCGGGGACGAAACCCGAAACTAACGCCACTGGGCGGCCTTAAGCGCCCGGGAAGGCTTCGGGGAGTAGGTTGATCCGTAAGTCAGGAAACCTGTCCAGACGGAAGATTCGTTGAGGTCCCTCGATGACTGGGGATGGGGCGGTTTTGTCTTTTTACCCCAACCGAGGGGTCTCGGTTGGGGTTTTTGCATTTATTGGTGTGAGTATGGAGCTGAGAAGAGTTCTCCTCGTAAGTCTGAGCGCCTCGTTAATCCTAGCCGCATGCGCATTGGCCGAAGAGGCTAAGAAGGCGGACAGCGTCGCGAAACACAAGACCAAGAAAGCCTCATACGCGCTTGAAAAGGAGGTGGTTGTTACGGCCACACGAACCGAGACGGACGCATCCAACGTGTCCGCTTTCGTAACTGTCGTTCGGCCCGAGGACCTTCCTGCTAGGCCGAAGACCGCAGCGGATATGCTCAAAGCTGTTCCCGGACTTAGAATCAACCAATACGGAGGTGGACTTTCGCTCGCCCCGCCCAGCATCAGAGGCTCATCCGCGAACCAGGTCCTAATAATGATAGATGGAGTGAGGCTGAACTCCGCCAGAGGTGATGGCGTGGACCTCTCCGACATTCCAGCGGACATCATCGACCACATCGAGGTCGTCCGCGGCGGCAGCTCCGCACTTTACGGCAGCGACGCGATGGGAGGCGTGATCAACATAATCACGAAACGAGGCACGAAGAGGCCATCCACAACGCTTTCTCTGACCGCCGGGTCGTTTGACACGTTGGGAGCGACAGTCTCGCACAGCGCAGGCCTCGAGAACTTGGACTTTGCGTTGTCGCTGCACTACGCCGAGAGCGAGGGCGACTTTCCTTACGAGTTCCGAGGCACGCAGACCAAGCGGATACAGAACGGCAGCTACACTGCCCGCGGCGGCTTTTTACGTGCAAGTTATCGGCTCGGTTCGGGCACACAGTTAGGCTTGACCCACATCCTGAACGATTCGGATAAGCACTTGCCCGGCAGGATTGAGTTCCCGACGCCTGACGCTGAACAGAAGAACCAGTGGAGCCTGACAACGCTTGTTCTCGACCAAAAGGATTTTCTGGCAAAGGGGCTTTCCGCATCGCTTATGGCCCACTGGCGCGCCGAGCATCTATCCTACTACGATCCCATCTTCGTGGGGGCAACTCCGAGCGGTTACACTGGTCATCGAGGAGGTGTGGAGCTTCTGCTGTGCTACTCGGCGGGCCTGCACCAGCTCATCACGTTCGCCGCCAGTGCCAGTGAGGAGAAACAGAACAGTGTAAACAGTGGCACGCACACAAGAACCACGTCGAGCGTCTTCCTCCAGAACCTAGTCTCGCTACTGGACGACAAGATCATTCTGACACCGGCCGCTAGGCTCGACAGGTATTCCGATGTCGGGCGATCGTTTAACCCCAAGCTCGGCGTCTGCCTCAAACCATTGCCCTTCCTGTCGCTCAAGGCCAACGCATCCAGATCGTTTCGCGTGCCCGGCCTCGATGACCTCTACTGGCCACGGAGCGCCTTCACTGCGGGCAATCCTGACCTGGAGCCTGAGACATGCCACAACTGGGACGCGGGTTTCGAGCTCCGGATTGAGGATAATCTCCGACTTGAGGCGGCCTATTTTTTGAATCGAGCCAAGAACCTGATTTTGTGGCAGCCAGCACAGGGAGGTCTATGGTCTCCTACTAATGTGGGCCGCGCGCGGATGACGGGGATCGAGTCGCGACTTGTGGCCTCGGTGTTCAAATGGTGTCGATTGGAGATGTCGCATACTTATACCGACGCCAAGGACACGACCGATCCCCAAAACACGACACAATTGATAAAGCGCCCAAGAAACAGGACGACTGCGCTATTAAACGTTGGCTGCGACAAGATATCTGGGTCGGTGCAGGTCTCTCGCACCAGCCAGAGCTTCACAACCGCCGCAAACACCCAGTGGCTGCCATCGAACACGCTCGTTGATTGCGGCCTCAAGATGAGGCCACTGAAACATCTGGCGCTCGAGTTCTCTGTCCAGAATCTCTTTGACCACTCCTATCAAGTGATGCCTGATTACGCTATGCCCGGCAGAAGCTACTCGCTAACAGTCAGCTTAAAACTCGAGGGGAGGTGATGTCAAGGAATAACCCATGAATCAAGCAAAAATCTGAGTATCTGAAAAACAAGACCTTAGCAAACACAGGAGGAATAGAGAATGGCTAAGAAATTACTGCTTCTTTTGGCAGTGGTTGTCGTCGCTTATGGCATCGCGTCCGCTCAAGAGGTGCAGCAGGTTACGCTTCACTGCCCAGTGTATCTCACGTGGGCGAGCTCTGACTCGTTCATTGTTGTCCGTAACACGACGGGCACCGATGTGTCCTTCACGCCTGGATTCTGCTTCGACGGGGAGTATCTGGTTCCTTACACTCTCATCCCTGTCCCTGCGCATGGGACAATCATTCTGACCGTGGACCAGTTCTTTGACACATCGATATGCGAAAGCGGCCTGGTTGGTGTAGAGCTGTCGTATATGGGCGAGCCAGGGGCCATCATGGGCTCGGTCGTCATGTTTCTGGGGAGCATGTCGTTTCAGGTTCCGTTCAGGGATGTGGCTGCGGACGTCTCTCACTCGCTGCACTCCAGCCTCTGTTTGGGCGGCGACTTCATTGACTACGTCTTTGTCAAAAACACCACCAACGAGCCGGTTACTGTCTCGCCGACTTTCTACTGCAACGGCGCCGCGACGCCCGGCCTGAGCGTTAGGCTCAATCCGCATCAGGCTGCGATGGTGAGCGCCGGAGCTGGGCACTTGGGCGACTGCATAGGAGGCGCAGACCTGGTGACGACGGCCACGCCGGGCAGCATCGTCGCTGTCAACATCGCCGCCAACCTAATGACAGGCATGACCCTAGTCGAGGAGCTCCTTCCGGGCGTGGGCGGCCTCACCCCACCGCCGACATACAACCTCTTCGTGGCCAACGGCCTCTCTTACACGCTCTCCGCGGTGAACACTGAGACCGGAGAGGTCAAGGTCAACTTCGCATCGACCGGCGACGTCCCCAACTATCTCTCGTTCCACAACGACGACCTTTACTGCGTCAACTCTCTGTCCAACAACGTGCAGGTCTTCTCACCGGCCACCGGAGATGCGCTGGGCGAGATCGACCTTGACGTCGGGACAAATCCCTGGGCAATGGCGTTCACATCTGGCGACAAGGCGTTCGTGACGGGTTACTACACCGATAACGTGGTGATCCTTGATCTGGCAAGTCAGGAACAGGCAGGCACAATCGATCTTGGTGAGAACGCTCGCAGCCCCGAGGGTATCTGCCTCGCCGACGGCAAGCTCTATGTCTCAAGCGTCAACTACGACTTGAGCACCTACTCCTATGGCCAGGGCGTTGTGACGGTCATCGACCCTGAGACCATGCAGACCATCAAGACGCTCCAAACCAGCCAGCTCAACCCCCAGGTCATCCAGAACGACGGCCAGGGCGAGCTTTACGTGCTCTGCACAGGGGATTGGTTCAGCCAGTTCGGCGTCGTTGACGTCATCGACACAGCAACGGACGAGATCGTTACGTCGCTGCCGGTCGGTGGCTCTCCGGGCTGTATGGTGATTGCGCCGAACAATTGCGCCTACATTGGGGACGCTTCGGACGCCAACTTGTATAAGATAGACGTGGCCACGAACACGGTTCTGCACGACTCGGAAGACCCCATCGTGTTCAGTGGAAAGAGCGCCTCTGCGGCCGGACTTGTCGCCTCGAGCGCAGGCTATCTCTACATCTCTTCATTCGGCGAGGACACGGTTTACATAATGGACTATCGCACCGATGGCATGATACGGATGATATTCTCAGTCGGCGATGGTCCGGGGGCGCTGGCCATTCTGAACTGATATTGCTCGCGTCAATTTCGCTCTACTCATCAGGGCCGGCACAGGCGCTTACCTCCTTGCCGGCCGGCGCGAGTAGATTCAGGAGGCTGTCCCAAAAGTCACTTCGCGTTCTGATCTTCTTACAACACAAGGATTCTGCCATGCAGATGCACTTATTGGACAGCCTCTTGAATGGAGGGAGAAGTTGGAGATGAACAGTTCGTGCCTATCGGACGCAGCCACAATAGCCTGAGCTTCCTCCGCTCGGTCCTGCCGCAAGATTACCTCGAGAAAGAGATTGGTATCGAGCAAGAGCCTCATTGTGCTCCTATTCTCCACTCAGAGATCTTATGTTGTAGCTCAACCGAGGTGTATTTGTCGCGGAGGTGCTCCAACGCGCCTGCCCAATCGAATCGGGGCTTGCGCCGCGGCCTGTTTGCGCCGCCTCTCGAGCACAAAGTTGGCGAAATCCCTCACATCTTCCTGAAGGTCAGGAGGAAGTTCTTTGAGCAGCTCTTCAAGGGTCTTATGCTGTCCTTTTGCGATGTCTCTCAATCTTCAGAGCACGATCTAAAGCCAGAGGCTGAGTGAATCGGGCTCTGGAATCAGCTGGATGATGCGGCCAATCCTGTTTTTCCGATGCCGATGTCCTCGAGCACGACCTTTCGGAACACGTCAGGGTCCCCGAACCGCTTCTGAGCATCCAGTATCTCTATCCCGGCAATGCGCCCGTCTTCTGCATAATCAACGGCGAGGCCTTCCCCAAGATGGTCTGTCGTTACAGTAGTCTCAATGAAGCGGATGTATAGTGCGTCCACATCGGCATCATATGTGATTCTCATCGCCTGATTCCCTCATCAGAAATAGTAAACATATACGGTGACGACCACGATCTCGTCAGCTTCTTCGACGAAAATCGGCCGAACCTGCTTGGTCGCATAATATTTACCGTTCCAGACACCGTCAAATGTGAAGTCCTTCCGGCACTCAAGTCTCCCTGTTTCAGCCTCATCGATTTCATCGGCCTCTCTTCAGCTTGGACGACACCATCACCATCTGGGTGATCCTGCCATTCGAAGATCATATCCCTTGATGGGAGCCGGGTCAAATATATTGCCCCGGTCAATCGCTTACTTGATGCGGCTGTCCGAATTTGTGAGAATATATGTGAGATGCACATCGGAATCTGATCGAGGTGGGTTTGATGCGGGACGAGTCGATTGGGCGAGCGATAGCGGAGCTGCGGGAGCAGATACGCTACCATGAGCACAAGTATTATGTGGAGAACGAGCCAGAGATTTCCGACTTCGAGTTCGATGGGCTTATGCAGAGGCTAAAGGAACTTGAGGCGCAGCATCCGGAGCTCGTGACGCCCGATTCACCGACTCAGCGGATTTATGACGGGACGCTGGACGGCTTCAAGCAGGTCTCCCACAAGGTGGCGATGCTCTCCCTCGATAACTCATACAATTTCACAGACCTCGCCGAGTTCGACGAGCGCGTTGGGCGCGCGCTAGGTGTTCCTACGGATGAGATTGAATACGTAGCCGAGCTCAAGATCGACGGAGTCGGCATAGCGCTTCTCTACGAAAACGGTGTGCTCGTGCGAGGCGCAACGCGGGGCAATGGCACGGTGGGCGATGACATCACACACAGCGTCAGGACGATAATGTCTGTCCCGCTGAGGTTGCGGGGCGGTCCTGGCCAGGTTCCGCCTTTGTTGGAGGTCCGCGGCGAGGCCTTCATTGGTCTGAAGGAGTTCGAGCGAATCAATCGGGAGCGGGAGGAGGCTGGCCTCGACTTTTTTGCCAACCCTCGCAACTCGACGGCGGGCACGTTGCGGCAGCTGGACGTCATGGAAGTTGCGAGGCGCCGGCTCGACGTGTTTATCTACATGCTCAGCCACGTGGAGGGTCTTGCGGTTGAGACCCACTCGCAGGCGCTGGGACTGATGCAGTCGTGGGGATTCAAGGTGAATCCTGCCGCGAGTCGCTGCCGGGGCCTCTCGGAGGTCAGGGATTATTGCGATGAGTGGCAGCAGAAACGGCATGGGCTCGACTACGCAACCGACGGGGTCGTCGTGAAAGTGAACCGACTTGACTACCAGGAGAGGTTGGGACAGACCAGCAAGCACCCCAGATGGGCGATAGCGTTCAAGTTCCCGGCGGAACAGGCGACGACAAAGGTGCTGTCAATCGACGTTCAGGTCGGCAGAACCGGGGCCGTAACGCCGGTCGCGACGTTTGCGCCGGTCCATCTTTCGGGCACGACCGTCAAGCGCGCCTCGTTACACAATGCTGACGAGATCGGACGGAAGGACATCCGTGTGGGGGATACTGTGGTTTTAGAGAAGGCCGGCGAGATAATCCCACAAGTCGTGAGCGTCATCAAATCGGAACGGACTGATGATGAGAAGCCCTTTCGAATGCCAGAGAACTGCCCCGTCTGCGGCAGTCCCCTGGTCAGGCCAGAGGGCGAGGTCGTGATCCGCTGCGTGAACTCCTCGTGCCCAGCCGTGCTGAAGGAGAGCATCGGGCATTTCGCGTCCCGTGCGGGCCTCGATATTGATGGTCTGGGGCCGGCTCTCATCGACACGCTGGTTGATCGCGGCATGGTCAAGAACTACGCGGACATCTTCAAGCTTGATAAGGAGGATTTAGCCGCACTGCCTCGAATGGCGGCAAAATCAGCCGATAATCTGCTTGCAGCGCTCGAGAAGAGCAAAAAAGTGCCCTTCAACAGGTTTATCTATGCGCTTGGCATAAGGCACGTGGGCGCGTTCGCGGCGCGGGCCCTTGCGGCGAACTTCAGCTCGGTCAAGGATTTAATAGCCACGGCTCAGGAGAGAGGAATCCCGCCGCAAGCGGAGCCCGAAGTGCTTGTGGAGGACGAAAAAAGTGCCCCGAAACGGCGGCGTCCGGTGGAACCCTCTGGTGAGATGCTTGAGGCAATCGATGGGATAGGCGCCATTGTTGCGAGCAGCGTGGCACAGTATTTCCGCTTGCCAGGGAACGTTCGCGTGATAGAGGATTTGCTTGATGCGGGCGTAAAGATCATTTATCCTGAGAGAAAGATCGCCTCTGAGGAGGCGCTTTTAGGGAAGCGATTTGTTCTCACTGGGACGCTGGAGTCGATGAGGCGAGACGAGGCGAAGGCGAAGATCGAGTCGCTTGGTGGTCGAGTTACGGCATCTGTCACAAAGCAGACTGATTATGTTATAGTAGGGGCAAGTCCGGGGTCGAAGCTGGACAAGGCGCGGCGGCTTGGCGTGCATATATTGACTGAGGCAGAGTTTCTGGAGTTGATAGAGAGTGGCAAGTGATTCCTTTGCTGGATGGTATCGGGTGGGGTAGGATTGACCCCGTGTGGGTGCATGATGGTGCTGGATGGGGAGTAGTGAGTGGACGATTTTGAGACTGAACTTGCGCTGCTCATACGGGCTCGTTATCCGATAATCTACCTAGTCAGTTGGGAGGAGCGCCGGGTGGAGCGGATTGTGCGGCGCTTGGCGACTTCACTTGGCAAGCACGTCATCGTTTGGACAAGCTCTGCCGGGTTTGACCAGACTGCCGGCAGGACATCCGATTCCACAAAGCCCTTCTCCGCTCTGTCGCACGTTCTCCAGGTTCCGGAGAAATCGATCTTCCTTCTGAAGGATTTTCACCCGTTTCTGAACGAGCGTGAGCCGGTGGTGACTCGGATGCTGAGGGATATTGGGGCTAAGCTAAAAACGAGCTATAAGACAGTGATCATCCTCTCACCGGTGCTGAACATACCGGTAGAATTGGAGAAGGAGATCTCCGTCCTCGATGTGCCATTACCTACTGAGCAGGAGCTGAGGGGAATACTTGATTCGGTTGTGAAACAGGCGAGGCGCGACCCCCGGTTGACCGTTGATATAAGCGACGACGTTGTGGACAAGATGGTCAGGGCCACGTGTGGGCTGACGGAGGAGGAGGCGGAGAACGCGTTCGCGAAGGCGCTCGTGAACGATGGTAAGTTCACTGAGGATGACCTCCCGATGATCATAAGGGAAAAAAAGCAGATCATCCGGAAGACGGGTGTGCTGGAGTATTACGATCTCTCGGAGACGTTTGACGCCGTGGGAGGCCTGTCCAAACTGAAGCTGTGGCTTACGAATCGTGCGGAAGCGTTCGGGGCGGAGGCGCGGGAGTTTGGGTTACCGGAGCCCAAGGGGTTGCTCCTCGTAGGGGTCCAAGGCTGCGGCAAGAGCCTGACAGCGAAGGCGGTAGCATCACTTTGGAAGCTGCCACTGCTAAGGCTGGACGTGGGCAGCCTCTTCGGGTCATATATTGGCACATCGGAACATAATATGCGTAAGGCGATCAAAGTCGCCGAATCGCTCGCTCCGGCGATACTGTGGCTGGATGAGATCGAGAAGGGCTTTTCTGGGGTTATGGGCTCGGGTTCGACGGATGGAGGAACGACTGCGAGGGTGTTTGCGACGTTTCTGACTTGGCTTCAGGAGAAGACCAAGCCGGTCTTCGTTGTGGCCACGGCAAACGCCATCAATCAACTGCCGCCGGAGATGCTTAGAAAGGGTAGATTCGACGAGATATTCTTCATCGACCTCCCCACCGAGCAGGAGCGCGAGAGCATCATCAAGATTCATCTCAAGAAGCGCAAACGGGACCCCACGCGGTTTGCGGTCGCTGAGTTAGCGCGGGGTTGCGCGGGGGGGAGCGGGGCTGAGATCGAGCAGGCGATCATCTCGGCGCTTTACGAGGCCTTTGCGGAGAAGCGGGACATATCCACGCAGGACGTTCTCCGTGCGTTCTCCGAGAGCGTCCCCTTGTCAGCGATGATGAGGGAGCAAATAGCGGCGTTTAGGGCGTGGGCGAAGGACCGTGCGAGGCCAGCGTCGTGAGCAAGTCTTGGCCCCACGGCGGACGCTCGGTCTCATATACGTTCATCTCAATGATAGTTTCAGGACATCGCATAAGAAGGAAACCATGAGACTCTCAGAGGCAGAAGAACAAGCTCTGAATGACCTGGCCGACAAGCTGAAGAGCGACCCCTTAGCCAATCCCATTCTCTTGGCAGACGTCACGCAGCTTCGCTCCAGCTGCGACTTCTTCATTTCGCTTGAGAGAAGTGGAAGACTCCGCGGAGTCCTTACAGTGACCCAGCATCTCCCATTTACCACCACCGCATTCTCGGATATGTCCGCTGCAGCGTTCATTGAGCTCATGACGAACGCTCTCGAGTTACCGCAGTGTGAATCAGGGTCATTTTACTGCCTTGCATCGCGTAGCCAGCGTCAGCTGATCAAGTCGGTTTCGTTTATCAAGTGGGAGATGCCGGAGTTCAGATACGATCTCGGACCGGAGGCGGACCATGGTCCTTTTAGGTCTCAGCTTGCCGAGGGGCTTGAGGTCAGGGAGCTCTCCGAGGCGGACGCTGGGGCCCTCGAAAAGCTTTACAGCGAGGTCCCCGCAGTTGCGTTCGGCCCCAAGGCATTGACACTTGGTCCTTGGGTTGGTGTCTTCAGCGGTGAGAGCTTGGTCGGCGTCGCGGGAGTGCATTTCTCAACACCCTGGGTAACAGAGCTCGGCCATGCAGTTACGCACCCGAAGTACCGGCGCATGGGCTGCGCCAGGGCGCTGCTCGCACGCCAGATTAAGGTATTGGCCGGCAAGACTCAGCACATAACAGCTTGCTGTTTTCAAGAAAGCTACGCGCCTCAAAGTCTCTTGGAGTCGATGGGTTTCAAGAGGCACGAACAGGTTTGGTTGATGGAGTTTGGTGTTGGTTGATGGGCCACCTCGCCTGTGCGGTTTGGCAGCCAGCGCCGGACGCATAGAGACAACCAAATGCGAAAAATAGCCCTGATATGCGGCAAGGAGCTCAGGGCATACTTCGGCGCCATGATCGGTTACATCATCCTCTCGGCATTCCTGGCCGTGTCCGGCGTGGCCTTCTTCTACTGGGTCAATCAGTTCAGGACGTCAAGCATGAGGCCAGTGTTCCAGATCATCTGCGTTGTGCTTCTCTTAACCTCGCCCGCGGTAACCATGCGGCTTCTCGCCGGGGAGTTCGCCTCGGGCACGTCCGATCTGCTGCTGGCGTCACCGATCACACCACTACAGATCGTCCTGGGCAAGTTCCTTTTCTGCGTGTGTATGGTGATCATCATGTTGCTGTGCACTTGCGATCTCCCGCTGCTGGTTCTGCATTATGGAACCCCGGATATGGGCGCGGTTTGGGCGGGCTATCTCGGCCTGTTTCTGGCCGGGGCGTTCTTCTGCTCCGTCGGTCTTTTCGCCTCTTCCCTAACCAGAAACGCCGCAGTGGCGAGCGTGACCGGCGTTGGGATTCTCCTCGCTCTTTTACTGCTTCCTGGCGGCAAGACGTTCCCCCTTGCCGCTGCGCTCTCCCCCTTTGCCCACTTCGCCGGCTTCGCTAAGGGAGTTCTGGACACGTCAGACCTTGCCTATTTCGTGCTTGGCATCTTTTTTTTCCTCTTTTTAACAGCCAGAATCCTGCGACTTAGACAGCAAATATGACGGCCGGAAGAACACTCAGAGCGCTTGGTAGGGTCTCGCCCGCCCTTGCGGTCCTCTGCGGATTCGTGGCCCTCATGATCTACCTGTTTTTCCTTCAATTCGTGTTCTCAGCAAAGCTCTACCTCGGGGCAGCTTGCGTCTTCGCCGGACTGTGGGCCTTGTCGAGGCGCGAGTCGATCGAAAGGTCCTTCAAAAAAGTCCTGGCAGCAGGGGCCCTGTCCTTCGCGCTGGACGTAGCTTCGGCCGCAGCGATCGTGGTGCTCAGCTTCTACATCTTCAACCAGCACAAAAGGGTTCTCGACCTTACTGTCAATGATAGTTTCACGCTCTCCCGATTCTCACAGAGCATGATCGCCAAGCTCGACAGAGACATCGAGATGATTGGTTTCCTGCGGGCGAACGACCCACGCATCACGCAAGCTAAGGACCTCCTTTCTCAATATGACATCGCATCTGATCTAATCAAAACACGCATCATCGACCCGGAGCTCAGCCCCACGGAGACGGCGCGCTACGGTCGGGATGTTCAGGGCAAGATCATGGTTCGGGGTGGGACTAACGAGGAATGGTCAAGCTCTTGGCAGGAACAGTCAGTTACAGGTCTGATTGTTCGCGCAACGAGCGACTCTCGGCCGGGGATATACTTCCTTTCGGGACACGGTGAGCGATCGGTCTTGGGCTCAGCTCCGACGGACCTATCCCAGGCCGCCCAGTATTTGCGGTTCGACGGCTTCGAGGTAGCTCGGCTTGACCTCACGTCCGGGCAGCGCGTCCCTACCAATGCGTCGGTTGTGGTCTTGGCCGCTCCCACGGCGAACTTTCTGCCGACTGAGTCCGAGTCGCTAGAAGACTACCTTTCACATGGCGGTAGGATGTTGTTCCTTCTCGAGCCTGACATGCCCGACGGGGTTTCGCAATTGCTCGCACAGCTAGGGCTACGGACGCTTGGCGGTGAGGTAATAGACCCAGCGAGCAATGTCTTTCACGACCCTCGCACGCCGGCAGTTACAGGGACCGGCAAGCTAGGGCATCCGATCGCGACTGGCCTTGCGGGGGTATTCTTCCCCGGCGCCTCGCCAATAGCTCCGCTCAAGACACGTTCGCCAGATGTGGACGTCAGGGGCATCCTTCTTTCAAGCCCCGCCTCTTACGTCATGTCGGAGGACAGCGATCGAGGCTCGGAGCCAATTCTTGGCCCGTTCTACCTGGCCGTCTCAGCTGAGGCGCCAGCCAACGCTCTTGGACTCGCAAGTAAGAAGGAGGGTCGCAACTCAACGGCCGAAGGACGCGGGGCGCCGGGTCTTCCGTCGCACCCGGGGCTTCTGAAAGGGATGCGCAGGGCGAAGAAGATAGCGGGGGGCAAATACGCCCGGATCGTTGCGATAGCGGACGTTGATTTTGCGGCCAACAGGTTCATCGACCAGTTTGGGAATGCGCAGCTGGTTCTTTCTGCGGTCAAATGGTTGTCTCAGAGCGATGAGATCGTGTCGATCCCCCATAAGGGTAGGCGTTTGGGGCGGATGGTTCTGACGAGCATTGACCTGAACGTCATCAAGTTTATCTCAATCGTCCTGCTCCCTCTGTCTGTGGCGGCGGCCGGTGCGATTGTCTGGTATAGAAAGAGGTAGCGCGCTTTCGAGAGACAATGGCGAGCGACGATTACAGGCGCGTGGTTCTCGCTGTCTGGGCGATTCATGGCTCTTGACAGCTCAACAGAACCATCTCTGCGACACGACAAGTAGATCGAGTAGCTCGCTGGGTACAGGCAGCACATCGCAAGATTCGGCACGGATTGCGCTTGACACAGATACTTTAAGGGTGTTATTTGTGCGGCCGCCTCGCGTATGTTGACTGGGCGAGACTGCACAGTAAGAGAACATTTAGCAGAAGAGGATTCATCTGTCATGAGTGTGCGTGAAGTTGATGAGATCATCCGGGACTATGATTGTCAGAAATCGTCACTTATCGCGATATTACAGGATATTCAAGCCGAATACAGGCACCTACCTGAGGATGCGATTCGGAGTGTATCCCAGATGCTGGATGTCCCATTATCGGAAGTCTATTCCGTAGCAACGTTTTTCACATCGTTCAGCCTTCAACCTCGGAAACGACCGATCTGGGTGTGCACCGGGACGGCCTGCCACGTTCGAGGGGCCGGCCGGATACTTGAAGAGATACAACGTAGGGTTGAAGGGTCTGAAGAACTAAAGGAAGAGTTTTCTGTTGAGACAGTGCACTGCCTTGGGGCTTGTGCGCTTGCGCCTGTTCTGGTTGTTGATGACGAGTATCATGGGCGCATGAGCATCGGGAAGGTGAATGAGATCTTCCCTCAGGATGCGGCCAAATGACGGCTCAAGACCTCTCGTGCGCCTAGAAGACATAGTTGACGCAATAGGTGCTAGCGTTCTTGTCGGAGATAAGTCCCTGCTACAGAGGGAGATAACGACCGCTAGTGCGTGCGACTTGATGAGCGATGTGCTGGCTTTCGCCAAGTCCGGCATACTCTTAATCACTGGATTGACTAACTCGCAAGTGGTTCGCACGGCAGTGATAGCGGACCTTTCAGGGGTGATCATAGTTCGGGGCAAACAGCCAGAGACCGCTACGATCGAGCTTGCGAGAAAAATGCACGTGCCGTTGCTGGGCACTTCCATGCACATGTTCGAGACTTGCTCTGAGCTAGCGAAGATTGGGATCATGGGGACATGTTATGACACTTTTTGAACCCGCTGGATGAAAGACAATATTGTCTTCAGTCAAGGATTTGAGATACAGGGTGGAGACTTCGTCAGGGCCGGTGAGGCTTCCTGTCAGATTGTGGAAGCCCTCAGGGAATTAGCGTTTCCGCCGGGGGTTGTTCGCCGGGCGGGCATCGCGGCTTATGAAGCGGAGATGAACATGGTTTTGTATGCCGAACGCGGCACGCTGGCCATGACTGTTACGCCGGATGCAATAATGATCTTCGCTGATGACCATGGACAAGGCATCCCGGATGTCGAGCTAGCGATGCAGAATGGCTACTCCACCGCAACGCCGGAGATAAGAGAAATGGGCTTTGGAGCCGGCATGGGCCTTTCAAATATAAAGAAGAACAGTGATAAAATGCAGATAACCTCCACCGTGGGCAAAGGAACAAAGGTCCATATAGTCATCGAGGCCAATGGTGCCAGGTCCAACAGCTAAGGACATCCACCACGCGCTCAGGATTGATGAGTCGCGCTGCAACGGATGCGTGGAGTGCATAAAAGCATGTCCCGCCAAGGCCATTCGTGTTAGAGGAGGAGTTGCCCGGGTTCTGCCAGAAAGATGTATCGACTGCGGCGAGTGCTTTCGTGTCTGCCCTCGCCGAGCGATCATCCCGGTTACGACAACATATATGGACCTGACTAGGTTCAAATACAAAGTCGTCCTCCCGTCACCGGCGCTTTACTCACAGTTTGGCCCGAACACGATGCCGGAGAGCGTTCTGGGAGCTTTGTTGGAGCTTGGTTTCGACCATGCTTACGACAAGGCCTTCACATGCGAGCTTGTTTTTTCAGACGTGAAGAAATTCATCGAAGAGAACTACTCTGGTGACCCTTTTATTTCTCCCGTGTGCCCGGCTGTTACCAGGCTAATTCAGCTTATGTTTCCAGATTTGACGGAGCTGATTCTGCCTTTTAGGGCGCCTCGAGAGATAGCAGCGAAGGCAATCAAGTTTGACGTCCACAAGAGGCTCGGTATCGAGGAGAGCGAAATAGGCGTCATACACATCACACCTTGTCTTGCCAAGCTGGCGGCTATGGCCAACCCACCAACCGAGGAGAGGTCTTTCCTCGATGGCGCTCTTGGCATCTCGGAGGTTTATGGGTCGTTGCTCGGCGCCTTGAAGGATTCTAAAACCGAAAAGAGAGACCAACCTCTGCATAGGTCATCTGGAGCTGGCATCAATTTTGGCAGGAGTGGCGGCGAGGTCGCCGCGCTCGGGATTGAGGCGAGTCTAGCCGTCTCCGGTGTCAAGGAGACGTTCAACATTCTAAAAGCTGTCGAGCGAGGCAAGCTTAAGGACATCAAGTATCTGGAATGTCAGATTTGCCCTGGTGGTTGCATAGGCGGCCCGCTGACTGTCCAAAACCGCTACATCGCCAGCAATACGATCAGCTCGTTCATCAAGCTATTTGGCCGCAAGCTGAAAGTAGAGGAGATGACGGACCTTGAGGAATACGAGAGGAACTACTTCAGGCTTGCCAGTAAAATCCGCCCCCAAGCCATTCCGGCCTTGGACAGCGATACCTCGCTCGCTATTGGCAAGATGAGGCTCAGGGAGCAGATTGCTCGGAGTCTTCCGGGCAAGAACTGTGCTGCATGTGGCGCACCAGACTGCAAAACGCTGGCGGACGATATTGTTCGGGGACATGCCAGTATTGAGGACTGTATCTTCCTAAAGTCAGGGCCGGCTGGCGGCCGTATCGCGGAACTAAAGAGGACTCGGAAGAGATGAGACTTTCAGAAATCATTGAAGAGCTTGGGCTTCAGCCTCGCACAAAGAGCTGCGACCTCGATTGCGAGGTAAGAGGATGTTACACCGGTGACATTCTCAGCGACGTAATGGCTAACTCAGCCGAGGGATACATCTGGCTGACGATTCACATACACCCCAACATAACTGCCGTCGCGGAGTTCAAGGGACTCTCTGGCGTCATAGTGGTCAACGGGAGGGTCCCCGAGCCGGAGACGCTCAAGAAGGCTGAGGAACATAAGATACCAATACTCACGACGGGGCTCTCGTCCTATGAGATTGCGGGCAAGCTATATTTGATGGGGCTGAAGCGCGCGGCGAAATGATGCGGCTTCGCGCTGACCTTCACATCCATACCTGTCTCTCGCCTTGTGCCGACGATCTGATGACGCCCAAAACGATAGTCAAGCGGGCACTTGATCGAGGGCTCGGACTGATCGCCATCACTGATCACAATTCCACCCAAAACGTTGAGGCAACGATCGCTGCTGCCGAAGCTCTGCCGCTATCTGTGCTGCCAGGCATTGAGATAACCACGGAGGAGGAGGTTCATCTGCTTGGGCTGTTCGACAGCTGCCAATCCGCACTGGCTATTCAGGAGATCGTTTATGAGCATCTAACGCCCGGCAAGAACGATGAGAAGTTGTTCGGGTATCAGTATGTCGTTGACAAGGACGACTATGTGATTGAGGAGAACAAGAGGCTGCTGATAGGGGCTACGAACCTGGCCGTTGATCGCGTTGCCTCGTCCATTCATGCTTTGGGCGGCTTGTGTATCGCAGCACACATACAAAGGGAACGTTTCGGCCTGCTGTATCAGCTAGGCTTCATACCTGAGAACCTGGCGATCGATGCGGTCGAGATAACGAGTGACGTCTCGCTTCTCCAGGTTGCCAAGAGGTTTGGCTGTTCCATTGACTTTCCGGTGGCTTATGACTCGGACGCCCATTATCCGGATGACATAGGCCGGATGACTACTACATTTGAGGTCGAGGCCCCGACCATTTCTGAGCTCAAGATGGCCCTTAAGGGTATCTCAGGTAGGAGGCTCATTAGCTGAGACTCTGCTGATGCTTGAACTCTCGATTCATGTGCTTGACATTGTTCAGAACTCTGTGGCGGCTGGGGCAACACGGATCGAGATACACGTCACGGAGGACCTCGAGAGGGACCTGATGACTATCGAGATCATCGACAACGGCAAAGCAATGGACAGCGAGATGCTGGGCAAGGTTACTGACCCGTTTATGACGACGAAGCAGGACAAAGAGGTCGGTCTGGGACTTGCGCTTATCTCCCAGGCAGCCAAAGAGACAGGAGGGGGCCTTGAGGTAGAGTCGGTTCCCGGCAGGGGCACCACGGTAACGGCGAGCTTTGTCCTAAGCAGCATCGACAGAATGCCTCTGGGGGATATGAAATCAACGATGCTCTCGCTGGTCTTCGGCGCACCTGGGATAGACTTCACATACGTGCACAAAAAAGGAGTTCAGACATGCACGTTCGACACAAGGGATGTGAGAAAGATGACAGGAGGCCAGCTCTTGAGCGACGCCAGAACCATTCGATTGATTCGGGAAATCCTTGAGAATCAGATAGATAGAATACGTGCTAAATAGATGGATAGAATGTAGTCGTCGGCCCTCCCGGAGAGCTATCCCTAGGGGAAGATGCGCCTCTGGTGTATGGCGTTAGCAACTCTCTTGATGGCGATCATGTAGGCGGCCATCCTCATATCCACCTTCTCCTTCTGCGCAAGCTCCCAAACGTCGTTGAAGGCCCCAACCATCAGTCGCTTGAGGTGATAGTTGATCTGGTCTAGGTCCCAGAAGAAGACCTGAATATCCTGCACCCACTCGAAGTAAGAGACTATGACGCCGCCGCTATTGGCAAGAATGTCCGGAACTACAATGGTCCCTTTCTCCCGTAGTATTTTTTCGGCATCCCCGCTAACAGGGCCGTTTGCGCCCTCAACTATGAACTTGGCCTTCACGTCCGCTACGTTCCTCTCGACTATCTGTCTCTCCAAGGCGCAGGGCAGAAGCACATCGACATCGAGATTGAGCAGTTCCTCGTTGGAAATACTGCTTGTCCCCTCGCTTTTGTACCCTTCGATGAGCTTGAATGTGTGTTTGTTGGCGTGCTCGATCATCTCCTTTATGTCTAGGCCCTTGGGATTGTAATATGCTCCGGTCACGTCGCTAACAGCAACAACTTTGCATCCCTTCTCGGCCAGAAGGTCTGCCGCCACCGAGCCAACATTCCCAAACCC
>Ga0307378_10003401_pt1 | contig 23388 bp, 11 predicted proteins | sample UN1MG_FD_202238 | JGI IMG/M metagenome (GOLD analysis project Ga0307378, IMG submission 202238) | Soil microbial communities from Risofladan, Vaasa, Finland - UN-1 | ecosystem: Environmental > Terrestrial > Soil > Coastal area > Acid sulfate soil | place: Finland: Risofladan, Vaasa | collected...
CAACCAGCGATTCCCGCGCACCCCATGATACCGCGCCCGGCCGCCTGCACAAGGAGCGTTTTTACCCCGGCCGCCGGTCAATGCGTCCGGTCCGGCCGGCTGGTCGGGCTGCTCGCATCGGCGCCGTCAGCGGGAGGCTGGACCTCCGGTACCTCTCCGGCCTCCAACGCTTGGTTGGCGGCCTTGCGCTCGTCGCCCTTGAGGCGCCCGTCGCCGTCGGCGTCGTACGTGGCCAGGATCTTCTCTCGAAGGCGCAGGCGGTACTGCTCGGCCTCGGGCCAGTTGATCTTGCCGTCGCCGTTGTGGTCGAAACGGATTATCTGCTCCCACAGATCGAAGACCCTCACGAACGGATTGGCCTTCTCTCGGTTGTCCCGGAACTGCTGCTCGTCGAGCTCCCTGTCCTCGCCGGCGGCCACGCGGAAGCGAATGAACTCCTCGACCGGGTCGAACGGATCGACCGCCGAGGCGCAGCGGTCCTGGGCCGGCTGCTCGGCCGGTGCTGTGGCCGGGGAGTCGGCGCGCGCCGGTGAGGACAACACCGCGCCGGCGGCGAGAAGCACCACGAACGTGTTCCGCGCGATCATAGCCTGCACAGAATAGATAAACGCAGGTCCCCCGGAGTTGTTTCCATGGATTCCGGACGTTGGGCGGCCGGCATCACTCGCCGGCGCCGCCCGTGACGACCGCGCCCTGCCCGCCGACGATGATAACGGGCGCCGAGCCCTGGCCGGCGCCGCCGGGGATAACGACCGTTGCTCCGCCAGACTGGACCGGGGCGATGCTCCAAGTGCCCCGGGGGCGGTCCTCCCCCATCTTCTTTCGCTCCTCGTCGGAGAGCTTCCCGTCCCCGTCGGTGTCGTACTTGTCTATCGTCCCCTTGCGGCGCTGCTCGGCCTGGCGGCGGTAGTCGTCGAACATCGTCTTGCGCTCCTGATTGGAGAGCTTGCCGTCGCCGTCGGAGTCGTACTTCTCCATCATCTCCTTGCGGCGCTGCTCGCCGCGCTGGCGGTACTCCTCTCGCATCGTCTGGCGCTCGGAGTCGGACAGTTTGCCGTCACCGTCGGCGTCCCACTTCTTATAGTAGTCCCAACTGCGTTTCTCGGCCTGTCGGCGGTAGTCATTGTTCATGGCCGACCGCTCACTGTCGGAGAGCTGGCCGTCGCCGTCGGCGTCGTACTTCTTGTAGCGGTCCCAGTTGCTCTTCTCGTAGCTGCGACGCATGTCGTTCATCCAGGCGGTCCGTTCCTCGCCGTTGAGCTTGCCGTCGCCGTCGGTGTCGAATTTCTCTACGGTCTTTTTCCGACTCTGCTCCCACTGTTGCCGCATGGCGCGGCTGCGGCTCTGCCACATGGCGCGGCGCTCCTCGCTTGACAGCTTGCCGTCGCCATCGGTGTCGTAGTTCTCCACCTCCCATTTGCGCTGCTGGTCGCGGACGTGCCTGTACATGTTGCCAGACTCCTCGCGGGAGAGCTGTCCGTCGCCGTCGGCGTCGAACTGCTTGCGGAGCTTGGTGTAGTCCGGCTGGTACTGGGTCGGCTGCTTGTCCTGGCCGCCGTCGGGCGTGGCAGCCGGCGCGACCCATCGCGGGTCGGCGGCGCCCACCGGCGCGCCCTTCTGGCCAAGAAGGCGTTGCAGCTCCCCCGACCCCAGCGCCCGGTTCGCCGCGTCGCGCTCATCGCCAGCCAGACTCGAGTTCCTGTCCTTGTCGAAGGCCGCCAGCACCGCCTTGCGAAGCCCGCGGCGGTAGGCGTCGGCCTCGAACCAGTCGATCCGCCGGCTGGAGTCCTTGTCGTACTTCAGCATGGCCTCCCAGGTGTCGAACTTGCGGACGAAGGCGTTGGGCTTGCCGCGGCTATCGTTGAACTCCTGTTCGGTCAGCTCGTTGTCCACGCCGGCGGCCTGGAAGAACCGGGCGCGTTCGGCGGCGGGGTTGTAGGGGTCCACGGCGTCTCGTGCCAGGTCGGGCGTCCTGGGCCGGGCGGCTGGCGCGGGCGAGGCGGGGGCCGTGGAGGGAGTGTCGGCCATCAGGCACGCGCAGAGCATGGGAACCATTAGCAGGGCGGGCAGTCTAAGAGACATGGCGACGATCCTTTCCTATAGGGCCTCAGGCCCGGGCCCGCAGAACGGTACCGGCGGTCTCATGTTCCGACCGATGTATACTATTATACGACGAACAGCAGCGGCAGGGGTTCCATGTCCGATCCGGCGTTCTTTGCGGAATATCGGATGCCTGCCGGCGTTAAGCGTAGTTGGGCCGGCCCGGAACCCCCGGGCGGGCGGCGGGTTTGACCTGGTAGGCGCAGAACGGCAAGTCCGCTGTTGGTCCGCGCCGGCTGACCACGCCGGGAGTTCGGCATGAGCATCGTAGAAGTCCTTCTGGAAAAGGGCATTATCACGCCCGACGACCTGGCCGCGGCCATGGAGCTCCGAAAGACCGAGGGCCTGCGGGTCGAGCGGGCGCTGATCCAACTGGGGCGGCTCAGCGAGGATGCGCTGCTGAGGGTCATCGGGGAGCAGTTGTCCATTCCCGTGGTGGACTTGTCCACGACGACCATCGACGTGGAAACCCTGCGCAGCCTGCCGGCCAAGCTGGTCTATCGCAAGAACCTGGTTCCGATATCGCGGAGCAACGGCAAGCTCACGGTCGCCACCAGCGACCCGTACGATCTGTATGCCTTCGACGAGCTGCGCCTTCTGACAAACCTGGAGGTTATTCCCGTTCTGGCGCCGCGCGAGGAGATCCGCAAGGTCATCAAGGCCCACTACGGCGTCGGCGGGGACACCATCGACGAGATGATGAGCACCGACGACCTGGAGGTTGTCGGCGAGACCGCCGAGCGGGCCGAGAATCTGCTGGAAATGGCCCAGGAGGCCAGCGTCATCAAGCTGGTCAACGAGATATTCCTTGAGGCGCTGAACGAGCGGGCCAGCGACATACACGTCGAGCCGTTCGAGAACGACCTGGTGGTCCGTTACCGGATCGACGGGGTCCTGCATCCGGCTTCGGTGCCGGCGGCCATCCGGCACTTCCAGGCAGCCATCATCAGCCGCATCAAGATCATGGCCCATCTGAACATAGCCGAGAAGCGCCTCCCGCAGGACGGGCGCATCAGCCTGACCGTGGGCAACCAGCAGGTCGACGTTCGCGTCAGCGTCATCCCGATGCTGTTCGGCGAGGGCATCGTGATGCGTCTGCTGAACAAGTCCACGGTGCTGTACACGTTGCCGCAGCTTGGGATGGCCGGGGACACGTTCGAGATCTTCAAGGACCTTATCGAGCGCCCGCACGGAATCCTGCTGGTGACCGGCCCGACCGGCAGCGGGAAGACCACGACGCTGTATGCGGCGTTGCAGGCGATCGTGTCGCCCGAGATCAAGCTGCTGACGGTGGAGGACCCGGTGGAGTACCACATCGGCGGCGTGAACCAGATACAGGTTCAGCCGAAGATCGGTCTGGATTTCGCGCGCGGGCTGCGGCACATCCTGCGGCACGACCCGGACGTGGTGATGATCGGCGAGATTCGCGACATGGAGACGGCGGAGGCCGCCATCCAGGCGTCTTTGACCGGGCACCTGGTGTTCTCCACGCTGCACACCAACGACGCGGCGTCGGCCGCCACCCGCCTGCTGGACATGGGCATGGAGCCGTTCCTGGTGACCAGCACGCTGGAGGCGGCGATGGCGCAGCGGCTGGTTCGGACGATCTGCCCCGACTGCAAGGAGTCGTACGAGCCGGACGGAACCATGCTGCCGCGCGACCTGAAGCTCCAGCCCGGAGCGGTCCTGTACCGCGGGGCCGGATGCAGGAAGTGCCGCGGCAGCGGCTACTATGGACGGACGGGGCTGTTTGAGCTGATGGTCGTCAACGACGCAATCCGCGAGAAGGTCATGCAGCGCTCCCCCACCAGCCAGGTCCTTCACGTAGCCAAGGACTCCGGCCTGCGCCTGCTGCGCGAAGACGGGTGGGTGAAGGTGCGAGAGGGGATCACCACGCCGGATGAGGTCATTCGGAGCACGAAGGCCTGAGAATTTCAGATTTCGGATTTCGGATTGAGCGCCGCCGGCGCGAACTGTAGATGCGCAATCCGAAATCCGCAATCCGAAATGGACATATGGCATCGTTCCAGTACATAGCGAAGAGTTCCGACGGCAAAGAGGTGACCGGCCTGATGCAGGCCGACAGCGAGTCGGCCGTCGTGCGCGCGCTGGACGAGAAGCAGTTGTTCCCCGTGCGGGTGCAGGCGCAGGCGACGGTGCGACGGGCCATCGGCGGGCGGATCCGCCTGCGCGACGTATCGCTGATGTACGGGCAGCTTGCGGACCTGCTGCACGCCGGCGTGCCCCTTCTGCGCGCGATGGAGACGCTGATCCGCGCGTCGGTGAACCCGAGGCTGGTGGGCGTGCTGTCCAGCGTTCACGCCCAGGTGGCCGAGGGCAAGTCGCTTGCCGAGGCCATGGGCGAGCATCCGCGCATCTTCACGCACCTGCACACGGCGATGATCCGCGCGGGCGAGAGGGCGGGCTTCCTGGAGGACGTGCTGCACAACCTGGCCGGCTACCTCGACCGCGCGGACGAGCTTCGCAGTCGCGTCCGTGGCGCCATGATCTACCCCTTGGTGCTGGCGTTCCTGGGGGTGGCCGTCCTCGTGGGAATCCTGATCGTGCTGGTCCCGCAGTTCAAGCCGATGTTCGAGGGCGTCTCCCTGCCATTGCCCTCCCGCCTTATGTTCGCGGCCAGCGACATGATTCTGAACCACTGGGCGGTGCTGGCCGGCATCGTGGTGCTTATCGTCATGGGCGTGGTGGGCTTGCTGCGGAGCGAGGCCGGCCGCCGAACCTGGGACCGGCTGCGGATGAGGATACCGGTGGCCGGCAGGCTCATTCGCAGCGTGTGCATCGCACGGTTCTGCCGGATCCTGGGCACCATGCTCAACAACGGCGTGCCGATCCTCCAGTCGCTGTCGATCAGCAAGGATGCCACCGGCTCGAGCCTCCTGGCCGGCGAGGTGGAGCAGGCTACCGAGAACGTTCGCGCGGGCAACAAGCTGGCCACCCCGCTGTCGGCCGGAGGGGTCTTTCCCGCGGACGTCGTGGAGATGATCGCCGTCGCCGAGGAGTCGAACCAGCTCGAGAAGGTGCTGCTCCAGATCGCCGACGCCACCGAGCGCCGTGTGAGCCGCCAGGTGGACGTGGCGGTCCGGTTGATCGAGCCGTTAATCCTGGTGGTTATCGCGAGCGTCATCGCATTCGTCGCGCTGGGGCTGTTCTATCCGATCTTCACGATGTCCCAGACACTAAAATTCGGTTAAGCTCTCAGGCAGCGGTCCGGGCGCCGCCGAGGGCGGGACCGCGCAGGCAACGGAAGGAGTTCCATCGATGAAAGCAGGTGCACGAAGGCGACGGGGCTTCACGCTGGTCGAGATTCTGCTGGTCGTCGCGATCATCGCGACGCTGGCGACTGTGGCGGTCGTGATGATCGCGCCTCGCCGCGAAGAGGCCAGAGAGAAAATCACCAAGACCAAGGTCCAGAAGGTCATGGCAGCCATTGAGCTGTTCAACAACAGCGTCGGCTCGTACCCGAGCGCTGAGCAGGGGCTCAAGGCGCTGATTGAGGAACCGACCTTCGAAGATGAGTCGATGCAGGGCAAGTGGCGCGGGCCGTACTGCAAGCTGTCGGACCTGAAAGACCAGTGGGGCCAGGACCTGGTTTACAACCTCGAAGAGGTGGAAACCAGCGGGACCACCCGGTCGGTGCCGCGCGTCTACTCATACGGGCCCAACAAGACCGATGACAGCGGGGAAGGCGATGACATCAGGAACGATGCCTGGGCCCAGGAGGCGGCCGCCCAGAAGTGACGGGCCGCGCGGCCGGGCGGCATCGCGGCGCCGAAGGCCGGACGCGCCGCTGCGCCCAGCTTTCACCCTGCTGGAGCTGGCCCTGGCGCTGAGCTTGGTCGTGGCGCTGGCGATCGCCGGCATGCTCGCCTTCGGCGGCTGGGACAGCCAGGCTGCCTTCGAGCAGGGCGTGGAGCGGTTCCAGGCGGCCCTGCGGATGGCCCGGGCCGACGCAGCCAATCAGGGCAGGCGCCTGCGGCTTCAGTTCGACGAGGAAGGCTTCACCCAGATCCTCTGGGAGCCCAAACCCCTCGAAGAGCCCGGCGTATTCACTGACTATGAGGGCTGCCTGTGGCGAGACATGGTCCCGCGGGATCTGGCCCGGGTCAGCCGCTGTGAGTTGATCGGCTCAAGCGCGTATCGGACAGTAACGCACTCGCAGGAGGCGATCGGCGTCGCCGATCAGGTCGAGCTGTCGCCGCTGACGTTCTACAGCGACGGGACCTGCGAGGAGGCCTTGCTGGAGCTCAGGCCCCCGGGCGAGTCGGACTCCCGCCGGGCGGTCATTCAGATCAGCGCGCGGGGCGGCATCGTGTCGGCCCGAATCGTCAACGAACAAGAGCTTCAGGAGTATTACGATCAGATTCAGAGCGAACAGGCCCCGAGCGAGGACCAGCTCGAGTAGCGCCCACGGCGCGGTGCTGCTGGAGGTGATCTTCGCGATCGGATTGTTCGCGGCCGCCGCCGGCGTCGTCATCGGCTCGTTCGCCGCGTCGATCAAGGCTACGCGCCTGCTCCGCGTGCAGGCCCAGGCCGTGGACCGCGCGGTGACGCTCCTGTCGGAGATGCAGATGGGCTTGGTGCCCCCGGTTGACGACGGGCCCACCGATTACGACGAGCCTGAACAGGACTGGAGCTGGCAGGTAGTCACCAGCGAGCTGGACGCCGAGTCGCTCGACGCGCCGACCATGACGCAGGTGCAGATCCTGATCACCTACAAGCCGGAGGGCTTCACCTATTCGCTGTTTCACGTTGTTCCCTCCGACGACCAGGCCGGTGAGTCTCAGCTCGCCGGGGCGGAAGTCTCCGAAGACCTGGGGGTGCAACGGTGAGCCGCAGGGCGAGAAAGGCCGGCTTCACGCTGCTGGAGGTGGTGCTGGCGGTGGCGCTGGTGCTGTCACTGATGGGTGCCCTGTACGCCTTCTACCTGTACGCGCTGGACGTCCGCAAGGCGATCGCCGCCGAGTCGGAGATGCTGGCGGGCGAGAGGGACGTCATGGACGGCCTGACCAACGAGCTGCGCTCGGCCATGATCTACCCGTTCCTCAACCTGGGGCTGGAGGGCTCGGCGGGCCGCCTGGTGTTCATAAGCGCCGGTCTGCCCGGCCCGGCCGCCTGGGTCATCCGCCAGTCAACTGAAGACCCGATCCCTCCCGAGCAGGACCTTCAGCTCGTCGGCTACCAGTTGAGTGTCGATCCGAATACCGAGGAGGTTCTCGGCCTGGTGCGGACGTGCCAGAAGGTCATCTCCGCCGAGTCGCCCGGCAGCGCGCGGCAGACGAGGCTTCTGTCCTCGCGGCTGCGGTTCGTGAACTTCCGTTTCCACAACGGTTCCGGCTGGCAGGCCGAGTGGCGGATGGAGGCCCCCGCCGAGGGCGAAGGCGAGCAGACATCTCTGCTTCCGGTGGCCGTCGAGATCACCCTCGGCACCGAGCCGCTGCCGGAAGACATGGATGTGGACGAGTACATCGAGACCCATCCGACGTTTCGCCGGGTGGTGTTCGTGCCGGCTGGCGCGCGTCAGCAGCGCGGCACCGTGGTTCGCACGGGCGAGGGGGCTTCGCGATGAGGCGCCGGGGAACGATCCTTCTGGCTGTGCTGGTGATAACGGCGCTTGCGTCGATGGTGGCGGCCAGCATCCTGTTCCAGCTCCGCGCGGACATCGGCGCCGCCAGGGCCGGCCACTCCCGCCAGCAGGCCTACGCCGTGGCGCTCGCCGGCGTGCAGCGGGCCGTATCGATCCTCCGGACCGGCTACAACGACATGGAGCTGTGGTACGACAACCCCGGTCTGTTCGGCGAGCAGTTGGTGCTGACCGACGGCGGCGAGACGTGGTACTTCACGATCTACGCGCACAATCCCGACGACCCGACGGCGGTGCGATACGGGCTTACGGACGAAGCCGGCAAGATCAACCTCAACACGGCCTCCGAGCAGGCGCTGGCCGCCCTGCCGAACATGACCAGCGACCTGGTGGACAGCCTGCTGGACTACCGCGACGGCGACAGCGACGAGCGCAGCGAGGGGGCCGAGCAGGAATACTACAGCCGCCTGCCCGTTCCGTATCTGATCAAGAACGGCCTGCTGGCGACGATGGAAGAGCTGCTGCTGGTCAAGGGGTTTAGCGGCTCGATCGTGTACGGCGAGGACCACAACCTCAACGGCACGATCGAGACCAACGAGGACGACGGGGACGACAGCTTCCCCCCGGACAACCGCGACGGCGAGCTGGACGGCGGGCTGATGCGGCTGGCCACCGTCGTCAGCTACGAGTTTCACGTGGACGGCGCCGGCAAGGCCCGGGTCAACATCAACGGCGAGGACCAGGAGCTCGAGCAGCTCGACGGCGCGGGGCTGCCCCGGGAGACGGTCGATTTCATCAGGCAGTACCGCCAGGCGGGGCAGACGTTCAAGCACCCCAGCGAGCTGCTGAACATGGAGTATCAGACCACCGGGCAGCAGAGCGCCCCTCGCGGCCGGGGCCGCGGGCGCCGCGGCGGCGGGGGACAGCAGCAGACCGTCATCCGCTCCGGCGTCAATGCCGGGAACCTGTCAGTTGTGCTCGACAAGCTCACCACGCAGGCCGGCGGGGCCAACACGCCCATCGTCGGGCTGATCAACGTCAACACCGCCCCGGCGAAGGTCCTGTCCCTCGTGCCGGGGATCGACCAGTACCTCGCCGAGGAGATCGTCGAGGCCCGCGGCGACCTGGAGGCCCAGGAGGGGGCGACAATAGCCTGGCTGGTTTCCAGGAACGTTGTCGCCGAGGAGAAGTTCAAGGAGATAGCGCCGCATCTGACGGCCAGGAGCTATCAATTCCGCGTCCGGTGCGTCGGGTTCGCCGTGCCCAGCGGGCGGTTCTACGTCCTGGAAGCGATAATCGACCTGGCGGCCGGCGAGCCGCGCATCGTGTACATGCGCGACCTCACCCGCCTGGGTATGCCCGTGGCGGTGGACCTTGAGCAATTGCAGGGCCTGTAGATGAACGGCATACGAGGCCAACTGAGCAGGATGTTGCTCCGCAGGGGCGACCGGCGGTTCGTGGCCGTGGACTTCGACAGCCGGCGCCTGCGCCTGGTTCACGCCGAGCGGGCGGGCGGCGGCCTGCGGATCGTCAGGTTGATCGTCCGGCCGATGCCCGAGGGCCTGGATATCGCCGAGCCCCAGCCGATCGGGGAATTCCTGCGCGCGACGCTGAAGGAACACGGGCTGGCCGGCCTGCCCGTGGTCATGTGCGTGCCGCGGGGGCTGGCCGTCCTCAAGACACTCACCTTCCCGCCCGGCACACAGCGGGGCGAGCTGGCCTCCATGGTGCAGTACCAGGTGGACAAGGAGCTGCCGTTCCGGGCGGAAGAGGCGGTGGTGGATTTCACCGTCACCAGCCACTTCGACCCGGAGGCCGGCGCCAACGGCTCGCAGGCGGGCATCAGCGTGCTGGTGGCTGCGGTGCGCCTGCCGGTGATGGACTACTACAGACAGATCGCCCTGGCGGCCCACGTCAGGCTGCGGCGGTTGGGTTTGCGGCCCTACGCCAACCACAGTTGCGTGCAGGCGTGCATGCCCGACGGCGGCGACGAGCATCGCGCCGTGCTGCACCTGACAGCCGACGAGACCGAGATCGACGTGATGGTCGGCAGTTCGCTGGCGTTCAGCCGGTCGGCCCTCGGCAAGATTCCCATGCCCGGCCGCGGCGAGGACGCAGAGCTGCGCGACGCGGTCCAGGGCGTCGTCACAGAGACCATTCGCAGCCTCCAGAGCTATCAGTCCGTCGAGGGCGGCGGAAGGGTGGACAGGATATACCTGGCCGGCGGAACGGGTATTGAGGACCAGGTCGCCGAGCAGCTCAGCCGGCGCCTGGAGCTGCCCTGCCAGACGCTGAGTCCCGCCGAGCTTCTGAAGCTGGGCGCGGACTGCGGCGACGGCTCGGAGTTCATCTCCGCGCTGGGACTGGCCATCGGACACAGCGGCCAGCGCGGGATGCCGTTTGACTTCCTCAACCCCAAGCGCCCCCCGGCGAGGCGCAATACGAAGCGCACTCGCGCCCTTTCCGTGGCGGCGGGGTCATGCGCTGTGCTGCTGGCCTTCATCGCGCTGGGCAGCGAGTACCTGCGGGCCAAGGAGCACGGGCTCGATCAGCTTCGCGACGATCACAACAAGCTTGTCTCCCAGAAGAAGCGAGTTGACAAGCTGGCGGCCAGGCTGAAGGCCGTCGAGCAGTGGGAGCGGGACACGCCCGACTGGCTCGATCACCTGGCCCACATCAGCGCCCTGATGCCGTCGTGCACGGAGGTGTATGTTCCCGGCCTGACAGGCGCCCCCGACGGCTCGCTTGTCTTCACCATTCGCGCCGACAGCCAGCGGGCCATCACCGAGGTCATCAGGCGCCTCAGGAGCGCCGGCTACGACGCGGAGGCCAAGCAGCAGCAGCGAAAGACCAACGATCCCCGCTACATGCACACCGCTGAGATGCGGGTGTCCCCTCGCAAGGGAATGAAGATAGCCCTTGCCGGCCTGAAGCCGACGCCCCGCCCCGCCGACGACACGCCCGTCGACCAGTTGTCGCGGCCCGGGCGCACGGGCGGCACGAACAGGCGTTCCGGGGCGAGAAGGGACATCCGGCGATGAAACTCAAGGTGAATCGACGGCAGGCTCTGACGATCGCCATCGGCGCGATGGTGGGGTTCCTCATTGTCTATGCCGTGCTGAACGGGACACTGCTGGCGCCGGCAGCAAGGCTGGACAGGCAGGCCGACGACCTTCGTGGGAAGATCCGCAAGCTTGAGGCGGAGGTGTCCAAGGCCGATCGCCACGAGAGCCGGCTGGCGGCCCTGGCGGGGCGCACACTCGGCCCTGGCGAGACCCAGGTCAGCGAGCGAATGCGGGCCCGGCTGATGGGGCTGCTGGCGCCCAGCGGCCTGGATGCCCAGCAGACAAGCTCGTCTCCTTTGGCCTCACGCCGACTCAGCCGCAAGGCCAACGACAAGGAAGTCAGCCGGTCGGTCAGTATCAAGGGCGGCAAGCTCTCGCACGCGATCAATCTGCTGTATCTGCTGTCGGTCGGGTCGGAGCTGCATCGCTTGGACACGCTTTCTCTGAAGCCCTCGGGCGCCGGGCCCGGAAGGGTGGACCTGAACTTCAAGTACTCGACGCTGGCACTGGAGCCGACCGGCAGTAGCGGGTCGGCCTCACGTCCGGCGACGCGCCCGGCAGGCCGGCTGGACACGCCGCAGCGCCAGCAGTACGAGCTGCTCATCGCCAGCCGCGACATCCTTCGGCCGTACGTCCGCCGCGAGCGGCCACAGCCTCAACCCGAGCGGCCGCGGCCCAGCCCTCCTCCACCGCCGCCTCCTCCGCCGCCATCGGCCCCGCCCGAGGCAAGCTGGCGGTTGGCCGGCCTGCCAACCCTGTTCGGCAAGGAACTCATCCACGTCCGACACGTCTCATCCGGCGAGGTCAAGACCTACAAGATCGGGCAGCGCCTCGCCGGCGGGCAGATCGTCATGATCGACTGCCGGCCTGTCCGCCGAAAGGACAACCCAAGGGAGTTCTCCGACAGCCGCGTGATCCTGAAGATCAGCAGCGCCTACTGGGCCGTCGAGATCGGTGACTCCCTGGCGCAGAAGCGCCAGCTGGCGACCGCCGACCTGCCCGAGCACCTCAGACCCGCCCCCGCGACCGCGCCGGCCGTCAGGGGCGATTCGGCCAGACGATGAAGTGCAAAATCGTGAATCATAAGAGTTGAACTTTCTTCCGCTTAGAGCTTGGATGGAACGCGATGGTACGACGGACCGTTCCAGGAGGCTTTGCAATGAGACGGATGGCGCTTGTCAGTGTCCTGGTTGCCGCATGGATGGCCACGGTAGCTGCCGCTCCGGGACAGACCACCAAGCCCTCTTCTTCCGCGGATGCCGCTCAGCCGGTCGTGAGGGCTACCACTCAGCCGGCGGTCGCGGCCGCCCCCAAGGCCGAACCGACCACTCAACCGGCTTCCGGCGTGGCAGCGGCCGAGCGCGCCACAACCCAGCCGGCCCAGGCGGCGGCAACACCAACCACGCAGCCCGCTCAGGCGACCGCCGCCAGGCAGCCGACCACCCAGCCCGCCGCCGTCGCCGCCAGGCCGCAGCCCGACACACACCCCGCGCCACAGAAGGTCGTCCGCAACATACGCTTTCAGTACAAGGACATGCCCTTCGTCACCGTCATCGGCATGTTCGCGCGCGAGGCCAACAAGCCCATAATCGGCGAGCTGAACGTCGAGGGGAACCTTACATTCTTCGACTCGCAGATGTACTCGTACACCGAAGCGATGGACATGCTGAACCTGTTCCTGGCGATGCGAGGCCACCATCTGCGCGAGGACGGGCGCTTCCTTCGCCTGGAGCAGATCAGCACCGCGCCGGCGTGGGCGAGGATTCTGCGCAGCCCCGAGGCGGCGACCGCCGGTGACGTCCGTCCGGCCGAGATCGTCACCATGGTCGTGCCGCTGAAGTTTGTGGACGTGGACTCGGTCAAGAACGCCGTGGTGCGCATGATCTCTCCCTGGGGGCAGATCGCGCCGTTGGCCGGCGGCAGGGGACTGGTCATTACCGACAAGCTCGACCGCATCGAGTACGTCCGGTCGTTCCTGGAGCTGCTGGACACCGAGAAGCTCACCAAGTACCAGATGCGGACGCACGCCCTGAAGACCGCCTCGGCGGCCGACGTGGCCAAGGTCATCGACGACCTGTTCGGCCCGCGGGCGATCGTCCGCCTGAAGCGATCGATGGGCTACCAGGGACGAATCGACACCTCCGAGGCGGTCTCCACGACCGTCGATTCCCGCAGCAACACGATCTTCCTGATGGGCTCCGGCGAGCGCCTCGAGATGGCCGAGAACCTCCTGACCCAGCTCGACAAGGAGGACCGCGAATCCCGCGAGATGCGCATCTTCCAAATCAAGAACGCCAAGGCCGAGGACCTGGTCAAGATCATCACGCCGGCCCTGCCCAGTGTGCAGGTCGCCCAGCGAGGCCGGCCGCCCCAGTCGGTGCCCGTGGCGAGGGTGGTGGCCGATCCGGCGTCCAACCGCCTGATCGTGTCCGGGCCGGTAGAGAGCATCGCCGACATCGAGAAGATGATCAAGGACCTGGACAAGGCCAGCGAGGACACCGGCGGAATGAAGATCTTCCGCCTCAAGCACGCCGACGCCCAGCAACTGGCCGGCATCATCCGCAACGCCACCAGCACCACCACGGCCGACCGCCGCGGACGCAGGCAATCGACCGTCAATGTATCGGCCGACTCGCGCACCAACCGCCTGGTGATCATCGGCTCCCGCAGCGACGTGGAGCTGGCCGCCAAGCTCGTCGCCGAGTTCGATGAGCCCCCGCCCGCCGAGGGCGCCCCACAGGCCGAGGCCAGGGAAATCCAGGTCGTTCACCTGGAGGGCTCAGACGCCCGGCAACTGGCGCAAGCCCTCAGGAGGCTGTTCGAGGCCGGCGGCGGCACCAGCATGCGCGTCGAGCCCGAGCCGGGAAGCAACAGCCTCATCATCTCCGCCGTGCCAGGCGACTGGCCGAGAATCCGCGACATACTCGAGAAGCTCAAGGCCAACGTCGCACCGCTGTCCGTTGCCGCCACGCGGAAGGTGCCGGTCAATCACGTGAAGGCCGACGAGCTGGCCAGATCGCTACGGCAGATCTACGACGCGCGAGGCCGGCAGCGCCGCGGAGGGGCCCAGCAGGTGCCCGTCGTCATAGCCGTGGCGCCGACAAACGACAGCCTGCTGATCTCCGCCGCCGCGGACGACCAGAAGACCATCGCCGAGCTGATCAAGTCGCTCGACGTGGACACCGAGGAAAGCCACCCCATCCGCACGGTCTTCCTCCAGGCCGCCGACCCGGAGAAGGTGGCCGCCTCCCTCCGCGCCATGATGCCGGAGGCCCGCGGGCGCGGCGCGTCGGTCGTCATCCAGGCCGACAGGCTGTCAAAGAGCGTCTGGGTCCGCGCACCGCAGGACAAGTGGGAGCAGATCGAGCAGATTATCGCCAAGCTCGACGAGCAGTCCCGCCAGTGGACCCGGGAGATGCGCCAACTGCCGCTGAAGAACGCCTCCGCACAGGCCCTGGTCGCAACATTGGGGCAGCTCTACCAGCGCTACGTGTCGTCGGGCCGCGGGGGCCGCGGGGGCGACCCCGCCGAGCAGATCGTGCTGGCCGCCGGGCCGGGCGACCGCACGCTCCTGATCGAGGGCCCCAAGAGCAAGATCCAGGAGATCGTGACGCTGGCCCAGAGCATGGACGTGGCCGGCGTGGGCGGCCTGCAGGTGCGGACGTATCAACTGACGCACTCGGACGCGCGGGAGATGGCCAGGTCGCTGGGGCGACTGTTCTCCGAGCAGCGCAGGGGGCCTCGTGAGGCCGGAGAGCTTCAGCCCCGCTTCGAGGCCGACACCGTGACCAATCAGCTCCTCATCGCCGCGCCCGGCGGGCAGTTCGACGACATCGAGGCGCTCATCAAGCAGCTCCAGGCGGCCACCGTGCTGGCCAGCAAGACCGAGACGTTCGCCCTGAAGTTCGCCAAGGCCAACGAGCTTGCGCCGATCCTCCAGAACATGCTGACGGAGCGCGGCCGCGGGCGCTCGGGGGGCTATCCCGTCCGCGTGGCGGCCATGCAGGGCGCCAACGCACTGATCATCCAGGGCCTGCCGGAGAAGCTCGCCCTTGCCAAGGACCTCATCGCCAAGTTCGACAAGGCCGAGTACACGGACGACGCAACCGTCAGGATCATCCGGCTGAAGAACGCCAAGGCCGAGGACATGCTCGCGAAGATTCGCGGGCTGCTGCCGCGCGGCATGCGCGACGTCTCGGTGCAGGCCGACAAGGCCACCAACTCGCTGCTGATCGTCGCCCCCAAGGCCCAGCGGCAGGAGCTGGAGAAGACCATAGCCCAGATCGACCAGGCGACCGAGCCGCTGGACCGCGAGATGCGGACGATAAAGCTTCAGCACGCCTCGGCGTCGTCGCTGGTGTCGATGCTGTCGCAACTGTACCCCTCGCAGCAGCGCGGGCGTCGGGGGCCGCCGGCAGATCCCGAAGAGCAGGTCGTCGTCACTGCCGCCCCGAACGACCGGTCACTGGTCATCGAGGCCCCGAGAAAGAAGATCGAGGAGATCGCCCAACTGGTGGCCTCCATGGACACCAAGGCGGAGGCCGAGCAGCAGACCGTGCGGATGTATCAGCTCACCGGAGCGAACGCCTACGAGGCGTCGCGGTCGCTGAACCGCCTGTACTCGCAGGGCGGGCGCGGCCGCGGGAAGGCCGCCGAGACCCCGCCGCGGTTCGAGTACGACTACATCACGAATCAACTGCTCGTCTCGGCTACCGACGCCCAGTTCGAGGAGATCGAGCCTCTGATCAAGCGGTTTACCGAAGCCAGCCCCGACAGCCAGACCCAGACCTACAAGCTCAAGTTCGCCCGCGCCGGCGAGGTCGCGCCGATACTCCAGTCGATGCTCTACGACCAGCGCTCCGGGCGGGCCGGCGCCGCCCAGGTGCCCACGCGCGTCGCCGTCATGCAGAACGTCAACGCGATCGTGATTCAGGGCCCGGGCGAGAAGCACGCACTCGCCAAGAACCTGCTGAAGGAGCTGGACCAGCCGTACCTCGTCGGCGAGTCGGAAGTCCGCGTTATCCAGCTCCGCAACGCGCAGGCGACCGACGTGGCCAACGTCCTGCGCGGCATGATCCCCCGCCCCAAGCGCGGAGTCGCCGAGGAGGTCCGCATCCAGGCCGAGTGGCGGACGAACTCCATACTCCTCAGCGCCCCGCAGGCCCAGCGCGAGGAGCTTGAGAAGCTCATCGCCGAGCTGGACAAGTCCGCCGTCGAGGCCCGCGAGGTTCGCATCGTCGCCATGGAGCACATGTCCGCATGGGCGGTCACGGAGACGCTGCGGCAGATGTACCAGTGGGGGCCCAGCGGCCGGGGCCGGCCCGGCAGCGACTCCGAGCGCGTCGTCATCACGGCAACGCCGGACGACCGCTCCGTGGTCATCGACGCGCCGCGCACAAAGGTGGACCAGATCGTACAGATGGCCGGCAAGCTCGACACCGTCGAAGGCGGCACGCAGCGAGAGGTGCGGACCTACCAGATCGTCGGCGCCAGCGTCTGGGACGTGGCCCGGTCGCTGGGCAACCTATTCCGCGCGGATCGCCGGCAAGGGCGGGCCGCCCCCACCCAGCCCGAGCCTCGCTTCGAGGCCGACGGCGCCACCAACCAGCTTCTCGTGTCGGCTGTCCCCGCGGACTTCGCGCGGATCGAGAAGGTCCTCGAGCAGTACAAATCCGATGCGCTGCGATCCGAGACCCGCACGTTCGAGCTGAAGTTTGCCCGCGCCTCGGAGATCGTGGGGCTGCTCAACTCGATGCTCCAGGAGTCCGGGATGGGCTACCGCGGATATCGCGGCACGATCCCGACGCGGATCGCCGCCCTGCCCGGCGCCAACGCCGTCATCGTCCAGGGCACCCCCGACAAGCTCAAGCAGGCCGAGGATCTGATAGCCAAGTTCGACACCGCCCAGGCCACCAAGGACTCCCTGATCCGCATAGTGAAGGTCGTCAACGCCGACGCCGAGGCGCTGGCCAACACGCTGCGGCAGATGGTCGGCTCGGGACGCGGGCGCGAGAGAGACGTGCTCGTGCAGGCCGACAGGCTGACCAACTCGATCCTTCTGCGCGGGCCTGAGGCGCAGCGGGCGTCCATCGAGGCGATGATCGCCCAGTTGGACGCCAACTCGGCGGCCGCCCGCGAGATCCGCACGATTCGCCTGAAGAACGCGTCGGCGTCTCAGCTCGAGTGGACGCTGAACCGCATGGACTGGTCGCCCAGGATGCGGGGCGGCTCCCGCGGCGCCGACCCGACGGAGCGAGTTACGATAACGGCGGCCGCCGACGACCGAACGCTCATCGTGGACGCCCCGCGCAAGAAGATCGAGCAGATCGCCCAGCTCGTCGCCACCATGGACGAGGAGGACAGCTCCAAGGTCCAGGTGCGGACATATCAACTGACCAACGCCAACGCCGCGGAGGTGGCCCGCACGCTCGGGCGACTGTTCGCCCAGAGCCGGCGCCAGGGCAGGCAGGCCTCCGCCGAGCCGGACGCGAGGTTCGAGTCGGACAGCGCCACCAACCAGCTCATCGTCTCGGCCTCCCCCACGCAGTTCCAGGAGATCGAGAAGGTCATCGAGAAGGTCGAGAAGGCCGTCCTGGCCAGCCAGACCAAGACCTATGAGCTGAAGTTCGCCAGGGCCCGCGAGATTCTGCCCGTGATTCAGGAGATGCTCTCGCCGGATCGCAGCCGGCGTGCGGCGGGGCAGACTCCCGCGCGCGTCGCCGTCGTGCCCGGCAGCAACTCGCTGATCCTCCAGGGCCCGCCGGACAAGATCGCGCTGGCCGAGCGCCTCATCCAGACGTTCGACACCGAGAAGTTCGCGCCGCAGACGGGGGTGCAGATCGTGCGGCTGGCCAACGCCCAGGCCGACACGCTGGCGAGGTCGATCAACGATACCCTCTCGCGCGGCGCGCGCGGGCGCGACCCGGCCGAGCGCGTCACCGTCACCGCCGAGATCAACTCCAACAGCCTGCTGGTCTCGGGCCCGGCCGACGCGATGCCGGAAGTCGTGAAGATGATAAAGGAGGTGGACGCCGACAGCACCGCCAGCGACGTGCAGGTGCAGATGTTCCGCCTGATCAACTCGGACGCGCAGGAGATGGCCGACGCAATCGGGCGGTTCTTCCGCGATACGATCCAGCAGCAGGCCCGCCTGCGCCGCGGAGCGCAGTCGCCCCCGTTCACCGTCGGGGCCGACACGCGCACCAACACCCTGGTCGTCTGCACCACCTCCGGACACTTCGCCATGGTCCGCAAGCTCGTCCAGGACCTCGACAAGGCCGAGCAGCGCCCGCTTCAGGACATGAGGTACATCTCGCTTCGCAGCGCCGACGCGTGGGACGTAGCCTACAAGATCAGCGCCATGTACAAGGACCGCCGCGGCGCCGACAAGCCCGTCGTGGAGGCCGACTTCTTCACAAACGCCGTCACCGTCATCGCCAAGGCCGAGGACCTCAAGACCATCGAGCCCATGATCGTCAAGATGGACGAGGTCGCCGAGAGGACCAACATCCAAATCCGCGTCATCCCGCTGGCCAAGGTGCGGGCGGAGAAGATGGCCGAGACGATCCAGCGCCTCTACGGCCCCATGACCACCAGCGAGATCAAGATCACCGACAAGCTGCCCGAGCGCCCGCCGACGGTGCCCGACCCCCGCGGGGCGGGGCTGCTGTTCCCGTCGATAGCGCCGGAAGGCGTGGATGACGCCAACGCCGCGGCTGCCACGTCGGTCAAGCCCACGCCGAGCACCAAGCCCGCGGCGGCCGCCGCCGCGACCACGCAGCCCGCGGGCGACGACGACCTGCCCGAGCGCCCGCCGATCACCATCGCCGTCGATCGCAGCGCCAACGCGCTGATCATCTCCGGCACGCGCAGCGAGATTGCCAACATCGAGTCGATGATCGAGCGGCTGGCCGCCGGCTCCGACGATGCGCGGGCCGAGTTCCGAATCTTCAAGCTCAAGGAAGCCGACCCCGTCTACATCGCGCGCACGCTCGATGAGCTGTTCAACCCACAGGTCAACCGCCTGCTCCAGCAGTTGCAGCGGCAGCGCCAGCAACAGCCACAACCCCAGCCGCGCGACCAGCGGGGCCGCCGGGCGCAGGTGCCCGTGCCGGCGGCCGTCGAGACGCCGCCCCAGATTTCCGTCGTCGCCGACCCCGCCAACCGCAGCGTCATCGTGCGGGCCAAGCCCGTGGACTTCGATCTCATAGAGAAGCTCATCGAGCAACTGGACCAGCGGGCCACCGTCGTCAGCGAGGTCCGCGTCTTCGTGCTGAAGAACACCGACGCGACCGAGGTGGCCGACAACCTCAAACAGCTCTTCCGGCAGGCCAGCACCGCCGCCGCGGCGCCGGCGGCGCGTCAGGGCCGGCAGCGGGTTGTGCCCCAACAGCAGCGGGTCGAGATGATCCGCCAGCTCATGGAGCTGCGCCGCGCCGACGGCACGGTGCAGGTGGACGTCAGCTCGGTCCTGAGCGTCGCCGCCAACCGGCAGACGAACTCCGTTGTGGTGGCCGCACCCGCCGACGCGATGGAGCTGATCGCCAAGATCATCCAGGACCTCGACCAGTCGGCAGGCGAGGCGACCCAGCCGGTGGTCAGGCTGTACCCGCTCAAGAACGCCGAGGTCCGCTCGACCGTTCAGGCGCTGCAGGAGATCTTCGTGGCGCCCTCGCGGCAGGGCGCCCGCGGCGCGCGGGGGCAGTCCGCCGCCGGGCAGGTCGTGGTGACGGCCGACGAGGCCGGACGCACCGTGATCGTGGCGGCGCCGTCTGAGAAGCAGGAGCTGATCGCCAAGGTCATCAAGGACATCGACGAGCGCCTGGACATAGCCAAGCTGACGGTGCAGGTTTATCGCCTGGTCAACGCCGAGGCGACCAGCGTGGCGCAGGCCCTGTTCGGCGCGCTGGGCGAGTCGGCGGCGGCTATGGGCCGCGGGCGGCAAGCGGCCGCCCAGGGCGGTGGCACCGTCCGCATCATGGCCGACCGCAGCAGCAACACCGTCGTCGTGCGGGCCTCCGAGGAGGACCACGCCAGGATCGGCAAGCTGATCGCCGAGATGGACGCAGCCCCGTTTGAGGGCCGGCAGGTGCGGGTGATTCCGCTGAACCACGCCGAGGCGACCGAGGTGGCTCGCTCGCTGCGCAACCTGTTCGCCGCTCAGGCAGCCGGGCGCGGACGCGGGCCGGCCCCGGCGGTGGTCATCGAGGCCAGCCGCGACTCCCGAATGCTCATGGTCCGCGCCGACGAGGAGACCTTCAACAAGATCCGTGCCCTGGTCGCCCAGATGGACACGACCCTGATCGGTAAGTCGGTCCGGGTCGTCATCCCCCTGAAGAACGCCCAGGCGGCCACGCTGGCGCCGGCGCTTATGCAGGCCTTCGCCCCGCCTCGGGGCAGGTCCGTCAGCCCGGACGAGCTGGTGACGGTGGTGGCCGAGCCGACCGTCAACGCCGTCGTCGTCACCGCCAGCGAGGACAACGCCAAGCTGGTGCAGGAACTCGCTGCCAAGCTAGACAGCGAGGCGACCGGCCTGCGGACCGAGATGATACTGCTGAAGAACGCCAAGGCGGCCGACCTGGCGGACACGCTGTCGCGCATCGTGGCCACTCGCGGGCGCGGCCGCGGGCAGCAGCCGGGCGTGTCCGTCTCGGCCGAGCCGTCGAGCAACGCGCTGCTGATGAGCGGGCCGGCAGGCGAGCTGGACAAGCTCATGGCGATGGCAATGCAGCTCGACCAGGTGCCGCCGGAGCAGACCGCTGGCGTGTACGTCATTCCGCTCGAGAAGGGCTACGCCTCCGACGTGGCGAAGATGGTTCAGGCGCTGTATCGCCCCCTGGAGCAGGCGGCCCGCCAGCAGCGGCGCAGCATCGACCCGCTGGCGGTCTCGGCCGACGAACGGTCCAACGCCATCGTGCTGGCCACCACCAAGACCATGTACGAGCAGGTCCTCAAATGGGTCAAGGAGGTGGAGGACCTTCAGCCCAAGCGCGACCGCATGCGGATTATCACCGTCGAGCACGCCGACCCCGAGGACGTGCAGAAGGCCATCGACCAGCTATTCGGCGGCGGAGGCAGCTCGCAGATTCGCGGCGCGCCTGCCGCCCGCCAGCCCCCGCGAGCCCAGCCCGGCCCCGGCGCCTCGCGCGGCAAGGTCGAGACCACCGTCCTGCCCAACCAGCGGGCGATCATGGTCTCGGCCTCCGAGGAAGACTACGAGGCGATCAAGAAGCTGGTGGCGGAGATGGAGGCGGCGGCCCTCAAGACCAAGCGCCAGGTTCGGGTCTTCGCCGTCAAGAACACGACCAACACACGGGTGGCCGACGCGCTGCGTACGACGTACGTGGCCGTCCGGGGGGCACGCCCGGAGGACCGCGTCTCCGTCACGGCGCTGCCGCAGACCGACGCGGTGGTGGTCTCGGCCGCCAAGGAGAGGATGGAGGAGATCGCCCACCTGATCGAGCAGCTCGACAAGCCGGAGATCGCACCCGACTTCCAGATTCGCGTGTACCCCCTGACCAACGCGCAGCCGACCAAGCTGCTGCCGCTGCTGCGGAACATGCTGCGGCAGATTCAGCGGATGCGCCCGGGCGAGCCGATCGACCTTCAGGCCGATGAGCGGACGCGGTCGATCATCGTCAGCGCCCGCGGGCTGGTCTTCGACCAGATCGAGAAGATCATCCAGACGCTCGACAAGCCCGCCCCCAAGGAAATCGGGACCGCCGAGGTCCTGATCATCCCGCTGAAGAACGCCGACGCCACCCGCCTGGCACTGGTCCTGACCGAAATGCTCCGCCCCAGCACCACCGGGCAGGCCACCGAGCAGGCCAGGGCCCTTCAGGAGCAGATACGCCTGCTGCGGGTTCGAGGCGCGCTGGCCGAGAAGATCCCCGAGCTGGACCTGACCAAGCCCATCAAGATCACCGCCGACCCGACCCAGGACGGCCGCCAGGGGTCCAACAGCCTCCTGATCATGTCAACCGCGGACAACCTGAAGGCCATGCGGGCCATCGTCGAGATGCTGGACAAGGTGCCGCTGGCCGAGGGCGCCAAGGTGCGGCTGGTTCACCTCAAGAACGCCGACGCCAGTTCGGTGCGGACGATCCTTGAGGACATCTTCAACAAGGGCCGGCGGCTGGCCGGCAGGGAGGGCTCGACGGTCGCCGGGCGGGCCGAGCCCGAAAGCGCCACCGGCAAGGCCCTGGTCAATCCGCTGGGCGTCTCGGTTGACGTCAGGACCAATCTGGTGATCCTCAGCGGCATGGAGGAGTCGCTGGCGCTGGCCGAGCTGATCTGCAAGGACCTCGACCGCCAGAACGGCAAGCTGGTGACGGAGGTGCGGCTGTTCCGCCTGAAGCACGCCGACGCCAGGCGCCTGGCGCCTTTGCTCCAGGCGGTCTTCGCGGAGGGCCGGGCCGTCGCCGGCGCCGAGGGCCTCCAGACACAGGTCACGCGTCTCAAGACCGTGCTGGCCAAGCAGCAGGGCCACGCGACCGAGATACCCAAGACGCACGAGGCGCTTGCGATCCAGGCCGACGAGACCACCAACATCCTTGTGGTCGCCGCCCGAAAAGACGTGATGCCGCTGATAGCCGACGTCATCGGGACCATGGACGTGCCCGGCGCCGGCACGCTGAACACCGTCAGGATGTTCCCGCTGATCAACGCCGACGCCAGCCGCATACAGCAGGTCGTCAACACGCTGTACACCGGTCCCAACGCGCGGTTCATCCGCGACGAGGATAAGCCCACGGTCGCCGTCGATACGCGCACCAACGCGCTGGTGGTCTCCGCCAGCGAGAGCACCTTCGCGATGCTCGACGTGCTGCTCAGGCAGCTCGACGCCAAGCAGGCCGTCGACGTGCGCGACATACGCCTGATCCCCCTGAAAAACGCCGACGCGGTCGGCCTGGCGGCCACCGTCCAGCGAATGATGGACGCCCGCGTGCAGCGCCAGCAGTCGCTGGGCGTGCGCGACGCCGAGGCCCTTCGCGTGGTGATCGCCGCAGACGCGCGGTCCAACGCCCTGATCGTCGGCGGGTCGGCCGAGAGCTTCCAGTTGGTCAAGGGCCTCGCCGAGCAGCTCGACGGCGCCAGCTCCGCGCTCAGCGGGCAGATACAACTGCTGCCGCTGAAGGAGGCCAACGCCGGCACGCTGTCAGCCATCCTGACAAACTTGTTCAACCAGCGCTACCAGGCCGCCCGCACCCCCGACGTGCAGCGACAGCGGCCGGTCATCCTGCCCGACCTGCGGACCAACTCGCTGCTGGTCGCCGCCAACCAGGACGACAGCAAGGTGCTGGCGAGCCTGCTGGCCAAGATGGACGTCAAGCTGGTCGATCCGGCCGTCAAGCTGGTGGTCCTGCCGCTGAAGCACAACGACGCGGGCATCGTCGGGCCGATGATCCAGCAGATATTCGCGGCGCGGCTTCAGAGCATGACGCCGCCCGGCCAGACGCCCGCGCCGCAGGACCGCGTGAACGTGGAGATCGAGGCCCTGTCCAACGCCCTGGTCGTCTCGGCGAGCAAGGAAAACCTCGAGCTGATCGGCGCCCTGCTGGCCAAGGTGGACGTCGAGCCGCCGATGGAGACCGGCCTGGTCCGCATGTACATGCACAAGAA
>Ga0307378_10003402_pt1 | contig 23380 bp, 14 predicted proteins | sample UN1MG_FD_202238 | JGI IMG/M metagenome (GOLD analysis project Ga0307378, IMG submission 202238) | Soil microbial communities from Risofladan, Vaasa, Finland - UN-1 | ecosystem: Environmental > Terrestrial > Soil > Coastal area > Acid sulfate soil | place: Finland: Risofladan, Vaasa | collected...
GGGTCAGGACCTGGAGTTCCACGTATACACGCAGGTCCTGACCCCTGAACCCCGAACCCTGACCACTGGACTCTCGGTTCGGTCTGAGGCCCCGCCTCGCTAGAATCTCAGCTTGAGCACGTACGCCTCCCACTCCTTCTGGAAGGCGTCCATGTCGTCGCGGCCGAGGACGGCTTGGAGCGTGTCGTAGCCGGTGGGGTCGTCGGCGTGGTTGGCGCGGAACGTGCGATAGAACTTGCACAACAGGCCGTGCTGCTCGAGGTAGTAGCAGAGGTATCGGGCCTGGGCGTAGTTGGTGCCGCGGTCCTCGTTATAGAACTGGTGGTCGGTGGTGGAGCAGAGGGTCTTGAAGGAGGGGACTCGGCCCGCGCGGATCGCGTCCTGGAGGCCGCCCTCCCGTTCCCAACCGACCAGGCGCCAGTTGGGCAGCCCTTCGATCCGGCCGTTGGCCTCGTGGCATTGTTCGTAGAGCGAGCCGAGCCCCTCGTTCAGCCAGGCGGGACATTGGGGGAAGTCGGCCGCCACGAAGGGATGCACGATCTCGTGCACCAGCGTGCCGCCGCCCGTCCGGATGTTCATCACCAGGGCCCGATGCTCGCTGGAGAAGTAACCAAAGGGCGTGGTCGGCCGGTCGCGGAAGACCTGCCACGTGTGCTCGTGGTAGCTCTCGTCGTCCTTGAACAGCCAGATGTCGATGATCTCGACCGGGTCCTTCTCGAAGAAGGCGTCCTTGAGCTTGTCGACGGCCCACTGGATCGTCCGTTCGGCCCGCTCTTTCACGGCGGCCGGGGACTCATCGCCGATGACGACAAACGGCGGCTGGATCACGACGGTGAACGCCGCGCCGGGGATCTTGGGCGCAAGCTGCATCATGTGCTGGGCGTAGTCGGCGGCGGTGAACGTCGAGGCGGCCGTGCCGCGCTTGAGCTGCCGCGGCTCGAGCCGCATAACGATGACCGTCCACTGCGACGGCTCGTACTTGAGCGGCCAGAGCGAGAGGAAGGTCGCCCGCTTCATCCGCCGGTACGCCCCGCGGTCTTCCGCCGGCTCGTGATAGAGGATCTCGTCCGAGCCGGCGTCGTAGCCCAGGACCAGCCGGAAGTGCTCCGTGGCGTCGGGACGCCCGTCGTAGCGGGTGCAGACGATCGACGGGACGCCGGCCACCAGGTCGCCGTGCAGCTTTTTCCACAGGGCTTCGAGCGCGTCGTCCGCCCCGGCCACGGGGATCTTGTGCCACACCGGCCCGACCTGGAAGCCGATGTTCCGAAGCGCCGCGGCGAGCTCTGGGGTGTAACAGCCCCGGCCTTTCAGCGGATCGAGGCCCGACTGGTCGAAGACGTAGTCCTGATCGACCGGTTGGCCGAGCTTGCGGAGATACATGGCGGCGCACGCCTCGCCGCAGAAGTCGGGGTTCTGGCGAATGTGGGGAACGTCCCGAATCAAGACGTTGGCCAAGCGGAACGGCAAGCGCTCTTGGGACTTTGACGCCGGGGCCTCGACCGCGCCGGCCGGGGGTGCCTGAGCCTTCCTCGAACCAGCGGGAGCCGACGGGGCGCCACCAAGTCCCGCCTCCGCTTCTTTCGGCCGCGCTGGGCCGCCGGTGGCAGAGGGCTCCCCGATTGCCAGGATCCGAATCCCTGCGGTCATCGCAGCCAGGGTCAGGAAGACGGCGGCCAGACGTACGATTCGCGCTGAGCGCGTCGTGGGACCGCTGCCGGCAGATTGCCGCGGATTCCCAGGCGGTCTGTCGAGGAGCGGCTTCAAAGCGGGGCAGTGGGTCATTGGCGACTGAAGGATCAGGCGGCAGTGAGGGCAACGGGCGCAGAGCCCTGCGTTGGCCTACCGGCGTCTTCTCTGAGACGCCTGCAGCACGAAATAAGTTCCTTTCCGACCGCTTCGAGCGTTACATCTCGGCCCGGACGGAGCCTGAGGAAGCATTGGGAGGCCTCCGTATGTCTATCGGTCCGGAGCGAGCCCCAGCATGCACGGGCGAGCGGTGGGAATGTAAGTTACTCTAGAAAAAGGAGTTGGGTCGATGAAACGTCTCCTTCTCACGGTGTGGATGGTCGCAGGAACCCTTCTTTTGGCGGGGAAGGCATCCCCAGCAGATCGCCCCCCGGCGGCTGACCAAAAGCCAGCGGCGGGCGCGGGAACGCGTGCCCCGGGTTCTCAGCACTCGGTAACGGTCTTTCCAATCGTCATCACGCCCGGGGAGAACTACACGGTTGAGCTCCAAAAGCGCGGCGGCGAGGTCGTGGGGATGCTCTTGGAGCGAGCGGGAATGAAGAACGTGGAACTCGCCGGAGAACCGTTCTCTCCCTCCGCTGGCGACAAAACTGCCCAAGTCGCCGCCAGCTTCGCAAAGCTCGTCCGCGAGAATCCGATCGAAAGCGACTACGCGATCTTCGGGCAGTTCCTGGGCACCCCGAAGACGGGCCCCCAAGAGATCCGTACGATCGTGGTCGACAAGCGGGGCAAAGTGATCCTCGCCGACCGCGCCGACCAACAGGCCCTCTCCGAGAGTAAGATCAAGCCCGATTGCCCACTCACATGCTGCGTTTTCGTCGTCAGCCGGATCCAGAAGCTCTGGGGCCTTGAGGATCCGTTGCGGAAAGACGCACCCGTGGGAAAGCTGAACGCCGCGGACCGAGAGAAATCGGGTCTCCCTTCGGAGCGTGAAATCGCCGACATGAAAGAGCGTCTCCGGACCATGAAAGAGAACGTCCGGGCGAGTCGGCTGGCGGTCTACCCGATTCGGCTTCCCTCCCAGCCGCACAAGCAGGGCGCCGCGCGGTTGGCCGACATGTTGACCGAATGCGGCCTCCGCGAGACGCTCGTCTGGGACGTCGACCCGCGGCTCCAGATTCAGGGAGATCCCAACGAACAGAAGGTGCTTTGGGATACGGCCCGGGCCTTCCGCACGTTCGTCCGGAAGAACCCACCGGCCACGGAGTACGCCCTGTTCGCCGATTACGGCGTCTTCTCCCCATCGCCGGACCGGAGTAAGGTGAGCCACGTGCACTTCATCGTCTGCGATCGGGCGGGCGACTGGGTGATCGTCGACTTCCAGAACTCGCACCACCGCGATTTCCAGGAGATCGACCCCCAATCAGCGGAGGATTGCAGCCGCCTGTTGGTCAAGCGGCTGAAGGGCTGCGTGTCGTCGGACTGAGCTACGTGTCGTCAGACTCCGAGGCGACTTGGGCCGCGACGAAAGGGAGCGGAGCAATGAGACGGCTACAAACAGTTGCCGGGGTGCTCGGGGCGTTGATGCTTCTGGCCTCCGGATCGTCGGCCTCCGGCAAGGCAGCGACGAGCCCGCCGCCGGTCGCCTTGCTCTACCACGAGGATGCCCAGGTGCGGATCCAGGCGATCCGCGAGCTGGCCATGACCGGCGACCGGTCGCTTGTCGACGACCTGATCCGGGCCGAGAGCGTGGAGTTCTACACGCCGGTGCACAATGCGTATCGGTCGGCACTCCGCTCGATGACCGGCGGCGAGACGCCGCCGGACGGCAGCAACTGGAAGGCCTGGCTGGCCGGGGAAGTGGCCGCGGGCCGCCTCGAGATCGATTACCTGCCTCTCGATCTGGACGGGCTCGATCCGAAAGACCGCGAGCGGATCCAGCCGCTCGCCGCCCGCCTGGGACCCGAGCACTTCGACGAGATGGCCGCCGCGCTGCTGGCAGAACAGACCGAGGAGATCAACTACGAGGGGCTGCGATACCTGGCGGCCAACGACCATCTTCCCCGGGTGCAGGAGTTCCTGAAGAGCGATTGGGTGATCCGGCTGATGGCTCATCCGTCGGTGAACGTCAACAGCGTGGCGTACCACGTGAACTTGCTCGCCAATCCCGGCCCGCTCCGCGACCGGATCAACGCCCGCGTCCGGGCTTGTCTCGACGCGGACAACCCGACGGTCGTCGCCAACGCCCTCCATCTGCTGGCCGGCAAGGAAGGGTACTCGACCGTTTTCACGGTGCCCGGCGTGGAGGCGCGAGCTCGCGAGCTGGCCGACAGCCCGCTCGAAGCGGTCGCTCATCAAGCCCGGCGCGCCATGGCCCGAGTCAATCCCTTGTGGAACGCGGAGCAGGTGAGCTATGAACAGGCTTTCGTCGATCTCTACGAGACGCTGGGGCGCGAATACCCGTGTTTCGAGCTGAAGGGGATCGACTGGAAAGCGGTCGGCGAAGAGCTGCTGCCGCGCGTCCGAGAAGTCGCGACGGACGACGAGTTCGGCCTCGTCTGCCTGGAGCTGGTCGCCCGGCTCGAAGACAGCCACGCGGACCTGGGCAAGGGGACGCGCGAGCTGCCGCAGGTCCCATTCGCCCAATGGGACCCCGGCTTTGCCTGCCTGGTCGACGATCGGGGCAAGCCGGTGGTGTACCACGTCGATCCGGGCGGCCCCGCGGAGTCGGCGGGCGTGAAGGTCGGCATGACGGTCGTCTCCATCGACGGGACTCCGGCGGCCGAGGCGATCGAGCGGTCGATGCGCCAGCTCAGCCGGTACGTAGGGTATTCGAGCGATCGATACCTGCGCTACGACGCCGCTCGGCACTTTTGCCGCCGGATGGAAGAGGGGGCGATTGTGACCCTCAAGGCACAAACGCCGGACGGGCAACCCCGCACGTTCGAACTGCCCGCGACGCTCGGCGTTCGCTATCTTCCCCGGCTGCCGGTTCCCACGGCCGGGATTGCGGATTCGGCGAACGTCTCCTGGATCATGCTCGACGGCGACGTCGGCTACCTCTACGTGCGGCGGATCCGGGGCGACTTGATCGAGAAACTGGACCGGGCGGTGCGTGAGCTGAAGGACGCGCGGGGGCTCGTCGTCGACGTCCGCGGCAATAGCGGCGGGGGATTCGACTCCGCCCGGTCGCTTCGCAACTTCGACTCAGACGACGTCGATGAGCCGGATCGCCCGCGATTCGCCGGGCCGATGGCCCTTCTGATCGACGCCCGGTGCATCAGCGCCGGCGAAGGGTGGGCCTCCTGGTTCATCGCCAACAAGCGTGCCCGCGTGTTCGGCGAAGCGACGGCCGGCGCGTCGTCGCGCAAGCGGACGTACACGCTCGAGAACGGGTTCTACGGGGTCACGTTCCCGGTGAAAGCGTATCGCGGGTACCTCGATCGCCCCATCGAGCGCCGCGGGCTGGAGCCGGACGTGCCCCTGCGGCAGAACGCCCGGGACCTGGCCGCCGGGCGCGATACGGTGCTGGAGGCCGCGAGGCAGCACCTTCTCCAGGCGGAGGACGCCGGATCGTAGACCGCCACGTCGGACTGGCCCTGGACGCGCCCCTGGGCGTTGTAGATGCTCTGGCCGCGTCGAACGCAATAGAGGATCATTCGCCGGTTGGTTGTGGTGGACGGGGGCCGGGCCACGAGGATCGGTTGTTTGAATCGCGGAGATCGAGTGGAAGAGAAAAGCGAGCCCCGGGTGAATCACCCGGGGCTAAATGGGTTCAAATCACGAGCTTTCCGCCGGATCAGCCCAGGAACTCCCACTGGACGGGGATCTTCTTGATGGCGTAGCCGATTTCGCGGTGGTAGTCGCCGTAGATGGTCATCCAGTGGAAGCCGGGCATCCGCTCGGCGACGAGCAGATCGGACGGCTCGTAGCGGATGTCGATCTGGGCGCGGCAGATCGGGAGGAACGGATGGGCGATGATCTCGCCCAGAAGGCCCACCCACCGCTCCTCCTTGAAGTCGGGGATGACGTTCGTCACGACTTGCCCGGTGTGCATCTCCACCTTGGGCGTCGCGCCGTAGTCGGACTCGAAATGGGTCATGATTCGCGCCGGCTCCAGCGTCTTGCCGTCCATCTTCCTCGGACCCGTGCAGTGGGCGATCGTGATCACGCCGTCGTGCGGATAGGTCGGATCGTTCAAGAACGGCGGCTTGCCGGAGATACTGGACATCAGGATTCCCGCCGGGATGACCACGAAGTCCGATTCGCAGAAGGCCACGTAGCCGTCGTCGTTCAACGTGCTCAGCGGCAGGCAGGCGGTCGTCTCGGTGATGGGCATGATCGTGCCCATGCAGGAGTTGATGGTGATCGCCCGGCAGTCGGCCTTGGCCATCAGCTTCCGGAAGACCTGCTCCAAGAGGAACGCGTTGTCGACGAACGCCCGCTCGGTTTCCAGCGTGGTGCCGGGGAGCTTCAGGTAGGCGTCGGCCCGCTTGCGCGCCAGTTCGACCGCGGCCTTGTCCTCCCGGGCGGCCTGGAACAGGGCGGTCAGGTCCGCCTGATCGGGGAGCTTCGGGTCAGGGCGGTAAGGGATCGTCTGGATGTCGAGCTTCCACTTCTCGCGGACGAGGTCGGCGACGACGCCCTTCGGCTGGGCCCAACCGCCGGGGCCGCCCACGGCCAGGATCTTGGTGCCCAGCGTGTTGTGCAGGCCGCAGAGCGACCGCAATCGCCAGAGGATTTCGTCCTGGCTGTCGACCACCACGTCGTCGTCGTCGATCCCCTCGACGACCCGCGTGTCGGTATGCTGCCTCAAGAAGCGGGGGCTGATGATCTCGTAGTAGAGGTAGAGCGGCCCGGACTTGTGGCGGAGGAAGAAGATCGTGTCCTTCTTCAGCTTGGCAATCTCATTGAGGTTTCCGTTGCACGCATAGACCAACAGCGTGTCGGCCGCCTTCACGTCCGGACTCTCGGCCAGCTTGGCCGCGTTGTCCAGCGCCTCCAACGGGAGAAACTTGACGGGGAAGTCGGCGTCGGACTGGAGCTTCTTGAGCTCGCCGTTGATGCGTGCGACCTCGCCGTCCAGGTCCTGCTGGGTCTGGACGCCGCCCCACGACCGCCAACTGGTTTGCGGCTTGCGAACGGGCAGATGGTACAGGAGCACGGGCTTGACCACCAGGGGGCGCCGCGGCGGCGCGGCCGGCAGGCCGGGCTCCTCGGCGGCAAGCGACGACCAGGTGAGCCCCGTCAGGGCGACCCCGCTCAACGCGGCGCCTCCCATGCCGCCCAGGAACCCGCGCCGGGTCAGTCCCGCGTCGTAAGCTCCGTCGGGAGGGGGCGCCGGGCAGCAGGTGTGGGGCCGAACTGGTCCGTCGCTGGCGTGATGATCGTGTTCGTCGCGGCACATGGCAGGGACTCCTCGTTTGTGATTCTCCATACGGGCGTACAGGCGACAGCAACGCCGTTACCATACACGGTCGCCGAGGGCGACGCAACAACCGCGCCGTCCGAGTTCGCGCCGGGACGGCCCCCCGTCGTCCCCAGTGGCGGGGGTCGGTTTGGGCGGGATCTGTCGCGTTGACAGCCCGCTTGTCGTGAGGGAGAATTGAGGGTTAGGACTCGATCCACTTGCCCGCCTTAGCACAAAGGAGTTCTTCGTGACCGCGCCCTGGATCACCTACCGGCCCCAGTTGAAAGTCCTGGATTGCACGATTCGGGACGGCGGCCTGATGAACGATCACCAGTTCGAGGACGGGTTCGTCAAGGCCGTTTACAGCGCCTGTGTGGAATCCGGCATCGACTACATGGAGATCGGGTACAAGAACTCCAAGAAGCTGTTCCCCCCGGGCAAGTTCGGTGCCTGGCGACATTCCGACGAGGACGACGTCCGCCGGATCGTGGGCGACAACGACACGCCGCTGAAGCTGACCGTGATGTGCGACGCGGGCAAGTCCGACTGGCAGACCGACGTCCTGCCCAAGGCCGACAGCGTGCTCGACATGATCCGCGTGGCCTTCTACGCCCACCAGGTCTCCGAGGCGGTGGACATGATCAACGACGCCGCCGAAAAGGGCTACGAGGTGTCGGCCAATCTCATGGCCGTCTCCACGAACACGGAGGTCGAAATCGACCAGGTCCTCGAGCTGGTGGCCGACTCGCCGGCCGGCGTGATCGTGGTCGTCGACAGCTTCGGGGCCCTCTACACCGAACAGGTCGAGCTGCTCGTGAAGAAGTACGCCCACTTCGGCGGGCCCTCGGGCAAGGAAGTGGGGATCCACGCCCACAACAACCAGCAACTCGGCTTCGCCAACACGATCGAATCGATCATTCACGGGGCGAATCGCGCCGATGCCTCGATGGCCGGCCTGGGTCGCGGCGGAGGTAATTGCCCCATGGAGCTCCTGATCGGCTTCCTGCGAAACCCCAAGTTCAAGATCCGGCCCATCTACCAAGTCCTCGAGACCCACCTCGAGCCGTTGCGGAGAAACCTCGATTGGGGCCCGCACGTCCAGTACAACATCACGGGCCAGCTCAACCAACACCCGCGCAGCGCCATCGAAGCACGCTCGGGCGACGGGCGCGGCAACTACGTCGACTTCTACGACAAGCAGATCTCGGACGTCTGAAGGGCCGTCGGTAGTCGGCGGCGGGGAGGTGGACAGTCTGGCCCGGGAAAGCCGCTTGCGGCTTCGCCCGTCCATACCACCGCGCGCTGCTTCTCCCGACTTCAGTAGCAGCCCACACGCCGTGTGCCGTCCGCTGGCTACGGCATACGGCGTGTGCCTGCTACTCCCCCAGATGCGGAATTTGTTCTTCGCCCGATCGCAAGGAGTGACCCCGACTGGGACCCGGTTCAAGAAGGGGCGCAACTTCAGCGTCCCCAACACGATACCGCTGATTGACGTACCCCGCCGCTTCCCCCTATAATTCTATGAGGCCTGATTTCGGGTGGACTACCCGGAGGGGTCGTTGTTTTGCTGGAGTGGGCGGGTTTTGGCGTGGCCGACAAGAATCGCGGCCCCGATTTTTTCCAGTTCTGCCTCGTCGGCGCGGGCTTCCCATGAGACGCACGCATCCGAAGCGCACGATGCTTCTCGGGCGCGGCTTGCCGTACGGCTTTCTCGTTGCCGGCTTGCTGCTCGCTGCCTGTCCCTCGAAGGCCGCGGGGCAAGCCGGGGATGCAGGCGCCCGGCACAGCGATCGCGAAGCGGTGGCGGAGCCGGAAGCGGACTTCGAGAGCGGCCAGGCGGACCGGCCCGCCTGGGTCTTCCGGATCACCCTGCCGATCGCCGGAGAGACCTCGGAGCGGGTCCGCCGATTCGTGCGCAACGCCACCGACAGGGCGGGCGCCGAGGGGCGGCCCCTGTTGATCTTCGAGTTCCATGTCCGGCCCGACCAGCGCGACTTCGCCCGCTCGAGCCAGTTCGGCGCAAGCTACGAGCTGGCCCGATTGCTCTCCGGCGAGCGGATGGGCAAGGCCACCACGGTCGCCTTTGTGCCCGAATCGATCCAGGGGCACGCCGTGCTGGTGGCGATGGCCTGTGAGTGGATCGTCATGAGCGCGGAAGCGGAAATCGGGCAGGCGGGGATCCATGAGGAGACGATCACGCCGGCCGTCTTTGCCGCGTACAAGGAGATCGCCGGCCGCCGAAAGAAGATCCCGCTGGAGGTCGCGCTCGGGCTGCTCGATCCGGCCCGACGCGTGCTGGAGGTGGAGACCGAAACCAGCCGCGAGTACGTCACCGCAGAAGGACTGGATGAGCTTCGCGCCCGGCTGAAGATCGAGGGCGAGCCGACGGTTCTGTTCGCAGCCGGCGAGCCCGGTCGGCTCAGCGGCAAGCATGCCCGCGATCTGGATTTCGTCGACTATCTGGCCTCCGATCGTCGGGGACTGGCCCGCGCCTTCCAGTTACGGCCGGAACAGCTTCGGGAAGACCCCTCGCTTGTCGACCCGTGGCGTTGGGCGCGGCTCGACCTGAAGGGCCCCATCGACGCCCGAACCGTCGACCAGGCACAGCTCCAAATCGAGCAGGCGATCCGCCGTTGGCAGATCAACTTCGTTTGCGTGTGGATCGACAGTCCGGGCGGATCGCTGGCCGACAGTCTCCAGTTGGCCAGCTTCCTGGCCTTCGACCTGGACCCGGGCGAGATCAAGACGGTGGCGTTCATCGACAAGGAAGCCCTGGCCGACGCGGCGCTGGTGGCCCTGGCGTGCGATCAGGTGGTGATGCACCCGGAAGCACGCTTGGGCGGCGAGGGGGCCGCCGTGTTCTCGGAGATGGAAATCGGGCGAGCGGCGGAGTCGGTCCGCGAAGCGCTGGGTGCGAGGACGTCGCGATCGTGGTCGCTCGCGGCCGCAATGATCGATCCCAACCTGGAAGTCTTCCAGTACACGCGGCTGGGCAAAGTGGCGTATTCCGACTACTTCTCCGAGCGGGAGTGGGCGGAGCAGGCCGACCGCGATGACTGGAAGAAAGGCCCGCAGGTGACCAAGCCGGGAAAGCCCTTCCGGGCCGTCGCCCAACAAGCCGTCGACTACCGCCTGGCGGACGAGGTGGCCGGCGACTTCGCCGGGTTCGAGCAGGTTTGCCTGTTGGAGGGCGATCCCATCCTGCTGCGATTCGGTTGGGCCCAGGTTCTGGTCGACATGCTGGCCCGACCGTCCGTGGCATTCCTCTTGCTGCTGATCGGATTCGGGGCGATGTGGCTCGAGCTGCACACGCCGGGGCTGGGGATCGGCGGATTCGTTGCCTTGGCCTGCTTCCTGTTGTTCTTCTGGAGTCGATTTCTGGGCGGGACGGCCGGTTGGCTGGAGGTGATGCTGTTCCTGGCCGGCGTGGCTTGCCTGCTCTTGGAGGTTTTCCTGCTGCCCGGCTTCGGCATCTTCGGGCTGGGCGGAGGATTGATGGTTCTGGTCTCGTTGATCCTGGCAAGCCAGACGTTTGTGTTGCCCGGAAACGCATGGCAGGTCACCAAGCTGCGAGACTCCTTGCTGGTGATCGCCGGGGCCGGCGTGGGGGTGATCGTGATCGGGGCTTTGGTGAACCGGTGGCTCCCGAGGGTTCCGCTTCTGGGCGGGATGGTCCTTCGGCCCCCGTCGGGGAAGGAGGCGGAGGACCTCAGCCGCCGTGAATCGCTGGTCCATTTCGAGAACCTGCTCGGCGAACGGGGGATAACTACCACTCAGTTGACCCCCGGTGGGAAGGCCCGATTCGGCGACCAACTGGTCAACGTGATCGCCGACGGGGAGATGATCCCGTCCGGCACCGCGGTCGTCGTCGAGGAAGTCCACGGCAATCGGGTCCTCGTTCGTGCGGCGAATGACGTCACCCGAGGATCGGCCGGAGAATGAGCTGCGCATTCTATTGTTTTGTCCTCGTTCCCAAGCTCCGGCTTGGGAACGCACTTGGGGGAAGCTCCGGCTTCCCGGGGGGCGAAGCAGGGCTTCGCGGAAACGGGTTCCCAACCCGGAGGTTGGGAACCGGAGGCGAGGAAGCCGGAGCTTGGGAACCAGCGGCGAATTGCGGGCGGGGAGCTGCTGTGGGACGAAAACCCTCTTGGCCAAGATCGAGGTAGAACATGGATCTCTTGTGGGCCGATGGCTTGTGGGCCGCATCTTGGCTGGCTCCCTGGGCCTGGGCGATCCTCCTGTTGCTGGTGGGACTCGCCTTGGTGGTGCTCGAGGTCTTTATCCCCTCGGGCGGCATCTTGGGGTTCCTGGCCGCCTGTTCGATCATTGCCGCGGTGGCGGTGGGGTTCATGGATGGAAGGCCTTGGGTCGGCTCTGCGATCCTGATCACGGCCGTCTTCGGCATCCCCCTTGCGGTGGTCCTTGCCCTGCACTGGTGGCCGCGGACGCCTTTGGGTCGGCGGATGCTGCTAGGGGCCCCCAACGAGGGCGAGGTGCTGCCCGACAGCGCCCGTCGCCGGAAGCTGAAAGAGCTGATTAGTCAGGTGGGCGTGGCCAAGAGTAAGATGCTTCCCAGCGGGGCCGTTACCATCGACGGCCGCACGATCGACGCCATAAGCGAGGGAATGCCCATCGATGCCGGCCAGCGGGTCCGCGTGATCGACGTCCACGGCAACCGGGTGGTGGTCCGCCCGGTCGACGACGAGCCGTCTTCGTCGGCGGACGCCGATCCGCTTTCCCGTCCTATCGATGCCGTCGGTCTGGACCCGTTTGAGGACCCCTTGGGTTGACAAATCACTCTTCCGCGGATAAACCCACGTCATTGGGGGTGTGTGCCCGCGCATCAAATCTCAAGCGGCATGAGGACCTAGCGGGAGGCTTTTGCCAAGGAGTTGCGCCATGACAGTGTTCGCCGCCCAAGAACTCCCCGAGTGGGTCACGCCTTTGACGTTGGTGATCGGCATCGCGATCCTGGTCGTTCTGGGCTTGGCGCTGGTGGTCTTCGCCAATTACGCCCGCCTTTGGTTACAGTCGTTCGCCACCGGGGCGGGGATCGGGATCTTCGATCTGTTGGGGATGACGTTTCGCAAGGTGAAAGCGGACGTGATCGTCCGCAGCAAGATCATGGCGGTCCAGGCCGGCCTGACCGAGAGAGAGTACGGCATCACCAGCAAGGCCCTCGAAGGCCACTACCTGGCGGGGGGGAACGTCCCGCTGGTGATCCGGGCGATCATCGCGGCCCACAAGGCCAAGATGACGGAACTTGACTTCAAGCTCGCCACGGCGATCGACCTGGCCGGCCGGAACGTGCTCGAAGCCGTTCAGACCAGCGTGTACCCCAAGGTGATCGACTGCCCTTCTCGGGCGTCCGGTCGGCAGTCGCTCGATGGGGTCGCCCAGAACGGCATCCAGTTGAAGGTGAAAGCTCGGGTGACGGTCCGGGCAAACCTGCTCCAGCTTATCGGCGGGGCCACGGAGGAGACCATTATCGCCCGAGTGGGGGAAGGAATCGTCACCGCGATCGGCTCGGCGAAGACGCATGGCGAAGTCCTGGAGAATCCCGACCTGATCTCCAAGAAGGTGCTCGAGCGCCGCCTGGATGCCCAAACGGCCTTCGAGATCGTCTCCATCGACATCGCCGACATCGACGTGGGCGAAAACATCGGGGCACGCTTGCAGGCCGATCAGGCCGAGGCCGACGTGCGCGTGGCCCGGGCCAACGCGGAGGGACGTCGGGCCATGGCCGTGGCGACCGGGCAGGAGTACATCGCCGAGATCGAGGAGAATCGGGCCAAGGTCGTGGAGGCGGAGGCCGAGGTCCCCAAGGCGATCGCCCAGGCCTTCCGTGAAGGAAAACTGGGGATCATGGACTACTACAAGCTCCGCAACGTCCAGGCCGATACCGACATGCGGACCTCGATCGCCAAGGCCGGGCCCGCGCCGAGGAGGGGAGGTTAGGCGGCATGAACGACCCGCGGTTCGTGCTGATGGCGGCCGGCCTGGAGGACTTCATCTTCCCGGCGATCGTCATCCTGTTCCTCGTGATCAGCGCCCTGGGGCAGGTGCTCGCCAAGATCCACGAGGCCCAACGGGTTGAGGACGCGCGGCGGCGCGGTCCGGTTCCAGGCCCGGGCGGAGCGAGACCCGGCGCTCCGCGCGCTCGGGGTGCGTTGCGGCAGGAAGTGGACGATTTCGTGCGCGATGGGGGGCGCCCTCCCGTCGCGGGCCGTGCTCGGCCACCCCAGCAAATGGTAGAGCCGCCCCCCCCTGAGGCCGGTTGGCGCCCGGCATTCCCCCAACAGGGCGGTACGGAACAGCCCGTCGATGTCAAGCCGGTAGAGCTCGTCTCGGTGCCGGAGGATGCCAGCGTGGTGGAGCACGTTCGTACGCACGTCCCCGCGCAGGAGTTTGGGGGCATGCCCTCCGATGTGGCGGCACGTCGGACCAGATCCGGGGACGTCATGGAGGGCCACCTTCACGACGTGTTCGACCACCGACTCGGCGCGCTGGGCGGCACTCCGGGCGAGTCGGCCGAGGCCGCGCACGCGGACGAGGCGGAGGCGCTCGATGACCGCATCAGTTCCGTGCCCGTCGCGGCTGCGGCCGGACTGGCGGCCATCCTCGCCGACGCCACCAGCCTACGCCAGGCGATCCTCTTGAACGAGATCTTCCAGCGACCGGAGCATCGCTGGTAGTAAAGACCAAGGGGTCACAATCCACAGGGCTTTTGCCCCCCATTAGAAATGCGGAGGACCGGACATGGCCGTCATGGAAATCGAGCCGGGAAAGACTCGGATCGGCTGGATCGGAACCGGCGTGATGGGTTCGAGCATGTGTGGCCATCTGCTGGGGGCCGGGTTCTCGACCGCCGTCTACAACCGCACCCGGGAAAAGGCCGAGCGGTTGCTCGGGCGAGGGGCGCTCTGGGCCATGAGTCCCAAGGAAGTGGCCGAGACCTCCGACGTGATCTTCACCATCGTCGGCTACCCGGCCGACGTCCGCGCCGTGATCCTCGGTGAGGACGGCGTCTTGGCCGGGTGCGAGGAGGGGAAAGTCATCGTCGACATGACCACCAGCGAGCCGTCCTTGGCCATCGAGATCGCCGAAGCCGCGGCCGAGAAAGGAGTCCAGGCGGTTGACGCCCCCGTCTCCGGCGGCGACGTCGGTGCCCGAGAGGCCACGCTCTCGATCATGATCGGCGGCGACAAGGACGTCGTCGAGGCACTCGGGCCTTGTTGGCAGGCGATGGGCCGGACGATCGTCCACCAGGGCGGTCCCGGGGCGGGCCAGCACACGAAGATGGTCAACCAGGTCCTGATCGCCACGAACATGATCGGCGTCTGCGAGGCCCTGCTCTACGGGTATCGCGCCGGGCTCGACCTGGTGACGGTGATGAAGTCGGTCGCCTCGGGGGCCGCCGGGAGCTGGTCGCTCACGAACCTGGGTGCCCGGATCATCGACAACAACTTCGATCCCGGCTTCTTCGTCGAGCATTTCGTCAAGGACATGGGCATCGCCCTGGAGGAGTCGAAGCGGATGGGGCTGTCGATGCCGGGGTTGGCCTTGGCCCATCAGCTCTATCTCTCGCTTTTGGCCCTCGGCCACGGTCGCGGCGGCACGCAGGCCCTGATGCTCGCGTTGGCCTCGATGTCGGGTATCGACTGGAAGACGCGGGAATAGCGATTCGATCGCCACGCGTCGACGCCGAGTGGGTCCACGCTGACGCCCCGTTTTGCGTTGTCGCGGCCACGTGGTTGTCTTTCCGCCGAAAGTTGCACCGCCCCGGAATCCGGATTAGGATAGTCCTGTCGAGGGCGAGCGAACCGGCGGGGCCGTCCCTCTTGGGGAAGCTCGCCCGGCCCAGCGGGCCCCGATCACGCCGAAGGGTTCCATCACCGATTCCAGTCGAAAGAGGAAAGCCATGCACAAGACGAGACGCGCATCAAGACTCTGGGTAGCGGCACTGGCAACGCTGACCTTGCTCGTGGCCGGCCAAGCCAAGGCCGAGGATCCCGGGATCGAGTTCGAGGGAAAGGCCGGCCCCGGCGTGGGAAAGCACATCGTGTTCGTCACCGGCGACGAAGAGTACCGCTCCGAAGACTCGATGCCCCAGTTGGCCAAGATCCTCGCCGTCCACCACGGCTTCAAGTGCACCGTGCTCTTTGCGATCAACAAGGAGACGGGCGAGATCGATCCGATGACGTCCGACAACATCCCCGGGCTGGAAGCCCTGGAAACGGCCGACCTGATGGTGATGTTCCTGCGGTTTCGCGAGCTGCCCGACGAGCAGATGAAGCGGATCATCGACTACACCAATTCGGGCAAGCCGATCGTGGCCTTGAGGACTTCCACGCACGCCTTCTTCTACCGCAAGCACTTGGACGGCCCTTACGCCAAATACACCTGGCAGCGCGACCTCGGCGGCGGTTACGGCCGAGAAGTGCTGGGCGAGACCTGGATCGCGCACTACGGGCATCATAAGAAGGAGAGCACGCGCGGGCTGGTGGCCAAGGGAATGGAGGACCACCCGATCGTCAAGGGGATCGACGACATCTGGGGACCGTCCGACGTCTACGACATCACCACCCTCTCCGGCGACAGCAAGCCCGTCGTGATGGGCCAGGTCCTCTCCGGCATGGATCCCAAAGACGGACCCAACCCCGACAAGGAGCTCAAGCCGCTGGCGTGGATCAAGACCTACACGGGCACCGAGGGCAAGGCCTCCCGCATCTTCTGCACCACCCTGGGCCACGGCGACGACCTGAAGAACGAAGGGGTCCGCCGGATGCTGGTCAACGCCTGCTATTGGGGCCTCGGCATGGAGGACGGCATGCCCGCCCAAGCCAAGGTCGACCTCGTCGGCAAGTACGACCCGAACCCGATCGGCACGCGCGGACACAAGCCGGGCCTGAAGCCGTCGGATCACAAGATCGACTGAGTGGTTGTCCGGAGAGCCGGGTACGGCAAGTCCGCTTTCCCTCGGGGAGAGGGATAGTATGAGGGGTTTCACGCGTGTCACGCGGTAGCGACGGGGTGGGCTGACGGCGGTTCCCCCGTTGCGTGACGTGATGCGGCATCCCGGCGGTGGCAGCACGTGCCCGTCGCGCGATGCCTGGGACCTGACAGAACTTGCTGGCCGCGTCAAGAAATCGGCATGTTGTCCCCGCAACTGGTGTCCCCGCAACTGTTGTCGCCGGAATGGTGGCGTGCCCGGAATTGCGCGGAATTGTCCAGCCCCGGCGAGGGCCAAGGCGCTCTTTCATGGCAATCTCCGCCTCAGAATGGTCGCCGCGCACCGTGAGCCACTTCCTCGATTGCCTGCTTTTCTGCTATAATCCGAGGTTGGGGCGGATGAACGCCATGGGGAGCGGCGATGAACGAGCACCCCAACAAGCACATTCGTGAGGCGGTCAACTACGCGTTGGAGCACGGTTGGCGTCTTCGGAAGGCCGGCCCTCGGGCCCATGTTTGGGGAGTGCTGCTCTGCCCTCATGACGCGCGGGATGGCTGCCGCCAGCAGGTATTCTCGACGCCGCGCGTGCCGGAGAACCACGCGGCGCGTATTCGGCGCGTGGTGGACCACTGTCCGCACCAGTTCGACGACGAGGAGGAATGATCATGGCGACGTATCGGTTCACCGTGATACTGGCCGGTCTGCGTGAAATCTCGGACGAGCTGGCGGACGCGCTGTTCGAGGCCGGCTGCGACGACGGCTCGCCGTGGTCGAGCCAAGGCGTCGCTGCCGTGGGCTTCGACCGCGAGGCGGAATCGTTTGAGCAGGCGGTACGCTCGGCGGTCGCGGACGTGCAGAAGGCCGGCTGTCACGTCGCTTGGGTCAAGATCGAGCCGGAGGACCTCGTGGAGTCCACTGCGGCCGGAGACGCCCCGGCTGCGAAGAAGTAGGTTTTCTCCCGGCTTTCGCCCACCCCGATCCGCAAAACGCAGGGGAGTCGCAGGGTGCTCTCTGAGCACCGTTGTTTGTTTGACTCGCGCGCTCGCGAGGCCTTGAATGGTGCTCGGAGAGCGCCCTACGGCTGCCATCGCTACTCCTGGCCGAGGGCTTCGATCGCGGCGACGATCGCCGCTTTCAACCGATCGCCGTCATAGCCCTCCGGCGGCTCCCGCTGGTTCAGCTTGACTTCCGCGACCGCATCTTGGAGCACCGCCGCTGCCTCCTGCACTGCCCGGCTGCGGTCGCCGGCCTGTTGCCGCTTCTGAACGAGATCCCACAGGGTCTGGTAAAGATAGAAGTCCTCGGCCCCCTCGCGGCACCGCTCGAAGTGGATCGTGGGGTAGAGGCCCTCGCGGCCGTAGCAGAGCATGGCCGTATCGGGCTCGCGGCCGTCCAGGTCGAAGAACTGGTAGCCGTGCAGCACGTTCAGGTGCCACTGCCACCGGGCGCGCACGCCCTTGAGGTATTCGCTCCATTGGTAGAGCCCGAAGCTGTAGCGGGTGCGCCCCTGGTTGTAGATGTGGATCTCCTTGCCCAGCCGATCGGCCTCGGACATCACTGACGGGTCGTGGTTATTCAGGCTGCTGACGTCGAGGGCCTCGAAGAACCGCTGGTGCCAGTAGCCCAGGTCGTCGAGGTCCGTGGGCCGGCCGGTGAACGAGACGCTGTAGCTGCCGCTGGTGCGAACCGTCTCGGGAAACGCCGCACTGACCTTGCCCATCATCCGCATGAACTCCAGCTCGCGCTCGGCCTTGTCGCGGACCCGGGTCTCGTCGCACATCGCGTAGTAGATCAAGGGCCAACCCTGCTCGCGCCCGTGCGCGTCGACCGCCTGCCAGGCACGCATCAAGGCTTCCTCGTACGCGAGGCCGCTCTGCTCTTCCACCTTGGCACCGGTCTGGCCCTTCTCATATCCCTGGTGCAGCCCGACGAAGCGGATGCCCCCGTAGCCGTTGACGGGCTTGTCGAAGCCGTGCTTTCGGAGCAGCGCGAAGAAACGATCCATCTCGCCGAAGTCGATTTCCGGCTTGCCCTCCTGCCAGCCCTTGAGCTGCCAGCTCGGCCCGCCCGAGACGGCGTTCATCCCGTGCTCGTGGAGCGTTCGCAACGTCTGTTCCAGAACCGGCCCGCGGCGATCCTCGGGGACCAGGCTTGGCGGCATGAGACCGAAGAACCCCATCAGGTAGTCGGTCTCCCGGTCGATCGAAACGGGCCGCACGGACAGCTCCAGCGGCACGCGCAAAAGTGTCTTGCCGGAGGAATCCTTCAGCACGAGCCCACCGCGATACGCTCCCGCCGGCGTGCCCCGGGGCACGAGCACCGTGACGATCAGCTCGCGGGTAACGTCCTTGGGCAACTCCAGGGTGGTCGCCGGGCGGAGCGTGTGTGGCCGGACGCGGTAGGCAATCGTGCCGAAGTCGCGACTCGTCTGGTAGCGAACCAGCTCCACCTTGCCGGTCACCCGGCCCGGCCCCGCCAGCGGCTCCAGCTCGACGCGGCACGGGCCCAGGTCGCCTTGCGGGCGCAACGCCAGGCAGAACGGCTCGAACTCGCCGCCCACGGCCAGGCGCTCGAGCTTCACGGCTTCGGGCGACTCGGGCAAGTTTTCGGGCACGGTGCTCGGCGTCACTTCGTCCTCGATGCGGACCGGCCACGCCACTAGGCCGAGATCGCGCCACGCCGCCGGCACGTCGAGCTTCGCGGCGGGACCGTCCAGACACACCGCTTTGCTGCGGAACTCGTCGGCGAGCTTCTCCAACTCCGTGGCGAGCCACTTCGCTCCGCCGGCGTCGTCGGCGCGGTGGATCGCTACCGCCGCCACCTTGCTCCCCCACACGCGATCGGCCTCGAAGCCGAGCGTGAGGCCGTCGCCGCCCGCCTCGGCTTCGAACGTTGCGGGGCGAGCCAGCTCGGGCTTCATGTACGTGTCCCAGACGTCGACGCCGATCGGCTCCACGTCCTCAAACCGGTAGAGGGCGTGCGCCAGGCCGTCGGGCCGCGACTCCTGCCACACTTCCCGGCCATCGACGAGGATTCGTCGCTGGTGGTGCATCGCCTGCTCGCCGCCCCAGTACCCGCTGTTCTCGTAGAAGACGGTCACCAGATAACGGCCGGGCGGCACGTCGACGTGGAAGTGGTAGCCGCCGGCCTCGCAGAAGTCGGCCAGAAGCATGGTGCCGAACGTCGTATCCCGGGCGGCGCCGTCCCAGGGGGTGCCGCCACGCGGGCCCCAGCCGTAGCCGCGGTCGGGCGAGTAGCGGGTGTCGTGGGCGACCGGCGTCCAGCCGAGCATGAGCGACTGGCTGGGCGGCCCGAAATCGAACGCCCAGACGTTCTTCGGCGTGGCCGTCTTCACCAGCCGCAGGTTGTCGAGGATGATCCGCCCCGTCGTGCCGCGGCGCCCGAACCCGAGATCGACCCGCACGATGCCGTCCGGATCGATGTTGCGGGGGACGTCGTTGTTGCGGCTGCCCGCCTCGCCGCGATAGAGCCCGCGCACCGGGAGGATCCACTGCGTGCGGCCGGGGGCGAAGGTCTGCTGGCCGTTGTGCCGGTTCCAGTAGCTGGAGCCCTTCTGCTGCCAGGCCCGGTCGGCGACGAGCACGTAGGCGCCGACGGGCTCGTCGTTCGGATTGAGCACGTCGAGCACCAAGGCGTCGTAGGCCGACCAATCGCCCGGGAGGCGAAACGAGGTGATGTACGCACCCCAGTAGGCCCCTTTCGGATCGAACGTGAGCTCCATCGCCTGGCGGCCTTCCGTCGCTCCCTCGGCGACGAGCCGGGCCGTGCCGCTCTGATACTCCCAAAGCTTGGGCGGCGCCGTGCCTTCGAAATCGCAGAGGACCTGCGTCTCCTCCGCCGCGCCGGCCAGACTGCTGAAGACAAACACAACGGCAACGAACGCCGGAATCTTCCAGGTATTCATAGCACTTCCCCAAGCGGTGGCGCGACAACGGACCATCCTCCGGTTCCCAAGCTCCGGCTGGTGGGAACCCAGTTCCGCGAAGCTCTGCTTCGCCCCACGGGAAGCTGGAGCTTCCCTGAAGTGTGTTCGCAAGCTGGAGCTTGGGAACAAGGAAAGCGGCGGAACCAAGACGGACCACGCGGCAAGCTTACCGCGAAGCGACCCGCCCGGCAACATTCTTGGATGACCATGACCGGACCGGCGGCCTGGTGACCGGTGGGCTCCAGTTCGATAGTTCGATATCGCGCCCCGGCCCGAAATCGAGCGGGCGGCTCGGCTCGCGCGTGACCGGGGTCGAGCTGTCAGTTGGCTAGAAGTGGCGACGGGGCGAGGGTGGGGCGGTGTTCCAGGGGGGTGCTGTGCGTGGCTCTGGGAGGCAGGAAGGGGCCACGGCAGTCCCGCTCGGAATGATCGCATTCGGTCAATTCGTTCGGTTTTGCAACGCCAGCGGGCCGGACCGATTCGGCCGAACGAACGCGCGAAGCGGGCTCCGCGACGCTTGGCGGAAGACCTCTAAACTCAGCGGCGCAAGTTCATATTTTGAAGAGGCTTACGACGCCATTTTTCTCCCCGTTGCGATTGTACTTCAGCCCGGAAATCGCTATACTGACGGGCAGTCTACGCAACCGATGACGCGGCCCCTGGGGAGCGCCTTTTGAAGAGGAGGCTCCGCTCCGTCGCGCCGACGCCCAGCGAAAGGATCTTCGTTGTCCGACGCCTCTGACTTACCCCCAGGCCCCCCCCAATCAGAGGGCGAATCTCCCGAGCCGGGCCCTGATGGCGGGAACGGCGATTCCTCCGGCCGCGTGTTGGAACTGCCCATCGAAGAGGAGCTCAAGGGCAGTTATCTGACATACGCGATGAGCGTGATCGTCAGCCGGGCGCTGCCGGACGCGCGCGACGGCCTGAAGCCTTCGCAGCGGCGGATCCTGGTCGCCATGAACGACCTGAACCTGACGCCGGGGGCGGGGCGGGTCAAGTGCGCGAAGATCTCCGGCGATACCAGCGGTAACTACCACCCGCACGGCGAAAGCGTGATCTACCCCACCCTGGTCCGCATGGCCCAGGAATGGAACATGCGGCACGTGCTGGTCGACAAGCAGGGCAATTTCGGGTCGATCGCGGGCCTTCCCCCGGCGGCGATGCGGTACACCGAGGCGCGGATGTCTGCCATCGCCGCCCTGATACTCGATGATCTCAAGCTCGACACCGTCGACTTCGTGCCGACCTACGACGAGAGGCGGACGGAGCCGACCGTGCTCCCGTCGAAGTTCCCGAACTTGCTCGTCAATGGGGCGAACGGGATCGCCGTGGGCATGGCGACTTCCATCCCGCCGCACAACCTCGGCGAAATCTGCGACGCGCTCGTCAGAGTCATTGACGATCCGGAGGTCTCGATCGACGAGCTGTTGGAGATCTGCCCCGGCCCCGATTTTCCCACCGGCGGCGTGATCTGCGGGCGCAACGGCATCCGGAGGGGCTATCACACGGGCCGCGGCACGGTCGTGGTCCGCGCCCGTTGCCGCACGGAGGAGCTCCCCAACGGCAGACACCGGATCGTGGTCACGGAAATCCCATATCAGCAGGCCCGCGACCGCGTGGAGGAGCGGATTGCCGCGCTGGTGAATGACGGACGGATCCCCGGCATCTCGGGAATCCGCAACGAGAGCGACCTTCGGGAGCCGGTCCGCCTGGTATTGGATTTGAAGCGCGGCGCCGAGCCGGACATCGTCCTCAACCAACTCTACCAGTTCTCGCCGCTCCAGGACAGCTTCTCGTTGATCTTCCTGGCCCTGGTGGACGGCAAACCGCGGGTGATGTCGTTCAAAGTGCTGTTGGAGGAGTTCGTCCGGCACCGCGTGACGGTGATCCGCCGACGGACGCAGCACCTTCTGCTCAAGGCGCGGCAACGGAAGCACACGGTGGAAGGGCTGCTTCTGGCCCACGCGAACATCGACCACGTGATCCGGGCGATCCGCTCGTCGAAGACGCAGGCGGAGGCCAAGGAGCGGCTGATGGAGATCGAGTGCCCGGCCGCGATGCTCCAGAAGGCCCTGGGGGAGGAGGGCTTCGCCGTTTTTCAATCGGAGCAGGGATCTCAGGAGAATTACACGCTCACGCCCGTGCAGGCCGACGCCATCCTCCGGATGACGCTGGGGCAACTGGTCAACCTGGAGCAGGAGAAGTTATCCGACGAGCATCGCAGACTGCTGGACGACATTCGGGAGTACAACCGGATTCTGTCCGACGATGAGAACATCCTGGAGCTTGTCCGCGAGGACCTGCGCGAGCTGAAGCGGCGATACGCGGATCCCCGGCGCACCGAGGTCAGCGGCGAGGAGATCGGCGACATCGACCTGGAGGACCTGATCACGGAGGAGACGATGGTCGTCTCCATCAGCTCCAACGGCTACATCAAGCGGACGCCCGTCAATGCCTATCGGGCGCAGCGGCGCGGAGGCAAGGGGCTCAAGGGCGCGGCGACCGAGGAGGAAGACCCCATCCAGCACCTCTTCGTGGCCAGCACCCACGCCTATCTGCTCTTCTTCACGAACCTGGGCAAGGTGTATTGGCGCAAGGTGTACGGCCTGCCGCAAATGGGGCGGTACAGCCGCGGTCGTGCGGTGGTCAACGTGTTGAACCTGGCGGAAGGGGAGCAGATCACGGATTGCCGTGCGGTCCGCGACTTCGACCAGCCGGGCCAGTACCTGACGATGGCCACCCAGCGGGGCCTGGTCAAAAAGACCAACCTGGCCGCCTACCGTCGTCCGCTGCGGAGCGGGCTGATCGCCATCAAGCTGCGGGAAGGGGATGAGCTGGTCGACGTGGTGGTGACCGAGCCGGGCGACGAAGTGGTGCTCTCCACGGCTTCGGGGATGGCCATCCGCTTCAAGGAGTCGGACATCCGGCCGATGGGCCGGGTGGCCAGCGGCGTGAAGGGAATCAGGCTGGTGGGCGACGACTGCGTGGTCGGCATGGTCGTGGCCGATCCGGAGGCGTCGCTGTTGACCGCCTGCGCCCACGGCTACGGCAAGCGGACCCCCTTCGGGCCGAACTCCGAGGCGGAGCCGGACCGTGGCACGGCCGAAAACGGTGCGGCCGACGGCGGGCTCAACGACGCGGAGAACGGGTCCGAGCCGGAGGAAGAGGAGGATGGCGGCCTCTCGTCGCAGCACTACTACCGCGCCCAGCGTCGCGGCGGAAAAGGCCTGCGCGACATCAAGACCACCGCCCGAAACGGCCCGGTGATCGGCATCGTCCGGGTCCGCGACGAGGACGAGCTGATGATGATCACCGCCCGGGGCAAGATCCAGCGCGTGCCGGCCAGCGACATCAGCATCATCGGCCGAAACACCCAAGGCGTGAC